>Ga0187819_10000640_pt1 | contig 17667 bp, 18 predicted proteins | sample NC_wetland_sal_i_15_FD_132411 | JGI IMG/M metagenome (GOLD analysis project Ga0187819, IMG submission 132411) | Wetland sediment microbial communities from Neuse River Estuary, North Carolina, USA - SO4_4 | ecosystem: Environmental > Aquatic > Freshwater > Wetlands > Sediment | place: USA...
GAGATTCTCCACTAGCACCTTGGTGCCGAAGGGTAGCGAACGATGTGCTGCCGTCATCTCGCTCGGGTTCATCATCTCCCCGCTCGCTGTGCGTGAACGCAGCGCGTACCAGGATGCATGGCCGACCTGCTCAGCATGAGCAAGGTCGGGTAGTAACAGCGCCGATGACGCCCATGGCAACGATTTTAGCGCGCATTTTAAACATGCGTTGAGCTCCTATTCGATTGTCTTGGGGTTGAAGTGACCGACGACGAATCAAGCCGGTCTGCAGGCATGAGTGCTGGCCGGTAACCTACTGGGGAACAGGGCAAAAAATCGACTTCGAGAGGGTAAAATCGACTTCGAGAGGGTAATTGAGGGGCCATTTGGGGGCGGGCTGATTAATCTTTCGAGCCGGCCCCGGCGGCCTCCGGCGCTTGGCAATCGCACCGCGGCTAGGCGAATTTCATCATGGTTTCCGCCGCACACGCAGCCAAAAGGTGCGTCCTTGAGCTCGCGCCTGCTCATCGTCGTGCAGACTCCTGGCGCGCGGGGCGCGATCCATCCAGCGCTTCGCGTGCCGTATAAGGTTAACGAGCGGGGGCGTAAGAGTCCGGACCGTAGCCCGCGCAGAATCCCTTCAGCCGCCAGGTATAGCCAATAGTCTGACAGGGATAGAACTTGGTCAGGGGATCGTTGTGAACCTGAGCGCCGGTGACCTTCGAGCCATAGCTCCGCGTAACGAATGCGATCTGCTCTTCCTCGCAATAGGGCGTGGCGATCAGGTCATTTTTGGTGACCTGAAAATCGCCACGGCATTCGATCCGCGCCACGGCTGGTGCCATCATTTCAGCCTGTGCCCACTTTGACTGAAGGGACCGCGTGTCTCAACGGTCATCAGCGGCGCTACCCGTTAATCCATGGTGGAACCCGTCCCGGCATGTAGTCGCTGAGTGTTGCACTTGCCACAGGCATCCCACAATCCTGCCCAATCCTTCATCAAACCCCGCCTAATCATTGCCCTTTTCTGCGATTACATGTATATAAGTGGAAACTAAACTACCAAGAATGGGGCGTGGGAACTAGAACGTGATGCAAAAGAAGAAGACAGCAGAGACGCAAGTTCAGCAGGAGCTAGGTTCCGACATTGCGGCGACGATAAGCCGTGGCGCTTGGACTCCGATGCGCGAGCCGATGACCGGCGCCCAGGCTGCCTCGCTTAAGCGGCTTGCCGAGGAAATAAGAGAACCGCGCGTCTTTGATGCAGGTCTGAGCAAGAGCGAAGCCGCAAGGCGCATCGACCGGTTGCAGGAGCGGCTCAGGCTTGGTGAGCTGCCGCCCCACACAGACTAGCTTTCCCAATTGCTTTCGCGGGGGTTGGGCTGTGGAAGGACATGGCGAGTATCCGATCCCGTTCCACGAAGCTTGTAACTGTTCTGGTCCTGACGTTTGGGACCGGCGTGCTATGCATGGGAGGTGCTGACGCGGCTTTGGCTCTGACGCTGACATCTTCCGCCTTCAAAGCTGGCGCGCCAATTCCCTCGCTTTATACTTGCGAGGGGAAAGACATTTCGCCGCCGCTTGCCTGGGAGGGCGCGCCGGCGGGGACGAAAAGTATTGCGCTCATTCTCGACGATCCAGACGCACCAGATCCAAAGGCGCCAAAGCGCGTTTGGGTGCATTGGGTCCTCTACAATGTACCACCCAATGCAAACGGGCTCGCCGAGAACGCGGACAGCGGCGGCTTGCCCGCAGGCACTGTCCGCGGCCTCACCGACTCCAAGAAAGCGAAGTACGGCGGACCATGCCCGCCAATCGGTCGGCACCGCTACGTCCACAAACTCTATGCCCTCGACACCACCATCGATCTCGGTCGAGCCACCAAGGCGGAGCTCGAAGCGGCGATGAAGGGTCATGTGTTGGCGCAGGCCGAGCTCATCGGCACCTATCAAAAAGGCGATCGCTGATCTAGCGCCAAGCGACCATCATCCCTTGACTGTGGCTTCCGACCTCGCTTCAAGTGCGGGCATGGCTAGACATCAGATGACACGCAAGATGCGGAATGCAGTTTGCGCGGCGGTAGGCGGTGCGATCCTGTTGGCGATGGCGAGCCCCGCGCTCGCCGCGGCCTGTGCAAGTCCGGCGGCTTTCCCGCGATGGCTGGAGGGCTTCAAACAAGAGGCGGCCGCGCAAGGTATTTCGCGCGAGACCATCGCCGCGCTTGACGGGCTCACCTACGATCCGGCCACTATCGCCAAGGATCGCGGGCAGGCCGTGTTCGCGCAGACCTTCCTGCAATTTTCCGACCGCATGGTTGCCGGTTACCGGATACAGCAGGGTTCGGCGCTGCTTAAGAAGAATGCCGGCACCTTCGCCAAGATCGAGCAGAAATTCGGTGTGCCGGGTCCAGTGCTCGTCGGCTTCTGGGGCCTGGAGACCGACTTCGGCAAGGTGATGGGCAATATGGAGACGCTCCGCTCGCTCGCCACTTTGGCCTTCGATTGTCGCCGCCCCGACGAGTTCAAGGAACAGCTGCTCGATGCCCTCCGCGTGATTGAGCGTGGCGACCTCAGCCCCGAAGAGATGCGCGGTCCTTGGGCGGGCGAGGTCGGCCAATTTCAGTTTGTGCCAAGCGTCTACTACAAATACGCCGTTGACTTTGAAGGGAACGGCAAACGCGATCTGATTCACAGCACGCCGGACGCGCTAGCGTCAGCGGCGAACTATCTCGATGGCCTCGGCTGGAAGCCAGGCCAGCCCTGGATCGAGGAAGTCCGCGTGCCGGCTGATATGGATTGGAGCCAGGCCGACGTCACCATCAAGAAGCCGCGCGCCTATTGGGCAAAGGCCGGCGTCACTTCTCCGAGCGGCAAAGCTGTTCCCGCGGATAACACGCCGACGGCCCTGCTCTTGCCCATGGGGCGCAATGGACCCGCTTTCCTCACCTATCCGAATTTCGACGTCTATCTCCAATGGAACCAGTCGCTGGTCTACTCCACCACGGCAGCCTATTACGCCACGCGGCTTGCTGGAGCGCCGGCGCTCAGCCGGGGCAGAGGACCGATTGACTCTTTGAGTATGGCGGAGGCCAAGCTACTGCAGCAGATCCTCGCCAAGCGCGGCTATGACGTGGGCAAGATTGACGGCGTAATCGGCGCCTCGACCCGCGTGGGGGTGAGGGACATGCAGAAGAAATTCGGGTTTCCCGCCGACGGCTATCCGACGCCGGAGCTGCTCGCTGCCTTGCAGGGCGGGCGGTAACGGGTTTCGCTCCATCTTCCTCGAGCCGGGTGTGAGCCTGCGACTGCGGCGACGAAGGCCTGCACCCGCGTGGTGTCGTGATATTCGGTTAGCTTCGCCGGCCATCCATCTTCGAGCCTCCAGAAATTCGCCTTAGTCGACTCGAACGGCGCGCCGGTCTCCCGGTGTCGGTAGCGGATCGGCACCTCGACGGCGGCGCGATTCTTCTCGATCAACAGTTCGCTCGTATCGAACTGCACGAAATCGAACTGCTCCGCTATCAGCCCGCAAGCGTTCGAGCGCCTATCGCCGGAGCAATCGGCGGGACAGCGGCCGGCAACGCCCTTAAAAGCGGACGATGCCATCAGCAGGGCGGTTGGCGGCGGCGTGGTGGGCCAGATTTTGATGGCCGTGCTTGGTGGGGGGCGGCTGCTCCAGACGCCGCTGGCGCGGCGGCAGGATTGGATATCGGCGGCATCGTCAAGGACTTGGTGGGCGGCGCGGTGGTGATGGCCATCATCGGTGCCCTCTGACGGCTAGCAGCTCGCGCGCCGCAGGATTGTAGCCGGATCAGTGCTGGGGCTTGCTGTCCTTCTGGCGGAGAGCCCGAGTACCGGCTTTGCCGGCCTTGGAGCGTCCGCGCGATTTCGTCAGCGCGGCGAGGGGAATCTCGCGGTTATGCGGACCCATCTCGTCGAGCGCGGGCTTGTGCGGGCGGGTCAGTGACACTACCGCTTCGGCTTCCTCCACGGAGCGCTCGAGCTCGCCCTGGCGTGCCAGCGGATCGTTGGCGACGGCTAGCTCCATCCGGCGCAAGCGCTTGACTTCGTCTCTGAGCCGCGCGGCTTCTTCGAATTCGAGGTCTGCGGCCGCGGCGCGCATGCGCTTCTCCATGTCGGCGATGACACTTTCGAGATTGTGCCCGATCAGCGCCTGCTCCTCTTCGCCGAAGCCCACGCCGGCATCGACCAGCACGTGATCACGTTCATAGACGCTCGCAAGAATGTCGCCGATGTTCTTCTTCACGCTTTCCGGCGTGATGCCGTTCGCCTCGTTCCACGCCCTCTGCTTCTCGCGACGTCGGTTGGTCTCGGCGATGGCGCGCTCCATGGAGCCGGTCATACCGTCGGCATAGAGGATCACCCGGCCGTCGATGTTGCGCGCGGCGCGGCCGATGGTCTGGATCAGCGAGGTCTCGGAGCGCAGGAAGCCTTCCTTGTCGGCGTCGAGGATCGCGACCAGCGCGCATTCCGGAATGTCGAGGCCTTCGCGCAACAGGTTGATGCCGACCAGAACGTCGAAGGCGCCAAGTCGGAGATCGCGGATGATCTCGATGCGCTCCAGCGTCTCAACGTCGGAATGCATATAGCGCACGCGAATGCCCTGCTCATGCATATATTCGGTGAGGTCCTCGGCCATCCGCTTAGTCAGCGTGGTGACGAGCACGCGATAGCTTTGGCCCACCACCTTGCGCGCCTCGTCGATGAGGTCGTCAACTTGCATCGATGCCGGGCGCACTAGCACCGGCGGATCGATGAGGCCGGTGGGGCGGATCACCTGCTCGGCGAAGGCGCCTTGCGTCTGCTCGAGCTCCCAGCCGCCCGGCGTGGCCGAGACGTAGACGGTCTGGGGCCGCATGGCATCCCATTCCTCGAAGCGGAGCGGCCGGTTGTCCATGCAGGAGGGGAGACGGAAGCCATATTCGGCGAGCGTGGATTTGCGCCGGTAGTCGCCGCGGAACATGCCGCCGATCTGCGGCACGGTGACGTGGCTTTCATCGACGAAGACGAGCGCATCGTCGGGCAGATATTCGAACAGGGTCGGCGGCGGCTCGCCGGGTTTGCGCCCGGTGAGATAGCGCGAATAGTTCTCGATGCCGGCGCAGGAGCCGGTCGCCTCGATCATCTCCAGATCGAACAGGGTGCGCTGCTCGAGCCGCTGTGCCTCGAGCAGCCGCCCGGCGCGGTTCAGCTCGTCGAGCCGCTGCTTCAGCTCCTCCTTGATGCCACGCACCGCCTGCTTCAGGGTCGGCTTAGGCGTCACGTAGTGGGAGTTGGCATAGACTTTCACCATGCTGAATTCGTCGGTCTTGGCGCCGGTCAATGGATCGAACTCGGTGAGGCTTTCCACCACGTCGCCGAACAGTGAGATGCGCCAGGCGCGGTCCTCCAAATGCGCGGGCCACAGCTCGATCGTATCGCCACGCACGCGGAAGGAACCGCGGGCGAAGTTCATGTCGTTCCGACGGTAGTGGAGGGCAACGAGGTCGGCCATCAGCTGGCGCTGCTCGATTTTGTCGCCGCGCTTCAGGTTGAAGGTCATCGCCGTGTAGGTCTCGACCGAGCCGATACCGTAGATGCAGGACACGGAGGCTACGATAATCACGTCGTCGCGCTCGATCAGGGCGCGCGTCGCCGCATGGCGCATGCGATCGATCTGCTCGTTGATGGATGAGTCCTTCTCGATATAGGTATCGGTGCGCGGGATGTAGGCCTCCGGCTGATAGTAGTCGTAATAGGAGACGAAATACTCGACCGCGTTCTCAGGAAAGAAGCTCTTGAACTCGCCATAGAGCTGGGCAGCGAGCGTCTTGTTCGGCGCGAGCACGAGCGCAGGGCGCTGCGTCGCCTCGATCACTTTGGCCATGGTGAACGTCTTGCCCGAACCGGTCACGCCGAGGAGCACCTGATCGCGCTCATGGGCGTTGACCTGGGCCACCAGCTCCGCGATGGCGTGAGGCTGATCGCCCTTGGGCGAAAGCTCGGATTGAATGCGCAAGGGCACACCGCCCTCGGTCTTCTCCGGGCGTAGCGGCCGGTGCGGCGTGAAGGCTGCGGCCTCGCCGGTCACCAGCGGATGGTCCTGCATCAGCGGCTGCGGCGACTCGCCAAAGCCTGGCGGCCGGCGGTCGGCGCCAACCGGCAAGCCAGCCGACTCGCCGGTGACGGCGCGCGGCTCGGCGCGAGAGCCGAAGGTCCTGGCAATGCGGTGGGGCATCAGCCGAATATGGCGGGTCAATGGGAGGGATGGAAGACCTTAGCGGGCGTTCTCGAGGCGATCGCCCTGCTAGGTGGGTTTGGTGAAGGTCTCGGCGCCAATCCTAAAGGCCAAACCAACCAGAAGCGTGATGGTGAACGATTGACGCAAGGGTCCTCCCAGGGACGAATGGGCGATCCGAGGAAGCCAACCCGAGGCTTCGGTGCGGTGCAGTATAGGTATTTTGCAGGTGCGTGCCCCTTGGAATTCGTCGAATCGGCGACCGCGACAGGGTAGACGCGATCGTTTGAGAAGGCGCGATCGCACGCCCGCCACATTGCCAATGTGTGCTGCGATCAGTCTATAATGAAAAAAAACAATTGACTCGTCGCGTGGGACGGCAAGCTTGGACCTGTAAAGAATTGATTCGTGCATGCACGCGCCCGCTGTCGGCGGACGCCTGTGGCAGCAGATCAGAATCGGAGCAGAACCATGGCTACGAGAACGAGTGGGAAGAAGCGCACAACGAGCAAAAAGACGAGTGCACGCAAGACCACCCGCCGAGGCGCAAGCGTCGCACGGTCGGGAGCAAAGAAGACCAGCGCCAAGAAGAAGGCCCCGGCGCGAAAGAGTGCAGCGCGTAAGACCACCGCGCGCAAGAGCGCGGCCCGCAAGGCGCCTGCGAAGCGAGCGACGGCGAAGAAGCCTGCCGCGAAACGCGCCTCGCCAAGGAAGAAAGCAGCAGCGAAGAAGCCGGCAGCCGCGGCAGCGGCGCCGAAACCTGTGGCGCCGGCACCAAAACCAGCCGTGCCCGCAGCGCCGCAACCGGCACCGCGGCCTATGGCCCAGCCTGCGACGCCCACGCCTCCTCGGCCTGCCGCTCCCATGGGTGGCGGCGCGATGCCGCAACGTCCTGTAGGCACGGCCACGCCCGGTCCGTCCTCGGGAGGCGGCACGCCAGGCTCAAGTCCAAGCCCGAACCCGCCGCCTTATCGGCCGTCTTGGGCGACAGACGACGACGATAAGTAAGCGAGAAGGGAGGGTCGGCGTGCCGCCGGCTCTCCCTCATTGTCTCTCGGTGTCGCCGACCAGGCCGCCAAGGCCGAGCCGCTCCATGCCGTCGAGCCAATGCTCGGCGAGCGTTGGGTGATCAAGCAGATAATTTTCGGTCGGCACCTCGTGGCGCTCGATGGCGCGCGCCACAAGCTCGTCCCACTCCTCGGATCGCCGTCGTCTCGTCCGAGCCACATCAACGCGACGAGCTCGGCTTGCTGCCGTGGTGTCAGCCCCTGAATCTCCTCGATCACCTCTTCGCGGCTGAGATCGTCTTCCTCATCCTGCAGGGCGCCGAGCGGCACCTCGTCATCGATCGGGTTTGAGCCGTCATCGGGGATATCGGTCTCTTCCTTGGCCATGAAGGAACGCACCTTGACGACAAGGTGGCGTAGATAGTCGGGGTCGATGGAAAGCTCGGCCATTGGTTTTTGCCGTGGTTGGCAAGCCTGAATGTCACCCTATCTGGACGCTATGTCCCACTCGTTTCTGTCTTTAACCTAGCCTATCCCAATCCCGGCTCCCAACATCTGCACGAGGCTCGAATGTCCTTTGCTTCTGGTCTGATCCAGCCTGGCTATCGGCCCTATGTTACGCCAATCATCCTGCTGTTTTGCTCGAATCTGTTCATGACTTTGGCGTGGTACGGCCACCTCAAGTTCAAGGCAGTGTCGCTTATGGTCGTGGTGCTGGTGAGCTGGGGCATCGCCTTCGTGGAATACTGTTTCGCGGTGCCCGCCAACAGGATCGGCAGCGCGGTCTATTCGCCCGCGGAGCTCAAGACGATACAAGAGGTGATCACGCTGATCGTGTTCGCGGGCTTTACGGCGGTCTATTTCAACGAGCCGCTGAACTGGAGGCAGGCGGGCGGTTTTGCCCTGATCGCCCTTGGCGCCGCCCTCGTGTTTCATGGTCAACCCTGAACGAGTAGTGGCAGCTTCAATCTCCGGACGGCGCAGGCCGTCCGGAGGCCTCGTGCAAGAGTTATACGCCCCTGAAGAGGTTTCCCACCGCCAGGATGACATAGGCGATGATAGCTACCCAAAAGGCATTGGCGCTGATCAACGGGATTGCGACGAAGGTGCCGATGATGGCGAGCACTGCCAAAATCAGCGAAATGACGAAAACCGCGGTGGTCGGCGGTGACAAATTCATCTCCACCCTCCTTCTTATTGACGCGCGAAATGTAATCGTTTTCTCTCAAAAAGCGAGCCGCTTGGCCCCGCTTGCGATTAGGTCGGAGGTGCGGGTGGGCCGGGTCGGGGCACAACGAGGAGGAGAGAAGCAATGCGTCCCATCATGCGTTTGATCCTCGGGCTTTGCGCTCTCGTCGCGATCATGGCGGGTATGGGGCTCGCGCTGCCGGGTCATGTCACTGTGGCGCGATCGGTGGTGATCAATGCGCCCGAGTCGGCCATCTTTCCCTACCTCAACGATCTGCATCGCTTTAGTGACTGGTCGCCCTGGGCGTCGCGCGATCCGGAGCTTGCCGTGACCTTCTCTGGTCCGCAGCAAGGCAAGGGCGCCAAGGTGCAGTGGACGAGCAACAAGCCGTCCGTCGGCGCCAGCAGCATGGAGATTACCGAGAGCGATCCGAACCGCCACATCGACCTCGCCGTTAATTTCAACGGCCTGGATGGGACGGGCTATTACGACGTCGCGCCTTCCGGCTCGGGCAGCAAGATCACCTGGGGCTTCGGTTACGACTCGGGCACGAGCCCCCTTAAGCGCTGGAAGGGCTTGCTGCTCGACCGCTATGTAGGAGCCGAATATCGCGATGCTCTTGCCAAGCTGAAGGACAAGATCGAGTCCGAGCGGAAGCCGATCGCGCCGAGTGTCGCTGAGCAGCTTGGCGCGGCCCTTCCCAACGGGACAGCACCCAGCGGAACTGCGGCCCCCGCGCCCGGAACGCCTGCGCCAGCGGCGGAGGCACCCGGAGCAATACCGCAGGCGGCACCGCAGCCGGCACAGCCCACGGCACCACCAGCACAGACGTCTTCCAAGAGACCAAGGCGCCCGTGAGGGCTAGCGGCTAAAGTTTCTGCTGGTCCTTTGTGGGTGCGTTCTGCGGCAGGTCCCCTTGGATCGCCTCGATGATGAGGTGGAGGACACCGGAGAGAGAGGAGTCGAGCGGCGCGCAGCTATCGGCTCCCGGTTCCAAAATTTGCGTTTTGCTGGCTTGCGGATCGATGACTTGGCGCCCGGTGACCCGATAGGGACGGGTGCTGCCGTCGGCGGTTGTGACGGTGATACGATCACCGATCGCGACACCGCTAAGCGCCAAATGCGGATCACGTCCGTCTTGAGCGATCGACGCGCGTGAAGCCCCCGACGGCTCCGAGCGCTCACTGCCGACATCGTAGCGAACGGCGGCGCTCAGGCCGAGCCGAGGCACCACGGAATAAAGCGCCCGGGAGGCGTGGTCCCAAGGCCAGGGTTTCGAATCAGGCTCGCCAGCAAGGGCATGCTTCCAGGCGGCTTGGCGCAGCGATTGGGCGAGGCCAGTCTTCGCCTTGTGATACAGGCTCCCCTCTCCGGGCAGCAGGCCGAGCACGGCGATCAAGGCGACCCCCAATCCAATCCTCCAACCTGGCGCCTGGCGCCAGCGGAGGAAGTGGAGGAGGAGCTGTACCGACCCCCGTTTCGGCATCAGATCCCCCTCCCAATCCGCCGCGGGGAGGTAGAGTCGCGGCGTTGGCAACGCCACCATGCAAGCGTCACCGCGAAAAGACTCGCGACAAGCACCGCAGATACAGTCGGCCGCCCCTCACGGGCCGCGAGCAGGTCCGCCAGGCCGACTTGAGTTGCGAAGAGAGCGAAGAAAAAGAACGGTACCAGGAAGAGCGAAGTCGAGATCAGCACCCGCTTGTCGAAGCGCGGAGCGTGGTGTCGAATAATCATGACTTAAGCCTTTGAGGATCCTCCGGCACGTCAAAAAGCGAAACACCCGATTAGGGCGCATGCTTAACCGGATTGTGGCGATCCACGGCAAACGCGCCGCAACTGTGGCGCAATTGAGGACGCGTCGACTTGTGCACGTGGGGAACCGAACCCTCCCGCAAGTTAGCGGCTCATCACAATTGGAAAAAATGTCGACCAGAGCGAGCCGCTCCGCGCGAACCAACCCAAGGGAGCCTCAACTTATGCCCAAAATGAAATCGTTGGGGGCCTTTTCATCGACCTGCTCAAGGACATGTACTATGGCGAGAAGCAGATGCTGAAGGGGCTGCCGAGATGGCGAAGCAGGCCGCCTCCGCAGAGCCGCGGCGTGCCTTCGAGCACCATCGGAAGGAGACGGAATGACAAGTGCAGCGCCTCGAGCAGGTGGTCGCCCTGTGCGACACAAAGCCCGCCGGCAAGACGTGCCCGGCCATCAAAGGCATTCTCGAATAGGGCGAGGAGGAAATCAAGGAAGCCGACGACTCAGATGTGCTGAATGCCGGCATGATCGCTGATGCCAGGCCGTCGAGCATTACGAGATCGCCCGAACGGAACGCTCATCGCCTGGGCCAGCCAGCTCGGCATGAAAGAGGCCGCAACGCTTTTGAACCAGACCCTCGAGCAGGAGTACAACGCGGACCGGACCTCGCCGAGTTGAGCCTAAACCGCTAAGCTGCTGCCTAATCCTCGGGGATTCTGCCTCCAAATGTCGGACGGCGCGGTTTTCCCGCGCCGTTTCGCGTTCTCCGCCTTAAGTCTTGCAAGGAGCGGGCCTCCGCGCTTAGGGTGCGCCCGCGTCCGGCCACGCACTTTTCGCGGCCATTCACCTAAGCTTCCAGGAGAACAGTATGGGTCTGATCGCCCACGCGCTTGAGAGGGTGAAACCCTCGCCAACCATGGCGATAACGAGCAAGGCGCGCGAGATGAAAGCCGCCGGCTTCGATGTCATTGGCCTTGGCGCGGGCGAGCCGGATTTCGATACCCCAAACAATGTCAAGCAAGCGGCAATCGCGGCGATCCAGCGTGGCGAAACCAAATATACTGCAGTCGACGGCATTCCCGAGCTGAAGCGGGCCATTGCCAGCAAGTTCGAGCGGGAGAACGGGCTCACCTATAAGTCCGCCGAGATCACCGTGGGCAGCGGCGGCAAACAGGTGCTCTACAATGCGCTGCTGGCCACACTCAATCCGGGCGATGAGGTGATTGTGCCGTCACCCTATTGGGTGAGCTATCCCGACATCGTGCTTCTCGCCGGCGCCACGCCGGTAGTGGTGGAGACTAAGCTCGAGGATGGATTCAAGTTGAGCCCCAAGGCGCTCGCCGCAGCCATCACGCCGCGCACGAAGTGGTTCATCTTCAATTCGCCGTCAAACCCAACGGGCGCCGCCTATACGCGCGAGGAGATCAAGGCACTTACCGACGTGTTGCTCAAGCACGAGAATGTCTGGACGCTGTCCGACGATATCTACGAGCATCTCGTCTATGACGGCTTCGCCTTCTCCACCCCGGCGCAGGTCGAGCCGAAGCTGAAGGGGCGGACGCTCACCATGAACGGCGTCTCCAAGGCTTATTCCATGACCGGCTGGCGTATCGGGTATGCCGGCGGCCCGGAACCCTTGATCAAGGCCATCGCCACGCTGCAATCGCAGTCGACGTCGAACCCATGCTCGATCAGCCAATGGGCCTCGGTCGAGGCCCTAGAAGGCCCGCAGGACTTTCTCAAGCGCTGGGTCGCGTCCTTCCAAGACCGGCGCGACCTCGTCGTCTCCATGCTGAATCAGGCGAAGGGCTTGAGCTGTCCCACTCCCGAAGGCGCTTTCTACGTCTATCCGTCTTGCGCGGGCTGCATCGGCCGGACGTCGCGAGACGGGAAGCCGATCGGGAGTGACGAGGATTTCGCCACCGCGCTGCTGCAGGAGGAGGGCGTCGCCGTGGTGCATGGCGCCGCCTTCGGTCTCTCGCCCTTCTTCCGCATCTCCTATGCTACGAGCATCGAGGCGCTGGAGGAGGCCTGCCGCCGCATTCAGCGCTTTTGCGCCAACCTGACCTAGGCCCAAGATCGGCCAGCACTCATTGAGGGCAGCCATGAAGTTCAGCACGGGCAATCAGATCAAAGGCAAGATCATGGAGATCCGCAAGGGTGCGGTGACGGCCATCGTCTACGTCGCCATTGCCGGCGATACGATGCTCGAAGCAAGCGTCACCATCGCCTCCTTGGAGACGCTTGGTCTGTATGAGGGAAAAACCGTGATCTTGATGGTCAACCCCGGCGACATCATCATCGGCTGCGAGTAGGACTCTCGCGAGCTCTCGGTTTCCCGAGCTCAGCTTCTGCCTTCGAACCGCCGCACCGTATTGTTACAACCGCGCGGTATGGAGGCGTCGTCACGACCGGATCATCGCCGCCATTGCGCATCCTCACGCTCCCAGACGGACGTCGCGTTGGCTGTGCCGAATATGGCGATCCTCGCGGGCTACCGGTGCTCGCGCTGCATGGGACCCCGGGCTCGCGCCTGATGTTTGCCCTATCCCATAAGGCGGCGCGCGAAAGGTGCGTGCGCCTGATCGCTCCGGAGCGGCCCGGCTACGGGCTGTCCGACTACCGGCATGCCGAGAGCCTCGCCCAAGTCGCTGAAGATCTCAGTATCGTCGCCAATGCTTATGGGCTCGACCGCTTCGCCGTAATGGGCGTTTCGGGCGGTGGACCTCATGCTGTGGCCGCGGCTGCCGCGATGCCGGACCGCATCAGTTTGTTGGCGCTTGTCGGGCCGGTCGGCGAGGTGGCGGATGGCGAGCTTCGCTTGTCCGGATTTCACCGGCTTCTGTTCAAAGGGGTTGCGCGCAGGCCGTGGGCCATGCGGGTCTTCTTCCGCGGGCTGCGGTCCATGGTGTTCAAGTCGCCCGACACCGCCTATCGCTGGCTGATGCGCCGGGTGTGTGCGCCGGACAGGCAGGTCTTGGCCCAGTCACACGTGAGGGCGAGCCTGCAGGCGGCCATCGGCGAGGGTTTGCGGCCGGGCATTGAGGGAGCCGCGCAGGACCTCCGGCTCTATTGCGCGCCCTGGCGGTTGCGGCTTGCCGATATCGACGTGCCGGCGATCGTTTGGCAAGGCAGCGACGATCCGGTGGTCCCGCCGGCCGCGGCTTATGCTCTGGCGCGGGCGCTTCCCAATTGCCGGCTGGATGTCATCCCAGCCGCCGGCCATTACTGGGTCTTCGCACGGTTCGGGCTGATCCTCGATGCGGTTGTGGCAGCGCTCCGCGCCGATGCCGCTGGCGGCGGCGCGACGTCCGCAAAGCAGATTGAATGACACCGGAATTCAACCACTGCGCCCTGCATGTGCGTGACCTCGACCGGTCGATCGCTTTCAATGAGAGCTAGGCTTTGAGCTCGAGGGCAGGCCCCTCGAGGCTGAGCCAACTCGGCCGAAGGCGCTCTTCACCGCGGCGATAGGGCCGCTCGTCGGCTGGGGCAAGCTCGAGCGTAAGTCGACCGTCACCGAACTGGAATAGGCTTCGCATCCCGCAGGCCGTGCCCGGGCCTCTTCTGGGGCTTGCCAGGCCGCCATTCCCTTGACACGATAGGTTCATCAAAGAGCGCGCGGGCCGGTCGTCGGGGCCTTTCCCGCGAAAAAAGACCATGGGAGGAGAGTATGGGCCAAGCGCAGGGCCAACCAGCCCGCAGCGCCCGCTGCATCGCACTGGTTGGCCCCTATCTCAGCGGTAAGACGACACTTGTTGAAGCCATTCTCGCCCGCACGGGCGCCATCGGCAGGCAGGGCACCATGGCCGCCAAAAATACCGTCGGCGACGCCTCGGAAGAGGCCCGGCATCACGGCATGAGCGTTGAGCTCAACGTGGCCACTGTCGATTTCCTCGGCGACAGTTTCACCTTCCTCGATTGTCCGGGTTCCATCGAATTCCAGGCCGATGCCGCCAACGCGCTCGCGGCTTGCGATGCCGCCATCGTCGTGTGCGAGCCGGACGAGAAGAAAGTGCCGGCGCTGCAGCTGATCCTCAAACAGCTGGAAGATCGCGGGATTCCCCACTTCTTGTTCATCAACAAGATCGACAAGGCCGAGGCGCGCATTCGCGATATCGTGCCAATGCTCCAGCCGGCCTCCACCAAGCCGCTCGTATTGCGCCAGGTGCCGATCTGGGAGAATGACATCGTCACCGGCTTCATCGATCTCGCGCTCGAGCGCGCCTATGTTTATCGCGAACATGCGCCGAGCGAGGTGGTTGCCATCCCCGACGCACTCGCCGACGGCGAGAAGCAAGCGCGGTTCTCCATGCTCGAGAAGCTCGCCGACTATGACGACGAGCTGATGGAGCAACTGCTCGACGACGTGCCGCCCCCGCGCGACAAGGTGTTCGACGATCTGTCCAAGGAGCTGCGCGACGGGCTGATCTGTCCGGTGCTGATGGGCTCGGCCGAGACGAGTCACGGCATCTTCCGGCTGTTGAAGGCGCTCAGGCATGAAGCCCCTTTTGTCGGAGCCACAACGAAGCGCCTTAAGGTGGATGGCGCGCAGTCTTGCGCCTACATCCTCAAGACCTTCCACACCGCCCATGGCGGCAAGCTGTCGCTCGCCCGGGTGCTCACCGGCAGTTTCGCCGACGGCACTACGGTACATGGCGGCGCGGACGATGAGCGCATCTCCGGCCTCTTCACCGTCATGGGCCAGGAGCCGGCTAAACGCGGCGAGGCACATCCAGGGGATACTGTCGCTTTCGGGCGCCTCGACAGCGTCAAGACCGGAGACACGCTCGTCACCGAGAAGACAAAACCAGTGAAGCTCGAGGCCACGCCGCCGGCACAGCCCGTGTTCGGCCTCGCCATCGCTGCCAAGGAGAAGAAGGACGAGGTGAAGCTCACGGCGGCCATCGCCAAGATCATCGAGGAGGATCCCTCGATCTCGCTCTCTCACAGCCAGGACATGGGCGAGATGGTGCTGTGGGGGCAGGGGGAGATGCACCTTCGCGTGGCGCTCGAGAAGCTCACGCGCAAATATGGCATCGATGCCAGCACAAGACCGCGGCAGATCCCCTACAAGGAGACCATCCGCAAATCGACCCAGGTGCGCGGCCGCCACAAGAAGCAATCCGGCGGCCATGGCCAGTTCGGCGATGTGGTGGTGACCATCAGCCCACGACCGCGAGGGTCCGGCTTCGAGTTTACCGACGAGATCACGGGCGGCGTGGTGCCGAAGAACTACATCCCCTCCGTCGAGATCGGTGTGCGCGACTACCTCAACTCAGGCCCACTCGGCTTCAATGTGGTCGATGTCGGCGTCTGCCTCATCGACGGCTCCTATCACTCGGTCGATTCCTCCGACATGGCCTTCCGCCAGGCTGGGCGTATCGCCATGAGTGAGGGGCTGCCACAATGCTCGCCAGTGCTGCTCGAGCCGGTGATGGCCGTGGAGATCGCGGTGCCCTCGGAGGCTACGGCAAAGATCAACGGCATCATCTCCTCGCGGCGCGGACAGATCTTGGGCTTCGACGCACGCCCGGGCTGGGCGGGCTGGGACCTGGTCGAGGCGCATATCCCAGAGGCCGAGATCCAGAATCTGATCGTGGAGCTCAGATCGGCAACCGCGGGCGTCGGTACCTTTACCGCTAAGTTCGACCATCTCGCCGAGCTCACCGGCAAGATCGCCGATCAGGTGCTGGCCACGCGCGCGGCGAAGGCTGCCTAGGTCTCCTTCCTTGTCTCGCCGGCCTTGCCGCGGCGGGTGAGGCCCGCTAGACGATTGTCGCGCTTGTGCTTGTTGATGACCTTTAGATCTTTCGAGGTGTTCCCATGACGATATATCCGCCGCTTGAAATCCCTGAGACGCTTGCCGCCGGCCCCGGACCGGGGAACACCGACCCCCGCGTGCTCGAACGCTTCGTCAAGACTGGCGTCGCCGATCACATGCAGAAGGACGTCCTGCGAGGCATGATCGAGGCCAAGGAGATGCTCCGCGAGTTGTGGGGCACCAAGAACGTCTACACCTACGGCGTGGGCGGCACGGGCTTCAGCGGGCTCGATTGCGTGCTCTCGATGATCCTGCCAGGCGACAAGGTCGTGGTTTTCCCCAACGGCACCTTCTCCGGCATCGATAGCCTCACCATCCGCATGAAGGCTTCCACGAGAGAGGACCTCGCGGCCGACTCGCTTAACCCGAAGCCCAAAAACGTGGTCACCGTCGAGACGCCACACGGCAAATCCGTCACCGGCGAGATCGTCGACAAGGCACTCGCCGAGCATAAGCCGATGTGGGCGTTCATAGCCCATTGGGAGACCGGCTCCGGCCGCATCAACGACCTCAAGGGCTTCAGCGACGCCTGCCTCAAACACGGGGTGATGGGCATCGTAGACGCGGTGTCGAGCCTCGGCGTCGCCGACTTCAACATCGACGACTATCCGGGCGTGGTCGCCTGGGCATCGTGTCCGCAGAAGGGCGTGCTCAGCTTGCCCTTGACCTATGCGCCGGTGAGCTTCACCGACGGGGCCATCGAGGTGGTCAGGAAGCGCGGCTGCTACACCTATGTGCACCATCCGATCCTCGAAGGGCGCCATTGGGGCATCATCGACGGCAAGGACGTGCCGACGCCGGCCTATCACCGCACCCATTCCTGCTACGCGGTGGCCGCATTCCATGAAGCGTTGCGCATCATCCTGGGCTACGGCCGGCGCCGCAAGGCATCCGACTACGCCTATCACGAGAAGGCGCTACGCCAGGCGGTGGAGGCCATGGGCTGCGACGTCACCTCCAATATGACGAGCCTCATCGTGCTCAATCTGCCGGGCAAGCTCGCTGGCAAGGAGAAGGAGCTGGTGGCCGGGGCCCGCGCGCAGGGCTTCGGCATTTGGCCGACGCTGTCCGAACCGGTCCAGGTGCGCATCGGCATTCTCAACCAGCTGACGCCGCAGGCGATCACCGAAATCGCTGGCCGCTTCGCCGACGCCATGCTCGCCATGGGCGCCGAGTTCGACAAGCAGCAGGTGATGAACCAGCTCAAATCGTATTACGCGAAGGCCGCTTAAAGCGGCGCATGACATTTGCGCAGGTGCCTCGGTCGGCCTCTAAAAGAACCTCCAGAGGCGCTTGCAACTTTCGCGCGTTATGGTGACAATTTATCGCGCACTGCTTGTAATTCCCTCAGTCAATGCCCATATCTATGTTACTGGCACGCCGGACCTAGGCGGCTGATGGTAAAGACTAACGTGCCAACTTCGTGCACGCCCCCTTTCCCGAAAAATCAGTACGCCAAGCGCCCTCTTAAGCGGAGCATGGTTCGGCGGCTGCCAGCCATCGCCTGCGATGTGACCCCAAGAGGCACGTTGATGAATGCTACCTCCAATCCCCAAACTGCCGCCGAGCAAGCCCGCAAAAACTACCGCGACGTGATGATCCCGGACACGTATGTGCCGGAGGCCGTGCGAGCCATGGCCGAGAAGACCGTGGCCCAGGCCCGCGAAGTCTATGA
>Ga0187819_10000641_pt1 | contig 17664 bp, 10 predicted proteins | sample NC_wetland_sal_i_15_FD_132411 | JGI IMG/M metagenome (GOLD analysis project Ga0187819, IMG submission 132411) | Wetland sediment microbial communities from Neuse River Estuary, North Carolina, USA - SO4_4 | ecosystem: Environmental > Aquatic > Freshwater > Wetlands > Sediment | place: USA...
GCCGCTGTTCTGGAGCTTGCCGACGGCCTTCATGATCGGCGAGCTGGCTAGTGCGCTGCCCGCCGAAGGCGGTTACTACGCCTGGGTGCGGCGGGGTCTGGGCAATTTCTGGGGTTTCCAGGAAGCCTGGTTGTCGCTCGTCGCCAGTATTTTCGATATGGCGATCTACCCCACGCTATTTGTCGCCTACCTGACCCGGCTGCTGCCCTGGTTCGCGACGGGCCACCGCGGGGAGCTGGTGGCGTTGGCTGTTGTGGTGGTTTGCGCGGCGCTGAACCTGGCCGGCATCCATACGGTGGGAATGACGTCGCTGTGGCTCTTCTTCTTGCTTTCAGCGCCGTTTGCGTTGATCGTCCTGATCGCGCCCTTCAAGGCCGGAGCGCTGGCCCATGCCGCGACCGCTCCCGTAACCTCCACGGTGGGACTGCTCGGGGGAACGCTCATCGCCATGTGGAACTACATGGGGTGGGACAATGCCTCCACCATCGCCACGGAGGTGCATCGCCCGCAGCGTACCTATCCCCGGGCCATACTCCTGGCGGTGCTGATCGTGGCGCTCACGTACATTCTTCCAGTCGCAGCCATGGCCATTACCGGGCTGCCGCCCAGCGCCTGGGAAACCGGATCCTGGGCGGACATCGCCGGGCTGCTCGGCGGAAACTGGCTGCGCCTGGCGCTCGTCCTCGGCGGCCTGTTCAGCGCCTTCGGCATGCTCAACGCTCTGGTGATGAGCTACTCGCGCCTGCCCCTGGCTATGGCCCAGGATGGGATGCTCCCGTCCCTATTCGGCAAGTTGCATCCGCGCACGCGTGCGCCCTGGGTGACCATCCTGGTTTGTTCCCTGGGCTGGGGTCTGTGCCTGGGCTTGGATTTCGAGAGGCTAGTGACCATTGATATCCTTCTGTCCGGCGCCAGCGTTCTGCTCGAATTCGCCGCGCTCGTCGCCCTGCGCTATCGCGAGCCGGAACTGCCGCGGCCGTTTCGCGTGCCGGGCGGGATTGCGGGCGCCTGGCTCGCCGGCCTCTTTCCGCTCCTGCTGCTATGTGTTGCCGCGTTCCACGGGGGGAGGGAAACCGTGCTGGGCATGTCCGCCTCCGCGTTTGGCGGGCTGCTGTTGCTTTCGGGCGTGCTGGTCTACTGGCTGAACGGCGTGGTCAAACCAGCAGGCTGGCTCGTCCCCGCACGCGAACCTTCTCCCCAGCTGGATTGACCTGTCACCGGAACCCGGCGCTCAACCGCCGCACGGACGGCGGCACGCGGTGAGAATCCGTGCTAGAGGTCGCAGGGGGTGAGAAGAATCTCCCAATCCTGAATGGCCCGCGAACGGAATAATCCCGCGCTCTGCAGCAGATAGTATTTCCACATCCTGTAGAACCGCTGTCCGTATCTCGCCTGCAGCTCGTTCCAATGCTCCTGGAAATTCCGGAACCACACCATCAGCGTCCTGTCGTAATACGGTCCCCAATTGTGCAACTCTTCGGCAATAAAAAGCCCTTCCATCGCCTTCCCCACCTGTTTGATGGAGGGCAGCATAGAGCCCGGGAAGATGTATTTGTCAATCCAGGGATCCGTGGCGTGCCGCGACTGGTTTGAGCCGATGCTCTCCAGGAAAAACCGGCCGCCCTCTTTCAGGCAGCGCCGCACCACGCGCATGTACGTCCGGTAGTTCTTGTAGCCTACGTGCTCGAACATGCCCAGGGACACGATGTGGTCGAACTGCTCGTCAAGCTCCCGGTAATCCTGGAGGCGAATCTCCACCGGCAGGTCCGCGCACTTCTCCCTCCCGAATTCCGCCTGTTCCTGCGAAAGCGTGAGCCCCACCACCGCCGCGCCGTATTTCTCCGCCGCAAATTTCGCGAAGCTCCCCCACCCGCAACCGATGTCTAGGATTCTCTGCCCGGCGGCCAGTCCCAGCTTGCGACACACAAAGTCCAGCTTGGCCTCCTGGGCTTCGTCCAGGTTCCCGGCTCGCTCCCAGTTGCCGCACGAGTACACCAGGCGATGGTCGAGCATATCGAAGTACAGTTCATTTCCCAGGTCGTAGTGCTCGCGCACGTTTGGAACCGACCGGGTTCTGTTCTGCAAATTGAGAAGAATGGCCCTGAAATTGGTAACTACATTTTGCCAGGCGGACCCCAGCGCATGTTCCCCATCAGCCCGGAACATCCGGCTGAACATTTCGTCGAGCTGCGGGCAGTCCCACCAGCCATCCATGTACGACTCGCCCAAGCCGATGGACCCCTGCCCCAGCACTCGCGAGTAAAAGCGCTGGTCATGCACGGAGATATCCCAGGGACGGTCGCCCCCGATACGCACGTCGCCGAGAGCCAGCAGATGCTCGACCCTGGTCTTCAGGTCGCTGACGAACATACTCCCCGCCCGACAACTTAGATGCAGTCTTATATACTTTTTGTCGCATTCCTGATGCAGTGACGAACGTCACAGCGCCGGCCCGGCCCCCGTCACTCTGCCACGCAATCCTGTGCGGGGATGGCGGACCGTTCTGCGCCTTGACGGATTTCCCACCGCAACCTAACATTCGCATTCTCTTCGCAGGAGAACTCCGTGTCCCTCGATCTCGTCTTCTCGCCGTTCAAGTTTCTCCGACAGGCCCTGGGCGATATTCCCCTATCAGGAATTCTTCGAGCGGAGGAAGCCTGGTGGGAGAGCGAAGGGAAAAGTATCTCCGATGCCGTGGATCGCGGCGGCACCCCCTGGGTGCGCATGTTCGATCGCTTCGGCGCGCGCACGGATGAAGTCCTCTTCCCGCCGGAATACTGGACGATGTTGCGGCGAGGCTACCGTGCGGGCGTGGTCTGGCGCGCGTTCGAAGAAAAATCCCTGCTTCCCGCCTACCTGCTCATTTATCACGCGTCGTTCTACGATCCCGGCGTCACTTGTCCTTACACGGTCTCCCTGGCCACAGCCGTTTCTCTCTCCAAGTACGGCCCGTCGGAGTTGCAATCCCGTTTTCTTCCCGCGCTGCTGCGGAAGGACGACTCGGTCTGGCAGGGGGCAACCTGGATGACAGAGATCAAAGGAGGGTCCGACCTCGGCGCCAACGTGGAAACCATCGCGCGTCCTGCGGCGGATCACTGGCTTCTGACCGGGGACAAGTTTTTTGCAAGTAACGTGGGCGCGCAACTGGCCGTGGTGGCCGCCCGCCCCGAGGGAGCGGCCCCCAACGTCCGTGGGCTGGCCCTGTTTCTCCTGCCACGCTCCGGCGAAGCCGGCCAACTCAACTATTTCCTGCGCCGCTTGAAAAACAAGATCGCCACGCGCTCCGTGCCCACCGGGGAAGTCGAGTTGCGCGGGAGCCAAGCCTACCTGCTCGGAACGGCGGACACCGGAATCTACCTGATCCTGGAAGTTCTGAACCTCTCGCGCGTGGCCAACTCCATGGTCAGCGTGGCGCTGGCGCAACGCGCCATCGCAGAAGCCCTGGCCTTTGCCCAGCGCCACATCGCTTTCGGCCGGCCTATCTTGGAACATCCGCTCCTTCGCGTACAATTTGAGGATCGCCTGGCGTCACTACAGTCGGTCTTTGCGCTGGCATGGGAGGCGACACGGCTCCTGGGCGAAGTCTGGCAGGAACGCCCTCCGTATTCCGACCGCTACCATCTGTTCCGTCTCGTTGCGCACCTGGCGAAGTACTGGACGGCCGAATTTGCAGTGCAAACCGCCAAGTGGGGCATCGAGGTGCATGGCGGCCTGGGAGTGCTTCAGGAATTTAGCGCCGAGCGCTGGCTGCGCGAGGCCATGATTCTCTCCATCTGGGAGGGAACCTCCCATCGCCAGATGCTGGACGCGCTCGAAGTGATGGAGCGCAAGCGGGCGCACAAATTGTTGCTTGAGCACCTGGCTCCCACTGCAAGCCCTCAGGAGCTGCGGGAGATGGAGTCCCAGGTGGAACGTCACCTCGGGCTCTCTCCGGAAGACAAAGAAGCGCGCGTGGAGCCCCTGTTCAACTGCCTGGCCGCTCTTACGGCCGCAGCGCTTTCTCGCAGGCATTCCTGGTAAAGCGCGGCCCGGGGGAGTGGTCCTCGCCCATGTTCTGCGGCTCGCCCCACAGCGGTTTCCGCGTGCCTGCCTTCGCCAGAAGGAGTTGCACGTTTCCGGTGTTGCGTTCGAGGAACGACGCCTCGCAGATGGCCAGGTAATACTCCCACATGCGGATGAAGCGCTCGTCGAAACCCAGCGCGCGCACTTCTGCCATCGCGCCGAGGAACCGCTCGCGCCACACGTGGATTGTCCGCGCATAGTGCTGCCCGATTTCTTCCGCGTGATGCAGCGTCAGGCAGGTCGAGCGCGCCAGCGACTTCAGGATTTCGCCCACCGAGGATAGCTCGGACCCAGGGAAAATATAGGTCTGGATCCAGTCCGTGTACTTCAGGTACTCCGCAAAGCGCTGGTCGGGCACGGTGATGGTTTGCAGCAGCATGGAGCCATCGGGCCGCAGCAGACGGTCGCAGGCCCCGAAAAACTCGTCGTAGCGCGCAAATCCCACGGCCTCGAACATCTCCACGCTCACCAGTTTGTCGTACTGCCCGCGCAGACTCCGGTAGTCTTCCGAGAGCAGCTCGATGCGGCTGCCCAAGAGGCCGGAGCGGCGGAAAAGCTCGCGCGCTGCGCCGTATTGGTCCCGGCTGATGGTGGTTGTGGTCACCCGGCATCCATAGTTTTGCGCCGCGTGGAGCGCCAAGCCTCCCCAGCCCGTCCCGAGTTCCACCAGGTGGTCGTCCGGCGAAAGCATCAGCTTCCGGCAGATGCGCTCGTACTTCGCCGTCTGCGCCTCCTCCAGTGAGTCTTCTGGGGACTCGAAGTACGCGCAGGAATACGCCATGGTCGGGTCCAGGAACAGTCGGAAGAATTCATTCGACACGTCGTAGTGGTAGCGGATGTTTTTCCGGCTTCCGCGCGGCGAATTGTCGCGCAGGCTGTGCACCAGCCGCATTCGCAGCCGATTCGCGGCGGAGGCGATCCGGTTGCGCCGGTTCATTTCTGCAATGTTCCGTATCGCGAACCGCGCTACCGCCACGAGATCCGGCGACGACCAGTCGCCGTCCATGTAGCTCTCGCCCATGCCGATTTCTTCCCGCCACAGCACGCGCGAGAAAAAGCGTTCGTCGTGCACCACGATGGTCGCCGCCGGGCCGTTCGACGCATCGCCGCCCGCGTAGGTGTGCTCGCCGCAAAGCAGTTCCAGCCGCCCCTCGCGAAAACTCTCCAGCGTTTTCCGCGCGAAGTACCACGCCAATGGGGCGTCCCAGCGCCGCCTCTTCTCCCTTCCGGACATGGCTCGCCCGTCAGACATATTTCCAGATCGTTTTCCGTGGCGATCCCGCGCTCGCCGCTCCCGGGTGCGGGATGTACGGCACTCCCTTCAACCGCAGGCGCAGAGCTTCCCAGTAAATCGCCGCGATCACCTTTGCCGTCATCCAGGGATAATCCGCCAGGATCCTGCGAAGCTCCCGGGCGCTCCAGGGGCGCCGCGCAAGCGTCAGCGTGGCGTCGAAGAAAACGCCGCCGCCCGCCCGCGTACTCATGTGCGCCACCAGCCGGTCGCCGGGCGGCGTAAAAATCCAGGTGTACTGGTGGCCCAAATCCATGAATGGAGAGACGTGGAACACCTTTCGCGTTTCGTACCGCCGCGCGGCGGTGCTCCCGGACCGCGCTATAGCCAGCTCGCACTCCGGCGTCAGCCAGTAATTGCACGTCTCGCCGAACGTATTGTTTACCTCCGCCAGTGTCATTTCCAGGCTTCCGGAACGTCCGTAAAAGTAATAGAACGAAACCGGATTGAAGCAGTAGCCCAGGTAGCGGAGATTCGTCAGCAGGTAGATGGGCCCGTCGGGCAGCTTCACGCCGTGCGCGGCGGCGTCCCGCTCGAGCCGCTCCCGCAGCGGCAGGGTCGCGTCCCCAAAGTGGTCGCGTTCGTTATAGCCCGCCCAGTTCCACCGGTTGTAACTCGAAAAATGCGAAACCTGCATCATCTCCGGAATGCGGTCTACGTCCAGCATCACCATGAAAACCGGGTAAGTGAACGCGTGCCCCACCGGACGGAACCTCCGGTGGCGCAGCGCGCCCACGTAGATGGCCGGGCCGGCCTGCATCAGCAGTCCACCCCCAAGGTCTTCGCCACGCGCAAAGCGGAATTTAGCCCGTCCTCGTGGAAGCCATAGAGCCAGTATGCGCCGCAGTAATGGATCCGGTCGCGCCCGCTGATTTCGCTCCAGCGTCCCTGTGCTCGCACCGCTTCCTGCGTGTAGAGGGGATGATGATAGATGAAGCGGCGCAGGATCTTCGAGCGGTCCACCGACCCATTCCCGTTCAGCGTCACGCAGTATTCCTCCGGCGCTTCGAGCCCTTGCAGGCGGTTCATGTGGTAGGTGAGCGTCGCCCCGCGGGCCCGCTCGCCATCCAAGTGATAATTCCACGAGGCACGCCCCCACGCAGTCCGCGGCAGCAGCCCGGAGTCCGTATGCAGCACGGCCTCGTTGCTCGTCGTCTGGAATTGCCCGAGCACGGCACGCTCCGCCTCGCTGGGGTTCGCGAGCAGTTCGCGCGCTTGGCTCCCGTGGCAGGCCAGAACTACCTCGTCGAAATCCGCAGGGGGCTGCGCAGCAAAGTTTACCCGCATGCTTCTGTCGCGCCGCTCGATACTGGTGATCCACGCGCTGCACACGATGCGTTCCCGGTACGGCGCCGTCATCGGTCCAATGTACCGGCTGCAGCCCCCGGGAATCGTCCGCCAGCGGATGTGCCGGGTGAGCTGGAGCATCCCGTGATTCTCGAAGAAGCGGAACAGCGTGGTGGCCGGAAACGATCCGATTTGTCCCATCGCTGTGGACCAGATGGCGGAAGCCAGAGGGTACAGGTACCTCCGGGCGAAAGCGTCGCTGAACCTTTCGCGGCCCAGAAATTCCTCGAGTGTGCTCTCCTCCGCCCCTTTCTGCGCCAGCAGGCGCCGCGCGGCTTCGTTGAAGCGGTGGATCTCGTGCAGCAGCGCGTACTGCTGCGCGTGCAGCAGATTGCCCCGTTGCGCGAAGAAGCCGCGCAGGCCCCGAGAGCTGTATTCGAAGCCGGAGTGGACGTCCCGGACGGAGAACGACATGTCGCTCTCCACCGTCGGTATTTCCAGCTCATGGAGCAGGCGCACCAAGTTCGGATAATTGCGGGTATTGTGGACGATGAAGCCAGTATCAATGGGCAGCGGCCCGGCAGGCGTATCCACAGACACGGTGTGCGTGTGCCCGCCCAGCCGGGCCTCCCGCTCGAACAGTGTGACCCGATGCGGCCGGCTCAGGTAATACGCCGCCGCCAACCCCGAAATCCCGGAGCCGATGACCGCAATTTCTTTCAAACCTGATCGTCTCCGCCCCAGGAGTGGGAGATTCCCGTCAGAATCCCGACCCCGGCCCACTCTGGCAACCGACCGCGAAGCTGTGTAGCCTACCTCCAACCGCCGCGCCGGGTCAAAGCACGATGCGGCCTGGGGTCTGCCAACTGCCGGCAACACGGACCAGTGGCGGGATAGGATGAACCGTGTTGCCTGCGGCCGCGTACTCCGGCAGGGGAATCTGGTGCGGCCGTCCGGCCGTGCCCCACGGACTCGCCGCTCCGCTCCGTGCGCCGCCGTGACGGTCGAAAGGGAGGAGCCATGCGTGCGTTCCTGATCGCGCTCTTTTCTGCCATCTTTGTGGTGATGGTTGGCGTGACTCTGTGGGCCGCCTCGCACTCCAGCCTGTTCGATCCCGCGGTGCGCGCCGCTTACAACGCGCAGCCCTGGGCCATTGCCACGCTCTTCGACGCCTACTGCGGATTCATCACCTTTTTTGCCTGGGTCGCCTTTCGCGAGTGTCGTCTCGCCATGAAGATTCTTTGGCTGGTGCTCATCCTCCTCCTGGGGAACATCGCCATGTCGTTCTACGTTCTCGTGCAGCTCTTCCACCTGAAGCCCGATGAGCCGCTCCTATCCCTGTTTGCGCCGCGCACGGCATGAAGGTGAAAGCGCTGCGCAAAATCGTCGCTTTCATCCGCGGCCTCCTCCAGCAGGGGTTGTCCCCGGAAAAGATCGCGCTCTGTCTGGCGCTCGGGGTGGTCATCAGCAGCGTGCCGATCTCCTTCGGCCTGGGCACCCTGCTCTGCACTGCCGTGGCGGTCGTCCTTCGCCTGAATCTGCCCGCCATCCAGGCCGCCAACTGGGCCGCGGCTCCCCTCCAGGTGCTGCTGTTCATCCCGTACATGCGCGCCGGCGAGTTCCTCACGCGGGCTAAGCCCCTTCCGCTCTCCATCGCGCAAATCTCGGCCATGTTCCACGCCGATTTCTGGGGCAGCCTGGCGCGCCTGTGGGGCTCGATCCTCCGCGCCACGCTGGGTTGGGCCGTGGCCGCCCCGTTGGGAGTGGTGCTCATCTATTTGTTGCTTCTGCCTCTGCTGCGGCTGATTCCTGTGCTACCGCGCGACGAGCCGGCTAAACTTTCCCGTCCTGCCTCGGCCGGAGCTCCGGAGAAGGACGCGTGACACCCTTTCTTCACCTCCTGCTGTTCGCCTGGCTCGTCGCCGCAGGTGGTATGGCGCTGTTGTGGTTGCTCCATCTGCCTATGCGCAATGCCTCTATTGTAGATTTTGGCTGGGCCTTCTTTATTCCCACCATCGCGATTCTCTACGCGGTTCTGGGGCCCGGATATGCCCCGCGCCGCGCGCTGATGGCCGCGCTCGCCGCGCTCTGGGGCTATCGCCTCGCTTTCTATCTTCTGTTTGCGCGCATCCTCGGTCATGCGGAAGAAGGCCGCTACGTCGAACTCCGCCGATCCTGGAAAACGCAACTCCCGCTCAAATTTTTCATCTTTTTCCAGGCCCAGGCGCTTCTCGACGTGCTCCTTTCGCTGCCCTTCCTTCTCGCGGCGCTCGACCCGCGCCCCGCCCTCGGCTGGACCGATTACGCGGCCGCGGCCCTCTGGGTCGTCGCCTTCGCCGGCGAGGCCACGGCCGACGCCCAGCTCCATGCCTTCAAATCGAATCCCGCTCACAAGGGGAAGACGTGCCGCGCCGGCCTGTGGAACTATTCGCGCCACCCCAACTATTTCTTCGAATGGCTGATCTGGGTCGCCTTTGCGCTCGGTGCGCTCGTCGCGGCCTGGGGCTGGCTCGCGCTCTTCTGCCCGGCCCTCATGCTGTTTTTCTTGTTCCGCGTCACCGGCATCCCGGCCACCGAAGCCCAGGCGTTACGCTCCCGCGGCGAGGAATATCGCTGCTATCAGGAGACCACCAGTGCGTTCGTCCCGTGGTTTCCGAAAAAGCGGCCAACCTCATGAGGGTGCGAGCGTATCGTTTCGTGTGAAACTCACAGCGGCTTCCCGCCTCCGCGGCACCGCGCGCTCGCTGGGCAGGGTCGACAATTCGAAGCGCAGTGATGTGAGCCCGATGGCAGCCTCGCTCAAACCCGCAGCCGCACACCAAGTCCCCGGCGTGCCTCCTCGCCCGGCCTGGTATTCCTCGTTGATCGAAACCGGACTGGTTCCCGATGTCCTCCTTCGCTGGGGCATCCGCAGGATTTGCGCCGCGCGCCTGCGCGAAGAGGCGGCCGGCGGAGTCGAAGCGCAACGGGAGCGCCGCCGTCGTCTCCTCGCGCAGCTCGACGCCGGCCCCGTCGCCATCTGCACTGGCGCAGCCAACGCCCAGCACTACGAGGTCTCCGCGGAGTTCTTCCAGCAAGTGCTCGGCCGTCACATGAAATACAGTTGCGGCTACTGGCCGCCCGGGGTGCGTACCCTGGACGAGAGCGAGGAGGCCATGCTCGCCCTCACCGCCGGCCGCGCCCGCATCGCCGGCGGCCAACACATCCTGGAACTGGGCTGCGGCTGGGGCTCGCTCACGCTCTATCTTGCGGAACGCTTCCCAGACTGCCGCATCACCGGAGTTTCGAACTCCCGCTCGCAGAAAGAGTTCATTAACGCGCGGGCCCGCCATCGCCGCCTCGGAAACGTCGAGGTGGTCACCGCCGACATGAACACGTTCGAGCCCGGCGGCCAGTTCGACCGCGTTGTCTCCGTTGAAATGTTCGAGCATATGCGGAATTACCGCGAGCTCTTCGCGCGCATCGCGCGCTGGATGCGCCCGGGAGCGCTGCTGTTCGTCCACATCTTCGCCCACGCGCGGTTCGCCTACCCCTACGAGATCCGCGGGCCGGACGATTGGATGGCCCGGCATTTCTTTACCGGCGGCATGATGCCCAGCGAAGATCTCCTGCCCGCATTTGGCCAGGATGTGCGCTGCATTGAGCGCTGGCGCCTGGACGGCACCCACTACCGGCGCACCGCAGAGGCCTGGCTCGCGCGCATGGACGCAAACTACCATCTGATCCGTCCAGTGCTGGCGCGCACCTATGGCGAGGCGGACGTACAGAGGTGGTGGATGCGCTGGCGGCTCTTCTTCCTGGCCTGCGCCGAACTGTGGGGCTACCGCCAGGGTTCCGAGTGGATTGTCTGCCACTACTTGTTCGAGGCGGCCCGCAGAGGCGTTTCCTGCTCTTGAATCCAGCGAGATCTGCGCACTTCAACCCGCCGGAGAGCGCGGCGCCCGCACTGCTTTGTTCGGTAGCGGGGCCAGATGCGGCGCGCAGAGAAATAAACATCCCGGCAAATGCCGTGGTAGCCCGCCGGGCAGCGTATCCGGCGCAGCACTAGTTGAGCAGGTAGAATACCGACGTCGTGGAATTATTGGAACTGCCCCCGAGGTAGCTGCCATATAGAATCCCCGAACCATTGGCCGAAAGCTTCACCACCACCACGTTTGTATTGCTCCCGCCGGGTGTTCCTGCAAACGTTGCTTGCACCGCGTTCGCCGTCACCGGAAAATCCCCGGAGGTCGTCGCCAGCGAAAAATACAGGTCTTCTGAGCCGTCCAGTACCAGGCGCGTCGCGTCCGCGGACTCGTTTCCACTTCCTCCCATCAGCGTCGAGAAGACCAGGGTGCTGAGATCGGAAGTGAGTTTCGTTACCGCAAAGTGGCTTTGTCCCCCCGGCACAAGACCGCTGGGGATGGTGCTGGTCACCGGGTAGTCGGCGGCATCGGTGGGCATCGCAATCACCACGTTCTTTTCACTGTCGAACGTGATCCCCTTGCACGCCTGAACCCCGCTCGTGCTCGTCCCGCCCAAGTAGGTCAGCCCCGTGATCGCTCCGCCGAGGGCGACGATGGCTACGTACCCGTCCTGCTGACCCTTGAGTGCCGGCTGGAATGCCCCGGTTGAGACCGGCAGATCACTCGCATTCGTTGCTCCGCAAACGTAGAGATTGTTAAGGGTATCGAATCGGAGTCCTCCGGAGGCGGTGGTTGTCGTGGGAGTTCCGGGATTCGCTCCGTTCACTTTCCCGTACAGAAACGTCGTGGACTCTAGCGTGCTCCCGTCCGAAGAGATTGTTACGACCACACCCATCGTGCCGACATTTGTGAACGTGGGGCGCGCTTGGCCCCCGGGGTTCGGAAATCCAATCGGCGGCAGGGGCGGGGTCTCTACCGGGGGCATCGGCCCGGTGGACTGGGTCATTCCGGACAGCGCCACCGACCCCTCCGCGTTCACCGCGATTCGCCCGTTCCCAAAATCATCGGCCACGCCCCCCACCAGCGTAAGCCACAAAAGCTGCGCTGTCGCGCCCGTTCCCGTGGGGTTTATCTTCGCTACGAAAAAGTCGTTTCCTCCGGCGTTCGCGGTCTGGAACGCGCCGGTTGTGCCCGTAAGGTTCTTGGCCCCCATGGCCGTGCTGTTTGTCGTGCTCCCGAGCACATAGATGTTCCCGCTCGAATCCACGGTCAGGGCATTGCAGGTATCGTCGCCCGCTCCTCCCAGATAGCTGAGATATTGCAGCGCACCCGAGGAATTGAACTCCGCGATAAAGGCGTCTTTCCCCCCCCCGTAGGCGGATTGCGCGGCGTCTTTTGTCGTTGGCAGAGTTCCGTCCATGGTCACGCCACACGCGTACACATTTCCCGTACTGCTGACAAACACGTCGCGCGCCTGCCCGAAACTCGACATGCCGCCCAGGTACGTCGAAAACGTATACGAAGAAGTAGGTGCCCCGCTCACGGGTGTGCTCAGTCCTATGCTGGTCAGGAAGCCCGTGTCATCTCCGGAAGCGAGCGTGGACTGGAAGGGAGCGGTGTTGCTAGGGCCGGTATGCACGGGGAAATCCGTGGAGTCCGTTTCCCCGGTGAGCAACAGCTGTTCGCTCAGCGTGGCAGTTTGCGCCGGAATGACCGTGAGCGTGTTCGTCGCCAACGCCACAACAGTCCCGTTCACCTGTACCGCCGTGCTTGTCGTCACGCCGGTCGCGGCCCTCGCGGGGAATGTCGCGGACGTGGATCCAGCAGGCACCAGCACGGATGCGGGTACCGTCACCGTGGCGGAATTGCTGGCCAGCAATACGAGGACGCCGCCCGCCGGCGCCGGCGCCGTCAACGTCACCGTCCCGGTTGATACGAGGCCCGAGGTTACCGTGGGCGGGTTGAAGAACAACAATCGCAGGTCTGGCGGCGGCGGCGTAATCGTCAGCACGACCTGTTGCGAGCTGGCCCCGATGGACGCCATGATGGTCACGTTGCAGCCAGATCCGCATTGTGGTGTCGTCACGGGCAGGGTGGTGATGGAAAAAATGATGCTCGAGCTGCCCGAAGGTACCGTTATCGTCGCGGGGATCTGTGCCAAGTTCGAGCTGCTCTGCGCCGGACATGCCGGACCGGCGCAAAGGGTTACCGCGACCCCCGACTGCGGCGCCACCGTTGCCAGGGTCACCGTCCCCACTACCGAGTTCCCGCCGACCACCGTATTCTGATTTAACGCAATTCCCGTCAACATCGGCGGCGGCACCACAATCAGCGTGAGCGTCGAAGTAGAGAAGTTTACGCTGGCCGTCAAAGTTACAGTGGTCAGGGCCATCACCGGCGTCGCCGTGATCGGAAAGGACGCCGTCGTCGCGTTCTGCGGCACCGTTACCGTGGGACCGTTCAGAAATTGCACGCTCGGATCGCTGCTCATCAGGTTGATCGGGATCCCTTGCGGCGGTCCCGGGCTGGACAGCGTCACCGTGCCGATCGCGGCAAGCGCAGTCGCCAAGCCACCGCCGCTGCTGGCGTTCGGGCCTGTCTGCGCCCAGGTGAGTTGAGTTGTGCCCGAGCCCATAAGGACGAGAAACATGCCATCGAAGCTGGGATCGCTGACGCCTGCCACATTTACCATGCCGAAACCGTTGCCCCCGTTTAAAGTCAGGGCGGAGCCGAGAGTAGCGGTCACAGTGCCGCCGGAGCGTTTGATGGAACTGATGGTCTGCGGCAGAGCACCCTGTGCGATCGAGGAAGTCACCGTAAAGCTGGTGAGCGTCAGATTGTTCACCGAGACCACCGTGATCGTTGTGGTTACCATCACTTTGGGAGTACTTGGAAGGAAGGCCGTCAACGTCACGATGCTCGGTGCCGTGACGTTTCCCGCCAGCAGGCCGGTGGTGCTGCCCGGTGAGTTGAGCGCCAGGCTGGAGGCTCCCGCCGGGACCGTCACCGACGCCGGCACAGTCATACCCGTCGGATAGCTGCTGGTGAGCTGCACCACCTGCCCTCCCGTAGGCGCCGGAATGCTCAGCGAAACGCTGCACATGTCCGTATCCCCACTGGTCACAGTAATCAATTGGCAATTGATCCCGGCCAGGGTGAGCGCCGGCACGATCTCGACCGTGAACACGCCCTCCGAAGTGTTCAGCGTGGCGGTTATCGTCACGTCCGTCGTGGCGGTGACCGCGGTGCTCGTAATGGTGAACTGCGCCTGTGCGGACCCGGCCGGTATCTGCACATTCGGCAGAGTGCAGGGGGAGACTTTGCACGATGCGAACGGTATTGGCGTCGTCGCCGGAGTCGCAGGATTCGCAAACGCGGCCGTCACGGCGATGGTTTCCCCGCCCGCCGGCGCCGGCGGGGAGATCGTCAGCGTCCCCACCATGCTCTGCCCTCCGGCCACCGTGTAGGGCACCACGAGCAGGGAAGTGATCGCCGTCCCCGTCGGCGTTAGCATCAGTTGCACCGAGATCGAACTGGTGTTCAGCGTGGCGGTGACCGTCACCGTGCGCTGCCCCGGGATCGGAGAGGTGAAGATGTTGAATTCCACCGTCGTCGAGCTCGTCGGCACCGTCACCGGATTCTGCGGCTGTACGGACGTGTCGCTGCTGGCGACGAACACCTGTTGCCCGGGTGAATAGGCCGGCGCATTCAGCGTGATCGTGCCGACTACCGTCCCGCCGCTCGTCACGCTCGCCGCGTTGGTCGTGAACGCGGTCACCGAGAGCGGATTCTTGGAGTTAATCGTGAGCGTGGCCTCTATGTTTATCGCCCCATTCGAGGCCGTGATCTCCGCCGTCTGCTGCGAGCCCACCGGAAGCGTGTAGATCGTGATGCTCCTGCTCGTCTGTCCCGCGAAGACCCGAATCTGATTGGTGAATTGATACGCGACCGGCAGCGACACGGTGATGTTTGAGATGCCCAGCGTCACCAGGAACCCGCCGGTTGGCGCCGGCTCGGTGAGCGTCACCGTGACCGTGGACGTCTCACCTCCGTTCACCGTCGCCGGATTCAGCGTGATCGTGCTCAGTGCCGGCGCGATGTTGCTCGGATTCGTGTTCGTGCTCGTCGGCATCGAACTGCTCCCACAACCCGCCACGCCGGCGAGAACTAGGGGCAACAAACCATAAATCCAGAGTCGTCTTCCGCGATCCATTCACTCTCCTGCGGGTTGGAATCCTGACAAACCCGTTAATTGTAACCGTTCGGATGCGCGCGAAAAAGTCCGAGTTGCTCGCTATGCCCCGTCACCGCGGCACAGCTTTCCTCACTCCCCGGCTGCACTTCACGCCGCCACAAGCTCCCCGCCTACCCGTTGCACCACCTCGCCTATGCCTCCGCGCCCCTCTGTTGCAGCCCCCTTCCGCGCACGCTACCATCCCCCCGCATGTCCGGCGCCGGTCCACCGCAAGGCCCCCGCCAGCCTCCCGCATCCACGCGGGGCTTCTGGGCGCTCCTCTTCGCCCAGTACACCAGCGCCTTCAACGAAAACTGCCTGAAGTTTCTGGTGATGTATCTCCTGTTGGCCTCGGGACTCGCGGACGAGACGCGCGACAACCTCATCTCCGTCGTCCTGGTCGTCTTCGCCGCTCCCTTCATCCTCTTCTCCATGACTGGCGGCTGGCTAGCCGACCGCTTCAGCAAACGCAGCGTCACCATCGGCACCAAATGGATGGAAGCCGCGGTGATGGCCCTGGCCATGGCCGGCCTGGGCTTCAATCTTCTGCCGCTCAAAATTGTCGCCGTCTTCCTGCTCAGCACGCAAGCCGCGCTGTTCTCCGCCACCAAATACGGCTCGCTCCCCGAATTGCTCCCGGAAGAGCGCCTCTCCTGGGGCAACGGCGTGCTCGAACTGGCCACCTTTCTGGCCATCATCACCGGCACGATGGCCGCGGGCATCCTGGCCGAGCATTTCCGCGGCCAGCAGCATTGGTCCGGCATGATCCTGCTGACCTTCACGGCCGCCGGCCTCGTCGCCAGCTTCGCCATTCCCCGCCTGCGCCCCGTGGAACCCTCCAAAGCCTACCGCCCGAATTTCGTCGCCGATGTGTGGCGCGAAATCCGGCACATGCAGCCGGACCGCGTGCTCTGGTTCGCCGTGCTCGGCAACACCTACTTCTTTTTCCTCGGCGCCCTGGTGCAGCCGCTCATCATCCTCTACGGCTCGGACGTGCTCCGCCTGCAGGCCACGCAGAACAGCTACCTGCAGGCCGCGCTGGCCATCGGCATTGGCGTGGGAAGCTTGGCGGCCGGCTACGTGTCCATGAACAAAATCGAATACGGGCTGATCCCTCTGGGCGCGCTGGGCATGACCGTCTTCTCCGGCCTTCTCGCCTTGCGCGGGCTCACTCCACTCGCCTTCGGTGCGCTGCTCGCGGGGCTAGGTTTTTTTGGCGGCTTCTACGAGGTGCCCATCAACGCACTCATTCAGCATCGGCCCGAGGACAGCCGCCGCGGCGCGACCATCGCCGCCTCCGGCGTGCTCTCCTGGGTCGGCATCCTGATCGCCGCAGGCGCGTACAAAGTCTTCCTGGCCATGCTCCATCTGGAGCCTCGCCAGATTTTTGTGATCGGCGCGGGGCTCACCATCCTCGCCGCCGGTTACACCTGCTGGCTGCTGCCCGATTCTCTGCTGCGCCTGGTGCTCTGGTTCGCCACCGTCACCGTCTATCGCATCCGCGTGCACGGCCGCGAGAATCTGCCCCAGCGCGGCGGCGCCCTGCTTGTTTCCAACCACATGTCCTGGGTGGACGCTCTGCTGCTCACCGCCGCGTCGGAACGCCCCATCCGCTTCCTGATGTTCAAGGACATCTACGAGCACCCGCTCGTTTATCCGTTCGCGCGTCTCGCTCGCGCCATCCCCATCTCCAGCCAGCTTCGCCCCCGCGACATGATTCGTTCCCTCCGCGAAGCCAGCGACGCCATTCGCGCGGGCGAGATCGTCTGCATCTTCGCCGAGGGGCAGATCACCCGCATCGGCCATCTGCTCCCCTTTCGCCGGGGTTTCGAACGCATCATGAAGGGCGTCGAAGCCCCCATCGTACCCGTCGCTCTCGACGGCGTTTGGGGCAGCATCTTCAGTTTCGAGCGCGGCCGTTTCCTCTGGAAGATGCCGAAGAAGATCCCCTATCCCGTGGCCGTCAGTTTCGGCACACCCTTGCCGCCCACGTCCACCGCGCCCGAAGTGCGCCAGGCCGTCGAAGAGCTGAGCGCCGATTCCGCCGCCGAGCGCATGCGCTCGCTCCCGTCACTCGACGCTGAACTCGTCCGCACAGCGCGCAGCCATCCCTTCCGTTTTGCCATGGCCGACGGCCAGCGCGGGACCGTCCGCTTCGGCGCGGCGCTCACCGGTGCCGTCCTGCTCGCGCGGCGCCTCCGCCGCGTCTGGCAGGGCCAGAGCATGGTCGGCATTCTGCTTCCGCCCTCCGTGCCCGCCGCGCTGGTCAACCACGCCGCGCTGCTCCTCGGCAAAATCCCCGTGCACCTGAACTACACCATGTCCAGCGAAGGCATCGCCTCCTGCGCGCGCCAGTGCGAGCTCCAGACCGTCCTCACCGCGCAGGCTTTTCTCGACAAATTGAAGGTGCAGGTGCCGGCACGCACTCTGCTGCTGGAGGAAGTCACCGCAGGCGCAGGCTTCGCGGAAAAACTTACCGCCGCTGCCATGGCCTGGCTGTTCCCCGCGCCGCTGCTCTTCCGCGCCCTCGGCCGCGCCGCCCCCTCGCGCCTGGACGACACGGCCACGATCATTTTCTCCAGCGGCAGCACGGGCGAACCGAAGGGCGTCGTCCTCTCCCACGGCAACATTGCCGCCAACATCGAACAGATCACTCAGGCCTTCCTGCTGAACTCCCACGATCGCATTCTCGGCATTCTTCCGTTCTTCCATTCCTTCGGCTTCACCGTCGCCCTCATGCTTCCCGCCGTCGAGGGTCTCGGCGTCGTCTATCACATCAGCCCTCTCGATTCCCGCGCCATTGGCGCGCTCGTCGCGCAGTACCGCGTCACCTTTCTCCTCTCCACCCCGACGTTTTTGCAGGCTTACATGCGCCGCTGCTCCCC
>Ga0187819_10000643_pt1 | contig 17619 bp, 11 predicted proteins | sample NC_wetland_sal_i_15_FD_132411 | JGI IMG/M metagenome (GOLD analysis project Ga0187819, IMG submission 132411) | Wetland sediment microbial communities from Neuse River Estuary, North Carolina, USA - SO4_4 | ecosystem: Environmental > Aquatic > Freshwater > Wetlands > Sediment | place: USA...
GCTCGGCACGCGATTCGCACAAAAACCGATCGAACTCGACATCCCCGTGATGATCACGGGCATGAGCTGGGGTGCGCTTTCGTACAACGCCAAAGTCGCGTTGGCGCGCGGCGCGCGAACGGCCGGCTCATCGAATACCACTGGCGATGGCGGCATGCTGATGGCCGAGCGCGAGAACAGCCGCACGCTCATCTATGAGGTGCTGCCTTCGCGCTACGGAATCAACGTCCACCACATGCGGATGGCCGATGCCATCGAGTTGACCATCGGCCAGGGGGCCAAGCCGGGCACCGGCGGACTGCTGCTCGGCTCGAAGGTATCGGATGTGATCGCCAGGCAGCGCGACCTGCCGGTGGGCGTGGATCAGCGCAGTCCGGCTCGCCACCCCGATTTTCTCGGACCGGATGACATGATCATCAAGGTCCAGGAATTGCGCGAGGCGACCGATTGGCAGGTCCCCATCTTCATCAAAATGGGCGCGAGCCGCGTCTTTGATGATGTGAAGCTGGCAGCGAAGGCCGGCGCCGACGTGATCGTAGTGGACGGCATGGAAGGCGGCACGGGCGCATCGCCCGCCATCCTGCAGGAGCACACCGGCATTCCGACGCTGGCCGCGGTATGCGAAGCTCGCGCGGCGCTCGAAGACATCGGCCTTTATGGCGAAGTGCAGTTGATCATCGCAGGTGGCATTCGCGATGGCGTGGATGCGGCCAAAGCCATCGCACTCGGCGCGGATGCGGTTTATATCGGCACGGCGGCGCTAATCGCACTGAACTGCAATAGGCCCCTGTATCTCGAAGATTACCAGCAGTTGGGCACGGAGCCGCATCATTGTCATCACTGCCACACGGGCCGCTGTCCGGTGGGCATCACCACGCAGGACCCGGAGCTGATGAAGCGGCTGGATATCGACGAAGGCGCGGAGCGAGTCGCCAACCTGCTGCGTGCCATGACGCTCGAGATCCAGATGCTGGCGCGAGCGTGCGGCAAATCGGACGTTCACCACCTCGAGCCTGAGGATATGGCTGCGCTGTCCATGGAGGCGTCCGCAATTTGCGGGGTCCCGCTGGCCGGCACGAGAAAGATCTTCGGGAGGTGATGCCGTGTCTTTCCTGATTCCCTGTCCCCATTGCGGCAACCGCAGCGTGTACGAATTCCGCTTCGGCGGTGAAGTGAAGGTAAGGCCTCAGCCGGACGCGCCCGCCGCGGAATGGATGGAATATTCGTATACGAAAGCCAATGAAGCTGGCGTCCAGAAAGAGTGGTGGTTCCATCGCTCGGGCTGCCGGCAGTGGATACAGGCGTTGCGGAACACAACGACCAACGAGGTTCTGGAGGCGTTCTTCCCTGAATAATGGCTGACACCTCCGACCGATTCTCTTTTCAATTCGACGGCGAGACCATAGAGGCGCGCTCCGGCGATACGGTGGCCTCTGCTCTCTACCGCGCCGGGCGCCGGATTTTCACGCGCAGCTTCAAGTACCACCGGCCGCGCGGGTTGCTGTGCCTGGCGGGCAAGTGTCCGAACTGCATGATGCATGTGGATGGCACTCCCAACGTGAGAGCTTGCATCACGCCCGCGCGCGCCGGAATGGCCGTTCGGCACCAGAATGCGTATCCTTCTCTGGACCACGACTGGCTCGCTGCCGTGCAGCGCTTCGACCGGCTCATGCCTGTGGGATGGTACTACAAGGCCATGACGCACAAGTGGTCGTGGCACGCGGCCGAGCCTTTCATTCGCAAAGTTGCAGGTTTGGGCGTGGCACCCGATCCGGGCAAAGGCTCGAAGGACTACGAGCATGCCTGGATGCATACGGAAGCAGCCGTGATTGGCGGCGGACGGGCGGGCTTACAGGCCGCGCTCGATCTTGCAATGGGCGGGGCTCAGGTCGTGCTCATCGATGATCAGCCGGAACTGGGCGGCCATCTGCGATACCGCAGGCGCGCCGGCGCTGTTCCGGCGGGCACGATCGCACAACTCCGGTCGCTGCCCTCCGTCGAAATCATTTCGCGAGCGCACTGTTTCGGTCTGTACGAAGGGAATCTGCTGGGAGTGCTCCAGGCGAATCCCCACGCCGGGGCGATCGAGCGCTTGATCCATCTCCGGGCCAAGCGGGTGATCGTCGCCACCGGCGCCTATGAGGTCCCGTTCACCTTCCAGAACAACGACCTGCCGGGCGTAATGCTTTCAACCGCCGTGCAACGGTTCATTCATCTTCACGGGATCAAACCCGGCGCGAGCGCGGTGATTGTTGCCAACGGTGCGCAGGCCGATGAAGTAGCCGACGACCTGCGCGGCGCTGGAGTTGAGCTGGTGACGGTTCTTGCCCCCGATGAAGTGATCGCGGCACTCGGCTCCTCCCATGTAACGGGGATACAAACTCACACTAGCCGGTTCGCCTGCGACTTGATCGTTATGTGCGGGCAGCGCGTGCCCGATGCCGGCCTGCTGCACCAGGCGGGCGGAAAGCTGGTGTGGAACCAGGAGCGCGGGGCGTTTGTGCCGGTCGATCTGCCCGCAAACGTGAGCGCCGCGGGTGAAGTGACGGGCGCTTCCCTCAGCCGCGCCATGCCGCTCCCGCCGAAGCACGTGCCCTTCCACAAACGCTCGTTTGTTTGTTTCTGTTCAGACGTCAGCACGGCCGATCTTCGGGATGGCATCCGCGAAGGCTTCGATCACATCGAAACCCTCAAGCGCTACACCACGCTCACCATGGGGCCATGCCAGGGCAAAATGTGTCAGTTGGCGGGCATCGGCGCTTGCGCGCATGAAACGGGACGGACGATGGCAGAGACAGGCGTCACCACCGCGCGGCCGCCGAATCCTTCCGTATCTCTGGGTGCGCTGGCCGGGGCGCGACATCACCCCATCCGCCGCACGCCCATGCACGATGCGCACGATCAATCGGGCACCGTATGGATGGACATGGGCGAATGGAAGCGCCCGCGTTACTACAAGAGCGCTTCGTGCATCTCCGAACGATCTTGCGTCGAAGAGGAGTACCGCGCCGTGCGCGAGCGCGTGGGCCTCATCGACGTCAGTACGCTGGGCAAGCTGGACGTTAAAGGGCGTGACGCCGGCCGGCTGCTCGACAAGGTCTACACCAATCGCTTCTCCGATCTGAAGCCGGGCCGCGTGCGCTACTCGGTGCTGTGCGACGAAGCCGGGATAGTGTTGGATGACGGCACCATCTCGCGGCTCGCTGAAGATCACTACTTCATCACCACGACCACCGGCAATTTGGACTTCGTGCAACAGTGGCTCGAGTGGTGGCTGGTGGGAACGGGCTGGGATGTGCACATTACGAATGTCACCGGGGGGCATGCCGCCGTGAACCTGGCAGGTCCGCGGGCTCGCGATGTTCTTAAGACCCTGACAACCTGCGATCTTTCGAGCAAGGCGTTTCCATATATGGCGTGCCGCCAGGCCGAAGTCGCCGGGGTTCCGGCGCTTCTGTTGCGCATCGGTTTTGTCGGCGAAACCGGTTGGGAGATTCACTTCCCCGCCGAATATGGCGAGTACCTTTGGACGAAAGTTCTTGAGGCCGGCGAAGTCTTCGACATCCGGCCCTTCGGGGTGGAGGCGCAGCGGCTGCTGCGACTTGAGAAGCGCCACGTGATCGTGGGCGTGGATACCGACGCGCTCTCGAATCCTTACGAAGCCGGCATGGCGTGGGTGGCCAAGTTGGATAAGCCCGATTTCATTGGGCGCAACGCGCTATCGCGCCAAGCCGAAGCCGTCCCGCAGCAAAGCCTGGTGGGCTTCATCATGAACGATGACGCGGTACCGCAAGATGGCGCGGCGATTCTTGTGGATGGCGCACTCGCCGGCCGCGTCACGAGCACGCGCTACTCTCCCAAAAACGGAAAAGCCGTCGGTCTTGCCTGGGTCGTGGCCAAGGCTGCGACGGAGGGCGCCGAGATTCAAATCCGCGTCAATGGCAGCATGGCAGGGGCGCGTATCGTGCCGGAAGCGTTCTACGACCCCGCGGGCGAACGCCTGAGAATGTGACCATGCCAGCGATCCGGCAGACACCCCTGTTTCACGCTCACGAGCGGGCCGGCGCCAGCCTGGCGGAGCACCATGACTGGCAGGTCCCGGCATACTACACGTGGGCGCAAAAAGAAGCCGAACAACTCCTAAAAAGCGCCGGTCTGAGCGATCTGAGTTGGATGACTAAACTCGATCTCAAAGGCTGGGGCCTCAAGACTCCTCCGGCTGTGGGCGCCGCCCGCGCCTGGTGTCTCTCGCCGCAGCATTATCTGGTTACGTGTGAACCGCCGAAGCGCGAAGCCATCGTTGCGAATCTATCCTCCTTCCCCGCGTCTCGGGACCTGTCCCTGCCGCCGCCGGTTTACATTACGGACGTGACCTCTGTGTATGCGCAGTTTCTGGTGGCCGGTCCGCGGAGCCGCGAGGTCCTGCGCAAACTAACGTCCCTCAACGTGTCGGCCATCGACAACCTTGCCTCCGGCCAAGCCAGCCTGGCACATGTGCACAGCATCGTCTTGCGCGACGATCTCGATTCCGTGCCCGCATTCCATATCCTGGTGAGCCGCGAATACGGTGAAAGCGTTTGGGAGGCGATCCTGCATGCCGGCCACGAGTTTGAACTGGCGCCGTTCGGCTTGAAGGCTCTCGAATTCCTCGGGGGCGCGGCATGATGCAGCTTTTCCGCAAGCAACGCATGTGGCGCGCGCACGAGCTCAAGCCGAGTTACGACGTGGCCATCATTGGCGCCGGTGTCCACGGGCTTGGCATCGCCTACTATCTGGCCTCACGCCACGGGATTCACAACATCGCCGTGCTCGATCGCGGCTATCTCGGCTGCGGCAACAGCGGCCGCAACACGGCGATCATCCGCTCGAATTACCGCACGCCCGAAGGCATCCCGTTCTACGAAGAATCCGTTCAACTCTACGAGCGGCTTTCGAGAGAGCTGGAGTGGAACCTGTTGTTCAGCCAGTGCGGCCACTTGACGCTGGCGCATACCGACTCGGCCATCGCCGGTCTTCGCGTGCGTGCCGAAAACAATCAAGTGCTGGGAGTGGATAGCCGCGTCATCTATCGCGATGAAATCCGCCGGCTGGTTCCCGCAATGGACATGAGTGACCGGCCGCGCCTGCCTGTACTGGCTGCCCTCTATCATCCGCCCGGCGGAATCATCCGCCATGACGCGGTGGTGTGGGGTTACGCGCGCGCCTGCGACCGGCTGGGCGTCGAGATTCATCCGCACACCGAGGTCACCGGCGTCCGCGTTGCGCGCGGCAAAGCTGAAAGCGTCATCACTACACGCGGCGAAATCGCCGCCGGCACGGTGGTGAATGCCACGGCGGGCTGGGCCTCCATGGTAGCGCAGCTCGCGGGCGTGACGCTTCCTATCGTGAGTCATCCGCTGCAAGCCTGCGTTACTGAGCCGCTCAAACCGTTTCTCGACAAAGTCATCGTCTCAGCCAGCCTGCACGTCTATGTGAATCAGACCGACAAGGGCGAACTGGTAATCGGGGCAGAGATCGACCCGTATCAGTCCTACAGCCTCAAGGGCACGCTGCCTACGCTCGAGCAGATGGCCTCCTACACGCTTGAACTGTTCCCGCAGCTTTCCGGGCTGCGCGTGCTGCGGCAGTGGGCCGGCATCTGCGACATGACCCCGGATTACGCGCCCATCATCGGTGTCTCGCGCGAGGTGGAAAATTACTTCGTGGACGTCGGTTGGGGAACCTATGGCTTCAAGGCAGCGCCTGCTGCGGCGAAAAACCTGGCGGAGCTGATCGCAACAAGAAAAACGCCTAAGATCATTGAAGCCTTCTCTCCGGCGCGCTTCTACGGAGGGCAACTCGTCGGCGAGAAGGCTGCGGCCGCCGTTTCATCCTGAGTGAGGTCATCACGATGCTGGATTCGATCAAATCACTGGTCAAAGACAAAGGCATTGAATACTTCTTCTGCTCGTTCGTGGAGCTGAGCGGAGCTCCGAAGGCCAAGCTGGTGCCCGCCGCCCACATCGACGACATGGCGCGAGAAGGCGCCGGCTTCGCCGGTTTCGCCGCTGGCGATCTGAACCAGGGACCGCACGATCCGGACATTCTGAGCATTCCGGATTTCAAATCTCTGATGGTGCTGCCGTGGCGGAAGAACGTGGCCTGGGTGCCCGGCAACCTCCACGTAAATGGACAGCCCTGGCCGTTCTGTCCGCGCACCATCCTTGCCCGGCAACTGGATCAGGTGCGCCAGAAGGGTTATATCTTTCACGTGGGCGTTGAACCCGAGTTCATGCTGCTCAAGAAAAACTCGCACGAAGAGTATGAGCCCTGGGACGCCCTGGATAACACCGCCAAGCCCTGTTACGATCTGCGCGCGTTACACCGAAACCTGGATGTGATGACTACGCTGCTGCACTACATGCAGGAACTCGGCTGGGACCCCTACGCCAACGATCACGAAGACGCCAACTGCCAGTTTGAAATCAACTGGACGTACTCCGACGCGTTGACCACTGCGGATCGCAAAACCTTCTTCAAGTGGATGGTGCGGACGGTAGCCGAGCAGCACGGCCTTTGGGCGACCTTCATGCCCAAGCCGTTTGCCCATCTGACCGGCAACGGCGCGCATTACCACATGAGCCTCGCAGACACTGACAGCGGCAAAAACCTGTTCCTGGACGAGCACGACTCCTTAGGTCTTTCGCAGATGGCTCGCTGGTTTATGGGTGGGCTTCTGCGCCACGCGCGCGGTCTCGCCGCCGTGATCGCGCCGCTCGTGAACAGCTATAAGCGGCTGATCCGCGGAGCGCCGCGCTCGGGGGCCACCTGGGCGCCGGTGTATGTAACTTACGGCGCATCCAACCGTACGCAAATGATCCGCATCCCGGGCCCCGGCCGGATCGAAAACCGCGCCGTCGATGGCGCAGCGAATCCTTATCTCGCAAGCGCTGCCATGCTAGCCGCCGGCCTCGACGGCATCGAGAACAAGATCGATCCCGGCCACGCGAACAGCGAGAATCTGTACGAATTGCCCGAACAGGAACTCGAGCGGCGCAACATCACCTTTCTACCCACCACGCTTCGCGAAGCGCTGGACTGCTTCGAGCGTGACGAAGTCTTGCGGCAAGCCCTAGGCAAAGACTACGCCGCATACTACGCCGGCGTGAAGCGCGAAGAATGGCGCCAATATCATCAAAGCATCAGCCAGTGGGAGCGGGACCACTATCTGCACACTTTCTAAATTCCGCTAAGAATCGAGATCACGCGCGCGCGGCCCCGCCCGCGGTCTCTTTAAAACGTAAACTTCAACATGAACTGCATAGCGCGCGGATCCGTCTGCACGTTGGTAATCTTGCCGAACTGGCAGCCGAACTGATGGACCAAATCAGTAGATCCGTCCGCATTCGGCGGCAGGCACCATGAGGTGTTTGGGATGCCAAGATTTTGGTGATTCAGGGCGTTATAGACTTCCCACCGGAAGCTGAAATACCGCTTCTCAGTGAGGTGGATATCTTTGGTCAGCGACATGTCCGTATTCCAGAACCCAGGCGCGCGCACTGCGTCATTGCGCAAGCCCATGTTCCCGAACTGCCACCATTCGTTGTAGATGGTCGGATCGGGCGCGGTCAGGATGGCGGGATTCGTTTGAAATGCCGCCTCGAAAGCATTCGGATTGAACCACTGGTTTTGCGTGTGCGCTCCCTGGTTGGGATTGCCGATTAAGTTCGGCCGGCACACTCCGATCTCGCTTTGGATGCCGTCACACGGCGCCGTGATCACGAGCGGCACACCGTTCTGGAAGTTCCAGTTTTGCGTGAGCGTCCAGCCGCCGAGAATCGCGCTTCCGAGCCGGCTGCCGGAAAGCAGCGGCTTTCCTTTTCCGAACGGCAACTCGTAGGATCCCGCGATGTTCAGGATGTTCGGAATGTCGTCGGCGGTAAGCGCTACGTCCGCAAACCGGTTGTCGGGATTCTGAGTTCCCGCGCCGCCCGCCGTATTCCCCGTGCCGCCGGAGAGACCCCCTGGGACCAAAGACGCTCGGCCCACCGTCCGGCCGATGGTGGTGGGCGTCGCCGTATTCCCAATAATACTGCCGGTATTCGGCGTGCCGATGTTCTTCTGGTGCGTGTACGCTACCATGAAATTCAAGCCCGCCGAATAGTGCTTCTCGAATTTTGTTTGCAGCGAATTGTACCGGTTGAAACCGTCCGGATTCGAATTGATGCTGAGGTTGGTGTATTGCGGATAGGGCCGGTCGAGGTTCGCCAGCGAAATCGTTGAGCCGTAGATCGGAACCAGAGCCGCCGGAGTCGGCACAGTACTGTTGATCTGTGTTCGGAGTTGCTCGCGAACCGCCGTGGGAACGTAGTCGTAGCTGCGGAACTCATCCCCGTACAAGTGAAGACCGTGCGTGCCCACGTATCCCACGCTTAACGCCATATTCTTGGGAAGTTCACGCTGGACGTACAAGCTCCACTGCTCCACATACGGATCGTGCGACCCCTGCAGGAAGCCTTGCGGACCCGTTCCCAGGAACTGGTTGTCGGTCTGCTTCACTTGGTTGAGCGGCGGCAGATTCAGATCTGGCGCGCCTTTGCTGAATTGAAATGCTGGCCGTTTGCCGGTGAAGTCTCCGTTATAGGCGAAATAGTTGGCATAGGCGGGGCCGCTAATGCCGCCGTTCTGGTCACCAAATGCGGCGCTAATGCCGTTGCTATAGATAATGTCGTACCCCCCGCGCACCACCCATTTTCTGTCGCTCGTCGGTGTCCAGGCGAAGTTTGCGCGCGGGCCGAGGGAGTTTTTGTGCGCCGGGAAAACATCCGAGCTGGGATGCGCCGGCGTTCCAAAGTAATCGATGCGCCCATTGTAAGGCACGTCCGGGTTCTGCGCGCTGAAGTCAATGTTCGCCAGGTAATTGCTGCGTTCGCGAAACCAGCCATACAAGTCGTATCGCAGGCCGAGATTGAGCGTGAGCCTGGAATTCACCCGGTAATCATCTTGAAAATAGAAGCCCCAGTAATCATTGGTTTGATAGGGATAGTGGAAGGTGCCCGTGCCGCTGCCCGGATCCACCGCGCCCAGCAGGAATTGCGCCATCGCATTACCACCAAGTCCGGTCACTGGGTCATTCGTGAGGCCGCCACCAAAGCCCAGGTTATAGCCCCAGCTCGCGTTGTACCAGTTATCATCCCGGCGCCACATCAAACCGGCCTTCAGCGAATGGCTGCCGATAATCTTGGTCACATTGTCTTGCAGCGTGTATGCATCCACGCCTTGCAGCCCGTTCTGCCACTGCTGCGGGCCGAAACCGGGATAGCCGCCGCCCAGGCCGATTGTGGGCACCGGGCCGAACTGATTCAGAATAAAATTCAACCCTTGAATCCTCTGCTCAATGCCGGAGTTGTCCACCAGCGAGCTCGGGTTCTGTTTCGGGATCTGGTTCTGCCGGCTGTAGCTGGCGCGAAATTCGTTGATCAAAGTCGAGCCGAACGTCTGCGTGTGACCGATGGTGAAGATCTGGTTCGCCGTGGTATATGGTTGCGCTCCCGAAATCCCCTGCGTTTGGGCAGTGGGACCGGTCCATGGAAGGCGGAAATTCGCGTAGTAACTCGGATTGAACAGGTACTCTACAAAGAGCGCGCTCTTTTCGTTGAAGCGGTGGTCCACCTTGACCGACATGTTGTTGGTCGTCAAACTGCTGCCGATCGCCCCCAGATAGTTGTTGCAGAAGACCCCGCATCCGCTGGGGCCTTGCTGTAGAGGATCAATGAAATTCGGCGTCGGAAAGCTTGCCGCGTAATACGCGGATAGCGGGTCGATGCGGCTCTGCGGAATGATGTTCCCCGGAAACGGAGTCCGGTGAAACAGCCCATTGGCATCCGGCCCCGTGGTGGAGTAGGGATCATAGATTTGACATGTCGGGCAGGTGCCAAGGTCCGGGCGATCGCTGAAATTCCCGGTACGTTCCAGAGCCGTCGGAACGGTGTAGATCTGATTCTTGTTCTCGTGGAGGAACGAAGTCTCCCAGGAGAAGAAGAAGAAGGTCCGGTTCTTGACGATGGGTCCACCCAGCGTGCCGCCCAGGTCGTTGTAGTTGACGCGCGGCGAGAGAAACTCTTCGCCCGTGGGCGACCGCCGGTCGAAGGGATTGTTCGCGTTGAAATACGAATTCCGGTTGCTGCCATACCCGCTGCCGTGAAACTGGTTGCTGCCGGATTTCAGCACGATGTTCACCACGGCCCCGCTCGTGCGGCTCCATTCGGCGGCAAGCCCGTTGTCCACCAGATTGAATTCCGACACCGCGTCCGGCGACGGATTCACAACCACCGATTCTGGCCCCAATGCGGCGTTGAGCGTTCCATCCAGATACCAGGCGTTGGCGCCGCCCTGGCTTCCGTTGACGCTGATGCCGGAGCCGACTATGTGCGTGGGGTCAGGGAAACCGCCGAACTGGCTGTCGAAGCCGAATGTCGCGCCACTCGGTCCCACGGACTGAGTAATGCCCGGCAGCAGTTGCACCAGGTTTTGAATGTCGCGGCCCAGAATCGGCACTTTATCCAGCAATTGCTGCTGAATCCCGGTGCTGAAATTCGACGCCGTAGCTTCGATCAGCGACGCTTGCGCCGATACGTCCACGGTCTGGGCGAGTTCGCCCACTCTCATCGCGCCATCCACGGTGGCTTTGCTTCCGGCTGTCACCTGGATGTTTTGAATATCGAGCGAGCTGAAGCCCTTGGACCGGAATTGCACCGTGTATGTGCCGGGCACCAGCTCCGGGACCAGATAAAAGCCCGCCGTATTGGTGGAAACTTTAGTCGACACGTTGGTCGCCGTGTTGGTTACTGTGACCTCGACGGCCGGAACCGCAGCTCCCTGAGGATCGGTGACCGTGCCCTGGATGGCCCCTCGATCGAGCGCTGCCTGCATCGTCGCGACGGCCAGCCATGCCGCCATCGCGAACCCGAAGAAACGAACATACTCACGCATACCCACCTCCTCTGTTGAAGACCACTCTCGCTGTCAGCGACCCGCCCCCATACTTCAGCGCGCTGCTCCTGCTGCGCTCTCCTGCGAAAGAAGCACCACCGCTCCCAGCGCACAAACAATGCCCGCCACCTGTGTGGCAGTCAACTTCTCGCCCAGAAACAGCCACGCTCCCGCGATCGTGACCAGCGGATAGAGATTGATGATCGGGATCACGACCGAGGCCTTGCCGCCTTTCTCAAGAGCGGCAAAGCTCGTCAGCGCACCAAGACCGTTCAACAAGCCGCCCAGCGCGGCCAAACCCACCAGCGCCGGACTCAATCGCCATTCGATCGGCACCCACAGGGCGACTCCGGCCGAAATCGCGCCCATGGCGATACAAAACCACAGGAACGACAACTCAAACGAGACATGGTTCGTACTCAGCTTCTGCGTAATTCCACTGATGCCGAAAAAGACCAGCGCAACCACCGCGAACAGGAACCATGCCTGCATATTCATAAGCTCAACAAGTAAATCGAAATTAACGCCAGTACGACTCCCACGATCTGTGCCCGGTTGAGCGACTCCCCAAGCAGCGCCAGCGCGAGAACCACCGTCACCAAAGGCGCCAGACCGACAAACGGAATCACGATCGAGGCTTTGCCGCCCCGGGCCAGTGCCAGATACATGGCGACATTCCCGCTGCCGCCGAGTAGGCCGGTAATCAACCCGTAGCTCATGCCTTTCCTCTTGCTCCCAGCCACCCGCCGCAGATTCTTGGAGAAAGCCATCCACACCACCAGCGGCACCAACCCGATCGAGAACAAGACCTGATTCGTCCACGGAGAGATCCGGTCCACGATGATCTTCGATTCGAGGCCCCACCCGCCCCACAGGGCCACGGTCAGGAGCGACAGCAGCATCCACGGCGCGGTGAGGCGCCGTGCCGGTCTGGGCTCCGCCATCTCTGCGACCTGTTCCACGGGCTCTTTCATCAGCGGTACTCGATCTCCAGGTGCATCACGCCGGGCCGTGATGGCAGCTCGATGGCTTCCCGGGCGGCGTCGAGCTGCGTCCACGGCTTGCCGTCCAGCGTCACGCGCTGGATGTGACCCGAAGGTACCCGAGCCACCAGCCAGCTTTTTTTCGCGGCATGATCGGCTGGCAACTCGACCGTCGCCTCCACAATTCCCGGCCTTGACCCGGCGTGCATCTGATAACTGACCGGGCCGAAGAAAGTCTGCACGCGATCCACTCGAATGCCGTCCTTTGACGCGAGCCAGCGTCGCGGAGTCCCGGACGCCAGCCACAGTGCGTCTCCGTCTTCCAACACCAGCGAGTCCCGGACGCGGTTCACAAACCGCGATTCGTCGGAGATCTTGTAGAACGGCCCGCTGCCGTGCCGCCACTGGTGAAACTCCTCGGTAAACATGTTGACTTCCGGATAGAGACAGGCAACGAAGTCGTTGTACAAATTGCGAATCGCGGCCGGCACTTCATGCCTTCTCAAATACACGGGAATCGGATTCACCAGGTTCGCTTGAAAAACCATGCCTCCCTGGCTGAACCAGTACCTGTCATCGGTCATCCCGTGAATGTTCAGACCCATGCCGCTCGAGAGCGTCTCGTTATCTTCCCAATCGTCCAGAATCCAATTCGCGATCGGTTCGTCGGGCGAGAACAGGCCGAGGATCAGCCAGACCACCGCGCCGCACAGCGTGTCCCGGTCTGCACCCAGCCGCATCAGAGGCTTGTGTTCCTGGCGGCCGTAGCGGTCGTAGTAATCCGCGCGCATGGGTCCGAACAGGCGGAAGCGTCGCGTGGGCACTACAGGAGCGTACGGCTCGTACGTGCCATCCTGCATCCGGACTACCGGCGCAGTTTCGACGGACCGCAAAATCGCGGTGCGCAGGTCGGTGCGAAACTCTTCCGCCTCTTTGCGAATCCGGGCCGCTTCCGGATTGCCGATCTCCTCGAGCGCTTGGGCCGTCAGGTCCATTCCAGCCCACGCATAGGCGTTGATCGAGAACCAGTTCGCCCAGTCCGCGTTGTCTTCCAGTTGCGACGCGGGCAACAGGCCATACTCGCGAAGCTTCTGCCCGTTGACGTCGTTCTGCTTGGTTGTGGCCCGCTGCGCCACAATCCACTCGATGGCCTTGCGCATGTGCGGCCACGCATGCTCCAGCCACTGGCGGTCTCTGGTGTAGAAATAGTGCTGCGCTAAGGTCCACAGCACCGTCGGATGGTCGAGGCCGTAACCGTGCGCCGTGTAATCGTAGACGTTGTCGATCTTCGCGCCGTGGAAGATCGCATCGGTCGGGCCCTGGTGCGCGCCTGGAAAGTTCTTGCTTCCCTGCAGACGCATCATCGTTTCCAGATAGCTCGTCGCCGTTTTGAATTGCCCCAGGGTGTCCAGGAGGAGCACCTGATAACAGGCTTCGTTCTCGAACACGTCATAAACATAGCTGGCCGCTGGAACCATGTAGAGGCCGGTCTTGGGGTCCTTGGTCGTGCTGATGTGAATCTGCGCAACGATCGTCCGCGCCAGGAGATTGAACTTGGGTTCAGGAACCGTAAAGCGGACGGCAGGTTCCACGATCTGTTTCCAATAGCCGATGACGCGGTCGCGTTCGGTGGAATAGCGGAGCGCTTCCAGGTCCGCGCGATCCGCGGCCGACAGATCGGAAACACACGGCAATTTGACAACGATCGAGCTTTCGGCGCCCGCCGGCACCGGGAATCGGATGTGGATACCATGCGCCTCCGCCGCCATCGTAACGTCTGTGGGACCATCGAACTGCGCCAGCACGAAACCACTGCCAACCGCGAATTTTCCTTCGAGCGAGAGCGCTTCCGCAGGATCGACCGACACCCAGAGATGAGCGCTGCGCGTTGTGCTCGCGCGGTTGTGCGCGGTGAATCGCAGCATCAAAATCGCGGGCGTCTGCTCGTTCCGCGCGGAATCTTCCGGGGACAACGGCCCGCGAAGCAGCGTCGAGAAGGCTTCCTCACTGTAATCAATGGCTTCGTTCTGCCAGCGTTGCGTCACCACGGGAAGATAACCGTCTAGCTTGCTGACGGTAACTTTGTGATCGTCGCGCTGGTATTGTGTTTCGCCCGTTGCAATCTTCCATGTAATCCGGTCGCCCGGCCAATGCAGCCGCTCGAGTTCATGGCCCTTGGCTTTGATGCCTGACTTGCTCACGAAAACGTTCCCGCCGTACTCGAAGGCGAATTTCTGCCAGTCTGAATCCGGCGCCAAGGGCAGATAGACGCGCCCGCCCCACTCCCTCTGCCAGGGGTCGAGCGGCGGAATTTCGCGTGCCGCTCGTTCGTACGTCTGCTCCGGCTCGTTGGGGATGCGCTGCCGGACTCGCAACTTTTTCTTTCCGGCGTCGGCGTCCGAGCCGTTCAGATCGACTACGCGCACCTCCAAATCCGGAATGACAATCGGCCCGTGCTTGAGATCATCGGTACAGAACGAGAACGTCCGCGCCGGCGTTTTCACCGTCACGACGGTCAGATCATGTGACCCGGGAAGCGACGGCGTCGCCTGGACGAGATCCAACATCACGCCCTTAGGCGAAGCCGAGGCCGCCGATGAGCGCAGCCGTCCATTGTAGACCGAGATCGCGGGTGCGGCACCCAGGTCGCCTTCCACTCGCACCAAGAGTGCCTTTTCCACGCTGTCGGAATACGCGGAGATCGCAGACATTGCGGGCACTCTGTCGGCGAAAACCAGCCGTATTTTGAGCGTTCTTCGATAGCGCACCCCCGGCAGATTCTTGGCTCGCGGATTCTCCGCTTCGCCGAGCGGCGAGAAATCGTAGCGGCACTCCGATTTTTCGCAGTTCTCGGATTCTGCAGCGGTGAGCCATTGGCCCTGCCACGGGTCGTCCATCGGGTCTTCGAACGACGGCATTCGCGGCGGATCATACGGCCAGTTCTGAAACCAATATTCGACCCGAACACCCTTCGCCGGCTTGCCTGCATATTGAACCCTGATTTCGCGAATGTCGCGTTCTTCATCCCACTCGACCCCCACGTTGGAACTCGTCGTGGCATCGGAAATCACGGCCAGACGCCGGGTCGCTTTATCGTTCCACGTGGTGAGCCTGCCGGAGGGCGCCAGATCGAGGTAGTCCGCCGCCTGCGCACAGCACGAACCCGCGAGCACCGCCAGGGCAAGCGTCAGACGCACGCTTTCTCCCCCTGCCCGACGCGATACCGTTCGATCGCCGCCGGGTTCAAATGCACTCCCAAGCCTGGTGACTTTGGAACGGCCACCATTCCATCGTTGTCTACCAAAATGCTCTCTTCCGTCGCCTCCCAGCGCAGCGGTGACTTGCTTGTCGAATACTCGAGCAGTTCCGCATCCCGATGGTTGGCCAGAAAATGGAGATTGGCGGCGATTTCGATGTTCGTCTTGTAGCCGTGCGTGATCACGCGCTTGCCGCGTTCCCGCGCGGCCTTCGCAATCCTGAGAATCCCGGTGAAACCGCCCACGCTGGTGATGTCCGGCTGGCAGATGGATGCGCCGCCGCGGTCCATGGCCTCGATGAACTCATCCACGTGCGTGAGGCCGAGATCTCCAACACCCAGTGGAATCCCGGCCTCCGCCATGCGCGCGTGCCCGGCGACGTCGTCCAAAGGCAGCGGCGCCTCCAGAAACAACACACCGACATCTTTCAAAATCGGCACCAGCTTCAGCCCCTCATCGGCGGTTTTGTACGAGAGAGCCGCGTCCACGATCAGACTGCCTTCGCCCAACACCTCCCGCGCCGACCGCAGCAGCCGGTGTGTGAGATCCAGGTCCTCCATCCACCAGGGGTCCGCAGCAAACTTGACGTTGCGCAGCCGCAGCCTTTGCATGGCGTCTTCGACCTGGCGTTTTACGCCCGATTCGGTGGTCGCCATCGGATAGATGGTGCCGTACGCCTGGATCCGGTCACGGTGCGCGCCGCCCAGCAGTTCGTGGATTGGGACAGCGCGGATCTGGGCGGCGATGTCCCACAGCGCGATATCCACGCCTCCGATGGCGTGCATCATCAGCCCGCGCCGCCCGACGTAGCTGGTGGAATCGTACATCAAGTCCCACAACTTCAGGGGGTTCGAGGGATCCCTCCCTAACAGAAGTTCTCGCAGGCCCCAAGCCTTCGAGTGCGCCGGGCGGGCATACACAATGGCTTGGACCGCGTCCGCCAGCGTTTCCACCTCTCCGATCCCGGTAACGCCCTCGTCAGTCTCGACGCGGATCACGCAGTCGTCGTAGGAGCCGTCGAACAACCCGATGTTTGGATCCTCCACCCGGAGATGGATGGCCTGGATGTCGGTAATCTTCATGTGCTGTGCGGACTTCCATATATTTTGGGGTAGTGCAACTAGTGGTTTTTCACTATCTTTGGAGGAAATTGGTAAAAGCGTGTAATGCTTAGGGCTTGAAGTCGATCTCGCCCTGGTCGGTCTTCGGGGTAGAGCCTGCAAGTTGATGAAACAGCGTGCAGAAGTGGCTTACGTTTTTGAACCCGAGAGCGTAGGCGGTTTCTTTGGTCGAAGACCCCTCCAAGTGTATGAGCCGCCGGGCCTTCAGGACCAGGAGCGCGTTGTAGTAGTTGTGCGGGTTGATGCCGGACGAGTTCTTGAAAAGCGGTATGAACCTGGAGGGGCTCAATCCGACAGCCGCGCAGAGGTCGGTAAGCCGGAAGGCGCCTTTGCCGTGACTGTTCATGTATTCCGTCGCGCGATGCATGTGCAGCCAAGGCAACTGGGGAGGCAGATGGAAATCCAATGGGAGGATGGCGTCGGTGGGCCAGGATCTCAATAACTGGACCAGGATCTGCCGGACGAAGGTTTCGGCCATGGTGGCGTAACCGCGCTGCTGTTCCTGATACTCGCGAATCAGTTTGGCGACCAGCTCAAAAACCTCGGCATTCCGGAACTGCCCGACAAAACGGAAGTCGCGCGAGAAAGAGCAGTGCGGCATGGACATGGCCTCAAACAGCGGGCGCAAGACGGCGGGCCGGAGGATCAGACTAAATCCGCTGGCATGCGGCGCATCCACTCCGAACCGGCAGCGATGAATCTCGCCGGGATTCACGATGAGGATCTCACCAGCGTGCAAGAGATCGCGCTGATGTTCCCGCAGAACCTCCATAGAGCCGGAGAGGCACATGACGATACAGTACTCGCCATGCATGTGCGCCAGCCCGTCATACTGCGTTTGCGAATAATCGAAGTGATGAAACCCCAACCCCAGATCCGGCGTCAGCCAGACGCTGCTCCTTGCGCTGGAATCCTGCCCGTGTGGCATAGAAAGCTCCCTGATGTGCGTAGAAGCTAACACACTGGACAATCGACGCGCAAGCTCAGTGTCCCGCCACGCTCATGGCGCCATCCACCACCAGGAAAGCGCCAGAGACGAATGACGCGGCGTCCGACGCCAGGAACAGCGCGGCCTCGGCGACATCGCGCGGCTTGCCAATGCGGCCTAGCGGGTGGTAACTGAGCACCTGGCGCATGGTTTCTTCACGATCCGGGACCGATGCCAGCCACTTTTCCATCAGGGGTGTGTCGATGTAACCGGGGCAGATGGCGTTGACGCGAATCTTTTCCGGCCCATGATCGAGAGCCATGGCTCGGGTCAGGCCGAGCAAGCCGGCTTTCGTCGCA
>Ga0187819_10000644_pt1 | contig 17592 bp, 13 predicted proteins | sample NC_wetland_sal_i_15_FD_132411 | JGI IMG/M metagenome (GOLD analysis project Ga0187819, IMG submission 132411) | Wetland sediment microbial communities from Neuse River Estuary, North Carolina, USA - SO4_4 | ecosystem: Environmental > Aquatic > Freshwater > Wetlands > Sediment | place: USA...
CTGGAGTGCGCCAGCGGGGAGAGCAACGCCGCGGTGGCCGCTAAGCTGCGCACCACCGGTTTCACCGTGGGCATGTGGCGGAATCGCTTTATCAGCGAGGGGATGGCTGGTTTGGGTGACGAAATGAGGCCGGGAGCGCCACGGCAGATCGGCGATGACCAGGTCGAGCGGGCCGTGCGCCTCACCCTGGAAGAGACTCCCAAGGGAGCAACGCATTGGAGCAGTCGTGCGTTGGCCGCCAGGACGGGCTTGAGTCAGTCCACGGTGAGTCGCATCTGGCGGGCCTTCGGGTTGCGTCCTCATCGCAGCGAATCGTTTCAGTTATCCAATGATCCGCTGTTGGTCGACAAGGTGCGAGCCATCGTCGGCCTGTACCTGAACCCACCGCATCATGCGCTGGTGCTGTGCGTGGATGAGAAGAGTCAGATCCAGGCACTGAGCCGCAGTCAGCCGATTCTTCCGATGCTGCCCGGCCAGACCGAGCGCCGCACCCACGATTACAAACGCCATGGCACTACCAGCCTATTCGCGGCCTTGGACATCGCCACGGGAGCGGTGATCGGCAAGTGCTGGCCACGCCATCGTGCCATCGAGTTCCGCAAATTCCTGAATCAGATCGATCGTGCCGTTCCTGCCGATCTTACCGTCCATCTCGTATTGGACAATTATGCGACCCACAAGACCAAGGAAATTCGGGCGTGGTTCCTGCGGCATCCGCGGTACCACCTGCACTTTACTCCCACGCACAGTTCCTGGCTGAACCAAGTGGAGCGCTGGTTCGCCTTACTGTCACAACGCCAGATCAAACGAGGTTCGCACTACAGCGTGCGTGAACTGGAATCCGCCATCCTGGAATTCATCGACGTGCACAACGAGCAGCCCAAACCCTTTGTGTGGACTAAAAGCGCCGATGCCATCCTCAACAGCATTGGCCGGTTCGCTTCCCGCACTCTAGCCGCGCATAGCACAAACAATATGCAAGAAATCAATGACTCAGGAGACTAGCGATTGCCGCATATTCCTAAAGACTCAGTGTTCGACGTCCCGCTAGCGCGCCCAAATTTCAGCAGTTACGGCAATCTCACCGTTACAGCAACTTTCGAAAACCGGTACCCAATGGACGGTATTCTTAAACCTTCCCCCGTGTGATTACCTGGGTGGTGTTTCCGGTGCACGCTTGTACTGGTGGTACGGTCGCACTGGCTGGCGATCGATGGAAGAGCCGCTGCACTCGTAGACTAGAGGCCGAGGGAAAAACCACTTGGCCGAATTTAGTAGAGCCCGCTCACAGGAACCGCCCAGTCCCGCCTGCGAATCCCGAAGTTGAGACGAGTCCAGGAGCTATCGACAGTTTCTATGAGTGACATTACCTATCCGGGGTTGTTGCGGTCGTCTGGAATGTGGAGAGACATTTGGCAATGTCGATTGTGCGTCGCGGCCATAGCGCGTGCCGTTCTCGCCTTGAAAGGCGATCGCGTTTTTGCGGAAACCATGGGAGCGAACGCCAGACGCTATGTCGAGCGGCACTTCCGCTGGCAAGACCTGATTCGCAACTGGCTTGCTCAAATGCAGCTTGAGGGCAGTGCTTCTCGTCCGTTATCGAGCACGGAGACTTCACCCAAAGTCAGCAGCGCTGGATCCCGGATCGATTAGCAGCTCCCTGGTCGACCAGCGGTGCCCGCCTTCTACCCTCCCGCCGCTAAAGCCGAGATTCGCTTCGAGATAGCCCTCGCCCGTGCCGTTGCTTCGCATTCATCACAGCCCTTTGTGATCTCTGTCACAGTAAGCCTATCCCCCCTCTGCGACACTGCCATTCGGAAGCCTTTACCGCGAAGAGAGTTCACGCGGACATGGGGATTGATGATGCTGTACGGCCGTAATTCCTTCACAACGCATGACTTGCCCACGGCCACCAGTTCTGCCCAAATGAAGCTTCCGAGGAGCTTTAAGTGAAAAATCACTCTGCCATTCTCGACGGAAACGAAGCTGCTGCCTCCGTCGCCTATCGCCTCAATGAGGTGATCGCCATCTATCCCATCACACCGTCCTCCCCCATGGGCGAGTGGGCCGATCAGTGGAAAGAAGAGGGCCACAAGAACATTTGGGGCGTCGTTCCCAACGTCATCGAGATGCAAAGCGAAGGCGGCGCTGCCGGCGCCCTTCATGGCGCGCTTCAGGCAGGTGCTTTCGGAACCACGTTTACCGCCTCACAGGGCCTCTTGCTGATGATTCCGAATATGTACAAGATTGCCGGGGAATTGACCCCCGCCGTTATTCACGTTGCAGCCCGAACTGTAGCTACGCACGCGCTTTCGATTTTCGGCGATCACAGCGATGTCATGGGCACCCGAGCCACGGGCTTTGCCATGATCGCCTCAAATTCCGTTCAGGAAGCCTCCGATTTCGCCCTCATCGCGCAGGCGGCCAGCCTGGAATCGCGTATCCCCTTCCTCCACTTTTTTGATGGGTTCCGAACGTCTCACGAAGTGAACAAGATCGTCCCGCTCAGCGATGACGATCTCCGTGCTTTGATTGATGAAAAATTCGTCCTCGACCATCGGAACCGCGCCATGTCCCCGGAGCGGCCCGTTCTTCGCGGCACAGCGCAGAACCCCGACGTCTTCTTCCAGGCACGCGAATCCATTAACGGCTTTTATCTCGCCTGCCCCACGATCGTGCAGGACGTGATGGACCGTTTCGCTAAGCGCACCGGTCGCCCGTACCGGCTGTTTGATTACATTGGTGACCCCAACGCCGAGCGCGTGATTGTCCTCATGGGATCTGGCGCTGCGGTGGCCGAAGAAACCGTCGACTACCTGGCGAAACGCGGCGAAAAAGTCGGAATCGTCAAAGTGAGGTTGTTCCAGCCATTCGCGGCCGGCGCATTCCTTGCGGTCCTGCCAAAGACTGTAACTTCCCTCGCCGTTCTTGATCGCACGAAGGAGCCCGGCAGCCTCGGTGAGCCGCTCTACCTCAACGTTCTGACCGCCATCAACGAATCAGCAATCGCCGCGAAGCGCCCGAAGATGATCGGCGGGCGCTACGGCTTGTCATCGAAAGAGTTTACGCCCGCGATGGTCAAGGGCATTTTCGACGAACTGAAGAGCGCGACGCCGAAAAACCACTTCACGATCGGCATCAACGATGACGTCACGCATACCAGCTTGAACTACGATCCTGAATTCTCGACCGAAGATCCGCAAGCGGTGCGCGCTTTGTTCTACGGGCTCGGCTCCGACGGAACAGTCGGTGCCAACAAGAACTCCATCAAGATCATCGGCAAGGGCACCGACAATTACGCGCAAGGCTATTTCGTTTACGACTCGAAGAAAGCAGGTTCGGTCACTGTGTCGCACCTGCGCTTTGGCCCGAATCCGATTCGTTCATCGTACCTGATCACCGAGGCCAGCTTCGTGGCCTGCCATCAGTTCCAGTTCCTCGAACGCACGGATGTTCTGACTGCGGTCGAGCCGAGAGCAACCTTCTTGCTCAATTCGCCATACGGGCCGGACGAAGTTTGGGACCATCTGCCGCGCCAGGTTCAGCAGACCATCATTGACAAACATCTGAAGTTCTACGTAATCGACGGTTATTCCGTGGCTCGCGAGGCGGGAATGGGCACGCGCATCAACACCGTCATGCAAACCTGCTTTTTTGCCATCAGTGGAGTTCTGCCGCGTGAGGAGGCCATCCAGGCGATCAAAGACGCCATTCGCGAAACGTACGGCAAGCGCGGCGAGGCAGTTGTGCAGAAGAATTTCGCCGCGGTAGATCGTGCGATTGCGCATCTGCACGAAGTTAAAATGCCCTCTAAGGTCAGCAGCGGATTCGACATACTCGCTCCCGTTCCGCAAAAAGCGCCCGCATTTGTGCGCGATGTTCTCGGCACAATCATCGCCGGGCGGGGAGATGAACTTCCCGTCAGCGCTATGCCCATCGACGGCACGTTCCCGACCGGCACCGCAAAATGGGAGAAGCGCAATATCGCCCAGGAAATCCCAGTCTGGGATGAACAACTCTGCATTCAGTGCGGCAAATGCGTTCTTGTGTGCCCGCACGCCGTAATTCGCGCCAAGGTGTACGACTCATCCTTGCTGGCGAACGCTCCCGCAACCTTCAAATCCACGAAGCCGCGCTGGCGCGAATTCGAGTCCATGCGCTATTCGCTGCAAGTTTCGCCGGAAGATTGCACGAGCTGCAAGCTCTGCGTCGAAGTCTGCCCGGCCAAAAGCAAGAGTCAGGCAAAACACAAGGCGCTCAACATGGAGATGCAGGCGCCGCTGCGGCAGGCGGAGAGCGACAATTGGGAATTCTTCCTGGGCCTGCCGGAATTCGATCGCGAGAAGCTGTCCCACGCCCAGGTCAAGGACTCGCAATTGCTGGAGCCTCTGTTCGAGTTCTCCGGCGCCTGCTCAGGTTGCGGCGAGACGCCGTATGTCAAGCTCCTCACGCAACTGTTTGGCGACCGCCTGCTGATCGCCAATGCCACGGGTTGCTCCTCCATCTACGGCGGCAATCTTCCGACCACGCCGTACACCACGAATTCCTGCGGGCGCGGCCCGACCTGGTCCAACTCGCTCTTCGAGGACAATGCCGAATTCGGCCTTGGCATGCGGCTGGCCGTCGATAAACAGGCCGAATACGCGCGCGAACTGGTTATGCGGCTCGGTTCGATCGTAGGAGATGCGCTCGCCACCAGCCTCCTGACTGCCGATCAATCCGCCGAGCCCGGCATTGAGGCGCAACGCAAGCGTGTTGCGGAGCTGAAGCAAAAACTCGCCGGTTTCAACTCGCCCGAAGCCCGAGAGCTCCTCGCTGTCGCCGATGCACTCGTGAAGAAGAGTGTTTGGATGGTGGGCGGCGACGGCTGGGCGTACGACATCGGCTTCGGCGGACTCGATCACGTGTTGGGTTCCGGGCAGAACGTGAACGTGCTCGTACTCGATACAGAGGTCTACTCCAACACAGGCGGCCAAATGTCGAAGGCAACCCCGCGCGGAGCGGTAGCGAAATTCGCCGCCGGAGGAAAGCACGCCGCGAAGAAAGATCTGGCCATGGAGGCCATCAGCTACGGATCTGTCTATGTCGCACGCGTGGCGATGGGAGGCAACGACACGCACACCATCAAAGCGTTCCTCGAAGCCGAGGCCTACAACGGTCCGTCGCTGATCATCGCCTACGCACATTGCATCGCTCACGGCTACGACATGGCTTATGGCCTGCAACAGCAGAAGGCCGCCGTCGATTCCGCTTATTGGCCGCTGGTCCGCTATAACCCAGACCTGCGCGCGCAAGGAAAGAACCCCTTCCAGCTCGATTCGAAAGCGCCCAAAATCCCGGTCAGCCAATATGCGTATCAAGAGACCCGCTACACGATGCTCACGCGCAGCAATCCCGAAGCAGCCAAAGAGCTTATCAAGCTCGCCCAAGAGGACGTTGACCGCCAATGGCGTGTCTACTCAAACCGTGCGGCAATGCCCGGTCAGGCGGAGACTCCCGAAGCTGCGCCAGTTTCAGCGGCGAAGGAAGTGGCCACGAAGCCCGTTCCCAAGGATGGAGATGGCGAATGATCGATATCACAACCCAGTATCTCGGTTTCAATTTAAGCTCGCCGCTCGTTGCCTCCGCTGGACCGTTGGGCGAGTCGATTGACACCATCCGCAGGATGGAAGACGCCGGCATTAGCGCCGTCGTCCTTCCTTCCTTGTTCGAAGAGCAACTCGATATCGAGAGCGAAGGCGTGGATTTGGATTTGTCGCGCGGCACCGACAGTTTTCCCGAGTCTCTCGATTATTTGCCCGAACTCCAGACCTACAATCTCGGCCCGGAAGGCTATCTTGGTCTGATCCAACGCGCCAAACGGAGCGTTTCCATTCCCATTATCGCGAGTCTGAACGGAGTGAGCACCGGCGGATGGGTGCGCTACGCGACATTGATGCAGGAAGCGGGAGCCGATGCAGTTGAACTGAACCTCTATGGCGTGATCACTGATCCGCAATTCAGCAGTTCACAGGTGGAGCAGGATTATTGCGAATTGGTGAGCCAAGTGAAAGCTGCGGTCAGCATCCCGGTCGCTGTCAAAATTTCGCCCTTCTTTACTGCAACTGCCTATATGGCTAGGAGGCTCGACGAGGCAGGCGCCGACGCGCTCGTCCTCTTCAATCGTTTCTATCAACCCGAATTCGATTTGGAGACTCTGCAGGTGGTTCCAAACCTTAAGCTCAGCAGCCGCGATGAGCTATTGCTGCGTTTGCATTGGACGGCGATTCTCTACGGCCGTGTTCGGGCCAACATCGCTGTTACTGGCGGCGTGCACTACGCCGAGGATGTGCTGAAAGCAATGATGGCCGGGGCCAATGTCGCCATGACCACTTCGCTTCTGCTTCGCGAAGGCACAGAGAGCGCCAGATACCTGCTGCGGGAATTGAAACAGTGGATGGAAGAGCATGAGTACGAGTCCATTCGTCAAATGCGCGGCAGCATGAGTCAGCTTTCCACTTCGACTCCCGGCGTGTTTCAGCGTGTGAATTACATGCGCGTCTTGAGTTCCTACATGATGCGCTGAACGGTAGGCCGCCGCTTCATGGCGCTTTTATTGCCCCGGCTCCTTGCCAAAGGCTCGCATGAGTTTGAGAATTTGATTCTGGAGGATTGGACGTGAAGACGAACGCAACTGATGTGCAGGTAGATACGTCTGATACGGAGCGCTCGAAGGGCAACGGTCACGGAACAGGCCGCGGGACCTCGCAGCCAGGTTCCGATCGCGCCACGCTGTCGCAACCCATGGATCACCAGCGCCCCACTTTCGATTGCATGTTTTCTCCCAAATCTGTCGCGGTTGTCGGTGCAACCGACCGCGGCGGCAGCGTCAGCCGCACTTTGCTGCTCAACCTCAACAATCCTGCATTTCACGGCAAACTGTATGCGGTCAATCCCAAGCGGGATCAGGTTCTCGGCGTCCCATCTTTTCCCAGCATCGGCGCCGTGCCCGAGAAAGTTGACCTCGCCGTGGTCGTCACCCCCGCTCCTTCCATTCCCGCGATTATCGGCGAATGTGTCGACGCCGGCGTTCGTTCCGCAGTCGTTATCTCCGCCGGATTTAAAGAGCGCGGCGCGGAAGGGAAGCGTCTCGAGGAGCAAATTCAGGAGCGCCTGCGCGGCCAAAAATTGCGTCTCATCGGCCCCAACTGCTTGGGAATCATGAATCCGATTTCTGGACTTAACGCCACCTTTGCGCACGATATGGGCCTGCAAGGCACCGTCGCGTTTCTGAGCCAAAGCGGAGCCCTCGAAACGGCCATTCTGGACTGGAGCCTGGAAGAGAAAGTCGGCTTCAGCGCCGTCGTGTCCACAGGCTCCATGCTTGATGTCGGCTGGGGTGACTTGATCGACTATTTCGGAGATGATCCCAACAGCCACAGCATCCTGCTCTATATGGAATCGGTGGGTGATGCGCGGTCATTCCTCTCGGCTGCGCGTGCCGTCGCATTGAAGAAGCCGATCATCGTGATTAAAGCCGGACGTTCCGAAGCTGCCTCCAAAGCGGCCAGCTCGCACACCGGCGCCCTGACCGGAAGCGATGAAGTTTTCGATGCGGCGTTGCGGCGTTGCGGTGTCCTCCGCGTGCAGAACATTGCTGACCTCTTCTACATGGCCAAGACTCTCGCTCGCCAACCGCGGCCAAAAGGGCCGCGCCTGACTGTGCTTACAAACGCGGGAGGTCCCGGCGTGCTCGCAACGGACGCCTTGACCGCAACGGGCGGCGAACTGGCCACCGTCTCCGAGAGTACCGTGCAGTCATTGAATGAATTCCTATCGCCCCACTGGAGTCACGCTAATCCCCTTGACATCCTGGGCGATGCCGGACCGGCCGAATACGCGCGAGCCCTCGAAATTGCTATGCGCGATCCGAACAGCGATGGCATGCTCGTGGTTCTCACCCCCCAAGGAATGACCAATCCCTCGGAAGTGGCGGATGGCCTGAAACCTTACGCCACCGGACACGGCAAGCCAATTCTCGCGAGTTGGATGGGAGGCAAGCTAGTCTCCGACGGCATAGCAAGACTTAACGAAGCCGGCATTCCGACCTTCGCTTACCCGGATACGGCTGCGCGCGCCTTCGCCTACATGTGGCGATACTCATACAACCTGCGCGGTCTTTACGAGACGCCCAGTGTTGCCGAGGATGTGGAGGCCGGCGACAAGTCTTGCGAACAGGTCGGCGCAATTATCGAAAAAGTGAGGAAGAGTGGCCGTACTGTCTTGACTGAAACTGAGTCGAAGCAGGTGCTCGCTGCGTACGAAATCCCTGTCGTCGAGACGCGAGTCGCTAAGTCGCAGCAGGAAGCTGTGACCATCGCGAACGAGATCGGCTTCCCTGTCGTCCTCAAGCTTTACTCGGAAACGATCACCCATAAGACCGACGTGGGAGGTGTCAAGCTCAACCTGATCAACGATGCCGCCGTCGCCAAAGCTTTCGACGAGATTCACAAATCCGTCAGCGAGAAAGCGGGAGCTTCTCAGTTCCAAGGTGTGACCGTTCAGCCCATGATTCGGCTGGATGGCTACGAACTGATCCTCGGCAGCAGCGTCGACCCGCAATTTGGCCCCGTCGTGCTCTTTGGATCCGGTGGGCAGCTCGTTGAGGTTTACCGCGATCGCGCCCTGGCTTTGCCTCCACTCAACGCCACCTTGGCTCAGAGATTGATCGAGCAAACCAAGGTCTATAAGGCCCTCAAGGGCGTTCGCGGCCGTGCTCGGCTCGATTTGGACCAACTGAAGCGCATCTTGATCCGGTTCAGCCGCCTCGTTGTAGAGCAGCGCTGGATTAAAGAAATCGACATCAACCCGTTGCTCGCTTCGCCTGAGCGGTTCCTGGCGCTGGATGCCCGCGTCGTGGTGCACGGCTCGGATATGCACGTGGAAAACTTGCCCAAACCGGCGATTCGTCCTTACCCCACCCAGTACGTGGATACTTGGGTGACCAAGAATGGCTCCTCTGTCGTGCTCAGGCCGATTCGGCCCGAAGACGAGCCTCTCATGGTGAAATTCCACGCCACACTCTCCGAGCAGTCCGTTTACCTCCGCTTCTTCCACATGGAGAACCTCAGCTCACGCACTGCCCATGATCGCCTCCTCCAGAAGTGTTTCATCGACTACGACCGGGAGATGGCCTTGATCGCCGATCTGCAGGATCCGCAAACAGGCGAGCACGAAATGCTGGCCGTTGGGCGCTTGACCCGCGAACCGAGCGGCTCGGACGGTGAAGTCGCTGTCCTCGTGACGGACCGTTGGCAAAAGCAGGGGTTAGGCACAGAGCTCCTGAGGCGGCTCATTGGCGTTGCCAGGGACCAGAAGCTTTCGCAGGTGGTCGCCATCATCATGCCCGAGAATCAGGCCATGTGGTCGCTGGCCAATCGGCTGGGATTCAAGGTTTCCTCCTCCGACGATCCCAACATGATCACGGCCGTGCTTCAGCTCCGCTGAATGACGTACGGTGTGACCCAGGTTACATGCGCATGTGATTCCAGTCCTTTGCCCGCCGCAGGCTGCTCTGCTATTCATGGGTTTGTAATTTAGAAGTGGAGCATCCGAAAGAAGCTTGCCGCGGCGCTTATTTTCGCTCGGCGGGTTGGCGATCCAAGGAGTCGCCCGCTGCGCACCTGCCGAGCGAAACGCTGCGGATAGGGTCAAGAGCAAAGGCAACGATTGGCCCGAATGCTCCTCCACTCGAACTCGAGAGCCCGAGTTCATAGCACGCCGGCTTCCCGGCGACAGATATGAGGAGGGGCAAGACACGAGGCTGACGGTGACTGATGCTCTCGATGTCTCTGGCGGGGGCCAGCCAATGGCTGCCCCCGCTTTTTGTTTCTAGCGTGAACTGAAGCCCTTAACCCCCTGTGATCGTTCCCCGAATCTTCCACATGCAGTCCTGGAGCCGACCCCGAACCGCAGCATCTTCGCCCTGTCGTCACTCGAATCACACAACTCCGCGTAACATTGTCACCAGGATGCTTTAAAAGGAATTGGAATTGATAGGGAGCAGATGACAGGGAGCAGACCAACAGCACCACTCGGCGGCTCCCGATGCGAATTTCTCCAGGCTAGGTTACGGAAGCCAACTCCATGGCCGCGACTTTAATGCAAGCTTCCATTACGACTGGAACCGACAGCGCTCTCGCCACCAGGCAGGAATGCTCAGCTTTCTTCAACGCTTTCAGCGCCAGTTCCCGGTCCTTTTCGCGCAAAATCGTGGCCTGCGGTAACAATGTGATTTGAGCGAACCGCCAGCCATGCTCGTCCCGCCTCAATGCACCTCTGGCGTCGACCTCCAGGTCCAGAAACTCGAGTTTCGTCATCTCCGCGATGGCTCGAAATGTCACTACGAAACAACTCACCACTGCGGCTACAAGGAAATGCTCCGGCGTCCATTTCTCGCCCTCACCGTGGAACTCTGGCGGCGCCGCGAATTCGATCGCGGCTGGAAAATCCTCCGCGGTTGCCATCCCCACCCGGTCCCGCGTCCAGCGACCTTTTACTTCGTACTGATATTCACCATCCATGGTTTCCATCCTTTGGCCCTATGCTTTCAATGAGGGCGAAACTAATGTCTATGCCGCGCCACCGGCTGGCTGGCCACCGTCTTCTGAGCCTCCGCTTTGCGCGGCTCGTGATGCCGCACCGCCAGAACTGGCCCGCGTCCCGCTTGCTCGACCAGCGTGAACACCTCGCTGCAGTCGCGACACAGCCAGTAGTGCCTCGCCTGTTGTAGGTCTTCCGCTCTCAAAACAAAGAACTTGCCCCCGCTCTGGGCGTCAAATCGGGTCGGGCACAGCGGGTTGGCACACTTCGCGGAATTCAGAGAACTGACGCTGTCCTGAGACGCACCTACCGCAGGTGCTTTCTCCCGCGACTCCTCGATCCCTTCGATCGTCCTGCACAGCCAGTCTTTCAGGACCGCTTCGATTTCCGCTTGATCGGCCGACCGGTACAGCGACGCGATAGTCTCGCCCGCCCCGTTCAGTACGATGTAATCGCAGGGTACGCTCTTTTCGCGATCAGCCTCCGGAACCAGTTGCATGAGCACGCACTCCGAGCAGGGGCAGACTCGCTCCGGCAGCGCAAAATTGAGGCAGGTAGGCGAATCCTCGAAAATCAACGGGGCCCGCCACGGTTGGCGCGGTGACCGTCCATAGCCGCCCTTTTCGAGGAATTGCAGTTCGAACTTCAGTACTTCCAGCAAGTCGCGGTCATCGCTTGGCATGGCCCACCTCTCCGGCTAATTCCAATTTGCGCCCGCCCCCTTGCAGCGGCTGTGACGTAGATCACGTCTGACTGTGGGGCCAGTCACCGGAACTCTGTCCACATAGGCATATCGTCCTCCGTGACGACACAAAGACGCTCTTTCTGGAGGCTACCCAATGGTTTACGGCCTGCGAGTGATTCCTAGGAAAAAGCAGGGTATAATAGGCGCTGCTCGTGCCATGAAAACTCCTTACGGCTTGCAGGTCATCGAAAGCTGCCTGTCGTGCCCTCTGCTAAAGGACCGTCTATTTTGCAACCTGCCGCCAAAAGTCATTCAGGCGCTGGACGACATCTCCTCGACGGCTACGTACCCAAAGGGAGCGGTGCTTTTTGTCGAAGGTCAGCAGCCGCGCGGCGTCTTTGTGATTTGCAACGGCCGTGTGAAACTTTCCGCCAGCTCTGCTGATGGTAAGTCTCTGATTTTGCGCATTGCCGATCCCGGCGAAGTTGTCGGCCTGCCCGGAACAATGTCGGGCAAAGCTTATGAAGCGACCGCCGAAGCCATCGAGCCCATTCAGGCAAATTTCATCCCGCGCAGCGATTTCCTGCAGTTCCTCAAGGAGCACGGCGAGGCGGCTGTTCGCGTTGCCGAGATCCTCAGCAATATCCTGCACGCCACGTATCAGGAAGTTCGCTATCTTGGACTTTCCGGCTCGGCTGCCGAGAAACTCGCCCGCTTCTTGCTCGATTTGACCACGGAGACTGCCGGCCGCGGAGAAGGTGATAGCCGGCCTCGCGTCACTTTGACGCTCACCCACGAAGAAATTGCTGAGACGGTCGGATTGTCACGCGAAACTGTGACGCGCCTCTTTGGCGACTTCAAGCGCAAGCGTCTCATCGAAATCCGCGGTTCCACGCTCATCATCTCGAACAAGAACGCGCTCGAGAAAATCCTCGAAACTAGCTGACGCCGCCAAGCTGCAGTTCTAAGCGCGCACTTTCATCGCCCCCGTCTTTGCGAATTCCCGCAAATTTGTTCCTGCCGTTGTCATTCAGCCGGTGCCTCGTACGTAGTACCATTGAAGGCCGCAATGAACGCTAACAATCACTTCGCGATTCGCGCCGACCATGTCCGTCGCCACTACCAAATGGGCTCGACTCTCGTTCGCGCCGTCGATGAAGTTTCCCTCTCCGTTGGAAAGGGAGAATTTGTCGCGCTGCTCGGCAGTTCCGGTTCGGGAAAATCAACACTGCTGAATCTGATGGCCGGCCTCGACCGCCCCACCTCCGGCGCAATCTTCGCGCATGACCGCAATCTCGCCGAAATGACGCCGGACGAACTTGCTCATCATCGCGGTCACACGGTCGGCATGGTGTTCCAGGCTTTCAATCTGCTCCCGCGCATGACTCTCGAGGAAAATGTGGAACTTCCGCTGCGTCTCGCGGAAATTGATCGTAAGGAACGCGCGAACCGCGTCCGTGAGGCCATTGAGCGCGTTCACCTCACTGCGCGCCTGACCCATCGCCCAACGGAAATGTCCGGAGGCGAGCAGCAGCGCGCAGCCCTCGCTCGCGCTCTCGTGAATCGCCCAACCATTCTTCTCGCCGATGAACCCACTGGAAACCTCGACAGCGCCACTGGCGATGAGATCATGCGCCTCCTCCGCGAAATCAATGAATCGCTGGGCATGACGATCGTCATGGTCACCCACGAGCGCCCGCGCGCCGCCGAATTCGCGCATCGCCTGCTGCAAATGAAAGATGGCAAACTCATCAGCGATGGAGTCCAGCCGTGAAAATTCGTGACCTCACCGAATTGGCTGGCCGCAACTTGCGCGAAGCTTTGCTGAGAAATTCGCTCACCACGATGGGCATCGCGGTAGGCGTCGCTTCGCTCGTCGCTATGCTTTCCCTGGGCGTTGGTCTGCAGGAACTCGCCAGCAAGCGCCTTTCGAGTTCGGGGTTGTTCGACGCGGTTTTTGTCGCTCCGCGAATGAATGATCGCGGTTTCGAGCGCGATCAGCGGCCAAGCCCCGGATCGGGCGATCACTCGCGCCCGCTTGACCAAGCAGCACGCGAGCAGATGGCCAAGCTTCCGAACGTCGTCGAGGTCTATCCCGAAATTCGCTTCAGCACGGATATTCTGTACGCGGGCAATCCCTACATGTCCATGGTCGCTGGGATTCCGGAATCTGCGCGTAACGGTGGTGCATTCGACGGAATGAAAGGCGCTTTCTTTTCCGGCCCCAACGCGGATGAAACGATCCTTCAGATCGATTTCGCCAAGCGGCTCGCCGACAATCCCGATTCGCTCATCGGCAAGGAAATCGTCTTGCGCTATGCCGAGCGTCAGACACTCCCCGCCCAATCTTCCGCGGATCCGCCGCCGGACGCAAAGACCAAGTCGGCTGCAGACTCGAATCTCTCGTCCGGTTTTTCCGTGATTCCCCGGCAGAAGAAATTGCGGATTATCGGCATCGTCGAAACCGAACCCGCCGCCGGCTTCGGCGGATTTGGCCGCGGCCGTGTGCTCATTCCCGAGGAATTGGCGGAAAAGCTGAGCGCCGCTCAATCGAATGATCTGCGTGACATCCTCCGCGGCTCCTCGGGAGCCCACAATTTCGCGAGCCTCACCGCCCGTGTCAAAGCCGCCTCTGACGTCAAAGCTGCCGAAGATGCCATCAAGGCAATGGGTTTCTCGACTTTCTCGCTTCTCGACGCCACCAAGAACCTCCGCCTCGTTTTCGCCGTTTTCGACCTTCTGCTCGGGATTTTTGGCAGCCTTGCGCTCGTCGTCGCTTCTCTCGGCATCATCAACACCCTCGTCATGGCCATCCTCGAACGCCGCCGCGAAATCGGAGTTTTGAAAGCCCTGGGCGCCTCCGATCGCGACGTTAGAAAGCTCTTCTTCGCCGAGGCCGGTGCCATGGGACTCCTCGGTGGAATGTTGGGAGTCCTTATCGGCTGGCTCTTGGGTCAAGGCATCACCTTCGGAACGAACGTCTACTTGCAGCGTCGCGACCTTCCCGCCATTCAGATCTCCTCGGTTCCCTGGTGGATGATTGTCGGAGCGATCTCCTTCTCCATCGCCGTTAGCCTTGCCGCGGGTTTGTATCCCGCTTCGCGCGCGGCTCGGCTCAACCCGGTGGAGGCCCTCCGGTATGAATAATGTCCTGCGCCTGTGTTTTCCTCCGCGTCCGCATGTTCGCCTCCGCGGATTATTCTGGATTGTAGGGGCGGGTCTCAGACCCGCCCTCTCTGCCGCTTGTGCAATCTCAACCGCACTCCTCCTTGTTGTTGCATTTGCGCCGCCCGCCCGCGCCCAAGGACGCGCCGAATGTCGTTCCGCGCCCAGCAAGAAACTCGGCCACCCCGTCCCCTATTGCGTGATCCTGCCTCCCAGCTACGACTCGCAGCAAACTCAGCGCTATCCCGTCCTATATTCCCTGCACGGCCTGGGCGGAAATTCCCAAACGCTCATTCAATCGGGAGGCCTCGACCTGATCGAGGATTTGTGGCAGCAGAAAAGGATCGGCGAATTCCTGATCGTCACGCCCGACGCGGGACGCAGCTTCTACATCAACTCACGCGATGGCCGCGTCCGCTACGAAGATTTTTTCATTCGCGAATTCGTTCCCTTCATTGAGACACATTACCGCATTCGCCGCGAACGCGCCGAACGCGGCGTTTCGGGAATGTCCATGGGCGGTTACGGAGCCTTGCGCTTCGCCTTCCTCCACCCCCAACTTTTTGGCTCCGTCAGCGCGCACAGCGCCGCGCTGATCGAGAAGGCGCCGCGGTTCAATATGTCGGCGCAGCAAGACATGGGAATCTCTCGCTTCCTGGGCGCGGCTTTTGGTTCGCCCTTCGATCCGGCATTTTGGGACCGCGAAAGCCCGCTCACCATCGTGCGCAACGGCCCGCGTCCCACCGGCTTGCGAATCCATTTCGATTGTGGCACGGACGACAGCTACGGTTTCAATCGCGGCGCGGTGGCTTTTGACAAACTCCTCTCTTCACGCCACATTCCCCACGAATTTCATCTCTACCCGGGTAGCCACGACTGGCCTTACTTCGCGCAGCACCTGCCCGCCTCCCTCGCGTTCCATTCCCGCGCCTTCGGCTTGCCCTCCAGCGCAAATTAAATCCGCTTGAATTATCGCTTGCATTTCACAAGTGATGTGCTATCCTGCCCCCACGTGTTTGGGAGGCCTGATTCGAAACATCGTTCTGGCTGCCCGGTGAGCGTTTCACTGGAGGTATTCGGCGACCGCTGGGCTCTGCTGATCGTTCGCGACCTGATGATTCGCGGTTTTCGCACATTCAAGGAGTTTCAGAAATCCGGCGAAGGAATTGCCAGTAATATTCTGGCGCATCGCCTTCGCAAGCTCGAAAAAACCGGGATCCTTACGGCGGAGAGGGACGCGGTTGATAAACGAAAAACCAATTACCGGCTGACGCAGAAGGGAATCGACCTGGCGCCCGTGCTCCTCGAGTTGCTGATCTGGGGCGCGCGGCACGAGAAAACGGGTGCACCTTGCGCTCTTGTCATGCAGATGGAGAAGCATCGCGATCAGCTTCTTGCCGAGGTTCGGCGCCGCTGGCGCGAACGCGATCCGGCTCCGCTGCAAGTGAACGGCCGCTGGATGTGGCCCTAATCTGCACTTCTTTGCTGATGCCGCAGCAGCCTGTCGAGGCTGCTGCAGCTCGGGTTTTAGGGGGAGTTTCATGCAACCAGGTTCACCCAGCGCAGTTTCAAAGTCACTGTGGACCGGCCGCATTCTGAGCGGCTTGGCTGCGCTGTTCCTGCTGCTCGACGGCATCATGCACATGGCCAAGCCGGCCCCGGTCGTCAAAGCGTTTGCGGAACTCGGCTACCCGCTGGCGCTGGCCGTCACCCTCGGAATCGTGGAATTAGTTTGCGTCATCTTGTACGCTATTCGGCGGACCGCAATGGTGGGTGCGATCCTGCTGACCGCGTATCTGGGCGGCGCGATTGCGGTGCAGTTGCGTGTGGGAAACCCGCTGTTGAGCCAGGCGCTTTTCCCAGTGTATGTTGCGCTCGCTCTCTGGGCGGGACTCTACCTGCGCGATGAGCGCGCGCGTGCCATCCTTTCGGCGCGACCTCAGCTGTTCACTGGCGAAAGCGAATTTGATTTTCGACAAGCCCGCTGATCCTTGAATGGTTTCCCAGCCGGGGCGAGAAGGATCAGCGGCATCGAAAGAACAAAAACGAAAAGGAGAAAGGTAAACATGGAATCGAAACCGACTCACGAGCAGGCACAACTTCATCTGCAGGTATACGATCTCCGTCGCGAAGCCCGGCTCCGCGAAGCACGCGATTGGTTTCTCAAGAACTTCCACGCCGACAACATCGACGAAGCCATGCGCATCGCCGCTCCGATGACCCAAGGCGGGACCAACTTCATGATGGTGGTCAGCTATTGGGAGCAAGCCTGCGCGTTGCTCAATTACGGCCTGCTTCACGATGACTTGTTTTTCGAAACGAGCGGCGAATTTTTCGGGGTGTATGAGAGCCTCAAGGCCATGCTGCCGGGCGCCCGGGAGCGTTTCGTCAACCAGAACTTCGCGGCGAACATCGAGAAAGCCGCCCAGCGCTACGAGACCTGGATGGAGAAGCGGGCGCCGGGTCACATCGCGGCCATGCGCCAGTGGATGAAACAAATGCGTCCACAGCAAGCCGCAGCAGCAGCAAAATCCTGATCTGAATCAGCAAAACGACGAGGAGGAAGAACGGTATGAGCAAGGTGCGAGTTCTGGTCGGCACGCGCAAGGGCGCTTTTATCCTTACCTCAGACGGCAAGCGCAAGGATTGGGAAGTCAGCGGTCCTTTCTTCACCGGTTGGGAGGTCTACCACATGAAGGGCTCGCCTGCCGACCCGAACCGCATCTACGCGTCGCAAACCAGCGGCTGGTTCGGCCAGATCATCCAGCGCTCGAGTGACGGCGGCAAAACCTGGGAAACGCCGGGAGGCGGCCCGCAAATGAACGCGCAAGGCTGGCCGATGGGCGAGAGCAACAAGTTCGTCTACGACACTTCCGCGGAAACGGGCGCGCCGCTCACCACGCACCAGTTTTACGACGGCTCGCAAAAACCCTGGGTATTCAAGCGCGTCTGGCATCTCGAGCCGTCGCTTAGTGATCCGGACACGGTCTACGCGGGAATCGAAGATGCTGCTTTGTTCCGCTCGACCGATGGCGCACACAGTTGGCACGAACTCTCGGGCTTGCGCGGCCACGGGACAGGCCCCAAATGGCAACCCGGCGCAGGCGGCATGTGTTTGCACACAATTCTCATCGATCCCAGCAATCCAGCGCGAATGTTCA
>Ga0187819_10000645_pt1 | contig 17591 bp, 12 predicted proteins | sample NC_wetland_sal_i_15_FD_132411 | JGI IMG/M metagenome (GOLD analysis project Ga0187819, IMG submission 132411) | Wetland sediment microbial communities from Neuse River Estuary, North Carolina, USA - SO4_4 | ecosystem: Environmental > Aquatic > Freshwater > Wetlands > Sediment | place: USA...
AGCCAGCGCGGTGAGCGCCACGGTCTCGCCGGTGTTGACGGCGACGTGGAACGGAACATCGAAGACGGCGACGCTGACGCTGAATCCGCCAACGCCAACGCTAAGCAGCCTGGCGTGCAGCCCAGGGACATTCACGCCGCCGGGCAGTTCGACCTGCACGGTGACATTGAGCAGCGCGGCCACGGGCAGCACGGTGGTGAGTCTGTCGAGCGGGAACCCTGCGGTCACGGTACCCGGAACGGTGACGATCGGGACGGGAGCGATCAGCGCGACCTTTACGGCTAATGCGGCCAGCGCGGTGAGCGCCACGGTCTCGCCGGTGTTGACGGCGACGTGGAACGGAACATCGAAGACCGCTACTCTGACGCTCAATGCGCCGGCGGCGGGCCCAACGTTGGCCAGCCTGGCGTGCAGCCCGGGGACATTCACGCCGCCGGGAAGTTCGACCTGCACGGTGACTTTGAGCGGCGCGGCGACGAGCAGCACGCTTGTGAGCCTGTCGAGCGGAAACTCAGCCGTGACGATGCCAGGAACCGTGATGATCGGGACGGGAGCCACGAGCGCGACCTTTACGGCGAACGCCCCCAACGCGGTGACCACGAATGTTCAGCCGCTATTGACGGCGACGTGGAATGGGACATCCCAGAACTTCTCGCTGAGCTTGAACGCCACGCCGGGCACGGGACCCGCTGTGTCCTCGCTGGCGTGCAGTCCTACCAGCCTGCCCGGGGGTGGCACGGTCACCTGCACGGTAACGCTCAGTGCGCCGGCGCCCAATGGTGGGACCACGGTTTCCGTGTCAAGCAGCAGTCCAAACCTGACGGCACCCAACCCGGTGACCGTCGCGGCCGGCGCGGTGAGCGCCGCGTTCACTGTGAGCACGCAGGTGGTGAACGCCACTCAGAGTCCGACACTGACGGCCGCCGTGGCGGGCAGCAGTAAGACCACTACCATCACGCTCGAAGCGGGCGGGCCGGCCGCAAGCTTGAGCTGCGCTCCTGCGATGATTCAAACACCGGGGAGCAGCACGTGCACCATGAGCCTGGCCAGTGCTGCGGCAACCAGTTATACCTTCTCGCTGAGCTCCAGCAGCGCGAGTCTTTCGGTTCCTGTGTCGGCGACGATCGGCGCCGGTGCGACATCCACCACCTTCAAAGCTCAGGCAGCCGCCGTCACCGCCAATGCGGCGGTTACGGTGAGTGTGTCGGGCGGCGGATCCCAAATTTTGACACTCCTAGCGCAGGGCTCGACGGTTCCATCCAGCGGTTTGAGCTGCAGTCCCTCCACACTGACCGGAGGCGGGTCCGTTAACTGCGCGTTCACACTTCCGGCGGCAGCGCCCAGCGGCGCCACCGCGCAGCTTTCATCCAGCAGTTCACAGCTTACCCTGCCGGCGGCGGTGCAGGTCTCTGCCGGGAGCAGCACGGCCCAATTCACTGCGACCAGTTCGGCGATCGATTACGATGAGAACGCAACCATCAGCGCCACCGTTGCGAGTTCGTCGATGCAGACGCAAGTCTCGCTGGTCGGACTCAAACCCGTGTCGCTTTCGTGTTCCCCGAAGACGGCGGTGGCTGGGTCAACAGTGACCTGCCAGGTTACCCTCAATTCCTCGAGCGCAATGGGCTCGGTCCCGGTGACCCTTACCAGCAGCGACCCCCACCTGATCCCGCCCGCCTCCGTCTCCACCAAGGCAGGGCAAGCGACCATCCAGTTCCAGGCAAACACGACCGCCGTCACCCAAGCTGAATCCGCGACGATCTCTGTGACCCTCCACAATGTGGTCGTCGAAGACACAGTCACGCTGGTGCTTTCAGGACCGGTTCTTACCGTCCCTGGAACGCAGTCCGTCCAGGCAGGCAAGCCGCTGAACTTTACGATCTCCGCAGCCGACGCTTCAGGGGCTAGCGCACTGGTTTCGGCTTCAGCCCTGCCCCAGAACGCCTGGTTCGATCCCACCCACGGAGCATTTTCATGGGTGCCGGAAACTTCGCAAATCGGGATTCACACGGTGCATTTCACGGCAACCGATATCGCCGGCGCAACCAGCTCAGCCGACGTCATGATCAAGGTCGAGTCCAGCACTCCGATCGTCCTTTCCATGGAGAATGCCGCCAGTTACGTCAATGACGGCGGTTGCAGTCCGGGGAGCGTGGTGAGCTTGTTCGGCGGCAGCTTTACGAATGCGCAGGGCGAGGCTGCACAATCCAGCCCACTTCCCGTCGCATTGAACGGAGTGCACGTTACAGTCAATGACATTGATGTGCCGCTGTTGTACGCTTCCGAGTTTCAGGTGAATCTGCAGTGCCCGCAGGACGCGCCGGGAACCTCGCTCACGGTGGTGGTCGAAACTGCGAACGGGCAGTCTACGCCGCTTTCGTCCACGGTACAGTATGCGACGCCGGGTATCTTCAGCCTCGACGGATCGGGAACAGGCCAGGGAGCCATTCTGATTGCTAATACCTCCACCGTGGCAATGACCCATGTGGACGGCATTCCAAGCCAGCCGGTCAAAGCTGGGGACTTCATCTCGATCTACGCGACCGGGCTCGGTCCCATTGATACCAACGTGCCGAGCGGCCAGCCTGCGCCGCTGGACTCCCTGGTCCGGGTCGTGGCCCCAGTTGATGTGTTGATTAACGGTGCCGCAACGCAAGTGCAATTTGCGGGCCTGGCACCAGGATATATCGGGCTGTATCAAGTGAACGCCCGGATTCCGGCGAAAACCGCGGCGAGCGATGCGGTTACGGTCCAGCTCGTCGTCCATCGTCCTGACGGTACGGGCGCGCTCAGCAATGTGGTAACCATCGCCGTCGCCGCGGCGGACTAGCATTACGTCCCAGTTGTTTTGAGGGGCGGGTCACGTGCCCGGCCCTACTTCGAGGAGCAGGTGACCTGTAAATTCGACGCGGAGTTTTGACGTGCCGACAATCCCCAAATCTTTCCCGTTGTCATAGTCAAAGACACGGTAGGTTCCGGGCTTTAGACCACGCAATTCCACTTCGCCCTTCCACGGCTGGGAGGAGACGGGCGCGAAGAACGCGTAATACATTTTGCCGTCTTTCTCGATGGCGTAGGCTTCCGGGACGTCGTAGCCGGTCGTATAGAGATCCAAGAAATTTCCCTGCGCAAGCATCTTTGTGTTGTAGATACCGATCCACTTCTTCCAAAGGGATTCCTTCTCGGGCGTGAGAACCACGTTCCGGAAGTGGGGCCGGTGCTGGTCCGGCCAGGTAAACTTGGTGCCGATCACACCGCCTGTTCCCACGGTTGAGGCAAAGTCTTTACCGGTCTCGACGTAGTCTTTTCCCACTTGCCGCATCTCGCTTAACTCCACGTGATCGCCGTAAACGGGGGCTTGGGTTCCCAACAAGGCTTTGTACATTTTGATGCGGCGGCGAATCTGGAAGCCGCCGACCGGGTCGGCCGTCACCGGCTGATCCTCAAACGGCAGCCAAGCCAGATTGGGCGTGGTGCCGCAGGGGCAGATTTGGATCACGCTCTCGGGTTTCAAGGCGCGCGTGGTCTCGAAGATCACACGATAGACCTCAGCCATCGCGCGGACGGAATCCTCCGGGGATTGGTGATGGTGGGCGGGGTTGTAACAGAGCGGCACGCTGTACACGCTGTCCATTTTGTGGCCGTCGAAGCCCAAGTCGCGAATGAACTTCTCCACCAGCTTGCGGTGATAGTCCTGGACCTCGGGCAAAGCCGGGCAGAGCGCGGCTACGGTGCTGACCGGGCTGATCATGGGAGCGTGCCGGCCGTTCTTGTCGAGGATCAGCCATTCGGGATGTTCCTTGACCAGTTGGGCTTCCACCATGGGTTTAGGAAGAGCGTGTTTGCCCTGACCGTCCTCGGCCGCGATCGGTTGCCACCAGAGTTGGACACGCAAACCCTGGCGGTGAAACTCGTCGACCACTTTCTTGAGGGAGTCGCCGGGGAGGGTGTCGGCCCGCGGGTTCCAGTCCCCGTAGTCGTCGAACCAGCGGTAGTCAACGGTGGCCCAGCGGATGCCCAGTTCTTTGAGCTTCGGAATGGCGCCCAGAATTTGGGCGGGCGTGAAATCCTGCTCGTAGCCCCAACCGCACCAGTTCACGGCGTAATCCGCCGCGGTGGAGTGCGGGAGCGTCCACCCTTCGCGCTGCAGAGCGAGGGACCAGAGGTGCAGTGGCTCGTAGAAGTCACCGGTGTGGACGGCGACAAAGGTGCGCGGGGTGGAATAGATTTCTCCGGGTTTCAGAGTGGTGTGTGGCTGAAGAAGCACGGAAACGCTGATGCGGCGGTCGGATTCCACTTTCACGGGAAGCGACACAACCATGGGGACGGTCTCGAGGTGGCCAAAAGCCTCGCCGACCGTGGCTGTCCAGAAGTCAACCACGGGGACGCCGCCGCCCAATCCCTTGGGAGAAGGGCCGCCCATCATGTTCGGGCGTTCAAAGGTTTGTGAAATCGGGAGGATTTCGTCTTTGCCCCAATCGTAGCTCGAGCCCTGAAACGACCAGAGGCCAAAAGGCGCGGCTTTTGGATCGGCGAGAGAAGCGTTCAGGCGATGCCGTCCGGCGACCACTTGATCGAGCTGAAGTTCCCGGCTGCCGGCATTCTTGAAGGCCAAGGTAATGATGGCGAGATTCGGGAAGTCGTCGTAGACCTCAACCGCCAATGTTTCTTCGATTTCCGCCGTGGCGCTTTGCCCGTTGATGACCACGCGTTGGCCGAGCGGACCGAGCTTGCCGTGGGCCGGGCTTACTTGCGCATGAGCGAAATCGAGCGTGAAATCCCGGACCGGTTTGCCTGCGATGACGACGGAGTTGGCAGGTTCGTGAGGCTCATCGAGGGTGAGGCGGTTGCTCCCCTTCACGAGGTAAGCCTGGACGTAACCGCTCGGCAAAATGTCGAATTCCGCGGCTGGCGTTTTGATGGCGATGGGACCGGCCGGGTTCGCGTCGATCACGATCGTGGAAACGCGCTGCTCGCGCCGTTCGGCAGAAGGCCTGGTACAACTCGCGCCAAGGAACAAGAGCAGGAAAGGAACGGCCCAGGATGGCTTCATGCAGAAAGCATGATACACCGGGGCCCTTTGGCCCGTGTCGGCAGGCCGGAAATTTCTTGGGGCGGCGTGTCGATTTCCAGAATCCCGGTTCGTTATTGAATTGCAAAACGCAACTCCAAAAGGAGAAAACGATGAAACGACAACCGATTCTAATCGCAAACCTGCTGCTGGCGGCAGTGGCGCTACACGCTGCTTCTGCAAAATCCGAACGCGCGAACGATGCCGCGGCTTTCGCCAGCCTCAAAACGCTGGCGGGTGAATGGGAAGCCGACACCGCGATGGGGAAAGCCCATCTGAGTTACGAAGTGATTGCCGGCGGTACGGCTCTGGTGGAGAAGGAGACCGCCGAGAAGATGCCCACCATGTTGACCGTCTATCACCTGGACGGCGACCGGCTGCTTCTGACGCATTACTGCATGGCCGGCAATCAGCCGCGTATGCAGGCCCGGGCCTTCAACCCCGAATCGGGCGAATTGGAATTCCAATTTCTCGATGCCACGAATCTCACGACGCCTGATGCGGGGCACATGCACAACGTGAAATTCCGCTTGGTGGACCATGACCACCTGGCTACCGAGTGGGAGTTCTACGAGAATGGCCAGCGGAAGATGACGGAAACCGCGCAGTACACTCGGGTACGATAGGAGGAAATCATGCCCCAATATATGTTGCTACTTCATTCCGATCCCGCCAATTGGCAGAACCTGAGCCCGGAAGAGATGCAGAAGGCGACCGAGAAGTATATGGCCTGGTCAAAGAAACCGTTTACCCGGGACGGCAAGCGACTGGCGGACGATCTGGGCCGTGTGATCCGTTCCGAGAACGGCAAGCCGCGTACGACCGACGGACCGTACAGTGAAACCAAGGAGATCCTCGGCGGCTATTACACTATCGAGGCGGCTAACTACGACGAAGCCGTGAAGCTGTCGCTGGCGCATCCGCACCTGGAGCTCGGCGGCACGATTGAAATTCGGCAAGTCTGGGGATCGTGACTCCTTCTCCCGAGGCCGGAACACTGCTGGAACACCTGTTCCGGCACCAGGCGGGCCGCATGGTCGCGCACCTGACCCGCCTCCTCGGTTCGGGAAACCTGCAACTGGCGGAAGAGACCGTGCAGGAGGCCATGCTGCGGGCTCTGCAGACATGGCCGTATCAGGGCCTGCCTGAGAATCCCACGGCATGGCTCTTCCGGGTGGCGCACAACGCGGCCATTGATGCGGTTCGCCACAATCAACTTTTGGGCGACAAGACCGACGCCCTGGTTGTCGAACTCTCGCGAGCGGCCATTCCCGTGCCCAACGATCCCGATATCGAAGAACAGCTTCGCGATGACGAGCTGCGCATGATCTTCATGTGCTGTCATCCGGAGATTTCGCGCGATGCCCGCGTGGCGTTGAGCCTGAAGACCGTGGGCGGATTCAGCGTGCGCGAGATCGCGCGAGCTTTTCTGGCGGACGACGCCGCCATCGCGCAGCGCCTGGTGCGGGCCAAGCGCCAGATCCGCGACGAGCGTCTGACGCTCGACATGCCGCACGGGACCGAGCTGAGGCGGCGCCTGGATTCCGTGCTGGACGTCCTCTACTTCATGTTCAATGAGGGCTACGCCGTGCACGAAGGCGACGAACTGATCCGCCAGGACCTGTGTCTCGAGTCCTTGCGCCTGGGTTGCCTGGTGGCATCGTCATCGATCACCGAACCTCGCGTGCACGCGCTGGTGGCGCTGATGGCTCTCCAGGCCGCGCGCCTGCCGGCACGCATTGACGAGGCCGGAGACCTGGTTCTGCTCGAAGATCAGGACCGGAGCCGCTGGGACCCGCATCTGGTTGGCCTGGGATTCCATCACTTCGATCGATCGATGGCGGGCGACGAAGTTTCTGAATACCACGTGCAGGCGGCGATTGCGGCCACTCATGCACGTGCCGCCGATCCGCAATCCATCGATTGGCCCGTGATCCTCTACCTGTACGATCAGCTCCTGGCCATCAACCCGTCGCCTGTAGTGGCGCTCAACCGCGCGGTGGCCGTGGCCAAAGTGCGCGGTCCGGCGGAGGGACTGGCGGCGATAGGGCCCTTGCTGAGCGATCCGAAGCTTTGCGATTACTATTTGCTGCTCTCGGTGCGCGGCCACCTGCTCTTGGAACTCGGTGAGAGGGCGAAAGCGGCGGCCTCGTTCCGCGCGGCGCTGGCATGTTCTTGTTCGGAGCCGGAGCGCCGCTTTTTGAGGAGAAAACTGGGATCCTCGGCACTGGAATCGTCCGCTCTTTAGGACTGGTTCGGCTGGTACTCCGCAGGCACCATGCCATCATCCGTGCGGCCCTGCGTGGGTGTACAATTGGGGCCAAATGGCTGCAACTGCACCTGAATCACCTTCTGAACAAGCCCCTATGAGTGAGATTGCCCGGTTGACCGGCGTGGTGTGGTCTCCTGGGGCAGCGTTTCGCGATATCGCCGCGCGTCCGCGCTGGTGGCCCCCGCTGGTCATCCTGGTCCTGGCCGGCGCGATTTTCATTTACAACTTCACGCAGCGCGTGGGCTGGGAGCGCTTCTTCCGCCAGCAGGCGGAGACCAACTCGCGGATGCAAAACATGCCCGCCGATCAGAGAGAGCAGACCGTGGCGGCGCAGATCAAGTACGGTCCGACGTTTGCTTACGTGGCGGCCGTAGTGGCGCTGCCGATCATGGCGCTGGTGACAGCGGGTGTATTTCTTTTCTTGTTCCGCATGCTCATGAGCGTCGAACTTTCCTTCCGCCAGAGCCTCGCGATTGTCTGTTACTCGTGGGTGCCGACTCTGTTCGGCAGCATTATGGCGTTCATCATGCTGTATCTGAAGACGCCGGAAGATTTTGACCTGAATTACCCTGCGCCCACCAACATTGGGGCGTTTCTGGAGCTGAGCTCGACGCCGAAATGGCTCTTAAGCCTGGCAACCTCCATCGATGTGGTTACGCTCTGGACCCTGGCTTTGTTGGCCACCGGTTTTGCCGCCGCCGACCGCAAGATCTCCTGGGGCTCGTCCTTCGCGTGCGTATTTGGAACGTGGGCAGTGTACGTTCTGCTGAAGATGGGTTGGGCGGCCGCTTTCGGCTAGACGAGAGTGTTCCGCTGACAGCTTGCTCCACAACGGTGAATCATTCTCAGATTTTGCGGGCTAGAATTTTGCATTTCCAACCGCGGCCGAAATCGGCAGACCGCGGGCGTTGACGGCAACCAGGGTCTCAGCGGGAGGACACGGAGCCGTTGCAGGACGCCATCACCTGCGCGATGACCGCCAGAAGTTGGGCGACTTTGATGGGTTTCGCGACATAGCCGTCCATGCCAGCTTCAAGGCAGCGTTCCCGGTCGCCCTTCATGGCGTGCGCGGTCACGGCGATGATGGGCAGGTGATTTCCGGTTTCGCGCTCTCTTTGACGAATCACCGCGGTGGCTGAGAGTCCATCCAATTCCGGCATCTGGATGTCCATGAGAACGAGGTCAAACAACTCCTTCTCCAGGGCGGAGATCGCTTCGCGTCCGTTAGAGGCGACCACAACCGTGTGCCCATACCTTTCCAGAAGACACGTTGCCAGTTTCTGGTTCACCACATGGTCTTCTGCCAGAAGGATGCGGTATTCTCTTTGGTTTTCGGGCGTAGAGCCGGAGCGTTCCGGCTCGGGAGATGCCACCGGACCGGCCTGGTCAGAAGCCTCTAGCGCGGGCACGGGCACTCCGAACTGGGCCGTGAAGTGAAAGGTGCTTCCCGCGCCTGGGGTGCTTTCCATCCAGATGCGGCCGCCCATCATTTCAACCAGCCTTCGGGAAATGGCCAGGCCGAGGCCGGTACCGCCGTAGCGGCGCGCGGTTGACCCATCCGCTTGGGTGAAGGCCTCGAAAACCGCTGACTGCTTCTCAGTTGGAATCCCGATTCCCGTGTCGCCAACACGGAAGTGCAGCCAGACAGATCCCTCGGCTTCTGACTCCGGCTCGGCTTCCAGCGTGACCTCTCCCTTTTCGGTGAACTTGATGGCGTTGCCCACCAGGTTGACCGCGATCTGGCGAAGGCGCCCGGGATCTCCGGCGAGCACTTCCGGAACGCCCGGCTGGATATGCCAGTGGAGCGCCAGATGCTTTTCCTGAGCGCGCAGAGCCAGTGCCTTCAACGCTGGTTCGAGCGTGTGCTGGAGGTTAAATTCGACCGATTGCAGCTCGAGCTTACCGGCCTCGATCTTGGAGAAGTCGAGAATGTCGTTGATCACCGTCAGCAATGCGTCGGCGGACGACTTGACGAGAGAGAGGTACTCGCGGTGCTCCGGGTCGAGATTCCCGGCCAAGGCCAGTTCCGTCATGCCCAGGATGCCGTTCATGGGCGTGCGGATCTCGTGGCTCATGTTGGCCAGAAATTCGCTCTTCATCCGGCTGGCCTCCTCGGCGCGGGCTTTTTGGACCAGCACGTTGGCCTTTTCCATCTGCAGTTCGTAAGTTCTCTGCTCGACGGCCCACTCAAGCCGGCGCTGCTCTTGCCGGATGAGAGCCAGACGCCAGCGCCAAACCATCTTGACCGCCGTGAGGAGCGACAGAATCAGAAAGGCCCAGGCCCACCAGCGCTGCCACCAGGGCGGCAGAACGCGAAAAGAGAGCGTGGCGGGCCTGGCGCTCCAGACTCCGTCCGGACTGCGGGCCAGAACCTCGAACGTGTAACGTCCTGGCGGCGGGTTGGGGTAACGGACGTGCCGCTCGGAGGTCTTGACCCAGTCCTCGTCCAAGCCGTTCAGCCTGTACCGGAAGCGAACCGCCCGCTCATTGGTGAAGCTCAAGCCGGCGAAACCGAGGACCAGGGAGTGGTCTTTCGCGGGGAACTCCAGGCCTGGCACCGGGTCAAACGAATGATCTCCGGAGCGCACCGAAAGGAGAACCACCGAGGGCGCAACCTTAGGCAGCGGATGCGCAAGCGGGCGGAAGCAGGAGAGCCCGCGGCTGGTTCCAATCCACACATTCCCGGAGCCGTCGGCTAATAGGGAGCGCTCCGCGCAATCCTCCCAAAGCAGCCCCTGCGCCTGCCCATAATGATGCCAGCTCTCTCCGTCGAAGGCGTCCACACCGTCATTCGAGGTTGTCCAGATCCACCCGCGTGTATCGGCCGCGACTGCTGCGAGATTGTCTGATCTCAGGCCGTTGTGTTCCGAGAAATGCTGGAGGCGGAACCGGTCCCCCGCGAAGGTAAGTCTGGAAACTCCCCGCGATTCGAGATAGGTCATCCATATGCTGCCGTCCGGACCCTCGGCGAGCGATCCCAGGTAGTTGCTGCGCAGCCCGTCGTTGGTCGTAAAGCGCGACCAGTGGCCCCGTTCCCGGCGCAACAGGCCCGAAGAGCCCGCAAGCCACGAGCGCCCTTTGCCATCGAACAGCACTCCTCTGAAGACCTCGTCCTGGGAGCTGAGAGGCAGAATCTGTCGCTCGAACTTCACTCGTAGGCCTTGGGACGCGCTTCGGAACAGTCCACCTTGCGTCGTGACCCACAGGCATCCGTCTGGCGAGAAGGTCATACTGGTGACGCGGTTGTCCTCAGCTCTCAAACCGAGCTGGTAGCGGCGAATGTTGCCGCTATGGGGATCGAAACTGGAAACTCCGCCTGGCGAACTCCCGACCCAGATCACGCCGTTTTTGTCCGAAGCGATAGCGCGCACTTTGGTTCCCGCCAGTCCGTCTTTTTCGGTCATGGCTTTGGATATTTTTCCATCGGGGCCGATTCGTTGCAGACCGCTTTCGGTAGCCACCCAGAGAGTGCCTGAGCGATCTCGATGAATGGCTTGCAGGTTGCTTCCTGCCAGACCTTCCGAGGGCGTCCAGGATTGCCACTGGTCGTAACCCAGCCAGCGGGCCACACCGGCGCCGCCGAGCCCGATCCACACGGAGCCCTCGCGGTCCTGAAACATACTGCTGGTCGGATTGACCGGCAAGCCCTGGTCGATACCGATGGTTTCCCACCGGCCGGCGATGAAGCGGCTCAGGCCCGATTCGGTGGGCGCAAACAGGCGCCCGTCGCGGTCCAAATGGAGAGAGGCCGAAAATCCCGCCGCCGGCGGCGCCCCCTGTCGAGAGACAAAAGACCACGCACCCGTGGGCCGCATCAGAATGCGGCGAGGGCTGCGAATCCACAGGTTCCCTTCGCGATCGGTCAGAATGGCCTCCCAATGGTCCGCACTGACGCCCGCTTCGCCGCCGAATACTGAGACGCGTCCCGCTTCGAGCCGGCACACCCGGTCGCCGCATCCAAACCACACGGCGCCCTCGGGATCGATGTGTACTCCATAGACGGCGCGATCCGCGATCAGGTTCGGGTTTCCGTAACGGTGGAATTTGATGTCCTGGCCCCGCGGTTCGCCGACGTACAAGCCGTCGCTCGACCCAACGTACAGCCGGCCGTGGGCGTCGACGGCCAAGCTGGATTGGCCGCTCACCTGAACGTGCCTGGGAGGATCGACAAATTCGAGACGACCGTTCCGCATCCGGGCGAGGCCGTTCAGCGTGCCAGCCCACAGCGTTCCGTCCGGCGCCTCGGCAAGCGCCTGGATAAAGCTGGAAAGAGGGTCGCCGGCTTGAAACCCGACAAAGTCCGCACCGTCGTACCGGAACAAGCCTTCCGCAGTGCCCACCCACAGGAATCCCGTATGATCCTGTAGCAGGCAGTGAACTTCCGAGTCCTTCAGCCCATCCCCGTGGCTGTAGTACTTGAACCGGTAACGCTGAGCCGAGGCCGTCACCGGCGCCAGGCAAGCCAGCAATCCGAGGAAAACTCTCAGCCGAGAGAGGTTAAATACGTATTTCGTGAAAGGCTTAGACACACAACAATCCGGTCAGCTGGGCACAACGGGCGGCCCTCTCTCTTGATCGGCAAAACCGGCTCGGGTCTTTACCTGCGTGGGCGCCTAATTGGGTCTCTTTCATGCCCGAAGCACAGGTAATACGCCCACCAAACCGCCAACGCCAGCAATAGCGTAATCTGTTCTTAAGGGATGCGGATCCTCAGCCGGTATGTCTTTCGAGAGATCGTCTCGAGCGCTTTGCTAGGGACGCTGCTGGCAACGTTTGTCATTTTCCTGCGCAGTGTGGACAAGTACTTCGAGCTGCTGGTGCGCAGTTCGGCGGGCATCGGAACGGTGATCTGGCTGTTCGCACTGGCGTTGCCGCCGGTGCTGCCGCTCAGCGTTCCCTTCGGCGTGCTGGTCGGAATCCTGATCGGACTAGGACGGCTGGCCACCGATGGCGAGATCACGGCGATGCGCGCGGCGGGTGTTCCCAGCCGCGCCGTGATTCCCCCAGTGCTTCTATTCGCCCTCATCGCGACGATTCTTACCGGATTCGCCTCGCTCTGGGTTACGCCGCGCGCGGTTCGGCAGACCATCGCTTTGGTGGACCGGCTGGGCGCCGAAGAACTGACCGCCGACATCCAGCCGAGGGTGTTCGACGAACAGTTTCCCAACACGATTCTCTACGTGGGCGACGTGAAGTCCGGCCCGGTGACAGTTTGGAGAAACGTATTTCTGGCCGACCTGACGCCACCCGAGCAGCGCACCATCGGATTGCGGGATAAAGCACAAGGCACCCGGATCACGGTGGCGGAAGAGGCGATCGCCGTTCCTGATCCGGCGCACAGCCAGCTCCAGCTTTCGCTGCGCAACGCCAGCACGCATGAAGTGAGCAAGGACGGGGTGGCGGATGACAGCGTGTATCCCAGCGGCCAGCAGGTGCTGGACGCGTCGCCGGCCAAGCAGGAGGGCCCGCGCCCATTCACCGAGATGAACACCGGCGAATTAAAGCGCTACTCGCGCACCGGGGCGAACTGGATTGAAGCGCGCATCGAATTGCATCGCCGCATGGCGCTGCCGCTGGCGTGCCTGACGCTCGCGCTGGTGGGAATCCCGCTGGGGGTTTCTTCGCGCAAAGGCGGAAAGTCCGGCGGGTACGTGACTGGGATTTTTCTGGCGTTCTTCTGTTACTTCCTGGCGTTCATCACGCTGATTGGCCTGGCCAAGCAGCGGGCCATCTGGGTTGAAGGCATCTGGCTGCCAAACCTGGCGTTTACGGTGGCGGGTTTAATTCTGATCACGCGTCTGGATCTTCCCGGAGACCGCGACCTGGTGGGAACGATGCGGGGGTGGATTGCCGCAGCGTTCGAACGGCTTCGCCCCAAGCTGGCCGCACCGGGAGCCGCAGGGAGCAACCGGCGCGTGCGCTGGCTGCCCTTGGTTCCTCAGCTCGTGGACACCTACGTTCTGACCAGTTTTGTCTTCTACTTTTCGGTGCTGCTGGCGAGCTTCGTGGGCATGACGGAAATCTACAACTTCTTCGAGCTGCTGAGCGACATCATTCGGAATGGAATTGCCATGTCGAAGGTGTTCACCTACCTTTTCTTCCTGGCGCCCATGCTGATTTACAATACGCTGCCCATCAGTGTGCTGGTGGCTGTGCTGGTGACCTTCGGCGTCCTGACCAAGCACAACGAGGTAACGGCGTTCAAAGCCTGCGGGGTCAGCCTGCACCGGCTGGCCATTCCCGTGCTCGTGATCAGCGGCGCGTTCAGCGCCGGGCTGTTCGCCTTCGACCAATACTACCTTCCCGACACCAATCGCATCCAGGATGAGCTGCGAAACGAGATCAAGGGCAAGCCGGTGCAGACTTATCTGCACCCCGAGCGCAAGTGGATTTTCGGCAGAGGGTTTCGCATTTACTACTACAAGTATTTCGACAACCTGCAAAGCGTGATGGCAGGTGTGAACGTTTACGACCTGGATCCCAAGACGTTCGACCTGCGCCGCGAGATTTCCGCCGAGCGGGCGCAGTGGCAGCCCTCGATGCACACCTGGATTTTTCAGAGCGGCTGGGTGCGCGAGGTTCGCGGGAGCAAATTCGTGAGCTTCCAGGTGATGACCTTTCCGGAACTGGACGAGCCGCCCGATTACTTCCTGAAGAAGCTGGAGCAGGACAAGCAGATGAACTTCCAGGAGCTGGGAGCCTACATTGGCGACCTGCAACAGAGCGGCTTCGACACCGTGCGGCTGCGCGTGCAGCTCCAAAAGAAATTCTCGGTGCCCCTGTTCGCGCTGATCATGGCGATGATTTCGATTCCGTTTGCGTTTCTGGTTGGCAATCGTGGCGCGATGGCGGGCATCGGCGTGAGCATCGGAGTGGCGATGGCGTATTGGGGGGTTGGACAACTCTTCGAGCAGGTCGGAAATGCCAACCAGTTACCGCCAAGCCTGGCAGCATGGTCACCTGACGTGCTGTTCGCTTTGGCGGGCACGTACATGCTGCTGCGGATGAGAAGCTAAGTCGGGGCTTTGCCCCGGAATCCTCCGCTTTGCGGAGGATTGGACGCGGCGACGCGGGGACACGGCGAACCGCTCACGGCCGTGGTTTCGGAAGTATGGGCAGGGGCGGTGGGGGCGTCGGGGTGCGCGAAAAGGCCGGCTGCTCGGTATCAGTCTCCGATTTGGGCAGGAAGTCGGGGGCTTTATCAAAGATGATGGTCAGACGGCGTTGAACTTCCTTGCCGTATGCAGTCCCGTCCAGGTCGGACCGGCGGTTCTTCACAACGGTGAGGCGGCCTCTCGGCCCGAGATACAGGTAGGCATCGGCGGTCTGCTCCCACGTTCCCATAGATCCGCCCCGGCCAGGCGCCGGAAGGTGGCCAATCCAGTTCCCTCTCATCTCGACGAGACACGGCGCCGGCAGTGCGTCGAAACGGGGATCGAGATCATCGTAGCCGCGCACCATATTGCTTCCCGGCAGGATGACGTATGGCTTCACCAGCGCCATCAGAAGCTCGTTTTCGATGGCGCCCGGTTGACCGGCGGCCCGGCTAAAGTGGCCTACACCCATGACGAGCAGCGCCCGGTGATGCTTAGCCAGCACCTGATCGCGCACGACGCTGGCATAGAACTCATCCCGGAAGGGCAGATACGGCGCGATGTCCTCGCGGCTGCGCACGTGGTCCCAATCAATCGGAGGGTCACCCAACAACACCCGGAGACGCCGCTGCTTCGGGAGTTTCTGATTCACACGGCGCACCGTACTGTAAAACTCGCCGTAAACCGGTGATACCGGCCCCAACGCCCCGACCGTATCCCTCCAGGCTTTCTGCGCCTGCTCCACAGGCACGTCCTCACCGGAAATATAGCGATCGACAACATCCTGATACCGGGCATTTCCGAACTCCATGACGATGTCGTTCACCCGCTCGGCAAATCCGGGGGTCGCGATGAGCTTACGCAACAGATCGTGCTCTTGCCGGCATTCATGGATTTCGCCGAGCATGACGATTCGGTAGGTGTCAAACAGCCTGATTATGGCCTGAACGGGATCCTGGGCGATCGGGCCTTGCGCCGGCGCCAGCGAACACATCAGAACCACCGAAAAGCCGTATCGCACTCCGGACAACATCACGCCCAACTATCCGGCCATGTGGCCCACACTTCTCGGTTCATGAGTTCCGGAAACGGGCTGACGAGCAGTGCGCCATGACCCGCACCGCAAAGGTACTCTGTGCCGCCGGGTTCAAACAGACATCTCCCCGGCATGCCGACAGACACCGGCATGGTGAGCGGGCGATAGCAGATGCGGCACCGGTGGCTCGCATTCCGGCGGAAGCAGAATGCGGCCCAGCATCCCACGAGCACGGGCAGCAGGTACACAAGCGCGCTCCAGGCAGGCGGGATTCCAGCGGTTTCTGTAAACGGAGCACGGGCGACGAATTCGATCCAGACGCCGGCGATCAGCGCGAAGGAAAGCACGGTCTTCGATGCCGCCCAAATCCACGCCCGCATCGTGCGGGCGCGGATGGCGAGCCCGCCCATCAGCAGGAGGCCGAGAAGCGCCGATCCCACTGGCGCCAGCGGGGCCGTTCGAACCGTGGACAATGGCACGATCGCAGGGCGCATCCATCCTTTGTGAAGCTTCGCGGTTTCTGCCAGCTCCCGTTCCGCTTCAAGCATGGACGCGCCGTTTTTCAACCGGGCCACGACGCCGGCGTGTGAGATCACATTCGGTTCCACGGATTCGATCCGGTCGCATTGCGGCATGACCGGCGCCTCAGCCAAAAGGACGCGAGCAGCGGCATCCGCTCTGCACACGCGCACATGCCTTCCGTCGAGTAATCGATCCTCTGCGGACCACGAGCCCAACTGGGCCACCGTCTGGCTTCGTTGTAACCATGCCTCAACCTGTGCGGCCGGCACGCGCGAACTCCCGCCCATGAAAGGGATCGGCTGGGCGACCAGGACCAGACCCGCCGAATCCTGATGAAACAGCAGATTCCTTCCCTGCTTGAATCCGCCGGCGACCCATGCTGCGGCAGCGATTAGCAGAACAAGCGCGACAACTGGAGCGGAGCGGGAGTCCGAGATGTCGCGAAGCCTCCAGACGATTCCGTAGTCGTGCCGAAGGAGAAACCAGGCATCTGGGAATGCGCCGAAAGCTCGTGCGCGCATCTCGCGATCGGACCCCAGGCAATGCCAAAACTCCGCGTACCACTCCCGAAGCCAATCGGATCGCAAGGCTGGCGGCAGCAGCGATCCGGCTGCGGCCAGCAGCCAACGAATCTCGATGGGAACGCCTCGCGAAATGAGCTCGGTCTGCATCTACTTCGTCATTTTTTGGAGCAGCGGGTAGCGATCTCGCAAGAGATCCAGGCGCTCGCGACCCAAAGCTGTCAAGCGGTAATATTTCCGCGGCGGACCGCCCGACTTCTTCGCACCTTTGTGATCCCAGAGCGACTCCACCAGACCCGCGGACTCTAGGCGCCGCAGCGCCGGATAGACCGTTCCGCTGGGCAGACCCGTGTGATCGATAATGTTGAAACCGTATGAGAGGCCCTGCGCGATGGTCTGCAGAATCAGGCCGCTTGCATAGGTCAGGTTGATGCGATCCGGCATGCCAGTAGGTAGAATACTACATAGTTGGGAAATTGCAAGCCCATTGGCCAGCAAGTAGTGCTGATAATTACACCGTTTTATCGCGCGAATAGCACAACGGCTCGATCTTGCATTCCGCGCAGCGTGGGTTGCGGGCCGTGCACAGGGCGCGGCCGTGGTGGATGATCTGGTGTGAAAACAGAATCCATTTTTCCTGGGGGATGATTTTTACTAGGTCGCGCTCGATCTTGACCGGGTCCGTGTTCTTCGTCAGGTCCAGGCGGCGCGAGATGCGCTGCACGTGGGTGTCCACCACGATGCCTGAGGCGATGCCGTAGGCGGTGCCCAGCACCACGTTGGCGGTCTTGCGGGCGGCGCCGGGAACAGTGAGCAGCTCTTCCATGGTGCGCGGAACCTGGCCGCCGAAGTCCGCTACTACCTTTTTCGCCGCGCCGACAACGGATTTCGCCTTGTTATTGAAGAAACCGGTGGAGTGGATATCGCGTGCCAGCACTTCCGGCCGCAGGGCGGCGAAATCCTGAACCGTCGGATACTTCTGGAATAGGCCGGGAGTCACCTGGTTAACGAGTTTGTCGGTGGATTGGGCGGAGAGGATGGTCGCCACCAGCAGTTCCCAGGGGGTGCGGTGGAC
>Ga0187819_10000646_pt1 | contig 17583 bp, 19 predicted proteins | sample NC_wetland_sal_i_15_FD_132411 | JGI IMG/M metagenome (GOLD analysis project Ga0187819, IMG submission 132411) | Wetland sediment microbial communities from Neuse River Estuary, North Carolina, USA - SO4_4 | ecosystem: Environmental > Aquatic > Freshwater > Wetlands > Sediment | place: USA...
ATACCGGGGCGGACTCGCTCGGCTATTTGACCATGGAGCACCTGCGCGAGGCGGTGGGCGACACCGAAGGGAAGTTTTGCACGTCCTGCTATACGGGCGTGTACCCCACCGAACTCGTGCAATTGGAAGTGGCGACCGGCCGTGGCTGCCAGTAAAAATCCGCCGACCTCGGAAGCGCTGTCCGCGCGCGAGCGCATGCTGCGCGAGGTGCGCGGCTGGCTGTGGGTGATCCTGGCGTTCCTGTTCATCCAGGGAACCCTGGTGCAGGCGCGCGTGATCCCCTCGGAGTCCATGGTAAAGACGCTGCTGATCGGCGACCACGTGCTGGTGAGCCGCTTCGGCTACGATGCGGAAATTCCCTTCACCGGACTGCACGTGAGCCTGTGGCGGCAGCCGCACCGGCAGCAGGTGATTGTGTTCCACGCCCCGCTTCCCGGCCATCCCGACTTCATCAAACGCGTGATCGGCGTGCCGGGCGACACGTTGGAGATTCGCGCGGGCGCCGTGTGGATCAATGGGAAGCCGCTCACCGAGCCCTACCTGGCGGATACCCCGGACACCTGGGAGAACCGCAAACCCGAGATCGTGCCGCCAAACTGCTATTTCGTCATGGGAGATAATCGGAACAATTCCTACGATAGCCGCTATTGGGGATTCGTGCCGCGTTCCACGCTCGTGGGCGAGCCGCTGTTCATCTATCTCTCCCTGGACGCCCCGAGCGATGCCTGGCAGCCCGGCCACATCCGCGAGCGGTTGGAAGCGTACGGCATGGCGCTCGTGCACCCCGGGCACGTGCGGTGGCGCCGGCTTTTCGTTCCGTTCTGAACCTCCGGGGCCTGGAACTTCCCCTGGCCAAACTCATGCGTTACGCAGACGCAGGTGTAGACATCTCTCGCGCCGACCGCGCCAAGCAGCGTATCCGGCACCTGGCCCGGCGCACGTCTACTCCCGGCGTGCTGAACGACATCGGCGCCTTCGGCGCGCTCTACCAGCTCGACCGGAAGAGGTGGAAAAATCCGGTGCTCGTGGCCAGCGCGGACGGCGTGGGCACGAAGCTGAAAGTGGCGTTCGCCATGGGCGTGCATTCCACGGTGGGTGCGGACATCGTGAATCACTGCGTCAACGACATCCTGACGCAGGGCGCCGAGCCGCTGTTCTTCCTCGACTATCTGGCCATGGGCAAACTGGAACCGGAGGTTGTGGAACAGATCATCGAGGGGATGGCCGGCGCGTGCAAACAGGCTGGCTGCGCCTTAATCGGAGGAGAAACCGCGGAGATGCCGGACTTCTATCCGCCGGGGGAATACGATCTGGCCGGATTCATCGTCGGCGCGGTGGAGCGCGAGCGCATCCTGGACGGCTCCGCGGTGCGCGCGGGAGACGTGCTGCTGGCGCTGCCTTCCAGCGGGCTGCACACGAACGGCTATTCGCTGGCGCGCAAACTCGTGTTCGAAGTGGCCGGGCTGAAGCCCGATACGTACGTGGCGGAGCTGCAGAACAAAGTGGGCGCGGAGCTGCTCAAACCGCACCGCTCCTATCTGCCCGCGCTGCGGGAGATCGTACGGCGGGGCTGGGTTGCCGGCCTCGCGCACATCACCGGCGGGGGCATCACGGGCAACTTGCCGCGGGCGCTGCCGCGCAACACCCAGGCGCGCGTGGAGCTGGGCTCGTGGCCCGTGCTGCCGGTGTTCGCCTGGCTGGCCCGGCTGGGGAGCATGGCGCCGGCGGAGATCCTGAGCACGTTCAACCTGGGCGTGGGAATGATCCTGATCGTGCCGCCGAAAAATGTGCGCCAGGTGGAAGCGCATCTGAAACGCCGCCGCGAAAAGTTTTTTGCCATCGGCCGGATCGAGCCGGGGAAACCCTCCGTGGTCTACGCGGGCCAGTTGCCGGTGTGAGCGCCTGCGGATCCTGAATCACTGTGTGGCGATCAGCCTGGATTCTCGCGGCTGCCTGGTTTGGCCGGGCGCGCGATCACGCTGAATCCCGCACGCGTCTCTTTCGCCACCGCGCCCGGCGGCTGTTCCGCGGCGGGCGCCGCGAGCCGCTCCTGCAGTTTGGCTTCGAGAATCCGCAGGCTTTCGATGAGCCCCTGCAGCTCGTCCAGCCTGCGCCGCATGGCGGCTTCTAGGTTGCGTTCTACGTTTTCCGTCTCGCGCCGCTGGCGGGTCATCTCGCTGGCCAGTTTTTCGTTCAGCGCCCCGAGCTGTTGATGCACGTAGCTTTCCGTTTCCCGCACCATTCTTCGTTCGCGCTGCGCGAGCCGGCGCATTTCACTCCACACGAGCCACAGGCAGGCGCCCAGGGCCAGCGTGCTGGCAAACAAGAGCGCCAGCAGAAGATCATTCGGTGAATGCAGAATATCCGGCAACCGTGTCTCCCCTTGCGGCTGGCTTCCCGCCTCACAACTTTCCAGTATACCGCGCCGGGGCGGCGAATCCGGCCGGACGGATCACTGGGATGCGGAACGGTCAACCTTCTGGGCCGACCCGGGCGGGTCGCCGCGCCGGTGCGCGGCACGGCAGTTCGCGGGCGAGCTTACGCAGCCAGCGGAGTTCGGTTTGGAATTGCGCGATCGCCAGGCTGACCATCCACACCGCCTCGTGATAGGGGTGGCCCACCTCCCGGTAAATCGCTCGCAGCGTGGCCTGCTCGCCCGCGAGTTCCACTGCGAGGAACCGCTGCCGCCGGCGGATCTGGCGGCGAACGATGCGGGGGCTAGCCTGCCAGGAAAGCGCGAGCCAGGTGAGAAAGGGAGGGCGTTCCCGCGTGGTGGTCCATGCTTCTCGCGCAAGCATTTTTTTCAGCGCGCGTCGGCCGCTCTCCGTTGTCGCAAAAACGCGCCGTTCGGGGCCGGCGGCACGCTCGGCCGTTTCCACGCCGCGCAGCAGGCCCCACCGCGCCAGCTTTTCGAGCGAGTAATACACCTGAGGGCGAGAGATCCCGGCCCAGTCGCGCACCTCGCGGCGTTCGAGTTCGAGGTTCGCCTGGTAACCGTGCATGGGCTGCTCGGCCAGCAGGCTCAGCAGGACCAGGTCCGGCGTGGTCAAATCACGTTGCCGGGCACGGCGCGCAGGCCGTGGCGCGAGCCGTTGCTTCCCCTGTGTGGATGTGTGGCGTCCTTGTCGCCTTCCCGATGCTGGAATTTGCAATGCCATGTCCGGAGCCGCAAGCCGCGCCGCTTACGCCTTCCCTGAAGCTCGGCGGCGGCCGCGGGCATCGGCGGCCTTCCGCTGGCGGCTCCAATACCACCACTGGCGCTGCGCCGCGGGCAGGCGCGGATTGCGCGCCTGGGCCACAGCGGCGGCGAACGCGTCCAGGACGCACAGGTCCTGCGGCTGGTCGGTGGCCCGGCACAACGCTTCGTACAGCGAGCGAGGGCTGCGGCGGGCGAGTTGGGCCACGCTGCGGACGCCGAGCATCTCGAAATCGCGAAGCATGGCCGGGCCGATGGAAACGAGATTGCGAAGTTGCCGTTGTCGAGACATCGAAAAACCTCCTTGCCAGGGCTGAGGAAATTTGCTAGCGTCAACTAGTCTAAGTTAGACTAGCCTCTCTTGCAAGGAGGATTTTTCGACAGGCGCTGGATCGCATCCCATGCGGGGCCGCCCCGCCGAGGAGATGAAACCGATGGTGAAGAAACTCACGCCCGTGCTGTTCGTTGCCGAAATCGAGCCCTGCGTGAAATTTTGGACCGAGCAGCTCGGCTTCCAGAAAACCGTTGAGGTGCCCGAGGGCAACAAACTCGGCTTCGTGGTGCTCCAGAAGGGCAACGTCGAATTGATGTACCAGTCCTACGCGAGCGTGGACAAGGATTGGCCGGCGACGGGGCAGGTGGCGCGCAAAGGCCCCACCTTTCTCTACATCGAGGTCGAGGATCTCGAGGCCGTCAAGGCGGCCGTGAAGGGCGCGGAAGTGGTGATGCCGGAGCGCACCGCCTTCTACGGCGCGCGCGAGATCGGCATCAAGGATCCGGGTGGACACTATCTGACCTTCGCCCAGTTCGCGCCCACGCCGGGCAACTGAGCGCGGGAGCTTCATCTGCAGCTCGCCGGTAAATAGTGGTTGAGAAGCACCACGGCCGCGCGAAAACCACCAGTATTTTGGACCTGCCCGGCCAGCCATCTTTAAGAGAGCACCCCAACGCGCAGTATCAAAACGGCTTACGAATATCGGGCTTGCACGGCAACTTTGGCCGTGGCCATGCATCTCCATGACAGGGAATCATAGATACGCGTGGCTTCGCATGTGGGGCAATGCGCCTTATGAAAGGGGTGGCTGCGGCTATTTTATAGGAGTTCTAGTACCAACCCGCCGCAACCTGGCCTGACGGAGGGGACGAGATGACCAAATCCACGGCCTCAAAGACACTCTTTGGATTCATCGCAGCATTCGCACTGGCCTGTACGCCGCAGCTTGCCTTCGCGGCACATGGAGGTGGCGGCCACGGTGGCGGCCACGGCGGGGGACATGGCGGCGGAGGCTCTCACGGTGGAGGCGGAGGCTCTCACGGTGGCGGCGGAGGCTCTCACGGTGGCGGCGGAGGCTCTCACGGTGGAGGCGGAGGCTTCCATGGAGGAGGAGGAGGCGGCTTCCACGGCGGCGGCGGTTCCCATGGTGGCGGTGGCTTCCGCGGAGGCGGCGGAGGATATCGCGGGGGCAACAGCGGTTATCGCGGCAGCTATGGCGGCTACCGCAGTGGTCCGTCGGCGGGAAACTCCCGCGGCGGTGGCTTCGGCCGTTCAGGAGGTTTCTCCGGCAGTTCGCGATCTTTCTCGTCTCCGGCTAACCGCGGCTTCGCCGCAGGCGGCAGATCTCGCGGCTCGTTTGGCGGCATGAGCGGTCGCATGGGAGGCGCCAGGTCCGGCGCCGCTTCCTCCTTCAGCGGTCGTTACGGCTCGTCCATGTCGTCCGGCAATATGCGTGGCCGGACGGGCGCCGCATTCGGAGCGCACGGCACCGCAAATGCCGACGGCAATTGGCATTCCTTCGCCAGCCTCGGCGGACGCGTGGGCGCAAATTCCGCGGGCCGCGCGAATTCCGCAGGATTCGCCTCCGCGCGCAATTCCGGCAACGCGGGCGGCTCGCGTTTCGGCGCGCGCGGCTCAGGCTTGGCGGGCTCCGCGTTATCGGGCAATGGATTTTCCCGCGGTAATGGTTACGGCCGCGGCTACGGTTACGGCCGCGGTTACGGCTACGGCGGTTGGGGACGTGGCGGGGGATGCTGGGGCTGCGGCTTCGGCTGGGGATTCGGGCTCGGCTGGGGCTGGGGTGGATTTCCCTTCTGGGGCCTTGGTTACTACGATCCCTGGTGGCTCTGGCCGGATTATTCCTACTCTCCGCCTTATTATCCGCCTCCGGTCATTTACAACTACGGCGTGAACGGTGCGGTTCCGCCACCCGATCCGTACGCGCAGCCACAAGGCCCCTACGAACCGCAGCCCTAGCTCGCGCGGCGTGATCCGGGAAGCAACCGAATCCTCGCCGTAATTTTCGCTGAACTCCGTAAAGCAGCGCGCGCCCAAAAAAAAGCCACGGCCCGCGGGTGCGGGACCGTGGCCACGCGTTGCGTTAGGGAGCGCCGGGCGCTCCGCCGCTTAGAACGTCTCGGCGATCAGCGTCGAGAGTTTCTTGGCGATGTCGTAGGTGGCGTTCAGATTGCCCCCGAAAAAGCGCACCCTGCCTTCCAGTTCCTTCTCCAGGAGCACCTTTCCGCTGCGATCCGTGAACGTTGCTTTGACCTTCATGTCGGTGAACCCGCTCACGCTGGTCACCTCGCGCTGCTTTTCGCTGCCCTTCTTGAAGGCCTCCGCAGTGGTGTGCAGGATCACCAGATCGGGCGCGCCGGCCGCGCCCTTGTTCCCGTTCCGATACACGTGCTCGAATTTATTCGACCGCTCCACCGCCCCCACCAGAGATTCATAGACGGCCACGCGAAATTCCGGCGGAATCGGCAGGTCTCCCGGATCCAGGAGATCGATTTCTATGGATTTCGCGGTGAGCTTCGGCGCGGCCTGTGCGGGAGCCTCCTTGGCAGCGGCGGCTTGTGCGGGCGCGCCCGGATGGGCCAAAAGGGAACCGGCAAAGACCATGCCGGCCCCTGCGAGAACAAATGCGAAAACAATTGGCAATGCTGCTCGGGTGCGATTCTTCACGGTTTTTTCTCCTCTTGGGCCGGCGCTTCAGGCGGGATGCTGGCGTGCGCGCCATGGGCCACGAGCTGCGCCTTGATCGTGGTCGCCTCGCCCTTGGGCAGCACGAAAACGGCGCCGTGGAAGCCGCCGTCGGCGTCCGCATACTCCACCGTCAGCACCTCGGTGGCGTGGGAAAACAGAGCGAGCACGCGCCCGCCTCCGTAGGGCACGGCGGCTCTTGCCAGATTGCCGCCTACCCCGCTGAACATCTGCTTGCTGTCGTTGCTGGTGAACACGTCCAGGATGGAGGGGATGGTGATCTCCGCCTTAGCCTTCTCGCTCACAAACCGCAGAGCGTCCGGCTGTACGGTGAGCAGGCCCATGGTGTGATGCTTCATGGTCGGCAGCCCCAGCACGCATTCCACGTTCCGGTTCGGCGGGGCCTGCGATGGCGGCGTCGCCGCGCCTTGCTGGCCGAACGCCGGCACGGCCAGCGCGCCGGAAATCACCGTGGCAGCAAGAACGAACACGCCGGCCAGCCAATGGGAGCGCCGTTCGGCCTCCCGCTGCTCGACCGGCGCTCGAGGATTCAGTTGCACGTTCCGAATTTTCATCTCTCATTCCTTTCCCAGTCTCGGGCCACTCGATGAATCTGTCGAAACCGGGTCGGTCTTCTTGTAAACGCGTTCTGCGAGTGTGCGCAGCGGTGTGAACCGCCCGCGTTGGCTCTCACGCGCCCTTGAAGTACCGGGGCGCGGCCCCCTGGTGGCGCCGCGGAGGTACTCACGGTACCAGACCAGCGCCCTTTCGGGAAGCACAAATCCCTTCGATACTCCTCCGGGTGCCCCAGCCCTTTCGATCGCACGAAAGGGGGGGCGTCGCCTCTGATCCTGTTCGCCCCTCGCTCCGGCGTGCCCACTCGCGCACGTGAGCGAGCACTGGGCTCGGGATCTCGTGCTAGACTGGCCTTGGATCAAGGCGGGCACACATGAAGCTTGAGGACTACAAAACAGTCTTGTACCGCCAGGAGGACGGTTCCTGGGTGGCCGAAATACCGGCCATCTCTGGCTGCTACGCACTGATGCCCACCCGCGAGGCGGCTCTCGAAGAATTGAAGACCGTTTTTGAAATGATCGCCGAAGAATACGCCCAAAAGGGGCTCTCGCTCCCCGCCGACACCACCGAAATCGTTCATGCCTAGCGCGACAGCCCGCGAGCTTCAGGGCGTCGCGCGGCGCTTGGGCTTCACTCGAACAAGGCAGACAGGAAGTCACGAGCGCTGGAATCATCCGGATGGCCGCTCCGTAACGATCCCCCTTCATGGCGGGCGTGAAATCGGGCCGCCCTTGTTTTTCAAAATCCTGCGGCAAATGAACCTCACTCTGGACGAGTTTCAGAAACTGCGGTGAGCCGTGAGGGCGGACACATTGGTCCGCCCCTACGACTCGTTTTGCGATTCCTCCTCCTCCTCGTCGTGCAGGGGCGCGATGAGCGTGGCCGCGCGGGCTTGCTTGACGCTGGGGGGTGGATCTCCCCTCCAGTCGTACTGTTTTATGGCGGCGAGCGATTGCAGGAGCAACTGGCCGATATAGCCTAGCCCCGCCATGCGGCGAGAGGAGACACGTCCGTCGGCGGAGAGGACGAACAGATTCGCCATCGCGTGATTGACGGCGGCGCCGGAACGCATGTCGGTGAGCGAGCCGAGAATCTGGCGGGCGAGCGGCCGGGCGACGGAACGCTCCAGGGCGCGGAGCTCCTGTTGGGCGTGGTAGGCGCAGAATTCCAGGTGCTCTTTGGAGCGGAGCATGCGGCAGCGGCGGCCGTCGGAGGTGCGGTGGGTGCAAGGAGTGAAGGAGGCAGAGGAAGTAGACGAGGTAGATGAAGTAGAGGAGCGAGGGGAAGTAGCTGAGGGGGAAGGTTTCGGGCAGGGAGATGACGTAGTGGACGTAGAGGAAGGAGAGGAAGTAGCTGCGGGGGAGGAATCCGGGGAGGGAGATGAGGTAGAGGACGTAGAGGAGGTAGAGGAAGCGGGGGGAGCGGGCGAGGTTGGGGATTTAGGAGAGGGCGATGAGGTAGAGGATGTAGAGGAGGCAGAGGAAGTGGAGAGGCGGGCTGGGACGAGAGGTTGCAGGCCAGCGGGAACGAAATAACGGGCACGGGTGGCATCGAGAGGGTTCATGATGTTCTCCTTTGCGGTGCAAGATTGGTAGGGCCGATCGGGAGAGAGACTGAAGAGGCGGATTCTTGCTCTTAAAGCTTAATATCGCCCCTCCCCTCCAATTGCGGATCTTCACAAACTGCGGGAGTTAGGTGCGATTTCGAGCGAAACGATTGAAAACAGGGGACTTTAAGTACATATGGAATGAACAGTTCCGAGGTGAATTCGGAAGTGCAGAAACTGCGTGAGTTAGAGGAGGGGGACGTGGAACTGCACATTCTGCATGAGTTACGTGCGGCTCGGGTTAGCGCGGGGCGCGTCATACGATGACCAATAGCTTATATAGCACATATTATATCGAAATGCAAGGAAAAAGTGGAGTGGGGCCGCAGAAAGATGGTGTTGGGGTTTTTCGCTCCTTGGGTCCCACCCGTGGCGCCGGCTTTCAAGCGGGCATCTTCGTTCCTCAACGGTCGGAGCGCGAAGAGCAATCTTGGGGTTGTTTACCTCGACGACTGCCGCTGGATCGGAACAGGGAGTGCATTTCTGGGCTGTGGGCAGATAGCCGCTTGAAAAACTGAGGAGGGTGAAAGCTTTTGGAAATCTTCCTGAGCGCAGCCAGTTCGACCGTCGGCCGAAGAGGTCGTATGCCGTGAAGCAGGATCACACAGCCCACGGTGACGCCACTACAATATGCTCGAAATTGGGAGCGAGTGATCGCCATCCGTGGGCCATAGAGTCGCCACAACCTGGCCGGCGGCCCTTCAACGATTTTCTCAGCGAGCGCAACCAACTCCACATGCCCGCGCGGCAATTTGCTGTAAACCCAGATCCGCGTTCCAGCCTCTATCCGGATGCGGCGTCTCCGCACCTCCGCAGTCTTCACCCCATTCAGCATGTTTTGTGCATGATCCTGACGAACCGAAATCAATACATTTTCCGCGCCGGGCATTACAGCATTCCCTCTTCCACGATCTGAATCAACAAGTTGGCGCTCAGCGTGCGCGAGGTAATCAAGTTCGCGCCGTCAATTGCGCCCAACTGGCGCAGCCTGCCGAACTTCACCTGGTTCTTGAGCAGCATGATGTTGTCGATTGTGGCAGCCACAACCTTCTTCGCCAAGCAGATGTCTCCTAGCATTTTTCTATCTAGCACCCCGCGGCGCAGAAGCTCCCGATTCGCGCCCTCCTTTGAAACATGCTCAGCGCGAATTACGCGCGCAGCGGCAATTACGCTTCCACTGCCGCCCTTGTGGGCCGACTCGTAGAAGAGAATCGGCGTCCCATTCTTTAAGACCCCGGCCGTCCGGGGGTTGCTAAAGTAGATGCGCTCCCGAAGTAACACTGCTTCCGGGGCCATCAGAAGGGAAAGCTGCTTGGCACCGCCGAGGAGATCCGCGGCGTAAACTCTTCTGATCGGAACAATCGCTCCGTCTCTACCTGGGAGGAAAAATATTGCTGGTGAGAGCAGGGTCTCCAATTCTTCAACGGTAACAGCTATTGACTGCCCGCCCGGACTGACGATCCGAATGAGTTGGTCGTTGGATTCGAAACGTGGAACCGTGGATGGAAGTCCTAGGCCCGTCCGCCTTCGTAACTCCTCGCGAACGGCAGACCAGCTCTCAGCCGTGACGGCCTTCCCAATCGCGATCTTCTGGAGGTTGGTTGTGTTGGACGGCTCATTCGCGGATGGCCTGAAGCCATGAGAGGTGGCAATCCGCCGTGTTGTCACGTGTCCAGGCAACAGGCGAAGGGAGAGGAGGAGGGGGCAATCTGGGACCGATTCCCGGCTCATTGATTCAAGCAAAAAGTCCCCCGCCAGCGCCAACGCGCCGTGGTCCTCGTCCACGCAGAGGAAAGCTTGAATTTGGGGGCGCACGCTGGAGGGTAGATCCCATGAGCCAAACCCGACCAACGACCCTTCGCAAGCCACGACCATTCGACGACGTGACCGAGCAAGGTCAACTGAAATCGCGTCCTCGATGAGGGGGACTGGACATCTCATGCGGCCCAGGAAGGTTCGCACCTGAGGAGCCTCGTCGTCCCGCATAGGCCTTCCCTCAAGCGCACGTCCAGAAGAGATTGCCCGCACCTCATGCGGCTCCCCCGAATCCATGAAATCAACCGCATCAGCAAGCTCACCTACCCCGATCACATCCAACGAGTACTTGGATAAAAGGGCTGGACGCGCCCGAAGGATGGCCTTCTCGCTTGTGACAAAGCCAGAGGCACCGCAATGTACAGCAGTCGCCAGATGCACTAGATCAGATTGGTCCTGCTCCCTAAGCCGTCCTCCCGGGAGAGCGGCCGGAAAGATCATGGCACCGAGCACGGCCTGGATTTCATTCAGTTCCTGTCCTGGGGGAGCAGCGAGGCAGGGGAGGCCAGCAGCAAACTCTAGGATTGGGTCGGTAGGACTAGGCCGGGAAGTCCGCTCCAATTCCCTGACAAATTCTTCAGTCACCGCGAGCCGGATCAGATTGTTGAAGCTCGCGCGGACAATCCGCTCCACCTCATTTGCGTGCTGCCTCCTTTTTACGAGGTCAAACAGAACATTTACATCGAGCACATACACCGGCGATACGTTGCGCAGACGGGATGCCAACTTCAAGTCCTGCGCACCGGGCTCCGCCCCAGCCTCCCTGACGGGAAATAACCTTGGAGTGTCCAATTCGCGGACTCGGACATTTATCTCGCGCCCTGAGCTACGCCCGCCTTGCTTCGTGCGCACAACCTCGAAGCCCATGTGCTGCCAAAACATGTTTGCGTCGAGGTCATCTGCAACCCGAGCCACCAGACTCATGAATCCGAAACCCTCAGCCCGCCGCACAGCGGCCTCGACGAGTCGTCGGCCAATTCCGTGTCCACGACACTCGGGCAGAGTGAAAACCTGAAAAATGCGGGCGTGTGGGAAGGCGCCACCAAACAGCAGGTGTCCGGCGTAGGTCTGCCTCGTGCCCTCCGACAGGACTGCAACGAGCAGCTTTCCCTGGTCTGCGGAATCCTCGTAGACTTGCTTCGGAAGGAACCCGAGGGCGTTCTTGGCTTTGTCGGACGCCTCGCACACCCGCCCGACAAAGGGAGCCACGTCGTCAGGGCTGCACAAAATCTCCACGTCGCTGTTCGACAAATACAAGCCCGCCCCTTTTGGATGACACGATGCGCAAGAACTCAGCCAGTGTGACGAGCCTGCGAGGCCGCGGAAGTCGACCCCGTCGGCGACCGCCTAGCGGACGGAATAAATCGGCTGACTTGAATATACACCCCGATACTGGTAGATAACACAGTCTCGTCCTTCCGAGAACTATGACCGAACTCATCTGGGACGGAAAGTACAAGGACGGCAAGAAGCAGGGGCCGGTCCGGATCGCGCTGCCGTTTCAGACCATCGAGACGGTCAATGAGAGCGCGCAGGACCGGCGGCGGAATCTTGAACTCTTTGCCAGCGGGCGCGACGCGGAATGGCGCAATCGGCTCATCTGGGGAGACAAGAAGTATGTCCTGCCGTCACTTCTCCCGGAATTCGCGGGCAAAGTAAACTTGATCTAGATCGATCCGCCGTTCGACACGGGAGCCAATTTCGCCTTTAATGCGACTATTCCGGATCGTGAAGATTCGGAAGAAGAGGCTGCTTCCTTCGTGAAGCAACCGTCAGTGCTTGAGCAAAAGGCCTTCCGAGACACTTGGGGTAAGGGGCTTCAATCTTACTTGCAGTGGCTTTACGAAACGGTTGTTCTTCTGTACGACTTCTTGGCTGAAACTGGAATGCTCTATGTCCACCTAGACAGCCGAATGGTTCATTACGCCAAGGCAATTCTGGATGAGGTATTTGGGTCGGAAAACTTCCGCAATCAGATTGCTTGGAAGCGCACAAACGCGCATGGTAATGCCACGTATCAGTTAGGCCAGATTCATGACACGCTGCTTTTCTACGCCCAGAGCGAATCAGCAACCATGAACCCGCTCTTCGTGGCCTATGACGAAGACTACATCGAATCTTTCTTCAGATTCGTAGAGGTGGGTACAGGGCGGCGATATTCCAGCCAGAATCTGACGAACTACAATAAGGACAGACCCAACCTTACGTACACATGGAAAGGGCATAAGCGAACTTGGCTTTTCACAGAGGAAAAGATGCGAGCGCTTGATGGCCAAGGGAAAATTCTTTACTCATCAACGGGCTATCCGCGACTCAAACAGTACCTTGACGAGTCCCCAGGAACACCGCTCGGGGATTTTTGGAGTGATATCAAACCGTTAAAACACGCTGGGACGGAGGTTCTACCGTACCCGACACAGAAGCCAGAGGCTCTGTTGGAGCGTGTTCTAGCGGCCTCATCGAATGAAGGCGACCTCGTCATGGATTGCTTCGTTGGGAGCGGCACCACTGCCGCCGCCGCGGAAAAGCTCAGCCGTCGCTGGATCGCTTGCGACCTGAGCCGCTTCTCTATTCACACGACGCGCAAGCGGCTTCTCGGAATCTCCAACCTGAAGCCATTCATTGTCCAAAATCTCGGCAAATACGAACGCCAGGCGTGGCAGGTGGCCGAGTTCCCTGCGAATGGAAAAGATCACCTTGAGGAACAGCGGGAGCGCGAGGCGGCGTACCGGAAATTCATCCTCGACCTGTACCACGCAAAGTCGCTCACGGGCCATACGTGGCTGCACGGCGTGAAGAGTGGGCGCATGGTCCATGTGGCCGCGGTGGACGCGCCTGTGACGCAGGCAGACGTGAAGGCGATTGCGCGGGAGACGTGGAAGGCGCTGGGGATGGGGAGGGATGCGGGGAGGACGGAGCATGAGGGAGAAAAGAAAGATGCCGGGTTAAAACCCGGCGGTACATTCGGCGCAACATTCGGCGCAACATCCGGCGGAACGGCCGGCGCGACGGTTGCCGGGGCGGACATTTTGGGGTGGGAGTTTGCGCTGGAGGTCAACGAACTGGCGAAGCAAGTCGCTGCGGAATCCCGGGTGGACGTTTCCTTCAAGAAGATTCCACGGGAGGTGCTGGACAAGAAGGCAGTGGAACAGGGTGACGTGAAGTTCTTCGAGTTGGGCGCGCTTTCCGTGGTTGCGAAGCACAAGGGGCGCGAATTGACGCTCAAGCTGACGGATTTCGTGATCCCGACGGACGACATCCCGGAGGAAGCGCGCAAGGCCGTCAAGCATTGGAGCCAATTGGTGGATTACTGGGCGGTGGACTGGGATTTCAAGGGCGACACCTTCCACAATCAGTGGCAGGCCTACCGCACCCGCAAAGACCCGAAAATCGAGTTGGAAACGAAGTACGAGTACAAAGAGCCGGGCAAGTATCAGATCGTCGTGAAGGTGATCGATATCCTGGGGAACGATACGACGAAGACGCTCGAGGTAAAGCTGTAGCGCCGCCCTTCAGGATGGCATCCCCTCCGAGTCCGACGATGACCTTCCCACGCAGAAACATCCGCCTGGCCGAGGAAAACTACCTGGGGGAGCGGGTGTATTTCCTTACCCTGTGCTGCGAAGGCCGACGACCGCTTTTTCGGAACCCGCAAACGGTTTCCCGGCTTCTTGAAATCCTCACGGAAGAGGCGGAGCGCAAGAAGTTTTCGGTTCATGCCTATTGCTTCATGCCGGATCACTTGCATCTTCTGATCGAGGGCACGGCGGCGGGAAGCCATCTGCTCAAGTTTGTGAACATTTTTAAGCAGAGGAGCGGATTTGAGCATAAACAGAAGACCGGGGTTGCGTTATGGCAGTTCAAGTATTACGACCATATCCTGCGGCGGCGGGAGAACATGGAGAGGATTGAGGGGTACATTTGGATGAATCCGGTGCGGAAGGGGATGGTGCGTGAGCCTTGGGATTATCCGTTTTCGGGTTCATTGACAGTGCCGTGGAAGGAGTGCCCGCCGCCTGCCGATTCCTGGGTGCCGCCTTGGAAAAAGGAACAGAGCGGGGAGAGAGAGAAGGCGAAGATGCCAGAGAAGGAGGAGATGCCGGGTTAAAACCCGGCGCTACATTGGCGCCGTACCGGCGACACGCCAAACACATGCCGCGACGCAGGGCCAAGAGCGAAAACCTGGGGCAGACGGAGCTGCTGGACATTACGGCGCGTCTGCGGACGGGCCCTTGTGTCCCGGCGCTTCGGGAGGCGGTTAAGGCGTGGAGGGCTGGGGGGTACAAGGGCATCACGGACACGACGCGCATACTGCTGAACCATTGGTTTTGCACGGACCATCGCCTCCCTACAGGGCTTCCCTTCCAATACCACTCGTCGCAGAGGGAGGCCATCGAAACGCTGATTTTCGTGTGGGAGTTCGAGAAGGTTCGCACGCGAAAAGGATTGCTGGAAAGGTACGCGTCGGACCTACGCGACCTGCGCCTGCCGCCCTACGACGATTTCGCCCGGTACTGCATCAAGATGGCCACCGGGAGCGGGAAGACAAAGGTGATGGCCCTGGCCATCGCGTGGCAGTTCCTGAATGCCATGCGGGAGACGGCCGACCGCGCCGCCGATTACGCCAAGACTTTTCTCGTTCTTGCGCCCAATGTGATCGTGTTCGAACGGCTGAAGAGTGATTTCGGCAGCGGAAGAATCTTCAAAACGGACCCAGTGATTCCCAGGGAACTCGGCATCTTCTGGGATTTTGAATGCGTGATGCGCGGCGAGTCTGAAAAAGCGCATTCCGAGGGCGCGCTTTTCCTCACGAACATCCAGCAGTTCTACGAACGTCCGGACCGTTCCGGAGAGGACGAGCCGGATGTGATGACGGCGGTGCTGGGCTCGAAGCCGCCGGCGAAGAAGCTGGAATTGAGCGATTTCGGCGACCGGATCGCGCTTCGCGCGGGCAAGCTGATTGTGGTGAACGACGAAGCGCACCACACGCACGAGGAGGACAGCGAATGGAACAAGGTGGTGCGCGGACTGCACGCGAAAACGCCGCTGGCGGCGCAATTGGACTTTTCCGCTACGCCGCGCTTCCAGAAGGGTGCGATCTTTCCATGGACGATTTCGGACTATCCGCTGAAGCAGGCCATCCTAGACAACATCGTGAAGCGCCCCATGAAGGGGATCGCCAGAATTTCGGAGGCGAAATCGGACATCGCCAGCGTGAAGTACAAGGCCTACCTGACGGCTAGCGTGGAGCGCTGGCGCGAGTACCGCGAGCAGCTCAAGCCGCTCAAAAAGAAGCCGGTGCTGTTTGTGATGATGAACAGTACCGACGACGCGGAAGAAGTGGCCGATTGGCTGCGGGAGACGTATCCAGGCGAGTTCGGCGGTGAGATGACCCAAGTGATCCACACGGACAAGTCCGGCGAGATCAGCAAGAAGGACTTGGATGTGGCGCGGAAGGCGGTCCGCGAAGTGGACGATGAAAAAAGTCCGATACATGCCATCGTGAGCGTCTTGATGCTCCGGGAGGGCTGGGACGTGCAGAACGTGACCGTGGTGGTTGGTTTGCGCCCGTACACGGCGAAGGCAAACATTTTGCCGGAGCAGACAATCGGGCGCGGGCTGCGATTGATGTTCCGCGAGCTGCCGACGAGCTACACGGAGCGTGTGGACATCATCGGCAACAAGGCATTTCTGGACTTCGTGGACGATCTTGAAAAGCTCGAAGAGTTGAAGCTGGACACCTTTGAGCTCGGGAAGGACAAACTTCGGATTGTCACGATCCTGCCGCTCGAAGATCGCAAGGAATTCGACATTGGCCTTCCCGTGCTGACGCCGACTCTTGTCCGCAAGAAGAGCCTGGCCGAGGAAATCGCGGGACTGGACGTCATGGGCTTCAAATCCATCGTCCTGCCGATGGGTGAAGACGACCCGCGGTCGAAGACATTCACGTACGAGGGCTATGACATCATTACGCTGAAAAAGGAATTTGAGCGGGAGTACACGATTCCCGAGGCGCAGACGGCCCAGGAGGTGATCGGCTACTATGCGCGGCGAGTAGCCGAGGCGGTAAAGCTGCCCGCGCAATTTGCGGCGCTGGCCCCGAAGGTGAGGGAATTCTTTGAGGCAAAGGCATTCGGGGCGGCGGTAGACCTGAGCGACCCCGCGATTGTGAAAGCGATGGGCACCGCCGTGGCCCACTACGTGTGCGTGGACGTTTTCAAGAAGGCGCTCCAGGCGCTGACGGTAGAGGAGCGGACCCCGGAGCTTCTGGAACCCGCGCGAATGCTCTCCACGTGCCAGCCCTTCCCCTGGTCCCGACCTGTTTGGGAGGGCCAGAAATGCATTTTCAACCTGGTTCCCTGCGACAACGATTTCGAGCGCGAATTTGCCAAGTTTTTGGACAATGCCACGGATGTGCGAGCGTTTGCGAAGCTGCCCCGCGCCTTCGGATTCGTCATCGAATACACCGATACATCGATGAACCTTAGGAATTACGAGCCAGATTTCGTCGCGATCGATAAATCCGGAGTTCACTGGCTTCTTGAATCGAAGGGCCAGGAGAATGTGGACGTTTTGAGGAAGGATGTTGCCGCCATACGCTGGTGCGAAAGCGCGAGCGGCCTGACGGAAACGAAATGGAAGTACGTGAAGGTCCCGCAGAAGGAATTTGAGGCCTTGCAGCCGACGCGGCTGGCCGATCTCACGGCGCTGGCGCCATCGCTGCTGTGAGCGGGATCGGGGAGAGGATGCCGGGCTGAAGCCCGGCGCTACCAAATGGAAGCAGGTCCCCACGACGGCGGGCAAGCTGTAGAGAACGAGAAATATGCCGGCAAGATGTCGGGGGTGCAGAGGGGCGGTACGAAAGCCAGCGGGACTGAATGCGCGTATAATAATAGTGGGTGGATTCCCACAGGTGTCAGGGAATCCAGCTTGACACCTGGAGGCGGTTTCCGTAGTATTGGGAATTGCCTCAAGGTCTTCCTGCCGGTCAGGGAGTCTGCTCTTTGACAAATCGAGTGAAACGAGCCAGAACCCGTTTGGTTCAAGAAGTCAGCCAAACGACATAAGTTCGCTATATCGCCCCGGAAAATTCAGGGAGTGGAAACACTTCCGGAGCTTGCTGGGGTAGATATCGCACCAGTTTCAAACGAGAGTTTGATCCTGGCTCAGAGCGAACGCTGGCGGCGTGCTTAACACATGCAAGTCGAGTGCGCGCTTCCTTGTAGCAATACAGGGGAGTGGCGCACGGCGCACGGGTGCGTAACACGTGGGTAATCTACCCTCGAGTGGGGAATAACCCGCCGAAAGGCGGGCTAATACCGCATGACATTCCGCGGACTTCGGTCTGCGGACTCAAAGCCCGCAAGGGCGCTTGAGGAGGAGCCCGCGGCCGATTAGCTAGTTGGCGGGGTA
>Ga0187819_10000647_pt1 | contig 17568 bp, 13 predicted proteins | sample NC_wetland_sal_i_15_FD_132411 | JGI IMG/M metagenome (GOLD analysis project Ga0187819, IMG submission 132411) | Wetland sediment microbial communities from Neuse River Estuary, North Carolina, USA - SO4_4 | ecosystem: Environmental > Aquatic > Freshwater > Wetlands > Sediment | place: USA...
CGGTCGGAATGCCTTGCGCCTTCAACGCGGCGGCGAGCGGGTCGCGCTTGCCCGCCTTGACGCGGATCGTATATTGCGCCCAGATCGAGGTGGATTCATTGCCGGCGCGTGGCACGATCGCGACGTCGGCGAGAGCGGCCGAATAGCGTGCGGCCACGAGATTGCGGGCTTCGATCTCCTCAGGAAAGATTTTGAGCTTCTCAATCAGTACCGCTGCCTGGATGGTGTCCAGCCTGCCGGTGACCCCGATACGCGCGGCCTCTGATCGATCGACGCCCTCGCCGTGAAACCTGATGCTTTTCACGCGCGCCGCGAGCGCGTCGTCGTCGGTGAAAACAGCGCCGCCATCGCCGTAGCAGCCGAGCGGCTTGGCCGGGAAGAAACTGGTCGCGGTCGCCGCGGCAAGGGTGCCGATCCGCTTGCCGCGATAGCGCGCGCCGAAGGCTTGCGCCGCGTCATCGAGCACCAAAAGGTCATGCGTGGCAGCGATCGCTGCTATCGCATCATGGTCGGCGGGCAGGCCAAACAGATCGACCGGGATAATGGCGCGGGGATTAAGGCCCAGCCGCCTGGCGGTGACTACCGCGCGTTCACAGCTCGCCGGATCGAGATTGAAACTATCCGGCAGCACATCGGCGATGATCGGCGTGGCGCCAAGCAGCGCAACCATCTCCGCCGTCGCGTGATAAGTGAAGGACGGGCAGATCACCGCGTCGCCGGGTCCAACCTGCCAAGCCATCAACACGAGCAGCAGCGCATCGGTCCCGCTGGCGCAACTGATCGCATGGCGCGCGCCACAGTAGGCCGCAAGCTCAGCCTCAAGCACGTGCACTTCGGGACCTTGGATGAACTGGCAATGCGCCAGCACGCGCGCGACGGCATCGTCGATAGCGCGGCCAAGACGGCGGCGCTGCGCCGCCACGTCGATGAACGGAATCGGCCTTTCTTCAACCCGCGCGTGTTGATTCATGTCCGGCCTTGGAATGCTTTTTGTTGAACTTTTTTTATCGAACTTGGCAAAATACAATCAGCCGGCCACGCGCCGCGGGGCTTGACGCCGGGCCACGACGGGGTGCACGGAGCGCGCATCCAGGCAACGGATCGCGATCTCGAGGCTGGCGACCGCCTCCTCGCCCGTCACCGCTGGCGCCTCGCCGCCGCGGATCGCATTGACGAAGGCGACCAGCTCCGAGCGCAACGGCTCGGCGTAGCCGACTGACAAATGCCGCATCGAATAGCTGCCGTCTGGCTGAAAGCCGAAACATTCAGTCACCTGCAGCGTCAGCAGATCGCCGATCAGATATTTGTCGCGTGTCGCGATGTGAATCGTGCGCGCCTTGAATGGCGTCAGCCAGTTGGTGTTGATATGGGCAAGCACCCCTGACGCGGTGCGGAACTGCAACAGGGCGATATCCTCGCGCTCGGCGACGGCGCTTGAAGTCTGTGGCTGGATCTCGACGATTTCGGAATCAGTGAACCAGCGAATAAGATCGATGTCGTGCACCGCAAGATCGATGACGACCCCGACATTCGACATCCGCGGCGGAAATGGCCCGACCCGCGTGATGGCGATCGAGAGAATATCCTGATCTTTGATGGCGCGCTTGATCGACTGAACCGCCGGATTAAAGCGCTCGACGTGGCCGACCATCAACGTCACGCCGGCGCGCCGGGCGGCGGCGACAATGGCGCGGCTTTCCTCCACGGTCGAAGCAATCGGCTTTTCGACCATCACGTGGATGCCGCGCGCCGCGCAATCGATGGCGATATCGCGATGGAAGTGCGTGGGCGCGGCAATGGTCACGGCATCGACGCCGCGGCGCAGCAGACCATCGGCGTCGGCAAACGAGGCGCAGCCGAGCGAGCGAGCGACTTCCTCGCAGCGTTTCCGATCCGGATCGGCAACGCCGACCAGCTTCACCCCCGGCATGTCCGCAAGAACCCGGGCATGATTGCTGCCCATCACCCCGACGCCAATCACGCCGACGCGCAAGGCGCGTTCGCCGCCCAATCCCTCAGCCTCAGCCATGACCCGAAAGCCCCCCACTACCCCGGAGCTTGACCCAGACCTTCCGTTAGCACGTTCGATCCCAACTGGCGACCGGGCCAGCGTCGGAATCCATACACAAATTGCTTCACAGGCTTACGGCCCATTCCTTCGACAAGCGCTGTGGGTAAGCTTTAATGGGTTGAAATTGCAGCGAAAATTGAGGCCAGGAGCACGGAGGCTTCACGACCGCCGGTAATCGTCTTCGATGCGCACAATGTCGTCTTCGCCAAGGTAGCTTCCGGTCTGCACCTCGATCAGCTCCAAATCGATCTTGCCCGGATTTTCCAAGCGGTGCTTGGCGCCGATCGGAATGTAAGTCGATTCATTCTCGTGAATTGTCTTGGTCTCGTCGCCGATTGTGACGCGAGCCGTACCCCGGACCACGATCCAGTGTTCGGCACGGTGATGATGCATCTGGAGCGACAACCGTCCGCCTTGCTTGACGACGATGCGTTTAACCTGAAAACGCGGCCCGCTATCGATCGCCTGGTATGAGCCCCAAGGCCGATGCACCTTCAAGTGCTCCTCGGTAACTGCAGGCGCGACTTTCTTCAACTGTTGCACGAGCCGCCGCAAGCCCTCTCCGTTTTCACGCTTTGCGACTAATACGGCATCAGCGGAGGTAATTACGACCAGATTTTCAACTCCCAACAGCGCGACCAGATGTTTATCGCTCATCACATGACAGCCGCGCGAATCGACAAACACGACCGAGCCCTGCGCGAAATTGTCCAGCTTGTCGCGGTCTGACAATTCCCAGACCGCCTGCCACGAGCCGACATCGGACCAGCCGTATGAGACCGGCATCACGGCCGCCCGTTTGGTCCGCTCCATGACGGCGTAATCGATCGACTTTGCGCTGGCGCGCGCGAAGGATTCGTTCTCGAGCGTGATAAAACCGAGATCCGTGCCGGCGCGTTCTACAGCGGCCAGTATGGCAGCGCAGCTTTGCGGTTCGAACTTTTCATATTCGGCGAGGAGCAAGCCGGCGCGAAACATGAAGTTTCCAGAATTCCACAGATAGCCTTCCTTCAGGTAACGCTCGGCCGTTATCTCGTCGGGCTTTTCGACGAATTTATCGACCGCAAAAATGTCGGCGCCGATCGATGCACCCGGGCGAATGTAGCCGTATTCGGTCGCCGGCCGCGTTGGGTGTACCCCGAAGGTGACGATACGATCCGCGGCGGCGGCGGCCGCGGCGAGACCACAGGCTTTGACGAAGGATGCCGGATCGGAAATCACATGATCGGCGGCGAGCGCAACAACAATCGGATTATTGGTGCGCTTGGCCGCATAGGCCGCGCCGGCCGCAATTGCGGGTCCGGAATCGCGCCGCACCGGTTCGAGCAGGATGTCGGCCTCGGCCCCGATTTCCGCCAGCTGCTCGGCGACCAGAAAACGATATTGCGTGTTGGTTACAATGACCGGGCGAGCGAACAGCGCCGCATCCAAGACTCTGTGTATGGTGTCCTGAAAGGTCGAATGCGCACCAAACAACGGCAAAAACTGCTTGGGACGGCCCTCGCGCGACGCCGGCCATAACCGGGTGCCGGCGCCGCCACACATGATCAGAGGAATGATCTTTGAAGCCACGTTCACGCCCGCGGACCGGTTGTTACTCTATTTCCGACGCAAGACGCGCCCGGCGACCGCGTCGAGCTTTTTGAGAAGTTTCGGATCACGCGCCTTCGGTGCGGTAATCAGCGCATTGTCGAGGGCACGATCGGAGCCGATCGGGCAAGGCTCATGTTCGCGCGGGAACTCCAGTGCGAGCCGCGCCACCAGGCGTGCGGCCTTCTCGGCATTGGCCGTGAGCACCTTAATGATGTCCTGCACGGTCACCGCATCATGGTCCGGATGCCAACAATCGAAGTCGGTAACCATGGCGACGGTCGCGTAGCAGATCTCTGCCTCTCGTGCGAGTTTGGCTTCGGGCATGTTGGTCATGCCGATTACCGAATAGCCGAGGTTTTTGTACGCAAGACTTTCTGCAAGCGTTGAGAATTGCGGCCCTTCGATGCACACATAAGTACCGTCGCGAACCAGTTCGATGCCTTCGGCCATCGCCGCTTCGCCGAGATGAATGCGCAGCCGCGGCGAAACCGGATGCGCCATCGATACATGCGCGACGCAGCCCTTGGCGAAAAACGAGCTCTCGCGCTTGTGGGTGCGGTCGATAAATTGGTCGACCAAAACGAATGTGCCAGGCGGCAGGTTTTCCTTGAACGAACCGCAGGCCGACAGCGAAACAAGATCGGTAACGCCGGCGCGCTTGAGCACGTCGATATTGGCGCGGTAATTGATGTCGGATGGCGAATGACGATGGCCTTGGTCGTGCCGCGACAGAAAAACAACCGGCAATCCGTCAATCTCGCCGATTCGCAACGGCGCCGACGGCTGGCCCCAGGGGCTTTTGATCGTCTTCGATCGCACCTTCTCCAGACCGGGCAGATCGTAGATGCCGGAGCCGCCGATAATGCCAAGCACCGCCTTGGTCATGAAGAGTTCCTTGCGAGGCGATCTGAAGGTGGAGGCAAGCTCATAACCTGGAAAATCAATGCTGCAACAGCACCATCGAAATCGCCGGTACGTAAGTGATAATCATGAGCGCCACGAAATTAAGCAGCAAGAATGGCAATACACCGAGATAGATACGACTGAGCGGCGCATCGAATATCGCTTGCGACGAAAACAGATTGAGACCGAATGGCGGGGTGTACATGCCCAAGCTGAGATTGACGGCAACGATAATTCCGAAATGGATGGCGTTCACGCCGACCCCGCGAACAACCGGTAAGAGCAGTGGCGTGAGGATGAGGATCGCTGCCGGCGGCTCAAGAAAGCTTCCCGCCAATAATAGTCCGACGTTGAGGCAGAGCAGCAGCTCCCATTTCGGCATATTCAATGCGTTAATGGCGCCGACAACGTGTTGTGGAATGCCGCTGGTCGTCAGCAGCCATGAATAAATACCGGCAGAGGTCACGATGAGCAGGATTTGCGAAATGAGATACGATGAGGCCAGCACAATGCGCCAAAATCCCGCAAGATCGACTTCACGGTAGACTACCATGGTCACGAACAGTGAGTAGACAACGGCAACGCCGGCGGCTTCCGTGGGCGTGAACACGCCGCCATAAATGCCGCCGAAGATCACGGCGAGCGAACCGATCGACCAGCTCGCCTCCTTGCTGGTTTTCCATATCGTTTCCCAATGCGCGCTGGTGCCAAGCGGAACGCGTTTAAATCTCGCGTAACCCATGACATAAGCCGCATCAATTATTCCAATCAGGATACTGGGCAGAATGCCGGCGGTGAACAGAAGCACGGCGGATTGTTCGGCCGAAACCGCGTAGAGGATCATCGCAATCGACGGCGGGATCACGACGGCGATCGCGCCCGACGAGGCAATGAGGCCGACGGCGAAACGCTCGTTATAACCGCCCGCTTTCAGCGCCGGATAGATCATTCGCCCCATAGCGACGACGGTGCCGACCGCGGTATGCGACATCGCACCGAACAGTTCGGATGCCGCGACCGTGGTTACCGCAAGCGAGCCGCGCACGCCGCCAACCATGGCCATGACCATCGCGATAATCCGCCGCGCGATGCCGCCTTGCGCCATGATTTCGCCGGCGAGCACGAAAAACGGGACCGCGAGCAACGGAAAGTTGTCCAAGCTGCCGAACATGTAGGTCTGGATGGCCTCGGTCGGGACGTCGGCAACGGTCAGAACGGCGACGATCGAGGTCACGAGCAGAATAAGAAAAATCGGAAATCCTAGGATAAGAAGCACCACCGGTAGGCCGAAAAAGACAAGATAGGCCATCGCTACCGCCTCCTAGTGCGATGCCTCGGCGCGGTTGCGAGAACCACCGCGCGCTCGCATGAGAAGCCGCACTGCAACTAGCAGGGCCATCAAAGTGTAACCAATGGGCACCATGGCCTGCGGAACGACGAGGGGAAAATTCGCCGCTTGGCTTCGCTCGTCGAATTCTGCCAGCTGAGTAATGACAGGCCAGGCGAAGACAGTGACTGCCGCCGCTGCTGCGATCATCACGAGCTCCGATAACACGTTGATCAGCTCCCGCAGCTTCGGCGGCAACACCGCCAGGACGACATCCATTCGAATTTGACGTCCCTCCCAGGCCACGGCGCAGCAGCCCGTGAACACGCAGCCGACCATAAGAAACAGCATCATCTCCTCGGCCCACGGGAGCGACACACTGAAGAAGTAACGGCCGATAATGTTGATGAAATTGATCCCAACACTGGCCATCAAAAATACCGCTGCCGCGGTGCGGGTGATCGCAAGGAGCCAATGAACGCCTATGACTACCCGATCGAACACTGCCGAACCTCTAGTAGCTTTTGCAAAGCGGGTTGGCGTTTCAGGACTTTAAGCCATGGCCGCTATGGGCCGAAGAATGACTATCGATTTCGTGGCGCCGCCCCGGACACAATCTGATAGGCAGCATGAAGGTCTGGCTTCGTCTTTGAGACATCTTCGCCAACACTAGCCAGCGTGTCCAGCAACGTCGATTGTTCGTCCGGCGGCAGGTTGATCAATTCACCCCCGCCGTCTATCCAGGCTTGCCGCGCCTTACCGACAATCTCGATCGCTACTGGATTAATCGCCACCGAGCCTGCGGCGCCGTCGTGATCGAGAATTTGTTGCAAGTCCGCCGGCAATGAATCGTACCATTTCCTGCTGATCTCAACGATCCCAAAGATCGCGGGCTGGCCGATCTCGGTCACGTATTTCGCTGCGACCTGGAAATGCATGGGTGTAATAACGGCAAGTCCAGCGACCGCACCGTCGACGATGTTGTCCTGCAGCGCCGGTAAGACCTCGCCCAAAGTCATCGGCTTCGGAATCGCCCCAAGGCGCTGCAAAGCCACCTTTTGGAATTCTGAAGCAAAAATTCGGATCTTTTTGCCCTTGAAGTCGGCGATGTGACGGATGGGTGATCTCGAGATAACGGACGACGGCGACGCCATAAAAAGCCCGACGCCATGCAGTCCCTTGCCGGCGCCAAGGCCTAACATTAGGTTGCGCACCGCCGGATTCGCGGCAAGGCGTTGGCCGTCTCCCATGGACACAACGAGCCCTGGGGCCGTCAAAATTTCAAACCGCTCATCGACGGTAACAAAGAATTCGGGCGGGATGACCGCGGCCTGGATTGCGCCGAATTGTATGCCCTCAATTTGGCGCTGGATCGAGCCCAGTTGGCTTGCGGGATAGATTTCAGCCTTGATGCGGCCTCCCGAGTCTTTTTCGACAGCCGCTGCGTAATCTTTGGCGAATTGGTGGACATCATCGTCCACAGTCGCTAGCGTTATCTTCATCACATAGGGCTTGTCGTCGGCCGCGGTTGCAACGGACGAAAAGACAAGCGGCACCAGAAAAGCGGCGACGCAGGCCCGCGTCGCGGCTTCACGTCCGGTGATGAGCATAGGGCCCTCCGAGAAGCCGCGGGTACAGACGATCGGCTCCGGGTCGGTTTACGGACGCTCGATTACTGGTTCGCGGCTTGCTGCGCCCGAGTCGCCGCGTCGGTCACAATTTTATAAGCTGCCGCGAGCTCCGGATTCGATTTCGACACGTCCGCGCCCACGCTCGAAAGCGTTTTCAGAAACGTCACCTGTTCGTCTGGCGGCAGTTTGATCTCCTCGCCGCCACTGGCGGCATAGCCGGCCTCGGACTTGCTACGCAAATCGGCCGCAATAGGACGAATGGCTTCGGACTGCTGCAAAGCGTCCCTGTCAACGATCTGCTGCAAGTCCTTGGGCAAGCTTTCGTACCATTTCCGATTGATCTCAACGATGATGAAAATGGCTGGCTGATTGGTCATGGTCACGTACTTTGCAGTGTCGATGAAGTGCATGTGCGTAATGGGTCCCATCCCGGTCACGGCGCCGTCGATGGCGCCTTGCTGGATTGCCGGCAACACATCGCCAAGGGTCATTGCCACGGGCGTTACGCCAAGCCGCTCGAATGCCTCGCTTTGAAACTTTGAGGCGAAAATTCTTATCTTTTTGCCCTTGAAGTCGGCGAGATGGCGGATCGGATTCTTGGTCACCACGTCGGCGGGTTCGGCCATGAACAAGCCGGCGCCGTGCAAGCCTTTGTCGGCGCCAAGGCTCAGCATCAGTTTGCGGACCTCGGGATTGGCGGCAACGTTCTGCCCCTGTGCCAGCGAGCTAACGAGCCCGGGCGCCGCCAGTACCTCGAAGCGCTGATCGACGCCGACCATAAATTCGGGTGGAACGACCTCGCATTGAATCGCGCCAAATTGCGTGCCCTCGATCTGCCGCGGGATCGAGCCGAGCTGGCTTGCCGGAAAAACTTCGGCTTTGATGCGGCCGCCGGAGTCCTTTTCCAGAGCCGCTCCGAAATTCCTGGCATAGGTGTCGGGAACATCGTTGATGGTCGGGGTCGAAATCTTCATCACATAAGGGGCGGCACCGGAAGTTTGCGCGCTCGCCGCACAGGGCAAGAGTGCCAATGAACCGGCGACAGCACTGACGCGGAGGGTCAACCGCGCAAAAATGCAATTCCTTATGGCTTGCATATTGTCCTTCCAATCGCTCGATTTGGTGCAGCCGCAGCGAGGCGGCGGCCTTTCCCCTTTAGCGACCGTGCAAGATACTGCAATTCGATGAGGCCGGCGTGCGGAATCCGGCTCTGTGACGGACTGCCGCGCCGGGATGACTATTTCCAAGCCAGGCGCCGCGCGAGGCGTAATCATTGCCGATCGCAATCACTGCTTGGCCGATTCCATTTCGCCGGCAAAATTCGGCACTGCCTGGCGCAACACGCCGTAAATTGCGGCGCGCTCCCCAGCGTCAAGATCGTGCTTGAGCTTGGCGAGCCAGCCCTCAACCACATCGATCGAAGGGCAAACCGGCAAGGCAGCGACGACGCCTTCAATACCGATGTCGGACGTCGGTTCTTCGCGCGCGAATAGTATTTCATTCAGCCGCTCGCCGGGGCGAATTCCGGTGAACACGATATCGACATCGCGTCCCGGTTCGAGGCCGCTGAGCCGAATCATCCGCTCGGCCAGATCGACGATCTTGATCGGCTGTCCCATGTTCAGCACATAAACGGAGGTCGTTGCCTGGGCCATGCCAAGCGCGTGGCTTGCCGCAGTGATAACGAGATCGCAGGCTTCGCGGATCGTCATGAAATAACGCACCATGTCCGGATGCGTCACCGTCACCGGCCCGCCCGCTTCGATCTGCGCTTTGAATTTGGGCACGACCGAGCCGTTGGAGGCGAGCACGTTACCGAACCGAACCGCGATCATGCGCATCGGCAATTGGCCGCCGTTCGTGCGGTTGCCGTTCCTGCCGGCGGCATCCAGCGCCTGACAATACATTTCCGCGAGCCGCTTGGTCGCACCGAGCACCGAGACCGGATCGATCGCTTTGTCGGTCGAGATCATGACCATCGCTTCAGCCCCGGCGTGGCGCGACGCGTCAGCCACGTTGACCGAGCCGAACACGTTGGTCTTGATGCCCTCCGCCCAGTCGCGTTCGAGAAGCGGCACGTGTTTGAGCGCAGCGGCATGAAAAACCAGATTTGGTTTCGCTTCGCCGATCAGCGCGAACATTCGATCACGATCGCGGATATCGGCGATGCGTCCGTCGACCACGGTTGCGCTCGATTTCACAGCAAGCTGTTCGAGAACGGCGTGAAGAGCCGGCTCCGAATTCTCGATGACTAGCAACCTTCCGGCGCCAAAATTAACCACCCGATCGCAAATTTCCGAGCCGATCGAGCCGCCGCCACCGGTGACGACGACCGTTTTGTCGCGAACGAAATGTTCGAGGCGGCGATAGTCGATCTTCACGCTTGGCCGCAGCAGCAGGTCCTCCACGTTGATCGACGTCAGGCGCAAGGCCTCCTCGCCACCGCCGAGCGAAGGCATACGGCTGGCGGCCAGGCCGAGACGCCGCGCCAACATCAGCATCGTTTCCGGATGCAGTTCCGGTTCAAGAGCGCTCGGCGTCAAGACCAGCCGGCTGACATGGACTCCTTGCGACCTCAGGCTGACGACCACGGCTTCCAGATCGGTCAGGAAGCCCCGCACCGGTACATCGCGCACCGAATGGTCCTGGTCCGCCGAGGACGGCGAAAGAATTCCAACTGGCATGACGTTCTTCACAGCACCGCTCTCGACGGCGCGCAGGAGTACCTCGGCGTCTGCGGCGCGGCCGACGATCAGCGTCGGCATCGCATCCGGACCTTTGACGTGCTGCTGGGTTCGCGAAAGTCTGAACAGCCGATAGGCGATCCGGGGACCGCCCAAGAAGAACATCTGCAGGAACCAATAGAGCGCGATTGTTACTTTGCCGAAAAAGAACGTGCCGAAAAGCGTCGGATACAAAAGCACGTAATCGAGCACGAGCAGCGAAATGGCAAGGACCGTGACCGCACGGAAAATATTGCGCAGATCCGGCAGCGAAGCGAAACGCCACTTCGCCATGTAGAGGTGAAAGTACCAATAGACCACGCCGGCATAGGCAAGGTAGCAAGGCAAGATGATCAGGAGCCATCGATAGCGCTCGTCCAATCCGCCATTTTGCCCGTCCGCAAAACGAAGATACAAAGTCGCCAGCATCGCCAGTGCCGTGACCACGAGGTCGTGCACGACGATGAATACGCGCCGCGGGCTACGCAGAAATCCCCTCATGTGATCATTATAATCCACATTGGGGCGCGAGAAGAAATCTCAAGCGCCCTCTAGCAGCGGTAATATTTCCGATACCAAGCTACGAATTTTCGCACACCGTCCTCGATCGAAGTCATCGGGCGAAAGCCAATATCCCGCATCAAATCGTCGATCTCGGCGCAGGTTTCCGGCACGTCTCCCGGCTGCATCGGCACCGGCTCGATTTTCGCCTTCCGACCAAGCTCTTGTTCGAGCAACGTGACCACCCGCGGAACTTCGACCGAGCGATTGTTGCCGATATTGTAAATTCGCCAGGGCGCGGTGCTCGTGGACGGATCTAAATTGCCGCCCGATCGTAGTTCGGTTTTTCCCGGTATTTTTGCGATGACACGCTCAACGGCTTCGACCGCGTCATCGATATAGGTGAAATCGCGGCGCATTCCGCCTCGATTAAACAGTCTGATCGGTCGACCCTCGCTGATTGCCTTGGCGAAGATGAACATCGCCATGTCTGGACGGCCCCACGGGCCGTAAACGGTAAAAAAGCGCAACCCGGTCGCTGGCAATCCGTATAGATGGCTGTAGGCATGCGCCATCAATTCATTCGCTTTCTTTGTAGCCGCATAGAGACTGATCGGATGATCGACATTGTCATGGACCGAGAACGGCAGACGCGTGTTGCCGCCATAGACCGAACTTGAGGAAGCAAAAACGAGATGACCGGTCTTACGATGGCGGCAGCCCTCGAGGACATTGAGAAAGCCGGCGAGATTGGCATCGAGATAAGCGTGCGGATTTTGCAGCGAATAGCGAACACCGGCCTGGGCGGCCAGATGCACGACTGGCCCGAACTCGCCCTCGGCAAAAATGCGTTCGACCGCGCCCCGTTCGGCGAGATCGAGCTTGTCGAAAGCAAATTTGTCGAATTCGCCCAGGACGGCCAGACGTGCCTTCTTCAGCGCCGGATCGTAATAATCATTGATGCTGTCCACGCCGACCACCGCGCGGCCAGCTTCAAGGAGCCGGCGGGCAAGAGCGAAGCCGATGAAGCCCGCGGCGCCGGTAATCAGGACGGCATTTTGCGACATAACAGTTCCGTTTCCTAAACCGTCTGTTGCGGATTGCCCTCGATCATAGCCGCCACAGCTCGATCGAGCCGGGACACTTCATGCGGTCGAGCTGCCATTTCACGTCAAGCACCAATCCGCCGCCCTCCTTCAAGAGCTTCGCCACCAGCGGCCAGCCGCCGCGCACGAACGGCTCATGCGCGACGGCGAAGATCACCGCGTCCGCCGGCTGCATCGCTTCCAGCGGCATGAGATCGATGCCGTATTCCCGTTCGACCTCGCACTGATCGGCAAACGGATCATGCACCTGCACGACGAGTCCGTAGGAGCGCAGTTCGTGGACGATGTCGGCGACCTTGGAGTTTCGCGTATCGGGAACGTTCTCTTTGAAGGCCATGCCAAGAATCGAAACCGTCGTGGCTCCATTCTTGCGCTTAAGCAAGCGGCGAACGCATTCGCGCGCGATGCGCTGGCCGACGCTGTCATTGATCTTGCGCCCGGCCAAGATCACCTGCGGTTCGTAGCCAGCCTTCTCCGCGCGATAGGTTAAATAATAAGGATCGACTCCGATGCAGTGACCACCGACCAGTCCCGGAGTGAACTTGTGAAAATTCCATTTAGTGCCGGCGGCGGCGAGCACGTCGCCAGTATCGATGCCAAGGCGATCGAATAAGGCCGAAAGCTCATTCATGAAGGCGATGTTGAGATCGCGCTGAGCATTCTCAATGACTTTTGCGGCTTCCGCGACCTTGATCGAAGGCGCGCGATGGATACCGGCTTTGACCACCGCTCCATATGTCTCGGCGACAATTTGCAGCGTCTTCTCGTCCTGTCCGGCAACCACTTTGGTAATCGTTTCGAAGCGGTGCTCCTTATCGCCCGGATTGATCCGTTCCGGCGAGTAGCCGAGCGTGAAATCTTGGCCGCAGCGCAAGCCTGAAGCCTGCTCTAAAATTGGTGCGCAGTCCTCTTCGACCGCGCCCGGATAAACCGTCGACTCAAAGACAACGATATCGCCGCGTTTAAGAAACCGGCCTACCGTTTCCGACGCGCGGAAAATTGCGCTGAGGTCGGGCCGACGCGACGCATCAATCGGCGTCGGTACGGTAATGATGAAAAAGTCGGCGCTGGCCAAAGCCCCCGGGTCGTAGGTGTAAACAAGCGCGGGCTGCGCGAGCTGTGACTTTTCGACCTCACGCGTCCGGTCAAACCCGGCGCATAGTTCCTCGATGCGCTCTCGGTCGACATCGAATCCGACCACCGTGGCGCCCGAGCGGGCAAATGCCACCGCCACCGGGAGCCCGACATAGCCAAGACCAACCACCGCAATCCTGCGTCGCTGCACGAAGGTACCGCTGTATTGTTTCCGCGCTGGGTTGACCGAGTTAAGCAAGGTTAAGTCTGGGGGTCGGGATCGGAAGCTCGCCGCGAAGGTGTAAATAAAAATCCCAACCAAGCTAGTGCGCCAGGCAACGAAACGAGAATGCTGGTAAGCCCAAAATACATGGAAAAGACCAGCGCGCGCTCCGGGCTTAGTCCGTAATTGCCGAACAAAGAAACCATCGCGAGTTCGCGCAACCCCCAACCGCCGACGGTGAAAGGCACAAGCGCCACTCCAATCATAACTGCGAACAGCACGGCGGCATCGGCAGCGGACAAAGCAAGTCCCTGCGCCTGGCCGAGCGACCAGACAGCGGCGATGGTCAAGAGATGGACGATGCAGCCGCTGCCGAGGATTGCCGCGGAACGCGATCCAAACACCGCGGCGCGAGCACCGCTGAAGAAACGCTCGAACCAGCGACCGTATTTCCATTTGAGCAGTGACGGGCTCAAGGCTGCGCCAAGCAGGAGGCAAATTAGACCGAGGACGATGATACCGGCAAACACGAACGCAATCCTGTCACGGTCTCGATCGAAGGCGCCGAAACTCGACGGCAGTAGCAGAATTGCAAATGTAAATATGAGCAATAAACCGATGCCGACGCAGCGATCTATCACCACGCTGATCGTTGCATCGCGCCAATCATTGCCAAAATGCGCAAGAAACCACACCCTTACGCCGTCACCGGCGACGACGGGCAATATCTGACCAAAAAACTGTCCGATCGCCGTCGCAACGCTCATCCAGGCGAAAGTCAACTGCCTGCCACGCATTCTCAGGATCCTGGCAATCTGCAGCCAACGCAGGCCAAGAAGTGGAATCTGCGAAAGCAGCAGACCAATCGCCAGCATCGCCCATCGCGCATCAAGGCCGGGCAAAGTGCGCCGCAACTCCGCCACGTCGATATGGCGAAACAGATACCAGAAGCATGCCACCGTGACGGCTATCTTGAGCGCAAAAAGCGTGATCTGGCTTTTGCTCAGATTTCGTACCGCAGGAAGCGCAGTTTCGCGGCTGAGTTGCGATTGCTCGTTCTGCATTCGGCCAGAAATAGTACCCGTCAACAATTCCCCACCTCAGCCCTGAACTGAACCCAGGAGAACCAACCCGACGCCACAAAGCATGTCAAAATGAACCTGTCGAGTGCACCATTTTTGCAGATCGAGTTGTGGAGCGCGAAAGAAGCGGCTACTGAAAGTTCGATCTCTGTGAAAGAGCACTGCTGATGTGCGGCATCGCTGGCTTTCTGACCGGCGCTTCAGACGGGCGCGCACGCGAACTCGCCGAGGTGTCTTCGGCAATGGACGCGTGTCTGCAGCACCGCGGCCCCGACGATCACGGTGTTTGGGTCGACGAAGAATCTGGCGTGGTGCTGGTTCATCGCCGGCTCTCAATCCTCGATTTGTCACCTGCTGGGCATCAGCCGATGATCTCGGCCGATGGCCGTTTTGTCATCATTTACAACGGCGAGGTTTACAGCCATCAGCCGATCGCCGCCGAATTGGCAGCGCGGGGCCATCACTTCCGAGGTCATTCCGACACCGAAGTCATACTGAATTCGTTCGCCGAAAACGGGATCGAGCCGACGCTCAAACGCATGATCGGCATGTTCGCCATTGCGCTGTGGGACCGGCACGAGCGCAGTCTCATACTTATCCGCGATCGGCTGGGCATCAAACCTTTGTACTGGGCGAAATTCGGCAAGCTATTCCTGTTCGGCTCGGAGTTGAAAGCGCTGCGCGCTCATCCCGGCTGGAACGCGGAAATCGATCGCAATGCGGTCGCTGCGTTCATGCGCCACAACTACATCCCGGCACCGCATACGATCTATCGCGGGGTGCACAAGCTTGAGCCCGGAGCGATTCTTACGCTTCCCTGGCAAGGTGAGCCGCGAATTTCTCGGTTCTGGAACGCACGCATGGTTGCGCGCAACGGCATCCTTAACCCGCTCGACGTCAACGACGCCGAACTGACCGAACAGCTGGAGGCCCTGCTGCAGGATGCTGTCGCGCGGCGCATGATCGCGGATGTCCCGCTCGGCGCGTTTTTGTCCGGCGGCGTCGACTCCTCGACAGTGGTCGCCCTCATGCAGCAGGCGCGTCTGGGCCGAGTGCGGACATTTTCGATCGGTTTCGATATTCCCGGCTACAATGAGGCGCCTCATGCAGCGGCAGTGGCCGACCACCTTGGCACCGATCATACCGAACTCACGGTCACGTCGAGCCAGGCGCTCGATCTCATCCCCCGCCTGCCCGACATCTACGACGAGCCGTTCGCCGATTCGTCGCAAATACCCACTTATTTCGTATCGGCAATGACGCGTAAGCACGTGACTGTGGCGCTGTCGGGCGACGGTGGCGACGAATTGTTTGCCGGCTACAATCGTTATCAGCTGACACAGCGATTTTGGCAGGCGCTGGCAGTTCTGCCCCGGCCGATGCGGAACGCCGCCGCCGCGGCACTGACGATGGTGCGGCCGGACCGTTGGACCGCGCTGGCGTCGGTGTTGCCTGCACGCCTGCGGCCGCCGCAAACCGGCGATAAGCTGCATAAAGTGGCTACCGTCCTCAAGCTCGACAGCGCTGACGCAATTTATCGGCGGCTGGTCAGCCACTGGGAGCCGTCCGCGATCATGCCAGATGTCCATGAGCCGCCCAGCATCATCGAAGATCAGACGCTGCCGCACGATTTTCCCGATCTGTTGGCGCGTATGCAATTTCTCGATCTCGTCACTTATTTGCCGGACGATATTTTGACAAAGGTCGATCGCGCCAGCATGGCCGTGGCGCTGGAAGCCCGCGTTCCGCTCCTCGATCATCGCGTCGTCGAATTTTCGTGGCGGCTGCCGCGCAATGCTAAGGTCCGCAACCACACCACAAAGTGGATTTTGCGGCACATGCTGTACCGGCACGTTCCACGGGCACTTATCGAACGGCCGAAGATGGGATTTGGCATTCCGTTGGGCGAATGGCTGCGTGGGCCGTTGCGCGATTGGGCCGAGGCGCTGCTGAACGAAAAGCGGCTGCGTGATGCCGCGTTGCTGGATCCTCAAGTCGTTCGCCGATTCTGGCAAGAGCATCTCGACGGCAGCCGCAATTGGCAATACCTGCTCTGGGACGTGTTGATGCTCGAAGCCTGGCGCGAGCGCTGGGCCTGATCTTTCAGTCCGATTTGATGCCGACGGCGCACCAAAACGGCTGTTTGCTGGAAAAAGTTATCTCTTTAAATCCCGCGCGCGCGAGCATGCTTTCGATTTCGCTACGGCGGAATCGCTTTTCCAGGCGCGTGCAGAACCGATCGTAGGCATCAGTGCGCATCACGTAGAAGGACTTGTCGGCGTAGTAGGCTAGCGGCAGTGCGCCGGGGGACTGGCGATGCCGCTCCATCAACCGCGCAACGCGCGCCAGAGGCCAATAGATCAGCGCCGCGACGATCTGGCTGAACGCCAAACGCAGCGGGTGCGGGAGGTGTGAAACGACAAATCGCGCTGCGTCGGTGACACGCCAGAGCAGACGATACCAGATCGGCCGGTTGTCGAGCGCATAATAGAGATAGATCAGGAACGGCGCATTGGGCTTGAGTTTGTCCGCGATCGCCGCAATCGCGGCCTCGGTGTCTGGGACGTGGTGAAGAACCCCGAGCGAGAACGCGAAATCAAGCGACTTCGGCGGCAGCGGTATAGTGGCGACGCTTTGAAGGTGATAGCTGACATTATTCATGGCGCGCAGGTTCTCTTTGGCGACGCTCAGTGCTTCGGCGCTGGGATCAAGCAGGTGCAGGTGCCGGACCCGCGGCGCGACCAGCGCCGACCAACGCCCGGTGCCGCAGCCGACGTCCAGGCCGACGCCCCCGCCAGCCGGCAATAGATGCCAAGGAAAGATGTGGAAATAATCGTCGAAAATCGCCTGACGTTGCGCTTGCGAAAGATGATTGGTGTCCTGTCGGAAACTTGACCACTCACGCCCGAAGCCACGCGCTACGCGGAGATCGAGATTGTCATCTGCGCTGGGTTGCATATTCAGGTGTCGATTAATCACGCAGCTACCGTCCCGCATGACCAGCCAAAGGGATTAGTCCAGCCTTCTATTCGGCCACTCGCCTATAGACGTACTCGTCACAGCCAGAACCAAAGACACCGATCGGAGCGCGACGAACCTTAGCCCGCATTTTTTGAAAACCGCGTTGCGTCAAGAGTTTGTCGAGGTGGCCTGGCCCGATTGATTCGTAGGGATAGCCGCCGAGCCAATCGTGCACATCGTGCGCAAAATCCATGCCTCTATTGCTGGAATAATTTGACACATAGGTCTCGAAATCGCGCCGTGTCACCGCGAATGCGGTCCGAAGCAAGGCTATAAATAGCGCGCGCGCGCGTGCTTGCGCAGGCTCTGGCGC
>Ga0187819_10000648_pt1 | contig 17559 bp, 12 predicted proteins | sample NC_wetland_sal_i_15_FD_132411 | JGI IMG/M metagenome (GOLD analysis project Ga0187819, IMG submission 132411) | Wetland sediment microbial communities from Neuse River Estuary, North Carolina, USA - SO4_4 | ecosystem: Environmental > Aquatic > Freshwater > Wetlands > Sediment | place: USA...
GAAGCAGGAAGCCAACAAGCTGAACCAGAGTGCCATTGAATACAGCCTGCTCAAGCGCGACGTCGATTCCAACCGCACCCTCTACGAAGGATTGCTGGAAAAACTTAAAGAAGCTGGAGTAACTGCTGGCTTGCGCTCGAACAACTTCCGCATCGTGGACGTGGCTCGCGTGCCGACCGCACCTTCCGAGCCCAATGTTCCGCGCAACCTTGCCTTTGCGCTGGCGCTCGGTCTCACCACTGGCATCGGGCTCGCGTTCGTGTTGGAAGGCATCGACAACACGGTGCGAACGCCGGAGCAGGCACAAGTCATCTCGGCGCTTCCGTCGCTTGGGGTAATCCCCCTCGGTTCGAGAAGCAGCACCGAAATTAGCGCCCGGCCGCGCCTGGCGCTTGCTTCTTCCAAAGAAGCTGTCGAACTCGTAACCCAATCGCGGCCCAAGTCGCAGATGGCGGAGTCTTATCGCGCTTTGCGGACTTCCCTCCTGCTCAGTTCCTCTGGAGGTCCCCCTAAGGTAATCCTCATCACGAGCGCTCTTCCCCAGGAAGGCAAGACAACGACCAGCATTAACTCCGCGATTGTGCTGGCGCAAAAAGGCACGCGGGTTCTGCTGATTGATGCCGACCTCCGCCGGCCCAGCATTCACAAAACGCTCGGCATGGGCCCGAAAATCGGTCTTAGCAACGTCTTAACCGGTAGCGCCAAGCTTCACCACGCAATTGTTAGTTCGACCATTCTGCCAAATCTCTTTGTGCTGCCGGCGGGAACGCCACCGCCAAATCCGGCTGAACTTCTGGCTTCTACCAACATGAGGGATGTACTCGAGGAACTGCGAGGGCAATACGATCACATCGTCATCGATAGTCCGCCGACCTTGTCGGTCACCGATGCCGTGGTTCTGTCCACCAGCGCGGATCGCGTCGTGCTCGTCATTCGTTCCGGGCAAACTACCAAGCAAGCTCTGCGCCGCGCACGTGACATTCTTCTGTCGGTAAACGCGCGAGTTTGCGGCGTGCTGCTCAATGCCGTCGATCTCAACTCGCCGGACTATTACTACTATTACGAATATCAGAGCAAATACGGACGCGGCTACTACGAGGAGGAGGACGCATTGAGCAGCACCGAGCAAGCGGTCCCCGAAGTCACCTCCAGCGGCACGTAATCCCGGGGTGCAGCGGACCACATCCGCCGACAAGAAACTCATATGCAAATTGCGCTTCAGAGCCCCGCCAGGAAGGCTGTTTTCTTAGGGGCATGCCTGCTGCTCGCGGCGGCTTACCTCGGCCTGATAATCATGCAATTCCTGGCCGCTTACTTTTCTGAAAAGCTTGATCTGGCCAGCCTGCAGCAGGCCGCAAGACTCCAACCTGCAAACGCAGATTATCAATACCGGCTCGGTCGCTATTTCCTCTTGGCGCAGCAAGAGCCCGCAGCCTCGGCGAAATTCTACAGATCTGCGGTCGCATTGAACCCTCACAAGGCAGCCTACTGGTTTGATCTTTCGAAAGCATATTTGCTGCTCGGAAACAGTGCCCTGCAGAAGAATGCTCTGGAGCATGCCATTCTGGCGGATCCAGCCACTCCCGATGTCGCGTGGCAAGCCGCCAATCTCTACTGGATTCAGGGTGAGACGGATCAGGCACTGAAAGAATTTCGCGTAGTCCTGGAGAATGATCCGTATTTGCCTCCGGCCGCCCTGGAACAGTGCTGGCGGATCAGGCCTGACGCGGATGCTCTACTGCGGAACGTGGTTCCACGCAATTCGGTTGTTTACTCGACGTTCCTCGAGTTCTTGATCTCCAAAAAAGAAACATCCGCGGCAGCAAAGGTTTGGGAGCAAATGGCGCGGCTTCAGCAGCCCGTGGAGAAGCGCTATGTTTTCGATTACGTGCGGCACCTAATCTTCCAGCGCGATGTCGAGCAGTCACGCTTGGTTTGGCGGCAAGCGTCAGGGTTGAGCGGTCTTTCCGAGTATCAGCCTTCGCCTGAAAACCTCGTGGTCAACGGCGATTTCACTCTGCCAGTGCTTAATGGTGGATTCGACTGGCTCTATGAGCAGAAATCGCCCGACGTCACGCTGGCCTTGGACGCGGCCGAGCCGCATTTTGGCCAGCGCTCCCTTTCGATTGCTTTTGACAGCCGTGGCATCGAGGACGCGGGCATTCGACAACTGATTCCTGTCGAGCCGAATGCACGTTACGAGTTCTCCGCTTATTTCAAGGCCGAGGATATCGAGGGCGCCGGCGGGCCGCGATTCGTCATTCAGGACCGGTTTACCGACACTCCTTACTACGCGAGTGACGAACTCAAAGACGCAGCCTTCTGGAAGCAGGTTGGTGGAACCTTCAATACGGGACCCGACACGAAACTTCTGCTTCTGCGGGTGCAGCGCGACCCCGCCGGAAGCGCGATTCGCGGCCAGTTATGGATCGACGGCATCCGGCTGGTGCAAAAGCCGCTGGAGGGTAGCCAGTGACGTCTCCCGTCACATTCGCACCGGCTGTAAAAGAAGTCATGCCCCAGCAGTCCTCGTCCGCACCGCTGGACTCGGTTCTTTTCTACGGCACATTTGGCTTGCTGCTTTTTGGACCACTTGCATTTGGGGCGGTGGAACCGTGGTCGATTTTCATCATGCAAGCGGGCGCGGCTTCGCTTTTCGTGCTTTGGGCCCTGGGGCAGATCGCGTCTGGTGAACTGCAGATCACCAGCAATCCTTTGTTTCCTCCCATGCTGGCTTTTGCTGCCCTGGTTCTACTGCAGTTCGCGAGCGGAAGAACAGCTTATCGCTCGGCTACTCTCTCCAGCGCCCTTCTGTACTGCACATATGGCCTGCTTTGTTTTCTGACGGTCCAGAGCTTGCGCCGGACGTGGCAAATCAAGATCCTGGCCGTAGTATTTACTGCATACGGTTTCGCGCTTGCACTGTTCGCCTTGTTCCAGAGTATCGCCTCCAACGGCAAGCTGTACTGGCTCAGAAACCCGCGCTTCGGAGGCTGGATCTACGGCCCCTACGTCAACCACAATCACTACGCTGGCCTGATGGAAATGCTGGCGCCGATTCCGCTGGTCATTTCTTTTTCCCGCCAAGCGCAAGGCCCGCGCAAGGCGGTCGCAGCTTTGGCTGCGGCAGTGATGGCGAGCACGATTTTTCTTTCCGGGTCGCGGGGCGGCATGCTCGCCTTCACGGTGCAGATGGCGGTGCTCGCCACGGTCTTAATCCGAAGAAGGAAAACTGCCAAAACCGCTTTGCTGGTAGGCGCCTTCCTGGCAATCGGGTTCGGATTGCTCGCCTGGCTCGGCGGTGGAGAACTGTCTGAACGTATCGCCAGCATTCAAAGTACTGCCAAGACCGAGCTGTCAGGAGGAATGCGGCTGAGCATCGATCGTGACGCGCTGAAAATGTTAACCCACAAGCCCGTGTTGGGATGGGGCCTGTCCACCTTCCCAGAGGTCTATCCGGAGTTTCGCAGTTTCTACACCAATCTCTCGGTGGACGCGGCCCATAACGACTATTTGCAATTGCTGGTTGAAATGGGAGCGCTCGGATTTGTAACCGTGCTGTGGTTCCTGGTGGTGCTGTATCGTTGCGCAGTAATGAAACTGAAGGCTTGGCCGCACGATATCAACAGCTCTTTGTCGTTGGCAGCCCTGCTGGGCGTTACCGGAATCTTGGTCCACAGTTTTGTGGACTTCAATCTGCAGATTCCGGCCAATGCAGCCCTGTTTTATGGGTTGTGCGTCATTGCCGCAATGGAACCGCGGTTTGGCTTGCAACGCAGCAAGCATCGTGCATTGCGACTGTCCTCCGACGACTCAGCCTAATCGTATTGCAGCTCTTCCCTGAAATATCTTGTCCCGATTCGGAACCGAAAATAGCTTTGTCTATACCTTCGTGAAGCTGCGAAGTCACCTCGCACATTTAAAGATGATAGCGAGGCTATTTCATGGCCACACGAGCATTGTTTCTTCTACCTCTCCTGCTACTCGCTACTCCGGGGCTGGGACAGGTTCCGCATCCGTACGCCTATGGCGGTCTCTCTCTGGAGAGTGGCGGATATTCGCCAGCCGCGGGAACCGTCGGAGCGGGACTAAACATCGACGCCACCCGCGCCATCGCGATAGCAGAGCTGTGGGCTGACAACGCACACAAGCAGGACTCTGGCACCGGCCACGACGTCGGGATCAGAGCTCGTGCATTCTACCCGATCAAACATGGCTGGTACGGCGGCGCTGGCGTGCAGTGGAACAAGCTGGTCACATCGATTTACTCAAAGCAGGCGTGGCGTCCCACGTTTGGCGGTGGAAAGGATGTCATTCGCGAAAGTTTCTCCGGACGGGCGCAGCTCATGTATGTACTGCTTGGCACGGACCGAATCAACGCCGTTCAAGGTCCGGAAATCAGCCTGTGGGTGCCATCCCCTGCGACCAGAGCTCACATTCTCTACCGTCAAACGCTGGGGCTCTATGAGTTTCACCAGTCGGCAGTGCCGGGCGATTCGGGAATACAAGACAGATCAATTGCTGCTTTCTCAGAGTTCACGGTCATGTACCGATTCTAACGATTTCGAAAAGCGAAGTTACTCAGGTAGCGGCACGGTTGAAGCCGTGCCCTTCCCAGAATCATTTGTGAGAGATCCGCAAGACAACTACGGCTTCGATGGGCTGACTGACGGAGTGGATGTGCCGCATAACAGCAGGCAGAGTAATCCTCCTCCTCCGGCTAGTCCGCCAAGGACATAAGGATTCGTCAGGATGTCTCCGCTGGTCGGCGGATATGCGCCGCCTTTTCTTCTCTTCTTGCTGCATTTTCCCGACTCGTCACGAGTCGCTTGCTGCCCTTCGGAGAGCGTGTCGCTATCTTTTCCGCAAACCACGGTTACGTCTCCCTTGCGAGCAATCACCTCAACCGTACCGTTCACATCGGTAACTTCGAACTCAGTCCACACCCTCGAAGCCGGAGTCACCGAGACCTCGAGCACGTGCGCCGCCATAGCCTTCGAGGTGGCCACACTCACGCTGCCATGCTCGAGAGACACAGCATTGTCTCCAAAGGTTATGAGTGAGTCCGATTGGATGATCACGCTTGAGCCTGAGGCAGTGATCGTTGCCACCGACTCCGGTTTGGTCTGCACCAAATCGCCGGGGAAAATAGCGGAAGAACGAGGCAAAGCACTACCGTTGAGCCACACCGTCCCCCTGCCCTCCAGCATGGCTGCACCCGTATCCGCCGCGCTGAGGGACACGGGAATGCAAGCTATCATCATCCAGCAGACTAGCCTATAGAGCATAGACACACGCATGGCTCAGCACTACGCGTGATGCTAGTCGGCAAGCAAGTGACCGTCAATTATCTCTTCTGGTCACCGCAGTTCCGGACGTAACCAGCGGCATTGGAATTTATTGGTGGTGGTTAGCTGCCTTGGCACGCAAGCAGAATGATTTGGGGTTGGCGCAGCGCTTCCAGCGGTGCGATAAATGCTTCTTACTTACTATTCGCGCTTCAGCGCCCGCGGGCAGAACAGCGCGTTTTCCAGTTAATTGTTTAGCGCCTTAGCAAAGATTTGCATAGTCACATAGACATTTACGAAACCAGCCCTAGCGCCAGCGCTCAACCAGCTCCCACCAGATGAGCTTCGTCCACTCCTCCAAATTCGTTTTGGCCCATTCCCGATGCCGCCACCACTGCCCGCCAAACTCTCGCTCATCGAAAGCCGCTGCCACACTGAAATCGTAGCCCGGCAGGACTCGGCTGAAAATGCTGAATGCTCGCCGCGTGTGGTAATCGGAAGTGACCAGGAGAATGCTTTTCACTCCGGCTTCTTGCAGGCAACGCGACACATCTTGAGCCTCAGCCCTCGTGGAAAGTCCGTGAACCGGACAAATCGTGATCGACGCTGCCTGCGGTAGCCCCTGGACATATTTTTGCGCCAGATCCAACTGGCTCCATTGGTAGATCTTGGTTTCTGCGGGAACGTCGAGAATCAACCGCGGTGCGTAACCCTGGTTCAGCAACTCCAACCCGCGTGCCGGGCGCTGGTCCGTTTCTCCGCCCAGGACGACAATCACATCCGACTTACGGGGTTCAGACACAACCAGAAATCGCCCGGAAGTTGCAATCAGCGCAAGAAAAAACAGTCCTCCCAATATGAAAACAACTCGAAGCTTTCTCATAAACAGGCTTTTGCAGTTAGCGAATGCCGCCTGCAATCGGCCATTATCGTTGAATCACTAAGAAAACGCGAAACCCCGCATAGGCCTGGGAAAACGAGAGCATGGCACAGAAACTCGAAGTCGGCGCATGCTAAAATTGCAACTGATTCCTACTCTCTTTTATGACCACACCATCATTGCCTGCCACATTGTTTTCCGAGCTCAAGAGCAAGATTGACCACAAACAGGCGCGCGTCGCCGTCATTGGCCTGGGCTATGTTGGCCTGCCCTTGGCTCTCCTTTACACCGAGCAGAAATTCCCCGTCACCGGCTTCGACATTGATGCGCGCAAGGTCTCTTTGCTGGATCAGGGTAGCTCTTACATTGTTCGCATCCCGGCAACCGAGATTCAGGCAGCAAGAGCCGGGGGCTTCAGCGCCACGGCCGACTACTCGCGCCTTGCACAGATGGACGCAATCATCATTTGCGTGCCAACGCCGCTGGATGAATATCACGAGCCGGATTTGAGCTACATCACCGATACAGCCAAGGCGATTGCTCCTCATCTGCGACCTGGGCAGTTGGTGGTTTTGGAGAGCACTACTTACCCAGGCACCACTGAGGAAGTGTTGATCCCGATCCTCGAAAAAGGCAATCCGCACGGGCTTAAAGCTTCCCGCGACGCCGCACCGAACGGACAGGAATTTTATGTCGCGTTCTCTCCCGAGCGCGAGGATCCCGGCAACCAGACTGTGGCGCGTCGCGACATCCCGAAAGTTGTCGGGGGGCTGGACTCGAAAGCATCCGACCTGGCCGCCGCTCTGTATGGTTCCATCTTCAATCGAATTGTGCGCGTTTCTTCGCCGGCCGCTGCGGAGATGACCAAGCTGCTGGAAAATATTTACCGCTGCGTGAATATCGCGTTGGTGAATGAGCTGAAGCTGCTATCGCTGCGGATGGGCCTGGACATTTGGGAGGTGATCGAAGCAGCCTCAACCAAGCCGTTCGGATTTCAACCTTTTTATCCCGGACCGGGTTTGGGCGGTCACTGTATTCCGGTAGATCCGTTCTACCTTTCCTGGAAGGCCAAAGAGTGGGATTTCCGCACGCGCTTCATCGAACTGGCAGGAGAGATCAACGTCAACATGCCGTATCACGTGCTGGATTCGGTCGCGAAAGCTCTGAATCGCCATAAGAAGGCGCTGAACGGCGCGAAGGTCCTGGTGCTGGGCGTGGCTTATAAAAAAGACATCGACGATTTGCGTGAGTCTCCTTCGCTGACCATCATTGAGCTTTTGCAGAAAGAAGGAGCTCAGGTCAGCTACAACGACCCTTACTTCCCCACCGTGGGCAAAGGCCGCAAATACGATTTGCAGATGAAGTGTGCGCCGCTCGACAATCTTGGGCAGTACGATTGTGTGCTGATCGTGACCGATCACTCCGATTACGACTACGCTCGCATCGTGCGTGATTCGCAGCTTGTCGTGGATACGCGCAACGCCACACGGGGCATCACCAGTCCGAAAATCGTGCATTGCTGATTCGCCCGGAAGAGGCTGGGCGTCGATTCCCGTCCGGCGAAGCCATTCCCTCCACGCCCCGGGGTTCCCGATTGGGCAATCCCAATTCTCATCATCCCTTGGTAACATTCTCTGCGGCTCGATAGGCAGGTGCGAATAGCATCTTGTTCGGGTCTTCTCGTGTGCTCACAATGGTCGTAGCCAGTGTTGTCGGCAGGTTTAGGCTTGTCTATGTGCCGCGCTTTGCGCTGACTTTCTTTTCAACCATCTTTCTTTCCACCATCCTTATTTCAACCACGGCTTTTTGTCAGGAAACAGCTTCCGCCGCAGCGTCCGCAAATACCCCGGCCACCCCCGAGACACTCGACCAAATCATTGACCGAGTTGTGGAGCAACAACACCTGTTTGTGGCCGAGATGCGTCACTACCATCCTCTGGTCGAGACCTACATTCAGAATCTGCAGAGCGAAAGAAATGGAGTCGAGCAACCGGTTAGCGATCAATATTTTCTCGGGCGCCTCGAACTGGCTGATCGGGCAAAAGACTCGTCGTTGCTGGCCCAAACGGACTTTGGTCGGCGCATCCTCTCCAAACTGACCACTCTTTACGAGCTGAATTTCCTGCCCCTCGGCTTCGCCCAGATGGCGATTCTGGATGACGACTTCCAACGCAAATACTACAACTTCACTTTTGCACGGCGGGAGTTCTTGGGCGAGATCCGTTGTCTTGTCCTCGATGTGCAGCCGAAGACGCATTCCGCGAATGGACGTTTCCTGGGAAGGATTTGGGTGGAAGATCAGCACTACAACATCGTCCGCTTTGAAGGCACCTATCTTCCCCGCCCGAGGTTTGGCTATTACCTTCATTTCGATAGTTGGCGGCTGAATCTCCGGCCGGGCGTGTGGTTCCCGGCCTACATCTACAGCGAAGAATTGCCTCTCAAACACGGGCTGGGCCGCGCACTCCGCTTCAAGGCGCAGACACGGTTATGGGGTTACGAGCCGTACCAGCTTAAGCGCATGGAAGAATTCACCCACATCACGATCGATTCGCCCGGTGTAGACGATCAGGGTGATGCCACGCACGAAACGGCTCCCGGTGAAAGCAAGCGTCTATGGGAGGGAGAAGCAGAGGACAACGCCATCGAGCGGTTGCAAAATGTAGGCTTGATTGCACCCCAAGGCGATGCCGACAAGATTCTGCAAACCGTCGTCAGCAAATTGCTGGTGCCCAACAAGGTGGTTATTCAGCCCGATGTCCGTGTGCGTGTCTTGCTGCTCTCTCCGTTGCAATCCTTCACTATAGGACACACGATTGTACTCAGCCGAGGGCTGCTGGACGTTCTCCCAGACGACGCGTCCCTGGGCATGATCCTGGCCCACGAACTTGCCCACATAATCCTAGGCCACAGCCTCGACACAAAGTTTGCCTTTAGCGACCGCCTGCTGTTTCCCGATGACGACGCATTCGAGCGCCTGGACTTCGTGCACACTCCGAATGACGAAGACGCTGCTGACAAGAAAGCCGCCGAGTTACTCGCCAACTCTCCGTATAAGGACGATCTGGCAAGTGCCGGGCTTTTCCTCAAGATGGTACGGATGTGCGCACCAGAGCTGAAGGGCTTGATTCGTCCCCATATCGGCAGTAGCTTGGCCAACGGTAAATTTCTGGCGATGTCCCCGCTTCTGGCCTCCGCTGCCCAGCCGCAATCACGAGCCGACGAGCGGATCACGGTGATGCCTCTCGGCTCGCGGGTCGAACTGGATCCGTGGAGCAACCGTATTGAGCTCATGAAGACAACGTCTGCCCTTACATCGGCGCAGAAGGAACTACCTTTTGAAGTGGCGCCATTTCCTCCGCATCTCACCCGGCTGTCCGAGGACGAACCCAATAAGATGATCAGCACGGCGCCGCTGCACTAGCCTTGGACTATTCATTACGCAATGGAATTGAGCAAATGGGAAGGGCACGACTTCGAGTAGTGCTGCCAGCAGAGCCGCAATCGCGAATCCTGCCGAGCTTTGCTCGGCTGCCCGGACGGGGGCGTCCGGGCCTACGTATCCAGTCGATTGTGCTGTCGAGCGGAGGGATATAACAGATCAGAGACAGGCATGCAACCTAGGGTTTCAGGGCGGGGATTACATTACTGAATTCGTATTTATTGACTGATCGAACTGGCAACCGATGAGAACACATTATTGGCGTTCGACCCGATTAACCGGACTGTGCCAATTACGATCACCAGAACAACCGCCAGCATCACCGCGTATTCCGCGACGTCTTGGCCTTGTTCATCGGACCAGAGTTGATGTAAGAATCTTGCCACGCGCTGCCTCCTTGCAACCCCATCGATCTCGCCCCAAATCTGCGAGTCTGATCCCGCGCCAAAACCCCAGGAATATCCCCAGATTCTGACTCGATCTACAATGGTAGTTCTCGGCGCTGATAGCCTACAATGGCCTACACGTGTCAAGATATAGCACCAAAGTGCCATGCACGTCAGGCGATGGGCTTTAAGGGTAGGGACTGATTAACCGCGAAAAGCGCGAGCTCCAGGCGGGTGGAGACCCCGAGTTTGTCAAAGATGTTGCTCAAGTGATGCTTTACCGTGTCTTCACTGATTTTGAAGTACTCCGCGATCTCCTTGTTGGAGTAACCGGCAACCACCGCCGAAACAATCTCCAGTTCACGCGGCGTAAGACCGAACTTCTTCTGCCGTGCCTCTTCTCCGGAAGATTGCACCAGGGTCCTGAGGTACTGAACCAGATTGGAGACACTTTCCCGTCCCACCCAGTATTCCCCTGCCATGACCGTGTGAATGCTCCGCAAAAGCAGCTGGGTGGCAGAGTCCTTCAAAACTACGCCGCGGGCTCCAAGCTGCAGAGCTTCGACAATCTGATTCTTCTCCGCAGCCGCAGTGAGCAGAATAACGCGAACCCCGTTTGAGCCCGCTCCAGAGCTCATCTCACGTAGCGCCTCCAGCCCGGGATGGCGGGGCATGGCAAGATCCAAAAGTAGAATATCGGGCTTGAGCTGCCGGGCCAACTTCACCGCTTCGGCGCCATCGCAGGCTTCTCCAATAACTTTGAGGTCCGGCTCGGTTTCCAGAAGCCGCCGCAAGCCGTCGCGGAAAATAGGATGGTCATCCGCAATCACGATGCGAATCTGCTGCGTTCGTCTGTTATCCATAAGTCGGATCTCGCCGCTGCGGAACCTTAATCTCCAAACGTGAACCCCGGTCAGGATACGATTCTATCGTGAGTTCGCCTTCAATCAAACGGACCCGCTCCTTAATAACCAACGGTCCCTTTCCGAGCACATCCATTTCGGCCTGAGAAAGACGGCCGGAGAAGGGGAACCCGCAACCATCATCTTCTACCACAACGTTCCAACTACCGTTGCTGGCGCCCAGCCGGACAAGTACCTGCCGTGCATGGCTGTGCTTACGGACATTGACCAGTGCCTCTTGCACAATGCGCGCCAATTCCCGGCACACCGGCTGAGGCATGTCGAACTCGTCCAGATCCGAAAGGAACCGGGCGGCAATTCCAGTCTCCCGCTGGAATCGTTCCACAGTATCAGCCAGCAACCCCAGAAGCCGCTTGGAATCCACGTCCAGGGTTTTCATCTGCTGCATCAGTTCCCGCAACTTGAGAACTTCTTCACGAAGCAAGCCCTGAATGCGGCCGAGTTCTTCCGCCACTGTGTCAGGTTTGCTGGTCGATTGTCGGCGCAGTACATCCACCTGCATCTCCACCGCAATCAGCGACTGCACGGCGCCGTCGTGCAACTCCCGGGCGAAGCGGGCGCGTTCCACGGCCCCGGCGCGCAGCCGCAAACGGCGCAATAGAAGCACGTTGTAGACTGCCGGTCCGACCTGGAGCACTAGTTCATGCAGGAAGCGCAACTCCTCTTCGGTATCGCCGGTCAGGGAAGGGTCGAGCAGAAAGACCCGTCCCAGCCACTCGCGGCCAAACAAGAACGAGACCGACATAAGACTGCGGAAATTGTATTTTCGTGCCAGCCCATGCAGAAATTCCGGGCTGAGATTCCGGACCCGGGCGCCGTTCTGGTCCAATCCCACGAGAGAAAAGTGCCCATCTCCGTTGTTCCCGCTCCGCTGCGCGTAACAGGTGGTGGCCGGAGAGTCGTACAGGTAGGTCTCGCGATCGTTAACCGACGGGTCGAACCAGTGGAAGGCTGGATTTTCACCGGCACAGCGCACTTCCCCCACATAGACCCGGCGGCTGTTGGCTTCCTGGGAGGCGAGAATAATCTGTTTCGCCCCGTACATCGAGAGCAACTCGCCCGCGATCTCCTGCAGCGTGCCAGTCACCCCAGTTTCGACTCGCGCCTTGCCCAGAGTCCGCGCAATCACCGCTTTTTCGGCGCGAAGCTGCTTCTGCTGTTCCGCCAGATATCCCAGCAGCCAACCCATCACCAGCAGATAGATCGAGCGCATGAAAAGCGCTTTTGGTCCAAAGTACGCGGCATCGAGCGATAACCCGGGCAAGTTGTAACGTACAAAAATTCGCCCGATCCAGTCGATGAGGCCCCAGTGAAAGGCCAGGCTCTCGATCCACAACAAAGACACTGCCGCCGCGGCAGTGCCCACGGTTTCCCATAAACCCCAGCGGTACGCCGCCGCCGCCAGTATGAAAACAAAAAACAGAAAAAATGGATTGCTCCCGCCAACGGAGAAAACCGAGATCAGGGCTGGCCAGACGATATCGGCGCTGTGAACCAGCACTCGAAACGAAGCGGTCGATTGTTGCCGCCGCCGCAAAAAAATAATGACCATTACTCCTTGCGCAATATAGAAGGCCAACAATCCGAAAACCCAGATCGAATACCGGATTTCGCCCGGGTCCATCAGGATGGCGACTAAAGCAGAAATGGCAAGGAAGACGCGGGCGCTGGCCAGCCACCGTTCCGTCCGGCGCACATCGCCGGGGCTCATGGGAGCACGAAGTCTCCACAAAAAACGATCTTGAAGGGCTCGCAATGACAATCGACTACTTACCGCCACAAATAGGAATGCCACGGATATTATTGGCAATGCGCTGGAAGAGCAAGCGACATTTCCTTCGATCCCACTTAACGCCAATTATTCCAATAGCTTGGCTAGAAGAGAATGCCCGGCCAGATTCCCATGCTCCCGCCCGGGTTACGCAAGTAACTTTTCCGGTTTCAAGTTGTGCCTAAAAATGAGAGACGGATGGACTTCTCCCGGCGCTCTCAACTATGGATCTTCTCGGCTGCTGGCTTGGTCTGTATCCAGGCGGTGGCATCGCTAACCCTGCCTCGCAGCTTTAGCCTGATCGCATTAACCGACCTCACCCAACTGGCCTTGCTTCTTTCGGGTATGCTTTCTCTCCTGCCCAACGTTCTGGCAACCCGCGGCCGGCCCCGGCTTTTCTGGGGGCTGATGACATTAGGGCTTGTCTTCTGGCTTTGCTATCAAGTTCTGTGGTCTTACTTCGAAGTTTTCATGCGAAGGGATGTTCCCAATCCATTTGTCGGAGATGTTGTTTTATTCCTTCACCTGGTTCCGATGACCGCAGCGCTGGCCATTCAACCGCACGTGGAGCAGGAGGATCGCACCACACGGTTGGGCTCCCTTGATTTCGCCATGCTGCTGATTTGGTGGCTGTATCTTTATTTATTTGCCGTGATCCCCTGGCAATATGTCTCCATAAAAGAGTCGGCCTACGACCACAACCTCAATGCGCTTTACCTTACGGAGAAAGTCGCCTTTCTCGCTGGGCTGGCGCTTCTTTGGTTCCGTAGCAAGGGCCATTGGAGAATCATTTATGTAAGTTGGTTTGGTGCCAGCGTAACCTATGCGCTCAGTTCGTACCTGGCCAACTGGGCCATCGAGAGGAAGGTCTATTTTTCTGGCAGCATCTACGATGTTCCTCTGGGCGCGTCGATGGCAGGGATCACTGTCATCGGTGTCCTGGCTCTCCGCTCATCCCCGAAACCACAGCCCGCAGGCGAATCCAGCAGCCATGGAGTATGGGTCACCCGGCTTGGCATGATCGCCGTTTCCTCTCTTCCCTTGTTTGCCGCCTGGTCCGTATTTGGCGGCACAGCGCCCACGTCAGTGCGCAAATTCCGGCTGGTGGTCACCTTGGGATGCATGCTGATCATGGGCAGTTTGGTCTTCCTCAAACAGCACCTGCTGGACCGCGCACTCCTGCGCTCGCTGAGCGCTTCTCAGGATTCGTTCGAGAACCTCCGGCGCCTGCAGGCACAGCTCGTGCAATCGGAGAAGCTGGCATCTCTTGGTCAACTGGTAGGCGGCGCCGCGCACGAATTGAACAATCCTCTCACCGCCATGCTGGGCTATTCGGAACTGCTGGCGGCCACACCCGTCAGCGCTGAGCAACGGCAACTAATCCAGAAGATCGAGCACCAGGTGCGCCGAACCCGAACCCTGGTTTCCAGCCTGCTCAGTTTTGCCCAGCAGGTGCCGGCCGGCAAGACGCTGCTGGACATGAATGCTCTGGTGCAGACGGCGGTCAAACTTTGCCCGCCGCAATTACGAGCGGTCGGTATCCAGGTTCACACCGAATTGGCCAGCGATCTGCCGCGAGTCTTGGGCGACTCGAACCAACTCTTGCAAGTGTGTCTGCATATCACCAACAATGCTTTTCATGCCATGGCGGAAACCAGCGGCGTGTTTTCGGTTCGCACCCGGCTGCAGGACAATTTCGTGGTGCTGGAATTTTGCGATGATGGCAACGGCATCGAAGAACCAAGCCGCGTCTTCGATCCCTTCTATACCACCCGCCCCGTCGGCCAGGGAGCAGGCTTGGGACTGAGCGTTTGCTACGGCATCATTCAAGAACACAAAGGAAAGATTCTCTGCCAGAACCGTCCCCAGGGCGGAGCGATCTTCCGCATCGAACTTCCCGCAGCCCTGGCTTCCGCGGCAGCCGCTGCCTCCGCCTCGAAGACCTCCGCATCTGCAAAGGTCCACGAAGCTAAGACCCTTCAGCCTAGCTAGAGCGTTCGCCCGATTGTGTAAGCGATGTGGGCGCGGGCCTCTCGCCCGTACAAGGGCTAATGGCTTCTACGAGGCAGTCACCTCTACCGTCCCCTTCAACTGCCCGCACGCCGCATAAATGTCCCGCCCCCGGGGTCTCCGGACAAACGCCGGCACTCCCGCCGCAGTCAAGATTTTCTGGAACTGCGCGACCCGTTCCTCCGCCGGAGTTTGAAACGCAATTCCCGGCCCTGGATTCAGCGCGATCAAGTTCACCTTGGCACGCACTCCGCGGACAAGCTCAACCAACTCGCGCGCGTTCTCCACCGAATCATTCACCTCGTCCAGCAGAACGTACTCGAACGTCAGCCTTTCCCGATTTCGCAGAGGGAAATCGCGCGCCGCAGCCATCAACTTCTCCAGATTCCATTTGCGATTAATCGGCATCAGTCTGCTTCGCAATTCGTCATTGGACGCATTCAGCGAGATGGCCAGCTTCGGCCGCATCGGCTCGGCTCCAAGGTCATAGATGCGCGGCGCGATGCCCGCGGTTGAGACCGTCATCCGCGACTCCGGAATTCCTACGCCCTCCACCAGCAGACGAACTGCCTTGATGAAACTGTCGTAGTTCAAGAACGGCTCACCCATGCCCATGAAGACCACATTCACGCGCTGCTGCGGGGGCAACACGCGCTGAAGATTGAGTACCGCACAGATCTGCCCAACGATCTCGCCCGCAGTCAGGTTGCGCTTTACCCCCAGCAGCGCAGTCAAACAAAACTGGCAATCCACCGCGCAGCCGACTTGGCTGGAAACACAAATCGTCGCCCGATCCCAATTTTTCCCTGCCTGTTTTTCTTCTTCATCGCCAGCCTCGGTGCCATCTCCGGCTTCCCCGCCATCACCCTCCGGCATCCAGACGGTCTCCACACTTTGGCCATCGGCGAACCCAATCAGGTACCGAACCGTGCCGTCAGCGGAGGCAAATTTTTTTTCGATCTTCGGCCATCCGACCGAGAACCCGTTGTCCATCAGGTGGCTGCGAAACTCCTGCGGAAGCGTGGAGATCTGCTCAGCCGATTCAATTCGCTGGCGGTAAAGCGCTTCATAGAGTTGGCGCCCGCGATAGGCGGGCTGCCCCAGTCCTTCCGCAAGACCTGTAAGCTCTTGAAGAGTAAGGCCTAGAAGTACGGTCTTTTCTGTTTCACTCATGCATCTAATTACTCGGGCCGGCCTTACAAGTGATTGTAGAGGAGATTTCGGGAGTCTCTTTACAGATTGGCCGAAAAATTGGCGACTTCCTCGTAAGTACATGATCCAATGGGGGTAACGATGGTTCACCGATGCTCGGTCCGGTGTGTAACAATAGGAGCAACACTCGAGACCGGCTTTACAGCTTTGCAAAAAGACATTTGATTCGGATCAGGGCATGCCTTCACAGGCTGCGGAAAACTCCGAACTCTGCGTGCGGCAGGCTTTCGCCCCTGGGGTCCCAGAAGTCGCCTGTTGGTAAACGAAAATGGTCAAAGAACTACGCAACATTCGTCGGGAAGTGCTGCCCAACGGGCTAGCTGTCATCACTGAAGAAATGCAGCACATTCGATCGGTTTCCATCGGCATCTGGATCACGACCGGATCGCGCGATGAAGACCCGCAATGGAATGGTATCTCCCATTTTATCGAGCACATGGTGTTCAAAGGGACCAAGCATCGCTCGGCGGAGGACATCGCCCGCCAGGTCGATTCCATTGGCGGCAACATGGATGCCTTCACCGCCAAGGAGTGCATCTGCTTCAACGTCAAGGTGCTCGACGAGCATCTGCCCATCGCCATGGATGTTCTCAGCGACCTGGTTCTCAACCCGGTGTTTGATGTCCAGGACATCAGCCGCGAACGCGGTGTAATTCTCGAAGAAATCAAAATGGACGAGGACAGCCCCGACTATCTCGTCCACGAAATCTTTACCCAGAATTTCTGGAAAGATCACCCGCTCGGCAAGCCGATTCTCGGCACCAAGGATACGGTCAAGAAATTTGAGCGCGACCCCGTGTTAGGTTTCTACGCTCAGCGCTTCGCGCCCGGCAATCTGATCATTTGCGCCGCCGGCAATCTTAAGCATGCGCAGTTCGTGGAACTCGTAGCCAAACACTTCCAGCATATGCAGCCCATCAAGAACGGATTCCACAGTTCGCAACCGAAGATTGTGCCGCGCATCATCATGCGCAACAAAAAAGCTCTCGAGCAGGTCCAGATTTGCATTGGCGTGCCTTCCCATCCGATCGCCCACGAAAAACGCCACGCATCCTACATCCTGAATACCCTCCTCGGCGGGGGCATGAGCTCGCGTCTGTTTCAGAATATCCGCGAGCGGCAAGGGCTTGCCTACGCGATTTACAGCGATCTCAATCCCTACCGCGATACTGGTTGTCTTTCGGTTTACGCGGGCACCTCGCGGGAGTCGGCCAGCAAGGTGGTGCAGTCCGTGGTTTCGGAGTTCCGCAAGCTCAAGTCGGACGACGTTCCCGAGGAAGAACTTCGCCGCTCCAAAGACCAATTGAAGGGCAGCCTGATGTTGTCGTTGGAATCTTCCACGGCGCGGATGTCGAATCTCGCGCGCCAGGAAATGTACTTCGACCGCTTCTACAGCATGGACGAACTGCTGGAGAAAATCGAGAAAGTCACCGCGGAAGATGTCAAAACTTTGGCCAATGAATTTTTCCACACCGAATCCATCGCGGTCACCGTGCTCGGCAATCTGAACGGCTTGAAGCTTACCCGCGAACAACTCACCTGCTAGAAACAATCTACAGCTCGGCAGCGATGCGGGCGTGAGCGTCGTCGCTCGTGCGCCCGTCCAGCCCTGCCATTGAGGACGCGGAGTCGTTCGCTTGCGGACGA
>Ga0187819_10000649_pt1 | contig 17530 bp, 16 predicted proteins | sample NC_wetland_sal_i_15_FD_132411 | JGI IMG/M metagenome (GOLD analysis project Ga0187819, IMG submission 132411) | Wetland sediment microbial communities from Neuse River Estuary, North Carolina, USA - SO4_4 | ecosystem: Environmental > Aquatic > Freshwater > Wetlands > Sediment | place: USA...
AACGAAGCAAGATCTCGGTGGATTTTGATTGCCCCGAGAACTTGGGCCGGCTATCGCGAGAGGTGGAGACTGCCGTCTTTCGCCTCGTCCAGGAGTGCTTGACAAACATCCTTCGCCATTCCGGCAGTCCTACGGCTACCGTTCAGGTCGCCCTCTCGGATGGCCACCTGCGAGTCGACGTAAGAGACATGGGTAGAGGCATATCTCTCGAGCAGCGAGAGCAGATGGAATCTGCAGGCACGGTCGGCGTTGGAATCCGCGGGATGCGCGAACGCGTCAAGCAACTGGGCGGGCGCCTCGAAATCACTTCTAATGGCGTTGGCTCCGGGACTCGAGTGTTCGTTCAGTTGCCTGCTGTCGTCGAACCCGCCTGCACCGACGATGCGAGCACGGAGCTAGCATCGTAATCTTCATCCGGCCAGAGATGCCAGAGACCTCTTTCGGACTGTCCCCGCGCAAAAACGGGTCGGACAGCATTGTCCGAAGTGAGCCACACAGGAATAGGCTCATTTGTTGTATTCTTACAACAGTTTGCCTCAAGCGCGACACTGGTGTCCCGTAAGTTATTGAAAATAAAGAGAGGAATGCGCCAGAGGTCGGAACTTCAAGTGCTCTATTTAAATCGGCCTGTTCTCGGATGACCTACCAGCTTACTATCCAGCGACCTGCTGAAACGGAAGGAGTTGGGCTGCACACGGCAGTCCGGTGCCACATGCGTTTCGTTCCGGCGCCGGCCGATACGGGCATCGTTTTCCGACGGGTGGACCTGGATAACTTTGAAATTGAAGCGCACGTGCGCAATGTGGCGCGCGTCAGTTATGCCACCAGCCTGATGAAGCAGGGCGTTTTGCTGTCGACTACCGAGCACGTCTTGGCCGCCCTCTACTCCTGCGGGATTGACAACGTTTACGTCGAACTCGACGCCCTCGAACTCCCCATCCTCGACGGATCATCCGAACCCTTCATTCGCATGTTGGCTCGCGCCGGAACCCGCCGCCTTCGTCGTCCGCGAAAATATTTTCGGGTGGTGCGGCCGCTTGAGTTCGTAGACGGCGATCGCAGGATCGGCATCTATCCTTGCGATCAGTTTCGCGTTCACTGTTTCGTCAACTACAAACACCCCAATGTCGGACCGCAGGAAGTCGAAATGGACGTGGATCGGGAGTCCTTCAGCCGCGAGTTAGCGCCGGCCCGCACGTTCGGTTTCATGAAGGATTTCCCGGACCTTCGAAGTATGGGACTGATTCGCGGCGGCTCCGTCGAAAACGCGATCGTGCTTGACGACAAAAATATCCTGAATGGCCCGTTGCGCTTTCCGGACGAGTTTGGACGCCATAAAGCTCTCGACTTGATTGGAGACCTGGCGCTTGTCGGCCGGCCCCTGCAGGCCTTAGTCGTGGCGCACAAAGCGGGGCATGCTTCGCACACACAGCTAGTCACGCGGCTTCTTGCGGATCATTCTCTCTGGGTCGAAACGACGGAAGACAGAAGCGAAACGAGCGACATCGCGTCCAGCCCTGTTTCTGCCAGCCCACCCTCCTAAAGCAGTTGCGCGACAGCCAATCTCAAACAGAGCCTGGGCTATCTCTTTCCGATCCGGTAGACGATCCCAATCGAAGCGCGATAATTGGATTGCGCCGGCTGGGTAGACCCCGTGCGCAGAAACCTGGTCGACATGTAGTCGAATTGCGGAAAGCGGATTAACCAATGCTGCTTGAAGTTGATATCGACCCCGGCTCCGCCTTCCCACACGAACGCGAAATCCGTGTTCACTTTCGGCTGAAAGCCTCCGAAGGCAGGAATGGAATTTCGATAGTATCCCTCGCCAAATAAGAAATGTCCCCACGGCGTGATCTTGTGGTGTCGCAAGGGAAAAAATTGAGGACCGGCAAGGATCGTGTAGACGCTGCTCTTCCCGAAGTACGCTTTACGTCCGTAATCTCCGGAGGCTTCGATTTGCGCGCCGGCCCACCGGCGCAGGTTGTAGTCCGCTGACCCGTTCCAGCCTGCCATGTCTACGTAATATCCGATGGGCGCCGTGTAGCGGTTGAACGAGCCGCTGGCCGAAAGCTCGATTTTCGGCGTCTCGGGCGGAGGACCTTTCTTTCGCTTGGGAGTTTTAGACGGCCCCTCTTTTCGCACTTGAACCGGCGGACCGCTTGAGCTTTGTCCCTGCTGTGCCTGTGCTTGGGCAAACGCGGCACTCGCGACCAGTGCCGCAAAGACGAACAGACCCACGAGTTTCTTCATCCGCACCGCCCTCTAATATTTCGCTTCAATCTCATCTCCATTGGAAGCTGGCTATCATACATTGCCTGCTGCTCTTTTCTGTACGAGCTTTGCGGTTGCCAAAGTCACCGTGCTTTTCTAGCCTTCGGCTAGACGTAAATGAACCGGCCCGCCTTTAGAACGCGGCAAAGCCGAAACAGGTTGTCTCGTGTCCAACCCCGAAACCAAGAGTTGCTTTTCGAGTCTTAGCGCGGTCAGATGGGCGTTAAGCCCCTTTTTACTATGCGGCGCGAGCTCTGGTCATCAGCCGGCGCCAGGACCGGCTTCGCACCAACTGGACGATCGGGTACCACGGAACTAACTTCCCCGCTGAACGAGCGCAACGACTCGTCTTCTCGCAGAGGATTTCCAGTCATTGTCTTTAATAAGCGTTCGAGTCGCTCCCTCCACAGAGAAACTTTGTAGCGTGAAGCGACCTATCTATGAAGTTAATTCGAATTGGAACTGCTATCCCTTCGCCTATCAATATAAGAACCTTTTCTCCAACTCCTCGCTGCCTTGCTACGCGCGGATCGCGAAGCCCAATCTTCTTGAACGAACGAGCCGACCGATTGTGAACAGGCGGCGCATGCAGTAGAGTTGCGGTTCAAGTCACCAGGCGTCGACGATGAAAGTTCCATTCCTCGATCTCAAGGGCGAATTCCTTGAGCTGCGCGACGAAATCCTTTCGGCCTTCGATCGCGTTGGCCAAAGCGCGTCTTTCGTTCAAGGTGCGGAAGTCGAAGCCTTCGAGCGCGAATTCGCCGACTTCTGCGGAGCAAAACATTGTATCGCGCTGAGCAATGGAACCGCGGCGCTTCACGTGGGCCTGCTGGCGATCGGTGTTCAGCCGAGCGACGAAGTCATTACTACGCCGAACACCTTCATTGCGACAGCCGAGGCGATCACCTATTGTGGCGCGCGCCCGGTCTTCGTGGACATCGATTCCTCGACGGGAAATCTCGATGTGAGCCGGATCGAGCGCGCCATCACGCAGCGCACACGCGCGATCGTTCCCGTTCATCTTTACGGTCGTCCCGCGGATATGGACCCGCTACGTGAAATCGCTGCGCGGCACGGACTGCACATTCTCGAAGATGCAGCGCAAGCGCATGGCGCGTGTTATCGCGGCCGGCGTGTCGGTGCCCTCGGCGACGCCGCCGCGTTCAGCTTTTATCCCACCAAGAATCTGGGCGCGTGCGGGGAAGGCGGCGCATTAACCACGGGCGACGAGCAGATCGCAAAATTCGCGCGAGCCGCGCGTTCGCATGGCCAGACGACACGCTACGAGCACGAATCCGTAGGTTACAACTACCGAATGCAAGGGCTGCAGGGTGCAGCGCTGCGCGTCAAACTGCGCTATCTCCGCGCGTGGAATTCGAGGCGCCGCGAAATCGCGGCGGAATATCGCCGGTTATTGCGAGGCGCACGCGTGCAGCTTCCTGCCGACGATCTGCGCGACGAGTGTGTCTACCACCAATTCGTGATTTACGTCCAGAATCGCGACGTCCTCGCCACGCAACTCGCCGCGCGCGGAATCGAGACGGCCGTCCACTATCCGAAACCCTTGCACCTTCAACCTGCGTACGCGTCGCTTGATTTATCTCGAGGAAGTTTCCCCAACGCGGAATGCGCCTGCCAGCGCGTGCTGAGCCTGCCGATTCATCCGCGTTTGACCCCGGAGCAGATCGCCTATGTGGGGAATTCGGTTCGCGAAGTGGTAGGCGCAAACTAACTGCGCGCGACCGAAGCTTGGCCTGGGAGCAAGTGAAAGCCGCACGTCACGCAATGTGCGGAGCGCCTTCGGAACAGATCGAATCTCCTACAGCTCTACCGTGCTTAACTCTGATTCACCGAGTCTTGGGGCGGCGTCGCTTCAGCTGTTTGGTGGATCGCATCGGGTAAATGATCGGGGGTCTCGAATCCGGCCTCGCGTCTTCGAAACGTCTCGGCAAGCTCGCCGAAAAACTTCGCGCAGGAATCGCGCAGGGCCTGGTCCGACAGGCGCCTGATCGATTCGATCGCGTCATGCCCATGCTCGTTCAGGCGCCGCACCGAAGAAACGATCCACGAATCGCTCGTGGTTTCCAGGCGTTCGTGGTAGCGCTCCGCAGCTTCGCTGCTGAGCCACTCGAGATTTTCAGACCATTTTTTCTGATCGGCTTCATGCTCGGCGCGGCGGGACGCAAGGACCGCACCGAGCTCACTGGTGAACGCGCTGCGCCCTTGCGTGATGCTGGCTTCGAGATGCGACGCCATTCGCGACTGAAAATTCGCGAGAGAAGATTCTCCGTTCGTTTCGAAATTGCTGAGAAGCTGGGTGGCTGAGTTCTCGAGTTCCTGCTTTCGTTCCTGAACTACGGTGAGGCTCGCACTTCTGAGATTTTCGACCTCTCGGTCCGAAGCGCCTCGCAATACTTCGCCGAAACCGGCCGCGGTTAGTTCCGCCACCTGCTCAATTTGTGTGCGCGCTTTTCCCGTGAGTTCGGTCGCGAACGCATCGAGTTGCTGCCGGATGCCGTCCGCGTGAGTCGCTGATTCGGCCTCCATTTCTGCGCTGAGCCGGTGCGTTACTTCGCCAACCTTCACATCGAGGCCTGTTCCCGCCGTCGCCAGCGTCTGCTCGAGCAGCGTTTGCAGGCGCGCGCGAGCATCCTGCTCGGACCAGTGGGCGGCTTTATCAATCGAGTCAGCAGCGGCATGAGCGGCGCGAGCGCCACAGGCCTCGACTTCCTCGTTCCACCTTGCAATGGCTTCTTTTCGTGTGATTTCAAAATCGTCGCGCGCCGTTTCCACGGCCGCGCTCAGATAGCCGAGCAATTCCTTCTCGTTCCTCTCCGAGAGCTGGCGCAACCGTTCGCGGTGCAAGCGCAAACTCTCTCCCACCTGCACTTCTCTGCTCGAAAGCTCGTGCAGGAGTTGCGGCACGCGCTCGAGATGCGGCGCCAGTTTAGCCTCGATTTCAGCCGCAGCGCTCTCCGCCGTTTGTTGTTTCATTGCCGCTAAAGACGAAGCTGCTTTCTCGATGACGGCTGTCATCAGCGCTTCTGCGCGTTCTTCGAGAGCGCGCGTCTGCGCATCCACAATGGTTTGCAGGCGCCGGTTCAACTCCTCCAGTGCATCGCGTGTCGCGCTGTCTACATGGGCGGAAAAGTCATGGATTGGAGCGGCTGCTTGTTCGATTTCGACGAGCGAGGACTTGGCGCGAGCCACCTCCTCGTCCAGCGCGATTTTAACTTGGCTTGCATCCTCGCGCGCCTGGGCCAGCGATTCCAACAGCGGGCGCCTGAGTTCGTTCAAGCGGTTCGAGATCGTGGGTTCGGACTCCCGCAGGAAATCTTCCGACTTCGCCGATAGTTGCGCCGCAATACGCTGGACTCCGCTGTCCAAGGACGATTCCAGCAACTCGTTCCATTCAGATTGTGCGGCCGTCATTTCGGATTCGAGGCGTTCGCGCCACTTGGCGACAGTTTCCCCAGAAAATTCCTGCACCGGCTGCGCCGCGGGAGCTTGCGCGATGCGTGCCGCTTCGAGTGCTTCGAATTCGAGGCGCACGTGCGCGAGACGGCTGGCTGCGTCGGCTGCCGCCTCGTTTTCAGCCCGCAGCGCGTTCCCGTTCTTTTCGATCTCCTCGATCAGGCGCTTGGCCTGGCTCAGGCCTTCGTCGAACTCGGACCTGATTAGCGCGAGCACGTCGTTCTGCTGAGCGGAAACCTGTTCGCGTGCGGCATTTTGCACTTGCTCGAAATCTTCTTTCCATTTGCGGAATGATTCCTCGGACGCCCACAACTGTTTCTGATGGACATCCTCCGCGGCCTTCCGTACTTCCTCGCTCGCGCGCGCCGCAGCCTCGTCGACCACCTGCCTGGCGCGCCGCTCGAGTTCCGCGCTCAACTCCCGAAGCAACGGATTGTCCGAGCCCGCAAGCTCGCTGGCCAAAGGCTCGGCCTTCGACTCGGAAGCGATAAAATCAGACACAACCGAATCGGAAGACTCGGATTCAGAAACAGGTCCCATACTGGTCATGTTGTCCATCGATTTTTCCTTATGATTGCCTGACCCATTTTCAGTTTCTACTTCGAAAGCTCTGTTCCCCAAATCGGCCTCGGACGGCACGGCGCTTGCCTCAGAAACGTAAGGAGCATCCTCAACGACCGCCCAATCAGGCGGAGCAGGCTCGAATGCCCATAGGTTCGCGGGTTTTTCGAACTCGACGGCAACTTGGAAATATTCGCGGACGGAGTGCGGGCGCTGAACCCACGCGACACGCGCTCGGCTATCACTCGAGTCGCAGCCCCGCTTCACTTGCAGAGTAACCCACGCGTTCTTCGGAAGGTGATGCTTCGAGGTGTACCGGCAGCCGTGAAAGTTGAAATCGAGTGTACTGGTGGGCTCTTCAAACGGCTGGCCCAGTAAATCATTGCCGCGCACCGTGATGGGTAAAGACTCCGACACCCGCTCACTGCGGCGACGCTGAGTACTCGGCTTGCTAAAATCCAATTAAGCCCACCCGCCTTGCAATTTCAGGTGCGTGACAATACCACTGTGGCGCGGCGGGGTCTAGAGGAGAATCGAGCCTCGGAGAAGATTTTTTTTGTGCTTTTTTCATTACGAATTAACGCGCCAGAAACGCGCAACTCTTGTGGACGCGCGTTTCACGAAGTAGCCGAATTCAAAAGCCCTATCAGTGCGGCTTCGTTTTCCCTTTTGTGACGGTCGTAGCTTCGCCGCCGCTCAGTTGCGCCAGTTCGTCGAGTCCGGCCTTAGCCTGGGGCGCGTAAGGCCCGCTCGGCGCGGCGTCAATGCACTTCTGGTACGCCTCCTTGGTTCCCGGAGGAATCACCGCGACCATTTTGTTGCCTTCCATCTTCGTATCGATCAGGGCGGTCAGAGACGAACCTAGGAGGAACCAGGTCTGAGCATCCTTGGCGTCGATCTCCGTAGCCTTCTGGAACGCGGCGACGGCTTCCTTTTGATGCTGCTTGTTGTACAGAACAATGCCCAGGTTCTTCCAGCAGACGGCGGCGCTCGCCGGCTCGAGGGCCGCGGCCTTGTCGCAGTCCGCCTTTGCTTCATTCACCTTTTGTTCCAGAACGTTGGGATCGTTTTGCATAACTGCCGCGTCGGCGAGGTTCGTGCTCAAACGCGTGTACGTGCCGGCATTCGGCTGAGCATCGACGGACTTTTGAAATGCGGTGACGGCATCATCGTATTTGCCGGCGCATTCGTAAGCTGCGCCAAGATTCTGCAGCACTACTGCCGTATTTTTGACGTCCTTCGGCTGAACGCCCTTCGCGGCTGCGGCAAACTCATCTGCGGCGTTCTGGCAATCCGTCGTGCGCTTCTCCTGCAGGCCGCTCTTTTGGTCGGCGGAAGCAGTCCGGATTTGCTGGCCGAGAGCATCGGCCTCCGTCATGGCCTGGCGCCCGGCGTCGAAGTGCGTTTTCATGTTTTTGAAGGCGTTCTCTTCCTCGGCGCGCTTCTTCGCTTCTGGACTTTCGGCGTACTTGGCCATGATCTCTTTGTAATTGATGATCAGCGTGCCCGACTCGCCTTCCTTCACCTGGAACTTCTCGGAAAATGGCGGTATTTGCGCGTTCGGGCTCGTCACGCTCACGTCGTAAATGCCGGCCCGCAAACCGAGTTGAACGAACTTGCCGCTCTTGTCCGTCTTCGCCGTGACTACCTGCCCGGAATCCTCGTTTTTCAGCGTCACCGTAGCGTCGGGCAGCGGATTGCCCTGCGCGTCAAGCACTTGTCCGTCGATACGGTTGTTGCCTTGCGCCGCAGCCACTCCGGCGCACATCAGGAGCAACACTGCAATCCCCACGAAATGAATCCATCGTTTCATTTGGGCTTGCCCTCCTATCGTTATGAATTAACCAATTATGGCGCAACCCGGACCCGATACGCGATGGGGTCGGCAACGCCTGCCTCAGAAAAAGCCAGGAGCCGCAGCCGGCAACTATCGCATATTCCGCAGGCTTCGTCATCGAATTGGTAACACGACCACGTGCGGTCGAGAGGCGCGCCGAGTTCAACGCCGCGACGCACGATCGCGCTCTTGCGCATCCCGATTACAGGCGTCGCAATTTCGATCTGCGTCTCCGGCCGCGTTCCTTCGCGGATCACCTGCTCGAACGCGCGATAATACTCAGGCCTGCAATCGGGATAGCCGGAGCTGTCCTCCGCCACCGCTCCGATGAAAATCGCCGACGCGCCGATCACTTCGGCCCAGCTTACCGCCGCGGCTAGAAAATGGGCATTCCGGAAGGGAACGTAGGTGATGGGAATGTCCGCGTGCGGTTTCAGTGCGGCGCCGCTTTCTGGCACGGCAATGCGTGCATCGGTGAGGGCGGAGCCTCCGATCTGTGCAAGGGCGTCAAGCCGGATCACGAGCCTTTCGCGAACGCCATAAAAATCAGCGATTTCCTCGAAGGAGCGGCGCTCTCGGCGCTCCGTCCTCTGCCCGTAACTGGCGTGCAGCAGCGCCAGCTGGTGCGTTTGATTCGCGACAGCGACGGTGACGCACGAGTCCAAGCCTCCACTCAACAGCACCACCGCCTTCTTCATCTCGGTTGCCACTTAGGAAATTATAGACCGGTCGGCGCGGTTCTGAAAATCAGAGGGACACGGTACGGATTGTCCTGCGCTCGCTTTGCAGCTACTCGGAACGCGCTTCTCGAATCACATAGGTAGGCCAGCTCTCGACGACAATCGCCGGAGGGCTACATGCCAATTCATCAAACGCCCTTCGTCGCCGGATCCCAGATGAACTTGTGCAGTTGCAGCCCCAATCGCACGGGAAGGCGGTCAGTGAGAATCCATCCGGCCAGTTCGCGAGGATTCAGGCCCGGCCATTTTCCTTCGGGGTCGGCGAAAACCGGCGAGAACAGCACCTCGCGAACGCGCTCGCTCAACTCGTGCTCGCTTGTGAAGTCGCGCGCGAACTCGTAATCTCGTCGGCTCGAAATCACAAACTTGATTTCGTCTTTATCATCGATGGCATTGAGATTTGCCATATCAAACGTGTCCGGCTCGCCAGAATCGGGGCATTTCACGTCAACAATCTTGATAATGTCGCGCGGCAGCCCGCCCACGAACCGCTCGCCGCTCGTTTCGATCATCACCGTGTAGCCGTCAGCAAGCAGCTTTGCCGCCAATTCTGGAGTTTCCGGTTGCAACAGCGGCTCGCCTCCCGTGATTTCGACCAGCGAAATTCGTGACGTGCCTTTATCGGCGTGTTCGCGCACGCGTTCGCGCACATCATCGACGGACATTTTCGTTCCGCCGTAAAACGCGTAGGCGGTATCGCACCACGTGCACCGCAGGTTGCACCCGGTGAGCCGCACGAAAACGCACGGCAATCCAGCGCGGCTTCCCTCGCCTTGAATGGACTTGAAGATTTCGGCGATAACCACGATGAACTTCCCGCGAACTCAGCGTGCCGACTGGGATTCGCCGGCTCGCTGTTTCTGCCGGCGCAAAACGTAAATCACGAATATCGTGATGGCCACAAGCTCGGCCGCGGTGACCGATACTGCCACGCGCCAGCCCCAGCCAAATGCCAGCCAGCAGAACGAGGTGCCCACGGCGGGAATGCCGACCACAAGAAATGCGCGGTTCATCGCTGCCTTCGCATCTCAGGAGGAAGTTTCACGGGCGGTAAGTGGCGGCCGAAGTGTCCGTTTCCCATACTGTAATACTCGCAATGGATGCACCGTTGGGCGCCGATTGCAATTGCTTCGTGGCCTCGTCATAGATGTGCTTGGCAACATTCTCCGCCGACGGATTCAACACATCAAATGGCTTCACCTCGTTCAGATAACGATGGTCGAGCGACCGGATGGCGTTTTGGATCACCTGCTTCAAATGAACAAAATCATAAAGCAGCCCGGCCGGGTCCAGTTCCGGGCCCGCTAAGGTCACCCGCACCTTGTAATTGTGGCCGTGCAGGTTTTCGCACTTGCCCTTGTAATTGCGCAGGTTATGCGCGGCGGCAAAAGTTTCGTCCACAAAAACTTCGTACATGATGCCTTTCGAGCCCGTTCCGACGCCATCAGGAAACCCGTGCGCCTCGCGTTTCGCCTGAATTCTGCATGAAACGCGCTGCTACAACAAGGTCTTGTGTCGTCGTGTATTCAGGCAAGGACTCGAGAAAAATTTTACCATACTGCATGCGCAGGATGCGGTTGTCGAGAATCGCCAGAATCCCCCGGTCGGATTTCGAACGAATTAATCTTCCGAATCCCTGCTTCAGCGCCAGCACTGCTTCCGGCACCTGATATTCCGCGAACGCGTTCCGCCCGTCCTCCTGCAGCGCGCGGACGCGAGCGGCAACAATAGGGTCGCTGGGGACGGCGAACGGCAGCTTGTCGATAATCACGCAAGAGAGCTGCGCGCCAGGCACGTCCACACCCTGCCAGAAGGTTGCCGTGGCGAACAGCACCGCGTTGGGGGTCGAGCGAAAACGGTCCAGCAAAGTCGATCGCGGCGCTGTCCCTTGCAACAGCAGCGGAAAACGGACCATTGCGGAGACGCGCTCGAATACATCCTTCATCTGCGCGTAGCTTGTGAACAGGCAAAATGCGCGCCCTGCCGTAATTTCCAGCAGCTTCACGATTTCCGCCGCGGCGCTGGCTGAAAATGTGGCATTGCGCACGTCCGGCAGCGTTCGCGGGATGTACAGCAGTGCCTGCGTCCTGAAATCGAATTCGTGCGGCAGAACCGCTTCTGTCGCAGGCGTGACGCCCAGCCGCTGCTTCAGGTAATCGAAGCGTCCGCCTACGGCCAGCGTCGCCGAAGTGAGCACGACGGTATCGAACTGGTCGAACAGCCGCTCGCGCAGAATCTGGCTCACATCGATCGGCGTCGCCGCCAGGAAAACACCGCGCCCGCGCCGCTCGTACCAATAGACATAGCCTTTTTCCTCGCTTTCGAGCAGAAAGGCTAATTCCCGGCGCAATTCGCCCGCGCGGCGTCCCAGGCCGATCACTTCCTCCGGTTTCGGAGACAGCGCGGCAAGTTCGGCTTCGACTCGTTTCAGTGCGGACGTCAATTCGCCGTAGGCCTCGTGATTGCGCTCCACAAACGACCGTCGCTCGGCCGCCTCGAACGCATATCTTCCTTCGCGCTCGCCGAAATTCTCGAAGAAATTCCGGCTGCGCTCGCGCATGCGCACCAGATACTTCCGCAAAACGGAAGCTTCAATTTGCAACAGGCGTAGCACAGCTTCCGTGTCCCGCGCCAGCTCCTCGAACTGGTAGCTCGAAACCTGCCGCCCAAAATAATCGCTGGCCACGTCCTCGATACCGTGCGCTTCGTCGAAGACCACGGCGGAATATTCGGGAAGGATCGAACCAAAATCGTCATGACGTATGGCTAGATCCGCAAAAAATAAATGATGGTTGACGATGATCAAATCCGCTTCGTGCGCGCGCTGGTGCATGGCCGTGATGAAACACCTCTGAAATTCTGCGCATTTCTGACCCGTACAAAGATCGCTCCGCGCGTCGATCCGGTTCCACAATTCCGAATCGTCGGGCAGAAAAGTAAGTTCGCTGCGATCTCCTGTTTCGGTCAATTTCTCCCAATCCTTGATTTGCGCGAACCAGTCGACCTCGTCGATGCCCTTCAGCGCGGCCTGGCCATCCATTTGATGCACTTTCGTGCGGCACAAAAAATTCGACCGGCCCTTCATGAGCGCAACCTTCAGATTCGGAGCGAAGTTCTTCCGTAGAAATGGCACATCCTTGTGGAAGAGCTGCTCTTGCAGCGATTTCGTTGCCGTTGAAACGACCACCTTGCGCCCGCTGCGGATTGCCGGAATCAGGTAAGCAAGCGTCTTGCCGGTGCCCGTGCCTGCCTCGATCACCACGTGCCGATGCTTCGCGAAAGCGTCGTCGACAATTTTCGCCATCTCCAGTTGAGAGCGGCGAAATTCATAACTACCGTGCCGCTTCTCGAGCAGCCCGCCGGGACCGAAAATCTGCTCGACGCCGACTGCGTCTTCGGATTTGGCGGTTTCGGGGCTGGCGATGGCCGTTTTCTTTGGCATGCTGTTTTGGAATTACAACCGCACCGGAATTCTCGGGCGTCCGCGCCGCGCCCGGAGGTAACGGCTAACATAGCACAGCGCGTACGTGACCACGACGGCGATTGAAAACAGCTCTGGCGCTGCATCGGGTTGCGGAGCGATCTATTGGGATTCTTACGGTTTGGCGGGTTGAGTCGCGGAAAACGCGGTGGTGTGGTCGAGAACGATCCGCCAGCCGTCGCCAAATTTGCGCAAATCCAAAGTAAATATTCCGGAGGGATGGTCCTTTTCGCGCTGGAGATGATACTGGCCGATGACGAAGGCCGAGTTCGCGCACTCCTGATGCACTTCGATATTCGAAAACGTGAGGTGTCCCATCGCTTCGCGATTCGGGTACGCGCGATGGTAACGCTCGAGAACCGCTTGCCACCCGCGAGCCATGCCCGTCGCGCCCACGAAAGCAGTTTCGTCTGCCTTCCAATAGGAAGTCATGAAGGAGTCAATATCGCCTCGATTCCAGGCGTCCGCCTGAGCCGCCAGCAATTGTTTGATTTGCGACTCAGCCGAACTCGCGGTCGAATTCTTACCGGCCAGCTGTTGCGGCCGCACTGGCGCCGCAAGTACTGCCAATAATCCCGCATAACTGCAAACGATCGTAGCAGCGAGCGCGAGCACACGAAGCCGCACAGACACCTCCCGGGACCGAGCCCCAAACCTGGCCCTTTTTATCGCATTGGCTGGTGTGACTCAAGAGAATCACGCCAGTACGGTGGTTCTATTGTGCGCTGCAGCCCCAGAAGCGACACTGAGGTTGGTCGAAAATGCTAATTGCCGCGCTCATCTTCGTGATCTCGCTGGCGACAGTAGTTCAGTTCGCCGTGTTCTCCTGGCGCGCTGGCCTGCTGCGGGCCGCCTCGGAGCCGATATCGGCGCAGTGGGAATCCATGGCTGATTCTGCAGCTAAGTCATTGATTTCAGACGAGTTCATGAATATCACGGCTTACGGCAAGCTTTGCCCTGATATCGGCGCTGGCTCGGTTCCCAAGTTCCGCTCCCTGCGCTTGTACTACGGTCTCCTGCAAGCGGTGACGAAAGTCAGCCGCAGCTTCATGCCCGAGAATCTGGCTTGGACCACGCGCGAAATGGCCTTGTGCACGCGCTGCGCCGCTGTCATGCTTTCCCACCAACTCGACCGTAACCAGGCCTTGTCTGCCGCCGCCCGCTCCTTCTAGCCCTTTCTACCTCTTGCCTGCAAGCTCCTTTCGCTGCACAATCCCGCCGGGTCATTTCCGGCATTGCTGTCATTGGCGAGGCTCTGACGCAACAGATGCCCAACACCGTCCAAGGCACCTTGCGGTTTCTGCGCGTTCTCTATGGGGTATTGCTCTTTTCTATGGCTCTTGATGTCATCGTCGCAGAAAGGATCGCCCCTCGAAATCAAGTTACTCTGAGCAGCCTTTTCCCTTGGTACTTGGCTGTGGTAGGCGTCGTCATGGTAGGAGTTGCCGTAGGGACACGAATCCATCTCGTTCGGCCCGCACTCGAATGGCTGCGGTCGAACTCTAATGATGCCGCATCGCTTCGGAGGTGGACAACTGGTGCCATTATCAGTGCGGTTATGTTCGAAAGCGTGGTGCTGTTAGGCTTTGCGCTGCGTTTTATGTCCGGAACTCGCGTGCAATCTTTTCCCTTCTACGCTGTTGGCATCGTGTTGATGCTCGTCTTTTGGCCTCAGGAACCCTAATCGCTGTCCTCGTTCCTGTTTGTCCCATTGGACAGTACCTCTTACGTTATCGGTTCGCCGGATTCCCGTTCTGCGCGCGAGGCTCCGCGCTTTAATTGTTCTGACGGGGTCGTGTTCCCGGAGGCGTAGGAACGATGAGGACGCGGTGTCATTTTCCAGCACTTCTGTCCGTGTATATCTTGGCGTCTTGGCTCTGCCTGGCGGGGTGCACCGGCACTCCGAAGCACTTTAATGTTGTTCAGTTGACCCCTGCCACAGCGCAAACCATCGACGAAGGCACGACTCTGGGCATCGCCGCTACGGTGTTAAACGATACATCCGGCGCGGGCGTCACCTGGACCCTCAGCGGTCCTGGGACGCTCAGTTCAACGACACCAACCGGCGCGTTTTACAATGCCCCCGCGTCCGTAACGGCTTCCACCACCGCCACCGTCACAGCCACGTCAGTTTCTTTTCCGACTCAGTCCGCTTCGCTTGTCATCACAGTTGTGCGGCCGCCCTCGATTACCACGACTTCGTTGTCAGCAGCGAGTATTAATGTCGCCTATAGCGCGACGATCAACGAGACCGGCGGAGTTGGCCCGTTCACGTGGTCCATTGTTTCGGCGCCCTCCTGGTTGTCTCTCGCAGCCAGCACAACAAGCAGCGTCAATCTGACAGGAACGCCCGCGGCCGCGAATCAAGGCACCTTCCCAGTAACCGTCAGCGTGACAGACTCGAGCGGCCTCATCGCTACGTCCTCGGGCCTTACCATCACCGTAACAAATTTGACGATCACCACGACGTCCCCGCTTCCTACCGCTGCCGTAGGTTCGGCATACAGCGTCCAGTTCTCGGCCACCGGCGGGACCTCGCCTTACACATGGTCGGTGGCAAGCGGTTCGACTCCGCCGGCCGGCTTGACACTGAGCAGTACAGGTCTGCTCTCCGGAACGCCCACGGTTGCGGCGTCGCCCGCTACGTTCGGCATTACCGTCACCGACAGCGAAGCGCCTCCAGTTTCTGTCACCGCTACATTCACGCTGACGATCGCTGGCTCCCAAAACACCGCGCTGCTCACCGGAAGTTATGCCTTCGAGTCCAGCGGCTTCAACTCGGCTGGCGCCGTGATCACAGGCGGCAGTTTCACCGCCGACGGGCATGGCAAAATCACGGGCGGCATTGAAGATTCAAACTCGGTTCAGGGCACGCCACAGAATCAGACGTTCACAGGCACCTATACACTGGGCACAGACGGCAGGGGCCAGTTGGTGTTCAGCAGCCTTTCAGGATCTCCCACTTACGATTTCGCGATTGATTCGACCGGAGCACATGGCCGCATGATCGAGTCCGATTCGAGTGGCATAAAAGGCTCCGGCGAGTTTGAGCTGCAGAGCCTTACGACTTGCTCGCTGAGTACGCTCAGCGGCGATTATGCTTTCGGGCTCAGTGGAAACTCCGTGGCGCTGGGCGGTTTCACGGTAGGCCCGGTCGCTCTGGCCGGCCGACTTACCGCGACGCCCCCCACTGGCTCCGGCACGCAGGGAAGCTTCTCCAGCGGCGAAATGGACGGCAACACGCCCGGGCGCAACGTAGTTCAACAACCGATCAACTCCGTTTCCGGCACTTTCCAGGCCACTTCGCAGCCGGCGCGTTGCACGGCCACCATCACGCCCACCATCCTTCCCAGCATGACTTTCAGTGTGTACCCGATATCCAGTTCCGAGGCGTTCTTGGTGGAAATCGATAACGTGAACTCGGCGATCCCCACTCCGTTTCTCACCGTCGGCACACTGGAGCAACAAGTTGGCACTCCGTTCACGAGCCTGTCCGGCGGTTTCACCAGCACCAGCGTAGGTGCGTTAACTGGGCAATTCCTGTCCGGCACCACTTACATTCCCGACGTTGCTGTCGTCTCGCTCAGCGCCACGGGATCCTCCAGTTTCAGTATTTCGCTCACGGAAAATCGAGGCGGGACGGTCTCGCCCTTCTCCGGCAATGGCACCTTTATTCAAGCTGATACCTTCGGACGCGTCGCCACTCAGGGCCTGGATTCCGAAGTTAATCCCATCTTCTACATGATCAATCAGAACGAGGCCTTTTGTGTGGGAGCGGTAATAGATAATCCTTTCTTCGGGGTCTTCGAACCTCAGTCGAGCGGTCCGTTCAGCGCGGCCACAATCAAAGGAACGTTCGTCGATGGTACCTTGGCGCCCGCCGGCAGCCTTGTCCCCGACTTCTCGGGCTTTTTGAGCTTCGACGGCACTTCAGGCGTGAGTGGGACTGAAGACCAGAGTGCAGCCACCGGCGTGAGCGTCACTGGAACTTACGCGCTTACCTCCACCGGCGCGACCGACGGCAGCGGAACCGTGAGCCTGAAGGTCGGAACCACGACGTCCGCAAACTTCACCGGCAATTTCTATATCGTCTCGCCGACGAAAATCGTGCTGGTGTCAACCGCCTCGGGCGACGCCAATCCCGTGATAGTCGTAATCGGCCACTAGCAGCAGGTTTCAGCATGGGTTTGCCGACGAGTCTACAATGAGAAGCCGTTGTCGATCGTCGCCGTTTCCGACGCTAGAATCATATATGAAACCGCTCAAGCGCTTCATTCCTGTGCCAACGAATGACTTCGTCCCGTTCATACCGATACCGCTCCGATCGGCGGCTAGGGACGCGGACACCGCATTCGTGTGGGTGTAGAATGTGTTTACGACCGGCGTCCCCGTACCGTAGCCGATATCCAGGAAAGTGTGCCGACGCCGTTTCTGGGGGCGGAAATGATTGAGTTTCCGTCTCCGTACGTGTACTCTCACCCCCAATGCTCATTGGTCAGAGGCTGCGCGAACTCCGCGAAGCCAAGAAACTCAGCCAAGGCGACATTGAGAAGCGGACGGGGCTGCTTCGCTGCTACTCGTCCCGCGTGGAGAACGGCCACACTGTTCCAAACCTAGAGACGCTTGAGAAGTACGCGCGGGCGCTCGAAGTCCCCATGTATAGGCTCTTTTATGAGGGCGACGAGCCGCCGGAGAAGCCGAAGCTTCCGCCTACCGAAGGTAGGGGAACGATGTGGGGCACAACGGGCAGCGATCAGCGTGAGCTACGCAAGTTTGCCAAGGCGCTCTCCAGGATGAACGACCGCCAGCGTAGGCTTCTTCTCGCAATGGCTCAGAACATGGCACACCGCACCCGGATAAAGTAGCCCGGGTCGCCTGGTGTCTGCAGTGAAGCGCCTCCACGGACGAAAATGGAGCTACACGTGAGCTTCTAAACCTACAAGATTAACTTTGGTTGGTTTTGTAACCATGGGAATCGCATGAAGTCGACTATTCTCTTACGGGGTTTGTTGGCTCTGCCACTTGTGGTGGCACTTCCGCAGGGCACGCCCGATTTTGTGGACGTGGCGTCCACGAACGCGGCGCGGAAAGAACCCGCAAAAGGCTCGTAGAGCGATTTTTCGAAGAAGGCATGACCTCCAGGACCTTGGGGAATCGGTGCCATCG
>Ga0187819_10000650_pt1 | contig 17530 bp, 12 predicted proteins | sample NC_wetland_sal_i_15_FD_132411 | JGI IMG/M metagenome (GOLD analysis project Ga0187819, IMG submission 132411) | Wetland sediment microbial communities from Neuse River Estuary, North Carolina, USA - SO4_4 | ecosystem: Environmental > Aquatic > Freshwater > Wetlands > Sediment | place: USA...
CTGAGGGGCGGATCAGCGCATACGATCTGGGAATCTGGAAAGACGAGCACATCGAGTTCTTATCGCGAATTACACGCTTCATTCGCCAGCAGGGTGTCCTGGTTGGAATCCAACTGGCACATGCAGGCCGCAAAGCGAGCACTCCTCGCCCCTGGGAGGGCATCGGAACGATCCCGGCGGCGAGAGGCGGCTGGACGCCCCTCGCGCCAAGCGACATTCCGTTCGACGCCAACCACGTAGCCCCGCACGCACTGGATGAGGCCGGTATCCGGCAGGTTATCGCCGCTTTTGCTGCCGCGGCCCGGCGAGCACTGGATGCTGGTTTTCAGGTTCTGGAAATTCACGCCGCGCACGGCTACCTCATTCACCAGTTCTTATCGCCATTGTCGAACGTGCGCCAGGATTCCTACGGCGGCACGCTCGAGAACCGCACTCGTTTTCTCCGTGAGACCGTTTCGGCGGTGCGCCGGGTTTGGCCCGAGAGCAATCCACTCTTCGTTCGTATTTCCGCGACCGACTGGGTCGAGGGTGGATGGGATCTCGATCAGTCCACCGAGCTCGCGGCTCAACTCGGGCCGCTCGGCGTGGATGTGATCGATTGTTCCTCCGGGGGACTCGTGCCGAATGCGAACATTCCCGCGCGGCCCGGTTACCAGACGCCGTTCGCGAGACAGATTCGCGACGCGACGGGCATTTTGACTGCAGCGGTCGGCCTCATCGACGATCCCAAGCTCGCTGGCGAGATTCTCGATCGCGGTGACGCCGATTTGGTTGAGCTGGCCCGAGAATTCCTGCGCCATCCCTACTGGCCTCTGCAGGCCGCGCGCCAGTTCGGCTTCCGCGTCCCCTGGCCCGTTCAATACCTTCGCGCTGCTCCGCCAGATACTCCCGCACGAGAAATAGTAGACTTTGCTGAAACGCCTGGAAGCGCGCGCGCTTCAGAGGCAAAACAGTCTGTGTGAACGTCCGCCTTCCGCGTTATTTGCGGCGGACCATGCCGAGCGCCCGCGCGAAAACCGTGCCTGCCTCTGCCACACCCAGCGCATGTGCCGCGGCGAAGTAGATCCCGCCGTAAACTCCCAGGACCACGACGCCGGCAGGAATCGGCGAGCGATGTCCCAAGTAATGATCCAGCATCCAGGCCATTCCCGCTGCGAGAAGCGCCGCAATCCAGAGTTTCGCGAGGTGCGCAGCCGGCAAACCGGTCTTTCCGATCCGCCGGTTCAGAGTTCGCCGCAAGAGCGTGAATTCAACCCAGGAGGCCATGCCGGCCGAAATCGTGAGGCCGGCCACGCCCCACCGCGGCTCAATGCCTAGCACATGAGGGAGCGGAATCGCGCAGAGATAGCCGAGAACAGTAGTCAGCACGACGCGAACGACTGCATAGCGCAGCGGAGTTCGGGTGTCCCGCAGCGCATAGTATGTCGACGAATATAGCCGGCTCAGCGTCGACGCGAGCAGCCCGACTGTCGACCCAGCCAAAATCCCCCAGACGTAGGTCACGTCAGTGCGTGTGAATCGCCCGGATTGGTAAATGGCGGCCACGATCACGTCGCCCAGCACGAGAAACGCAACCGCCGAGGGCAAGACGAAAAACGCAATTTGTCGAAGCCCTGAATCGAGCCGCGAGCGCAGTACGTTTGCAATCTCCTGCTCGCTGCCTAGCGCACCTGACATTTGCGGCAGTTCCGCGGCAGATACCGACATCCCGAACAAGCTGACCGGCAGCGTGTATAGCGTCTGCGCGTACGCGAGAGCGGCAACGGCGCCAGTGGGCAGAAGGCTGGCGAGCAGAGCGTCAACGTAAGCGCTGATTTGAACCACGCCGCGCCCGATGAACACGGGAGTGAAGTTGTGCACGACTGTCTTTACGTTTTCGGCGTGATAATTCAGCGAGAGGTGCAGGCCTTTCAGCAGCCGCAACACCACCGGCAATTGCACGCCCACTTGCAGCGCGCTGCCGACCACAGCGCCCCAGGCCAGAATCTCTGCCAGCGAATATTGAGCGCGCTGGCGCCCGAACCCCCACATGGTGGCGATCATCGCCGCGTTCCAAATTACCGGCGCGGTGTAGGACAAAAAGAAGCGGCCATGGCTATTTAGTATTCCGAGGCACCAGGCCGAAAAGACCAGCAGGCCCACCCCGGGGAAGAGGATTCGCACCAACAGGATGGTGACTCCGCGCTTTTCCCCGGAAAAGCCGGGCGCGATCAGGTCGATCAAGTAAGGCGTTGCCAGGACGCCGATCAGCACGAGAACGGATGTACTGAGGGCCAGGAGCGCGGCGACGGCACCTGCGGTTCGGCGCGCCTCCTCGTCGTCATCACGCGCCAGCAAGTTTGCATAAACAGGTATGAACGACGCGGAAAGCACGCCCTCGCCAAACAGGTTCTGAAGGAAATTGGGGATGCGCAGTGCCGCCTTGAACGCATCAGCAGCATCTGAATTTCCGAAGTAATGCGCGAAAACGCGGTCGCGGATCAGGCCGGCGACGCGGCTCAGGAAGATTCCGGACGCAACGAGAAAAGCAAACCGCTTCGTCCTGCTGCGTGACGCCAGTTTGGTCGCGGAAGTATTCACAGTGCAGTGGCAAGGAAGATGAACATGGGAAGCCATTCATTACAAGAGCTAGCAACGAGGATGTCAACTCAGGAATGTCCGGCGTGTGCGTTGTTGATAGCGTGCGTGGGACACGAGACCGCCCTTTTGCGTGTCGCAGGGACGGGCCCGTGCCCGGCAATCGCTGCTTCGTCAGCGCCCTTGACATCTCTTCGCGGTCTGATAAAACTGTGCCCTCCATGATCAAACATCTTCGAGCGAGCCGGCGCGTCCTTGCGATCATCGCGGTCGTTTCGATTCTGGCCTCTGTCCTGCTGCTTTTCCGCAACACCGCACTCGCGCAGAATGAGGCGACTCTGGCCGCGAAAATTGCCGCAATCACCTCCCGCCCGGAATATAAGCATTCGACATTCGGCGTCGAAGTCTATTCGCTGGATGAAAACAAAGTTCTGTTTTCGCTGCGAGGCAACGAGCTGTTCACTCCAGCCTCGACGACGAAGCTTCTGACGGAAGGAACTGCGCTGGAGCTGCTGGGCGCCGATTATCGCTTTCATACGCGCGTCTACCGCACCGGCCCAGTCATCGGCAATGGAACGCTTAAAGGCGATTTGATCCTCGTTGCCAGCGGAGACCCGAACCTTTCCGGGCGGATCCAGCCCGACGGCACGCTAGCATTCGAAAACGAAGATCACGCGTACGATGGCAGCCCCGACACACGCGCAGTTCCCGGCGATCCGCTTTTCGTGATTCGCGAGATTGCGACGCAAATCGCTGCGCACGGAATTAAGGGGATTCAAGGCAACGTTCTTGTCGACGCCAGCCTTTTCCCCGAAGGCCAGCGGGAAGACGGCACAGGTACTGTGATCTCGCCGATTTGTGTGAACGACAATCTTGTTGACCTTACCGTTTCGCCGGGTGACAAGCAGGGCTCGGCAGCCACGGTGAAAATTTCACCGGATACTCCCTACGCCAGGTTCGTCAACCGGGTCACGACCGGCGCGCCCAATTCCCGTCCGAGTGTGCAGATGACGCCGGATACAGCGAATCCCGACGGCTCGCACACGGTGACGCTGACTGGCTCCATTCCCGCTCGGCAGTCGATTCTTTATGCCTATCCCGTGCCGGAGCCGACGCGTTTCGCGGAAGTGGCGCTCGTGGCCGCGTTGCGCGAAAAGGGCATCAGTGTCAATCTGCCGTCCTCGAACCTGAAGCCCGATTTCAAGGCAGCGGCACGTTCCTATACGCCCGAAAACATGCTCGCCGAGCACGTTTCGCCGCCGTTTTCGGAAGAGATTAAGGTCACCTTGAAGGTCAGCCAAAATCTCCACGCCAGCACCACGCCATTCATTCTCGGCTCCATCCTGGCCCACAAAACCACTGATATCGATCAAGGTGGTTTCGATCTCGAACACGATTTTCTGGCCAAAGCTGGCCTCGACCTGACCGGCGCGTCGCAAGGTGATGGCGCCGGCGGCGCCCAGTCTGCGTATTTCACGCCTGATTTTGTGGTGCATTACCTGGCTTTCATGGGCAGGCAAAAGGATTTTGTGATTTTCGAAAACGCGCTGCCGATCCTTGGCCGCGACGGCACGTTGTGGAAAATTCAAACGGGTTCACCCGCCGCCGGGCACGTTTTCGCGAAGACCGGCACGTTCGATTCCTACGACGCGCTGAACAAGCGGATCATGCTCAACGGCAAAGGGCTCGCCGGATACATGACCACGCCGGACGGGCGTCATCTCGCATTCGCCGCGTACGCGAATCGAGTGTCCCTGCCCATGGACGATCCTGATGCGGCGCAGAACATCGCCGGCCAAGCGCTGGGTGAAATTGCCGGCGCGATTTACTCCACGCCCCTGAATTGACCTGCTGTTCGTAATCTCCGATATTGATGGCGAGAAGATTTTCTTCTGCCGGTCTCGCGCGGGTGTACACTACGCACCGGGCTCTAATTCTTCACTGAGGTACTGTATATGAAAAGCAACTGCCCAGCCCGCCTTCTGCTGTTTCTACCTCTTTTCTTCTTTGTTTCGCAACCAGTCGCCGCCAACACACTGAAAATTACCAGCCATCCCAGTAGCGCAACGGTAGAAATCGACGGTGTCAAAGTTGGCACCACTCCCTACGAAGGGAAGCTTCCCGGCGGCTATTTTCATAGGACGCACACTGTTTTTGGCAGTCGTCTGGAACGTCCCATGAGGCTCCGCATCAGCAAGGAGGGCTACATCGCCAAGGAAATCGTCATGACCGACGGCCCGATGCACTGGGTCGCCGCGACTGGTGTTTACCACGGCGAGTATTGGCTGTTGAAAAGCGATCATTTCGACGTCGAGCTTCTACGCATCCCTAGAATGCTCACAGGAGTCGTGGTCGCGGCCAGCGCAGGAAATTCTCGGATCGAGATGCGGCCGGAATTGCCCACCGAAGAGATCGTTGCAAAAGCGGAGCCCGCTGTCGTCCTGCTCAGAGCTACGGATGGGCACGGCACCGGCTTTTTCATCACTCAAACGGGAGTCATTGCAACCAACGCACACGTTGCGCGTGATGAAGAAACGCTGCGTGCCGTACTGCCCACAGGTCGCGAGTTGATCGCGAACGTGATCTACGTCGACCCGGATCTGGACATCGCTTTGGTTAAAGTCGAAGGCGGTGGTTTTCCATCGCTTCCGCTCGCTGACCTCAGCACAGTTCGCCAGGGCCAGAACGTAGTTGCGATTGGGAATCCTGGCGGGGGAATGCCTTTCACCATCACAAAGGGAGTCGTGAGCGCCGTTGGGCCTATTGAGGGGGATCATGGGACTTGGATCCAGACGGACGCCGCAATCAATCATGGCAACTCCGGTGGTCCGCTGCTAAACACTTTCGGAGAAGTCGTTGGCATCAACACACTCATCGAGCGAGGATCGGAAAAGGATGTTCAAGGTATCGCCTTCGCCTTGAGCGCGAGCGATCCGATGGAGGTTGTTCACCGCTTCTATCCAGCGGTCTCGGGCGTCAATGCCGGCGCGCAGGGCGTCGAAGGAATCGGAGCGGTCACGCTGACTTCTGATCCGGATGGTGCGGACGTTTACGTCGACGGAAAATTCGTGGGTAACGCCCCCGCCATGCTGAAGTTGGCTGCCGGACAGCACGCCGTTCTGTTGAAGTCCGAGGGGCGCGCCGACTGGCAACGCTCGTTCGAGATCCTGAAAGACAGCCAACTCACGCTGAAGGCGCAATTCCCGGCGAAATAACCACACCCTTGATCTTAAGTGGCGATCCCGCGAGAAGGCGTCTTGCGCGGTCGCAAAGATCGAAGATGTAATAAGTTGCAGAAACCGATTTTTGCAACTTCGTCTCCAAACATCGCATCCTATTGATCGTGAGCCGGCAAGGCAAAGCGGCTCTTCACCCACAGGAACCCGGCAGGCCTGCTCAGTTTCCTCGTAGGGAATCTATGGGAACACTACGGGAGTCTCAAAGATGCACATTCGACCGAAACACTGTTTCACCGCATTCGCTCTTCTCGCACTAGCACTTCCAGTTTGGGCTCGTACAGACACGGCCCATTTGACCGTGACACAGCCCACCACCATTGGCACCACTCAGTTGAAGTCCGGGGACTACAAAATCGAAGTGAGCCCTAACGCAACGCAGTTGAAGGTCGTCGACACCGATACGGGCAAAACCGTAGCGGAAGTCCCGTGCCATTGGATTCAGCTTCAAAAGAAGCCGAATACAACCGAAGTGGTAACCAACAACAATCAAGTCACCGAAATCGACTTCGGCGGCAAAACTCAGGCCGTCAAGGTGGGCTGAGAAGCCATCCAGGCGGGGGCAACCAAGTAAAGCTCGTTTAATCAACACCTCAAGAGAGACAGCAACGGAAGGGGCGGAGCAGATCCCGCCCTTTTCATTTTTGCGCGGTGATGCGCACAAATTGCGAGGATACTCTAACTACGCCGCAGCTTTGACGATGCCACTATTTCAAGTAGGTTGCCAGCCAGTCCAGAAACGTCTTGTACCAGAATTCGCTGTTCTGAGGTTTCAGAACCCAGTGACCTTCATCCGGGAAAATGACAAGCTTCGAAGGGACGCCCTGGCGCTGTAACGCGCTGAAGAACTCGATATCCTGCGTGTAAGGCACTCGAAAATCCTGTTCGCCGCCAATCACCAGCGTCGGAGTCTTGTACTTGCCCAACTCTCCAGCGTAGGTGACGGGCGCCCATTTCCGGTAGCTCTCCGGATTCGTCCACGGTGTGCCTTGCATGTCGTGCTCTTCGAACCACAATTCCTCTGTCGCATACATCGACACTTTGTCATACACGCCGGCATGACTGATGATGGCCTTGAAGCGGCCCGTATGCGTGGCGATCCAGTCGGCCATGTATCCGCCGTACGACCCGCCCGCGGCAGCCATTCGCGTTTCGTCGACGAACGGATACTTCGTGATCGCGGCGTCCACGCCCTTCATGACGTCTTCGTACGCTTTGCCGCCCCAGTCGTTCGTGATCTCATCCGTAAATTTCTGGCCGTAACCAGTGGAACCGCGCCGGTTGATCATCAGCATAACGTATCCTGGCGCTGAGAACACCTGCGCATTCCAGCGGTAGCCCCACGCGTTCGACCACATCGTTTGCGGCCCGCCGTGGAGCAGCACGAGCATGGGATATTTCTTCGCGGCGTCGAACTGTGGCGGCCGGATGATCATGGCCTGTACCCGCGTCCCCTCTGCGCCTTCGAACCAAAATGCCTCGGGCACATTCATTTCGAGTTTCGACAGGATCTCCGCGTTCTGATGAGTTATTTCCCGAACGTCGGATCCGTCGGTTGCCGCGGTAAATACTTCGGAGGGCAGGGTCAAGCTCGTGCGCGTGAAAACGATCATCTTGCCGTCACGGCTCACGTGGGGATCGGAGTTGAACCCCTCCGCGATGATTTTCTTGGGCTCCGCTCCCGCTTGCCCCGCGACCGTATAGATCGGCGAAAGTGTTTCATCCTCGGCGGAGAAGAAAATAGTTTTGCTGTCGGGCGACCATTCGATATCTGCTGGGCTGCGATCGAAGTGCGGCGCGATTTCCGAATGTTGCTGAATCTTGCGGTCGTAGATCATCAACCACCAATGGTCTGACTCATATCCCGGCGTAGCCTGCGACCGGTAAGCGATAAAGCGTCCATCCGGCGAGTACGCCGGGTTCCCATCGAAGCCCTGATTTGTGGTGATGCGTTTCGGCTCGCCGCCGCTCACCGGCACGAGAAACAGGTCCGCGTTCGTGCTGATGGCCTCCATTTTGTCTGTGACGGCCGTGAAGCAAATCTCATTGCTGTCGGGCGAAAACGCGATGTCTGCGGGTCCCCCTCGTTCGTCCGGCGGAACGTCGTAATTTGCGCCCGGCGTTAAATCGAGAGGAGTCGCACCGGCGTCGACTTTCATCACGAAGAGGTGGCTTCGCTTGCCGTCGTTCCAGTGCGTCCAGTGACGGAAGAGCAAGTGGTCGGCAACATGCGTCTTCACTTTGCTTTTTTGGCGCTCGCTGTCGCGCGATGAGTTGCACGCGTCATCTTTGCAATCGGGATATACGGGCGACGTAAACAGAATCATCTTCCCATCCGGCGACCATTTCACCAGGTCGACTCCGGTCGAGATGTGTGTGAGCTGCTTGGCGTCGCCGCCTTCCATCGACAGCACATACACTTGCGATTCGCCGCTCCGTGAAGACAAGAACGCTATCGATTTCGAGTCGGGTGCCCATATAGGCGAACTGTCGTGTCCGCCGCGCGTCAATTGCGTTGGGGATCCTCCCGTTGCCGCAATCAGCCAGATGTCGCTCGAATTCCGGTTCGCCTCCATATCGGGCGTCGCCACGGCGTAAGCGACCCACCTCCCGTCGGGAGAAATTTGAGGGTCGCCCACGCGATGCATCGAGATTAAGTCTTTGAAGGTAATTGGGTGCCGTTGCGGCGCCTGCGCGCTGGCGGCCAGTGCCACGAAGATGGCCAGAATTGCTGCTCCCGCAGATCGCACTTTCAATGACATATCTCCTCCTGCACACAAAGTCCGACGGCGAAACCGCTGCGCAGACGCGGATAATTGCACTTCGCCAGTAATTTTCCAAGCGATTAGTGCTGCGCTTGCCGGTGAACAACCGATGAATGGTGAGGGATTGCGTTCGGGCTAGCCTAGCGAAGTTTGCGCGAGCCAAAGAAAACCAGCGCCAGCCCGAGAACGACTTCGGCCGCACTTGCGGCTCGCGGAATTGAGACGACCCTGCTCGTTTGCATCAGCACTTGTTGGCCCTCGATCGTCACCTGACTCTTTTTGCCCGGCAGCACAAAATTCGGGTGTATCAGCGCCGCAAGGCCCAGCACAAAAAACAGAATCCCGAAGATTGTGTACGCGGTGATTTTCATGCTCGTCGCTTTTCGCATGTTGTTGAGATTTGCCATCGAAGAACCTCTTGCTGATGCGTCCTGCTCTTCAACGCCCGGAATTCCGAGTTTCCGTCTGCATCACCGCGGCCCGCGTGCGCCAAATCTCCGTCAGGTAGTCCGGGCGAGCATTGTCGCGCTCGAGATGTGGGTATTTCATCCCGCCATGGTAGTCGATCGAATACGTTTGAAACTGCGCGCCATTGGCGATAAGCAAGCGAATTGGCGTCGCCGTATTTTTCGCGGCCTCAATCGCGTCCTTCAACGCCTCCACTGAGAATTGCTGCCCATCAACGGCCACAGCTTTCATTTCGGGTCCGATCCCCGCATTGTAAGCCGGGCTGCCGTGTATGACGTCAAGAATCGTGCCGTCGTCGCGCGCGGCCAAACCGATGGAGAACGTCAAATCGAAGACGCGGTCGACCACAGCCCCGTTCGCTTGAATCGTATTAGGCTCCTCGTTGTAAACGAGCTTCCACCCGCTGTTCTCAACCGCTTCGACCGGCGTGCTTGGCGCGAGAAGATCCAGATGCGCGCGCAGGAACCCGGTCCAATCGTACGGCGCGAGAGCATTCAGCGCGGCGACAAGATCCTCGAAGGTGTAGGTTTTCAGGGCGGGCTCACCGGGAGAGCCGCTATAGAAAGCCTTGCAGAAATCGTCCATTGATTTCTGATCATTCGTCAACCGGCGAATCGTCGTATCGACGTCAAGCCAGAGTAGTTCGCCTTCTTCGTAGAAATCCGCGCCGCGGCGCCAGTTTGCCCAGTCTGTGCCCGCGTTGTATAGAAACGGCGCTGCATCCGCCGTATCTTGCAGCGGACGCCAGTCGCGCCCGGGCCGATGTTCGTACGTAGCCACCAGATACGCGAGAGACTCGCGCGATTGTTCCGCCGTGAGCAGGGAACTGCGCGCGGTGAGCACACTTTCGAGATATTGAGTCAATCCCTCGTAGACCCAAAGCAGATCATCCTTCATCGGCTGCTGGTAATCGGGTGTTGCGAGTCCCGCTGGCCGGCGATACTTGCCGTTCCAGGAATGGACAAATTCGTGCGGCAGCAGCCCAGCAAACTCGATGCTCTCGCCTGGGTCAATCAAGCTGCGTTCTGCACTGCGATCGTCGCTCGATTCGTGATGCTCGAGGCCGAAGTGTGCGACGTCATCGCTCAGCGTCAGCAGAAAGTGGTAGTCGCGATAGTGACGCACTCCGAAAAGCACGCCCGTTTCGGCGACCAGTTGGCGATAGTGCAACTCCATCTCAGGCGTCATAGCCAGCGCGGCTTGGCTGTCCGCTGCGATATCGATTTCGTGATTTGGAGTCTGCCCGGGCGTGAGGTCGATTTTGCGGAAATAACGTCCCATGAGCACCGGTGAGTCAACCAGCGTGTTCAGCGGGACCGCAGCAAATTCGACCGTGTCTCCGCTCTGTTTCGGGCCGCGAAGCGCCGTCCCGAACATCCATCCTTCAGGAAGCTTCAAGCTCGGCACAAAAATCAGGTCGCGCGCCGCATAGCCTTTCGGATATAGCAGAAGTTGATTCCAACTCAGCACATCGAGTGACGCCGTCGCCGAAGCGCCCGCCGAAAATCCGGTCGCCGGAGCAGACAAAAGAAAATCCAGGTCGACGTCGAGCGAATTTGCGCCGGCCGGCACATCGAGATGAATCGCAAACATGTCGACCAGATCGCGCCGCCACGAGACCGCTTTCCCGCTCGCGCTGAACTTCATTCCCGCCACATTGATGATCGGGCCGTCCGGCATATGCTCGCCCGGAATCCATTCGGGATAAAACAGGGTCAGCTCGCCGGTTTGCACGGGAATTTGCTCGTGCGCATGCACGATTTTCTGTGGCGCGTGCGAAGCATCCACGGCGAGCCGTATGGTTCCAGGCGGCGTTTGCGCTCGCAAACCGCCAGCCGCAAAGAATATTACGCATACCAACCAGCACACCCACGCGAGCTTCCCGCAATCGGACCTCATCCATTCCTCCAATGTGAACTGCGCAACGGCGACAGGCACCCACAGACCGGCTGAATCACGCGCTCAATTTGCGCGCACTTTGATACAGCGGACTGCACTTCGCTTTGAATCTAAACCACCGGTGTTGCCATCTTTCGAGGTGGGTTGAAGAACGGCAGCTCCCTTACCACGGCACGCGCTTTGTGCCGCGCGGCTTCCACGGTCATTTCGATCTGCAATTCCGTGCCGGGCGCGGCGTGTTGGCTATTCAAGCTGGCCAGCGCAATCATTTTCTTCAGCGTCGGCGACCACGTCGTAGAAGTGGCTTTGCCGATTTGCAGCCCGCCGCGGTAAACGGGAACCGCAACGCGCGATGCGGTGCTGGGAACCTGCGGAGCCAGCCCGGCAGCTTCGTACAAATGTTCGATATCGTCCCAGTTGATTTCGAGGCCCCTCAGCAAGCGTTTCGGCCCGCGGCGATTCTCCGCTTCCAGCGCCACGCGCCCGATGAAGTGCTCCTTCTTCAGATCCACGAGCCGTCCAAGCCCGATTTCGTACGGCGAATATTCCTGCGCTTCGATCAACGCTTTCTTGCTGCTGAAATAATCGACCTCAATCAGGATCAGCCCCGCTTCGATCCGCGCCACATCCAGCGCCAGCATTCCCGCTGCGTGGAGATCGAATTGCCTTCCGTGTTCGAAGAGCGCGTCCCAAACGCGCGGCGCGTCGTTCCAGGGGATCCATATTTCATAGCCAAGATCGCCCGTGTAGCCGGTGCGCGAAATGTCCACTTCAATTCCCGCGATTCTCCCATGCGTGAAACGAAAATATTTCAGATTCGCGATGTTCGCTTCGGCGGCTTGCACCATCAGCTTTCCGGATGTTGGCCCTTGAACGGCCAGGGCGGCTATTTTGTCCGAAATATCCTCGATCTTCACGTCCAGGCCGAGCGCATTCTGATGGAACCAGCGCATGTTCGGGTCGGCCGCAGTCCAGCGGTAAAGATTCTCGTCGAGCCGCGAAATTGTGCCGTCGTCGATGACTTTCCCGTCCTCATCGCACCAGCAGCAGTAAATCACCTGCCCGACCGCAACTTTGTTGATGTCGCGCGCGATCACGCGGTTCACGAACTTCGTGGCATCCGCCCCACGGATCAAATATTTGTAAAGGGGCGTCACGTCAATCAGCGCCGCAGCGTTCCGGATCGCGTTGTATTCATGCTCGTGATGCGTCTCGTAGACGCTCACCGCGTAATAGCCCGACCACTCTCGATAATTCAGGCTCTCGCACAGCCGGAAGGTTCTGTCGTGAACCGCCGTACCGATGGGCACTGCCGCTCCTTTTTCACGCCATGAACCGGCGCAAACCGGCGCAGATTATAGTGTGCGGCTCAACCGCCTGCAAGCTGCGCGACGGCAAGGAAATCGCGGCGGCGCGATTTTGGAAGACGCGGGCTTGCGCAGCCTGAAACCATGCTTGCTGCTTGTAGCCGGGCCACTTGGCTTGTACAATGCGTCGGCTCTGGCGACGGTTCGGCGCCCGGCTCCGATGCCGGCCGCGCGCAGATTATGGCAACACAGTACGACGCGATCGTGATCGGCGGCGGGCACAACGGCCTCGTCACCGCCGCCTACCTGGCCCGTGCCGGTAAGAAAGTTCTCGTCCTCGAGCGGCGCTACGTTCTGGGTGGCGCCTCCGTCACCGAAGAGATCATTCCCGGCTTCAAGTTTTCCGTTTTTTCCTACGTAGTATCGCTGCTGCGTCCCGAAATCATTCGCGAACTCGACCTGCCGCGCCACGGTCTCGAAATCCTCCCGCTCGACGGGACATTCACACCGATGCCGAACGGCGACTTTCTATGGCGCGTCAACGATCACGCAAAAACGCGCCGCGAACTCGAGCGCCACTCTAAACTCGATGCGGAAGCTTACGAAGAATTCGGCAAGGCCATGGTGCAGATGTGCCGGTTCGTGAAGCCGATTCTGGGGATGATTCCTCCCGATCCAACGTCGCTCGATCCGCGCGATTTGAAGAAGCTGGCGTTTCTCGGCAAGCGTTTTCAGTCGCTTCCCTCACAGGATAAATACAATCTCGTCCAGCTCATGACCATGAGCGCTGCCGATTTTCTCGATCAGTGGTTCGAGACAGACGTGCTCAAGGCCACGATGTCGGCCTCCGGAATTATCGGCACGTTCCTCGGCATTCGCTCGCCGGGGACGGCTTACGTTTTGCTGCACCATTACATGGGCGAGATCGACGGCGCGTTTCGCTCCTGGGGTTTCAGCCGCGGCGGCACGGGCGGAATCTCGTTGGCCATCGCGGGTGCCGCGCGCGAAGCGGGTGCGGAAATCCGCACCGAAGCGCCCGTCGCGCGCATTCTCGTAAAGAATAGCGTCGCCCAAGGAGTGGTACTCGAAAGTGGCGAGGAGATTCGCGCCGACATTGTGGCCTCGAGTGTCGATCCACACCTCACGTTCCTGAAATTCATCGAATCGCGTGAACTGCCGGATGATTTTGTGGACGAAGTTCGCCGCTACAAGTTCCGCGGCTCATCCGGAAAAGTGAATCTGGCGCTCGACGCGCTGCCCGAGTTCACGTGCCTTCCCGGCGCGGGCCGCCATCTGCGCGGCGCAATTTCCATTTCGCCTTCGATGGACTACATGGAACGCGCCTACGATCAGGCAAAGTACGGTGAATTCTCACATCGTCCTTACATCGATATCGTGATTCCGACGCTCACGGATCCTTCCGTCGCGCCTCCGGGCAAGCACATCATGTCCTGCTTCGTGCAGTACGCGCCCTACAAGCTCTGCAACGGTACTTGGGACGAGCAGCGCGAAGCTTTTGGCGATACCGTTGTCGACACGATTTCCGAGCACGCCCCGAATCTGAAAAAGATCATCATCGGGCGGCAGGTCATAACCCCGCTCGATATCGAGCGCCTCATTGGTCTGAGCGAAGGCAACATTTTTCAGGGTGAACTTTCACTCGAGCAGCTTTTCTTTCTGCGCCCGGTGGCCGGTTGGGCGCGCTACCGCACACCCATCAAGCGGCTTTACATGTGCGGCTCAGCTACGCATCCGGGCGGTGGAATCATGGGCGCGCCCGGACGTTTGGCGGCGCTGGAAATTCTTAAAGATAAAGGTAAGCACTGACGTGGCGGCTGGGCGCGATATCGTCATCATTGGCGGCGGGCATAACGCTCTCATCGCTGCGTTTTACCTCGCGCAAAAAGGCCTGAAACCGCTGGTTCTTGAACGCCGCGACATCGTCGGCGGCGCCGCCGTAACCGAGGAATTCCATCCCGGCTTCCGCTGCTCGACTCTTGCGCACACAGGCGGCCCTCCGCTTTCCTCCGTTCTCAAGGACATGCAACTCGCGAGTCACGGCCTCGAAAAACTCGAATCGCCAGTCCGCATCTTCGCGCCGATGCCAGATGGCGGTGCGTTGACGCTCTACACCGACGCGAAGCGTTCCGCCGAGGAAATCAGGAAATTCTCGCCGAAAGATGCCGCGCGTTACGCCGAATTTCAAGAAACTCTCGCGCAAGCGGCCGCAATCGTTGAGGAATTGCTCGAACTCGCGCCTCCCGTCATCGATAATCCTTCGAGCCAGGACGCCTGGAAGCTGCTGCAAATCGGCCGCAAGTTTCGCCGCCTCGGTAAAAAGGACATGGCGCGACTGCTGCGCTGGGGGCCGATGGCCGCCGCCGATTTCGTGGCTGAATTTTTCGAGACGGATTTGCTGCGCGCCGTCATCGCTGCTCGCGGGATTTTCGGGGCAGCGATGGGGCCGTGGTCTGCAGGCTCGACGGCTCTTCTGCTTCTTCGCGCCGCCGCGGATCCGTACCCGGTCGGCAACTCGGCCCTGCCGCGTGGCGGTCTCGGCGCGCTCACTTCCGCGATGGCCGCCGCAGCAAAGCAGGCTGGCACTGAAATTCGTATTGGCGCTGAGGTAGCACAAATCCTCGTGAAGAATGGTTCTGTGACTGGGATCGCGCTGACCGGCGGCGAAGAAATTCCGGCGAAAGCCGTCATTTCAGGCGCCGACCCGCGCCGGACGTTTTTGGGCTTGGTCGATCCGGTCCATTTGCCGCCGAGCTTCGTCGTAAAGATGCAGCACTACCGCTCGAACGGCGCCATCGCGAAGCTCAACCTTGCTCTTGACGCTTTGCCGACATTCGCCGCCACAAAAAATGGCGCAGATGGCACTGGCGCACTCTCCGGGCGCATCCACATCGGCCCGGCCATCGACTATCTCGAGCGCGCATTCGATTCTTCGAAGTACGGCGAGTTTTCGCGCGAGCCATATCTCGACATCATGATCCCCACGCTGCTGGATCCATCTCTGGCGCCCGCGGGCAAGCATGTGATGTCAATGTGCATGCAATTCGCTCCGTATCACCTGAAGAATGGCGACTGGCCGCAGCAACGCGATGCGCTCTGCCATACAATCATCAGCACGCTCGAGCAATACGCCCCCGATCTTCCGTCAAAAATTGTTGCGGCGCAGATGATCACGCCCGTCGACCTCGAATCCGTTTACGGATTGACTGGCGGTCATCCTTATCATGGCGAACTGGCGCTCGATCAACTCTTCACCATGCGGCCGCAACTCGGCTGGGCGCGCTATCGCACTCCCATCCGGGGCCTGTACCTCTGCGGCAGTGGAACACATCCCGGCAATGGCCTCACCGGTACTTCAGGCTCTAATGCCGCACGCGAAATTCTGAAGGACCTTCGCCGGTAAGGCGCGAGCGAATCTGGCCTGCACGGTTCGAAACGTAGGTTCCTTTTTACGCACCGTTCGATCACGCAAACGCCTGTCCCGTCGCTTCATTGACTAAACTTGAGATGATGCCTAGGCGCAGCCTCCCGGGCACACTGGCGGGGCACTGGGGAGGAGTTTATGAAGTGGCTTTGGATCGGCTTGCTTGTCGTGCTCCTCGCGATCGCGACCGGCGCCTACGTCTGGAATAGCGGCGCTCCGGCGATTCCGCCGGGAACTTGTCCCGCGCTGCTGTCCGCTGCGCCATTCGACGCCAATGCAGTCGGGTATGCCGATCTGACCAGCCTCCGCTCATCTGAACTTTCGAGCCGAATGGCTGCCTTCGAAAAAACGCCGCAGGGCGCCGCTTATCGAGACTTCGTCGAAAAGACAAATTTCCACATCGACCGCGATCTCGATCGCATTCTGTTCACCGCCTCGGCAGACTCACAAGGCGGTGCGCTCACTCTCGAAGGTCGCTTCGACCAGGCTCGCATTGCCGCTTTTGCCGCGAACATTGGAAGCATGAGGCACTACGACTCGCGCGATGTCTATCAGTTTCGGACCGGGAACATCGCTAGTACCGCCTCGATGACTATCCTCGGCCCCAACCGCCTTGCCTTCGGCATGGGTCCGGGCGCCGACACGCAGATTCTCATGATGGCGGATGCTGCCAAAGGATCGGAACCGGAATTGCACGACGATTTGTGCGCGCGCGCTGAGCGAGTTGCAGGAGCGCCGTTCTTCGTCGTCGGCGATGTGCCCAAGAGCGCGACTTCGGAGATTGCTTCGGCGCTCGCTCGAGAAGATCCCGACTCCGCCCACATTCTGCGGGCGTTGCGTGGCTGGGATGTTGCTTATTGGCTGGATGGCGATAGCGTCCGAATCGCCGTCGAGGGCGAATTCGAGGGCCGCTACGACGCGCTGCAGGCGCGCTTTGGACTTGGGAAATTGATGGACACCCTCCAGCGCCAGGAACAGACCCTGAAAGCCGGCCCTCTAGCCAGCGATCCTGCTGCGCCGGTTTTGGATGCCCTGTTGAAGAACCTCGGCGTCTCCGTCGACGGGCGCTATCTTCGTGTGGAAACGTCCTTGAAGAAATCCGATCTGGAGAAACTGGCGGCGGCCAGAACTACTGTCGCGACGAACTGATGCCCAGGCTGTGCAAACTCGGGCCGCAAAGGTGTCCGCGTGATTCATGACGCCCTGACTCAGGACAAGGACCCACGAAAGCGGCGGCGCAGTCTCCGCATTCGAGCCCGTATCCGTATCATCGTTCGCATACAGATGCGGAACAAAGAAACTGTTACCGAGGAAACGGATGCGCTGGTCGTGAACGCGCACGGAGGCTTGGTTTTGTTAGCATCGGCTGTGATGAGAGATCAGTTCGTGACCATCGTCAACGTGAAGACGCATGAAGAACTCCTCGCGCGGGTAACGGGCGTTGGCCAGCGCTTCATGGGTAAGGCTCAGGTCGGAGTCGAATTCATACGTCCCGACCCCGATTTTTGGGGCGTATTTCCCCAGCCGAAAGATTGGAAATCCTCGTCGCTGGCCACGCCAGACGCAATGCCACAGAAGGTTTAGCCGCGCACTAATGTTGCCCCGTCCTTTCGCAGCCTGAGCATAGAGGCTCGCCTGCGGCTCTCTTCTTTGGCAGTCTACTAGCTTCGTTGCCTCTTGAAGATTTCGCTGGTCATCGGGACTTTATCCCAGTGTTCTACAGCGATGTCTCCTTGTTTGGCTTGCTTGCCGGGAGATAAAATGCGTGGTTTAGTTGAGAAGGGAGAACTGACATGACCTCGCCAGCCACGACGCTGCCCAAGGGTGAATTTCACA
>Ga0187819_10000651_pt1 | contig 17483 bp, 13 predicted proteins | sample NC_wetland_sal_i_15_FD_132411 | JGI IMG/M metagenome (GOLD analysis project Ga0187819, IMG submission 132411) | Wetland sediment microbial communities from Neuse River Estuary, North Carolina, USA - SO4_4 | ecosystem: Environmental > Aquatic > Freshwater > Wetlands > Sediment | place: USA...
GGATGATCCCGCCGACGGTCCCGTTGAGTCGGATCCGGTTCGTCGGGAACACGGCCGGCTCCGGTGCCCGCCTCGTCCTTTTCTCGGGGGGGGAACGACGGGCGATGGCCTCACTGGCCGGCTCGATCCAACACGTGCCGCTCGCCGGGGACCCTCGGTTCGCCGGCCTGTTCGCCCGGGCGTTGTCCCTGCCCGGAAGGACCGAGCCGCCGGCGGAGCCCCCCGGTGCCCACTCCTAACGAGCGCCGAGCAGCTGGCGGACCAGCGTCACCGCTCCCGCGGCGTCTCCGGACGTGCCGTCGGACCCGATCTCTTTGGCAAACGTCATGGTCACCGGGGCGCCGCCGACGATAAATCGCCCGCGGGAACGGATTCCCTGCCGCTCGGCCTTTGTCAATACCTCCCGGAGGCGGGGCATGGACGTTGTCATCAGCGCGGAGATTCCCACGACATCGGCCGTAGTGTCTGTGAATTTGGCAAGTATCGTGTCCGCCGATTGGTTGACGCCGATGTCCACCACCTCGAACCCGTTGGCCGTCAGCAGCGCGCCCACCAGGTTCTTGCCGATCTCGTGGATATCGTCTTGAACCGTCGCGAGCAGCACCCGCTTCCGCTGTCCCCGCTCCGCGCCCTTCGCCAGATGAGGCTGCAGCACCGCGACCCCCGCCCGCATCGTCTCCGCGGCCATGACCAGCTCCGGCAGGAACAGCTCCCCCGCCCCGAACTTCTCACCGACCTCCCGGATTCCCGCCGCGAGGCCCTTCTCGATCGCGTCGACCGGGGCCACCCCGTGAGCAAGGGCGTCCTGGGCCAACCCCTCCACCCCGTCCAGGTCGTACTCCAGGACGGCTTTCCGGAGACGTTCGACGTAGTTCTCGACAGGAACCGTTTCGCGCGCAGCCGGCATCTACTCGCCCTCGTTGATCAGGGTTACATTACGTCGGTCAACGCCGGTTCACCCGCGCCACGCACCGAGCATCGTCCCACGGGTGGGCCCTCAATGCGGGTTCGTCGGGATCGCATGGTCGGCAAGCACGTTCTCCGGAGTCTTCCCGAACGCCTCGAGCAGTCCGGCGGTCGGAGGGAGTTTGAACGGTGGTCGATATTCCGAGGGAGGACGCCCTCGTATGCGGACGACTTTCTCCGCGACCGTCCCGCAATAGCCGCACTCGTCGCAGTTGCGATACTCGCAATCGGTGGCGGCGATCCGTCGGAGGAAACCGCGAGGGAACGCATCGTTGTCGATCACGACATCGTCCAGTTCCGCGAACGCCTCCCGGAGCGGCCCCACAACATCGGGAGCCACGCCACGAGAGGCCAGCGTCGAGAGCGCCTTGGAGGGGCCCTTGATCTGGACGAAACTGAGGATGTCGAGAAGGTTCCCATGGTACTCCCGATGGGTGTACGCGCGGGCGGCGTGGTCCAGCCATGCGGTCGAGCGATTGCGGCCGGAGATCTTGAAGCGGTGGACTCCCGCCTCCTCGTACGCCGAGAGATCCTCGGGTCGGACCCAGATCGAGGAGATCAACTTCCGCGGGTCCCGAACAACCTCGAGGCCGCATTCGAGGATGGGGAACTCGAACCAGAGCCGGTCCCCTCCCGGCTGCGAGCAAAGAGAGCTTGTGTTGAGGTGATGCGCTCGGAACGGACACTCCCGGATGCAGGTCTGGTTGGTCAGGACCTCAACGCGGGCGCCGGCACGAACGAGTCCGCGGATGAGCGGGAAGTTCCGGTTCCCTTCCTCCAGGATCACGGTGTCCGCCCCGAGCCGCAGGAAGTACTCCGCCTGGCTGACCGAACGGATTCGCGCGAAGGACGATACCGAAATGGGCACGTCCGGGTGGGCGCGATGGATCGCCTCGACGAGCGCGGGGATCGCCACCACGAAGCCGTCGACGCCCAGGTCGAGGAGCTCGCCGACCTCCCGTAAGAACGCGTCCAGGTAGCCCGGACCATACTCCTTCAATCCGAGATCGTTGCTGTTCAGGGTCGCATAGAATTCGCGCCCTCGGTGATGGATCGCCTTCAGATGCCTCCGGAAGCCGTCCCGGTCCACTTCGGGCAGGATGTACGGAGGACGCCCGGCTCCCGTGAGCGAGACCGGGAACCCCGCGAAGAAGGATCGAACGGGCAAGTCCGCAACGCGGTCGACGAGGGCATCGTCGAAATTCGTCCCCAGCACGAGCTCCATCATCGGCGCTAGGACGCCCCTTTCCACATCAGCGTGACCCCGCACCGGTGCGGCGCAAGGGGCTTCGGGCTCGGGTTCTCTAGTGCTCTCGATGATAGCGGGCCACCTCGAACCCGAGTCCCTGACCCGGGTGCGACACGAGATCGAGTGCGTGGACCGATCGATTGTCCTCCTGCTCGCGGCTCGGCTGGACGCGGCCCAGCGCGCAATTCGGCTGCGGGCCGCTCGTAAGGGCCGTGTCACGGATCCGGATCAGGAACGCCGAGTCCTTCTACGGAGTCATAAGTGGGCCCACGAGCTCGGGCTTCCTCAGAAGCTCGTCGACAACCTCTTCCGTTCCCTCCTCGAGGAAGGAAAGACCCGGTTCCAGCTCTCCGAGAGCCCTCCCGAATCCCCCGTCGTTACGGTCTTGTTGGCCGCCCCCGCGGGAGCGGCCAGAGCCCTAGGTCGCGAGACGCAGCTTCAGCTCGTCCCCGTACCGACGTCCCGCTAGCTTGGCGGTGGCCCGCCGCAGGATCTCGAGCGCCGCCGACCTACCGGTCCCCAACGCGCGGGCGACGTCTCCGAGCGACCCTCGTCTCGGGTAGGCGAAGTAACCCAGGTCGTAGGCGACCCGCAACGCGCGGTCTTGTCGGCGTGTGAGGCTCGTCTTGGACCGATACGGGTCCAGGCGCGCGATCGCCGGATGCGCGGCCCTCCCGCCGGGTAGACCCCGGAGGAAGGCCTTGGTCCAAGTTCCTTGCGGAAGGATCACGCGCCACGAATCCCGTTCGTCCGTGGTCAGGAGGGGGCAGGTCACGCAGATGCCTCCGGCTCCGTGCGTCGTCACGCAGATCGACGGCGCCGGCTCGCTCACCCGCACCAGAACTCGCTCCGGTCCAAGTCGAGCGAGGGCAAGGTGCCGGGGATTTACCCGCCGTCGAAGGGCGTGAAGGAGAGGGTCCATCCGCTCCGGTTCGACCTCGACGTCGAGCCATCGGAGCAGCCGCCGAGGCGCCCGATCGGTGAGGCGACACGCGATGAGGTGAGCCTCGGCGCCCTCCTTGTGGAGCAGCTCGGCGAGGACCCGGCCCTCACGTTGCGGATCGAGGCGAAGTTCGAGGAGGGGTCGCGGGCGGAACTCTGGGCGGCTGCGCGTCGAACGCCGACCTTTCGGGACAGGAGGGAGGAGGGAACTGCTCGCGCGCATGAACTGGGCGGGTCCAGACCTCGCCGTCAATCTATGAGCGTATCGTGAACTATAACTGGTCCCCCCGCGTGCTTTCGTCTACGGATGGGTCCTCCCCCGCGGGTCTTTCACACTCGCGCCGGTGATGCTCTGGAGGTCCGGAAATCGTCGACGGGGAGCGTGGGTCACCTATTCACTGGGCATGGGATCGAAGTCGTCTGGGTCTCGAAGGAACGGGAGGCCATCGATCGCAGGTGGTTTGTCTCGTCTGCTGTGGACCTGATCCTCGTGGTTCGAGGGCGCCTCCGGATAGATTTCCAGAACCCACGTTTCGCATCGCAGACGTTAGGATCCGGTGACTTGCTCGTGCTCCCTCGAGCGACACGATGTCGGGCGTATCGGTGGCCGAGGAGCGCACGAGGCGCCACTGTGTTCGTTGCCGTCTACCCCGTTGCAGCTTCTCGAAGGAAGCCGGCGAGAACGCTCTCGAACCGCCAGTAGGAGACTTGCACTCGGGTCGAGCATGCAACGGCTCTCGCATCTCGAATCACGGATCGGGCGGCCAGCGCACTTCCGTAGAGGTCGCCTTTTCATAGGCGTCCCGATTAATGGTCCGGCCTGGATCGACTGATGATCCCGTCGGAAATTCGGTATGCGAAAAGTGGCGCCGTCCACGTAGCGTACCAGACCGTGGGAAACGGGCCGGTGGACCTGGTTCTCGGGTCCAGCGGCATTTCCCAACTGGAGGTGATGTGGGAAGAGCCCACGCTGGCCCGGTTGTATACCTCGATCGCGGAATTCTCCCGTCTCGTGCTTTTCGACAAACGGGGTGTCGGCCTCTCGGACCGGAACGTTGGAATCCCCACGCTCGAGGAGCGTATGGACGACATTCGGGCGATCCTGGATGCCATTGGCTCGCAAAGAGCCGTCCTCTTCGGAACCCTGGATGGTGCGCCCCTGAGTCTGTTGTTTGCTGCAAGCTATCCGCAGAAGACGGCGGCGCTGATCCTCTGGGGCGGGCAGGCCCGGAGTCTCTGGGCCCCCGACTACGCCTGGGCGAAGACCCCCGAGGAATGGGAACGGGAGATCCTACGGGACGAGGACGAGTGGGGCAGCGATCGACACATCGAGCGGATCATTGCCACCATCGCCCCCAGCCGGACCGGGGATCCCGCGTTCAAACGATGGGTCAGCCGTCGGGTCCGGTTCGGTGCCTCTCCCGCGGAGGGAAGCGCGCTCAGTCGAATGAACATGCAGATCGACGTTCGGTCGGCGCTCTCCGCGCTCCACGTTCCGACGCTCGTACTGTACTCCGCTAGCAGCAAGGCGAGCTCCGTGGAAGACGCCAAGTTCCTTGCCACCCACATTCCGGGGGCCCAGCTTGAGGAGATCCGATGTCCAGATCACTACTTTTTCTCGACGCCACAGGGGCTGGCTCAGGGAGTAGGGGCGATGCGTCGGTTCATCGATGGCCTCCGGACCCTGCCGGAGGAGGATCGGGTTCTCACCACGGTCCTGTTCACGGACGTCGTGGATTCCACCCAACGCGCGTCCGAGCTCGGAGACCGTCGCTGGGCGCAGGTCATGGGCCGGCAATTCGAGTTCGCCCGTGGTGAGGTGAACCGGCACCGGGGCACGCTCGTGAAGACCATGGGGGACGGCCTCCTTGCCACCTTCGACGGGCCCACCCGGGCCATCCGCTGCGCGTTGGCTTTGAAGGAGCGGGCCAAAACCGACGGCCTTTCGCTCCGCGCCGGCCTACACACCGGCGAGTGCGTGGTCCAGGCGGGCGACGTTCACGGAATCGCGGTGAACATCGCCTCGCGGATCGCGGACAGTGCCGGCCCTGGGGAGGTCCTACTTTCCGGCACGGTTCGGGACCTGTCCTTTGGCTGCGACGTTCCGCTTTATCCCCGGGGCGAACGCACGCTGCGGGGGGTCGAGGGCGACTGGCGGATCTACTCTGCCGGAGAATCTCCACCTACCGGGTCAGGGTCCGAGGGCTGACCTCACCGCTCGTCGTCCAAGACGCAATGTTCGAGAGGGTGCAACGAGGGTTACACCCCGGTCGGTCGGAGTTGACCTAATCTAACGGGAGCGGTTCACGGAGCGTGTCTTCGAACCGGCGACTCGTGGCGATCATGTTTACCGACATGGTCGGGAGCACGGCCGCGACGCAGCGCGATGAAGCGAGCGCTCTGGTGCTGCTACACGAGCACGAGGAACTTCTCCGGCCCCTCTTCATCGCGTACCAGGGCCGGGAGGTCAAGTCGATGGGCGATGGTTTTCTGGTGGAGTTCGAAAGTGCTCTCAAGGCGACCCAGTGTGCCGTCGAGATCCAGCGGCAGATCCACGAACGGAACGCAAAAAAAGGGGCGGCGCCGATCCAGCTCAGAATCGGAATCCATCTGGGAGATGTCGAGCAGCGAGGAAGCGACATCTTCGGCGATGCCGTGAACATCGCCTCTCGGATCCAACCGGTGGCGGAGCCGGGGGGAATTTGTGTTTCGAACGCCGTCCAGGAACAGGTCCGGAACAAGATTTCCGACCGATTGGAAAAACTCCCGCCGACCGTCCTCAAAGGGTTGCAAGTAGCGATGGACGTTTACCGGGTGATCCTGCCATGGGACGCCGCGGTTCCGCTGAGCGGGGGTTCCCCCCGCACCCGACTTGCGGTCCTCCCTCTTGCCAACATCAGTCCCGATCCGAAGGACGAGTACTTTGCTGACGGGCTCACGGAGGAGCTGATCACCGTCCTATCTAAGATACGCGAACTCCGAGTCATCGCCCGCACCTCCGTGAACTCGTACAAATCCGCCACGAGGTCCATCTCCCAGATCGGCTCCGAACTCGGGGTGGGCTCCGTTCTCGAAGGGAGCGTGCGCAAGTCGGGCAACCGGCTGCGCATCACGTTGCAGTTGATCGACGTAGTGACCCAGGAGCACGCCTGGGCGGAGAGTTACGATCGGGAGCTCGACGATGTGTTCGCGATCCAAGGTGAGATCGCCGAAAAGACTGCGGGAGCGCTCCGGCTCGAGCTGCTCGGATCCGAGCGAAGATCGATTCGAAAGAAGCCTACCTCCGACCTCCCGGCGTACAACCTCTACCTGAGGGGAATACATGCCTCGCACGGAACGTCGTACGAGACCTTTGCCGAGGCCATCGAGTTCCTGGAAGAGGCCATCCAGAAGGACCCGAACTTCGTCGCGGCGTGCACGGCTCTAGCGAACGTGTACATCGGGCTGGCGGGAGAGACGCTCGCCCCCGGCAAGGCCTTCGCCCGCGCCAGGGAGCTCATGGCGAAGTCGCTACAGTTGGACCCCGATTCATCGGATGCCCACCTAGTACGAGCCAACCTCGCCGCTCAGGACGACCTGAATTGGGCCGTCGCCGAGATGGAATACAAGAGGGCCATTTCGCTCAACCCGAGCGGCGAGCAGGCCCACTTCTGGTACGCGTTCCTTCTTCGGGCACTCCAGAGGTACGACGAGGCGATAGAAGAAATCCGGATCGCGACCGAGCTCGATCCGTTGTGGCCGCTCCTGGGATACGTGCTGGGGGACACTTACATCGCGTCGGGAGACCTCAAGGCGGGACTGGCGGTCGCCGAAGGCCTCCGGGATCGAGATCCCCAAAACGGCGAGGCGCATGCGTTCCTCTGCGCCATTTACCTCCGTTCGGGACAGATGGACAAGGCGCGGAAGGAGTTGGAACTGGCCGTGGAACCCGCTGCTCTCAGCGCGCAAGTGAGCCGCGCCGCCCTGTGGGCCAGACTCGGCAAGCCCGAGGAGGCTCGACGATATGTCCGGGAGTTTCTGGACCCCGCTCAGACAAGGTACGTCGGTCCCTGGTGGCTCGCCGGGCTGTACTCGTGTCTCGGCGAAAAAGAGGCCGCGCTCGAGGTGTTGGAACGTGACGAGAAAGAAGGATCTAAGGGGGGTCTCTGGTTCCATTATCAAGACACTGCCTTCGACCCGATTCGGGGTGACCCGAGGTTCCGGTCGTTAGTGAAGCGACTGAATCTTCCGGTGGACGAAGCGGGAACGGCCCCACAGAGTGGAATGAGACGCTGAAGGCCGTTCGATTCGTGGTGACTGACCTTCGCTGACATGAAGGGCGACCGGGAGCGGTGGGAACGACCCTTGTGCCCCTTCTTCTGGCGCGCTACGCCCTGGCCGGACTGGTTGAGCAGGCACGACCGTTAGCGGACCCTTGTGTCCGCCCTTAATGTGCCAGAAGAGGTACCGGCTCGGAGAGCGATTATGGCAGTCAATCCCGAGAAGTTGAATGCGTTCATGGGCAGGTTCGTCCAGGATCTCGGAGCGGCCTTTCACGGTGCGTCCGTCCTGATCGGAGAGCAGCTCGGTCTCTACAAGGCCCTCGCGGCCGCCGGTCCATCTACTTCGACCGAGCTGGCCCATCGGACCGGCATGGGGGAAAGGTACCTCCGGGAATGGTTGGCCGCCCAGGCGGCGTCGGGGTACGTGGAGTACGACCCCGCCACCAGCCGATACTCGATGACACCCGAACAGAAGTTCGCGTTGACCGAAGAGGACAGTCCGGCCTACATTCCGGGGGCCTTCTACAGTGTGGGCTCAGTCTACAAGGACGAGCGGAAGATCGCCGACGCGATTCGGGCGGGCAAGGGGTTCGGTTGGCACGAACACCACAACGACCTCTTTGTCGGGACCCGGAAGTTTTTCCGGCCGGGCTATCTCGCCAATCTCGTGAGCGGCTGGCTCCCCAGCCTCGAGGGAGTGGTCCCGAAACTTCAGTCGGGCGCTCAGGTCGCCGACGTAGGATGCGGCCTCGGGGCTTCAACGATCATTATGGCCAAGGCCTTCCCGAAATCCAAGTTCCTCGGCTTCGACTACCACCTCGAATCCATCGAATGGGCCCGGAACGACGCCGTGACGCAGGGGGTGGCCCAGAACGCCGATTTCGAGGTCGCCATGGCGAAGGACTTCCGGGGTAAGGACTACGACCTCGTGACCTTTTTCGATTGTCTCCACGACATGGGGGATCCGGTGGGGGCCGTCGAACACGTGCGCAAGTCGCTCAAGCCCGACGGGACCTTGATGGTGGTAGAGCCTTTTGCTCACGAGCACGTCGAGGAGAACATGACCCCCGTCGGGAGGGTCTTCTACAACGCGTCTCTCCTGGTGTGCGTCCCGTGCTCGCTCGCCCAAGAGGTCGGACGAGGCCTCGGCGCCCAGGCGAGCGACTCGAGCCTGTACGAGGTATTCAAGGCCGGAGGGTTCACCCGGGTCCGGAAGGCCGTGGAGACCCCGTTCAACCGCGTGTTCGAGGCGCGGCCCTAACCGGGGCTTAGCCCGATGGGCCCCCGCCGTGGGGGTCTGTCGACGGCGGCGAGCTTCGGTAGGGATGGGCTTCCGAAGAGGCACGGGGTGGCGCCATCCGGCCGCGCACTCCACTTAGTTGATAACCGGCCGGATGGGTGTCACGGCGAACCGGTTCACTCAAGCACAAAAGAATAGAGCTGGCTCCCGGCCCCGACGAAAAGCACTCCAGGTGCCGCGCTAGGCGTGATAAAATGGTCCACCGATCCCAGTGCGAACGAGTAGACCGGCTGGCCCGTCGAGAGGTTGAAGCCGACGAGATCGCTCGTCGAAATGTTGACGGCCCAGACAATATCGCCGGTCACGATCGGTGAGCCCGCGTCGAAGCCCGAGGCCTTCCATGCCACCGAGAAACTCGACGTCCCTACGACGACCTTGACGAGGCTATCATCACAGGGCACCAGGACCGATTGTCCGACCCTCGCCGTCCCTCCGTAGCCTCCTCCGCAGATGCTCTCGTCGAAAAGCTGTCCCCCAATCCCCCCGAGATGGCTTCCGGAGAGGAGGTATCCCACGCCCTCTTTGCCGATCTGGAAAACATCCCCGTTCGGCATGATCGTCGGCGCCACGGAGCCGAGGTCGATGTCCCCCGAGTTTAGCTGGGCCCAATTCGTGGGGGCGAAGTAGTCCAGCACGGCGAGGGACGGAGAGAGTTCGATTACGGCGTCGCCGTAATCGAAGGTCGTCGTTGCTTCACTGTTACCCGTTGCGACGTAGAGATTGCCGTTCGGGCCGAGGGCGACCCCTGCGGTACCCCAGATTCCGCCTTCCCGGCCCGTGGGCACCGGGTAACTGAGGAGCGACCCGGAGCCGTTGGTTCGCGCCCCCACTACCCAGCCATGGTATTGGCCGCAGTCCCCGTCTAGGCCGCCGTAGGGAATGTACACCACACCATTGTCGAGGAGGAGGGCACCCCTCTGCTGTTCTACGAGTGGGTTCGCCCCGGCGGCGTCCACGACGACCCGGGACAGCACCGAGCCGTTCTTGATGCTCAGGCCGAAAAGAACGTGCTGGCCGGGACTCAGGAAGGCGACTGCGTAGATGGTCCCCGTGGCGACGTCGATTGCGGGCGTTCCGGTAATCCCGCTCGGGTTGATATCTCCGCACGGGAGAGCCGATCCAGGGACGGGGCTGCCCAGGTTCGTCTTCCAGAGCACGTTACCGTTGGACACGTTCACGGCATAGATCGAGTCGCCCTCGGTGGCAACGAAGACGGCATTCCCACACGTGAGCGGTTCGGCGTACACCTGCCCATCCAGACCGACCGGCCCGGCCCATTGCGCATGAACTCCGGTGACATTGGCCATCGGCAGAAACCCGCTCCGTGAGGTGTTCCCGTGGTACGTCGTCCAATTCCCTGCGGTCACGTTCCCTGAAGTCGATGTGACTACGCCGGGTGTAACCGATGCCGGGCAGCCGGATGGCGATCCTGGAGCGTGAGGACTTGACGAGGGGGTGGTGAGGACAATGTAGGACAGCACGCCGGCCGACAGCGCCACCAGGGCGACGACGACGGCAAGGACCTTCCTTCGATTGTTCAACGTCCTTACCCCAACGTGCTCAGTAGATCGACCCAGTCATCCCTTCGGTTCCTGAGGCCACCCAGAACCTCCAGTCTCTTCAACCCTGTTTCTGGGTCCGTTACCGCATCTCCGCTGTCGGAAAAGAGCAGGCTTCCTCCGATCTAAGTTCGTCGCACGCTCGTCGACAGGGTAGGAGCCGAGGCATGGTTCAGTGTCCCCAGCCCGCTCGGAATCCAGCGAACGATCGAGAGCGCCACCGAAGGGCTAGACGCCCGGGGACGTCCAGGTCGGTAGGCCACTCCCGACCAACCAATCCCTCGAAACTGTTCCCACCGGCCGGGGGGAACCCCGGGCTACCCGGGCAGGAGGGCCCGGAGTCGCTCTAGGTCCTCGGCCAGATCGGGCCGGAGCTCGGTGATCCGGCGCCGGTCGAGGTCCGCCAGCTGCTCCCGGACGAGGGACCACTTCTGTCGCGTGGCGTCCACCTCGGCGAGACGGAGCAGCACCTCGACGATGTCGGCCTCCATGTTCTGCTCCTCAAAGAGCGTGAGCGCCTCCTTCAACACCTGCTCGGCGCCCTCCGGGTCGTTCTTTGACCGCCGGATCTTGCCCTCAGCCACGTACGTCTGAGCGAGGCCGTACCGGTCGCCGATGCGCTCGAGCTGTTCGCGGGCCTCGTGGTTGCGGGCCTCCGCCTCCTCCAACCGATTCAAGTCGTGGAGAGGCCAGACAATTTCGAGGAGCGCCCATCCCAAGCGGCGAGGGTCGTTGGCCTCCCGGGCCAGGCGCAGGGCCTGTTCGAAAGCGACCAGCGCCTCCTCAGGCGGTCGGGTCAGCGCGAGCGCCACTCCGATGTACATGTGAGCCTCGGCGGCCTCGGCTTTCTCGCCCATCTGTTCTAGTGAGGCGGCCGCGGTCCGCAGCCGGTCGATGGAGGCTTCGAGCTCCCCCGGGCGCATCGACAGGGATCGGGCATACCGCACCTCTTCCAGGAGGGTCTCCCGGGCGTCCCCCATCTCCTTGGTCGTCGCGAGTCCTTCGGCGTGATACCGAAGGGCTCCCGCGTAATCGCCCCGGAAGTAGGCCAGTTCCCCGGCGAGGCGCACCGCGACGAGGCGGACCGGGGGGTCCCATGCTTGCTCGCCCCGCACCCGGATGAGCTCGCGGACCAAGTGGTCGGCCTCGTCCCATCGGCCCTGGTCTGAGCAAACCACGGCGAGATACAGCGGAAGCAGGTCCCGCTGCTGGGGGGTCGCGGCGGCCACCATGTCGGACCGATCGGTGATCTGTCGTAGCGTTCGCTCCGCCCGGTCGAACTCCCCGACGCGCCGAAGCTGCTGGACCATGGTCAAGAGGAGACCGACCTCCTCGGTCAGGTGCTCGGCGCGGCACCGACGATGGGCCTCGAGGGCGCGCTCGAGGTGCAGGAGCGCTGCGCCCGGCAGGAATGCGTCGGCGGCGAACCGGGCGGCCCGCTCATTGTACTCGAGTGACTTCGCATCGACCCGGCCGAGATGGTAGTGCCGGGCCAGAGCGAAGACCGATTCCGGCTCCTTCGTAACGGCGGCTTCCATTGCTTCCGCGACCCGGCGGTGGAGAATCCGGCGGCGCGTATCGGTGAGGCTCGAGTACAGCTCCTCGCGGAGATCCTCTCGGATGAACTCGAAGACCTCGTTCTCGGCCTCCCGAAGGAACCCTTCGTGCACCAGATGTTCCACCGTCTCCGCGAGCGCTTCCTCGCTCTCGTCGGTCGTACGGGTCAGGAGCGCGAACCCGCTCTTCGAGCCGATCACGGCGGCGATGGTCAGGACGCGCCGTTCTTTCTCCGAGAGGGACCGGATCTGCTGCCGGAGGAACTCCGCCGCGTCCCAGGGGGTGGGGGGCCCCGGCGCCGACCGGGCCGACGGTGTGGCGACGAGCTGCCCCAGGAACATCGGATTCCCCCCGGTCTGGGCGAACCATCTCTGCACCTGTTCCGGCGCGGGGGTCCGGCCGGGACTGGTCCAGCGAACGAAGTCCACCACCTCGGTCTCAGTCAATGGGCGGACCCGCACACGGACGGCCCCCAACGCGGTAAGCCGTTCGAACGCAGGCCGGACCAAGGGGTCCAGCTGCTCCAAGGGGGGCATCGTGCCGATCCACCAGAGCCGACGGGACTCGAGACGGGGGGCGATGTACTCCAGGAAGTCGAGCGACCCTTCGTCGGTCCACTGGAGATCCCGGATAGCGACCAGCACGGGAACTTGGTCGACCAGGGCGAACAGGGGGGCCGCCAGCTCCTCCATGAGCTGCACGCGATCGGTCTGGAATGAGTCACCAAATGCGACCGAAGGGAACAGCAATGCGTCGGTCCGCCGAGCGTGGGCGGACGTTCTTCCCACGGCGGACGCGAGACTGGTCGATATCATCGGCTGGGCCACGTACGGATACGCTAGCGGGGACGGGCGCGTCGCGCTCAGGGCCGCCGCCTCCCGGTCAACGGCCCGGACCACGGCCCGGACGAGCTGGAACGGGACCGGTGCCTGGGGCTCGGACCGGGCCGAGACCACTCGGAACTCGTGGAGAGCGCTGTCGTCCGTCAGGGCGGTCAACAACGTCGACTTTCCGACGCCGATATCGCCTTCCAGAAAAGTGATGCCACCGCGGCCGTTGTGCACTTCGTCCCGACGACGGAGCAGTGCCTGATAGAGGTCGACACGGCCGATAAGCGGCCGATCCGACGGCCTCGGCTCCATCGAGCCCGGATACGGGTCCAGGGCTATTTCAGTTCGGTCGCAGGAGAAAGTGGAACGGTAACGGCACGACGGTTGCGATTGTCGGCCGTTCCTGAACACTGACGGGCGACGAAGTGTCGAGGGAAGCTTCGACGCGGCAGGCCCCGGTTGGAAGGCCCTTATGCTAGAGAACCTTCCCGAACGCGGGATGGCAGCCAAAGAGAACGAAGAAGTGGTGCGGCGCCAATTTGAACTCCTCAACGCGGGGGACGCCAACGGCGCCGCCGGACTTTGGGCCCCCGACGGGTTTAATCATGGCAGAAAGGTCGACCGAGGAGCGATTTCGAAGGTCTACGAAAGCCTGCATTCGCTTCACGAGAGCCACACGCTGCATGAGGTGGTCGCGGCGGGAGACTGGGTCGCAGTTCGAACGACGTGCCAGGGCGTCCACTCCGCTGAGCCGGAAATTCCTGTCAACGGCGGAATCTTCGTGGGTCTCAAGCCAACGGGCCGGAGTTACACTGACCAGCACATGCATCTGTTCAAGATTGTCGGCGGGAGAATCGCGGAACATTGGGCCAATCGTGACGATCTCGGCGTCGCACGACAAATCGGACTCGAGCTCAAGCCCTCAGGGGATTGAGCCGCGCGCCTCACGGGTCAGTGAACGCGCCGGCGACAGCGAAGTGCTAGTGTCGGGAAGGGTGCGCGACCTATCGATCGGATCCGAGATCCGATTTGCCGACCGGGGCGCACAACCCCTCAAGGGCTTAGAGGGGGAGTGGCGGATGTACGCCGTGGCCGGGACCTAAGTCGCGGCCCCATTCATCGCTCGCTTCGCAGCGTGGGGCCGAGGTGCAATTACCATTGCAACCTTCAGTCGCTGCGGTCGAGGCGGCGAAAGGAAAGAAGGCGACGACAACGCCCGCGCTTTCAGCCCGGCTTCTTCGCCGTCACAAAAACGCATTCGCCCGGAATCGAAAGGCCCGTTGGGGTCTTCCACCGCTCCAGGTTCTCGCCCGTCTCGCGCAAGACCTGCTCCTGCACTTCCGGGGGTTCCTCGGAAAGGGAGTGACCAATCGGAGTGGCCTTCAGCATGGACTGGAGATATCGATCGACGCTCTCAATTTGGAGGGGATGTGTGTTCCGTTCCTCTTGGCCGCCCCGAAACCCAGCGCTCTCGAGGAACCCGACCATCTCCCCCGGGCCGCCCAATTCGTACGGGGTCGGAATGTAGCCCGTTTCGTCCGGTTCGGCGTGCTTCAACATGGGTCCGACGATGGCGTGGAGAAACGGAACCTTGTCGCCGGTGCTCCACACCGAAACGGCGATTCGGCCCTTGGGACGGAGGACCCGCCACGCTTCCTGGGCCGCCTTCTCGGGGTTGGTGAATATCTGGAACCCGAAGCTACTGACCACCGCGTCGAACGTCGCGGCTTTAAACGGAAGCTCGGAACAATCACACACTTGAAAGTCGATCGTCGGGACCTTTCGATTCGAAGCCACTCGTCGGGCGATAGCAATCATGTTCTCGGAGAGGTCAACCCCGACCACGTGACCCGCAGGTCCTACCTGACTCGCTATCGTGAGCGCCGGCTCGCCGGGTCCCGTTCCTAGGTCCAGCACGGTCTCTCCCGGCTGGGCCCGCAAGCGGGCGACCAGGTCTGCGCGGAATGGCTCCATGTACCGCAATAGATCCACATACGCCTCCGCGCTTTCATTCCACGTAGTTCGGGTGTATTCCCGATAGTACTCGTCCGTGTATTTCCAGGGCATCTGCGGTACGGGCTGGAAATCGTTTCGACCTATTTCATCGTGCCTCCACCGAATCCGGAGGGGCCAGCCGCCCGAATTGCCCCCATCAGTGGGGGGGGTTCTGTGGAGCTTCTATCGCTGTGCGACTAGGAAAGCACAGAAGTGCAACTACCATTGCACTCCGTCGAATTGAGCTCGAGTGCTCAGACTCCGTAGTCTATCCAAATCCGGCGTCATCGGTGGCCGGTAACGCTTCACTCGAGACCGTTCCATCACCTCCCCCTCTAGGGTACATATCCTACCCAAACGTTGGAAAGCCGGTATGCTGACCGATTCCGTCTCGTCCGAAACTCGTGCCAAGCTCGCGCGATCCGTCCTCAAAAACAACCTTCAGGTAAAGCCTGGAGAACACGTAATCGTCGAGGCTTGGACCCACACCCTTCCGTGGGCCGTTGCCTTCGCGCGCGAGGCCCGGCATATTGGTGCGCAAGTGCTCGTCCCCTACGAGGACGAGGAAGCGTACTGGGACGCTGTCGCACACGGAGAGGACCGACTACTCGGGAAGGTGGCTGCCCACGAATGGGCGGCGCTGGCGAAGAGCGACGTCTACATTCACATGTGGGGCCCGGGGGACCGGGTGCGGCTCAACGCGCTCCCTGGGGCCCAGCTGAACCGCCTGTTCGGGTTCAACAATCAATGGTACTCCACGGCCCTAAAGAATGGGGTCCGAGGGGCCCGACTCGAGCTCGGTCGACCATATCCCACGCTGGTCAAAGCGTACAAGGCGGACGAAGCCGCGTGGATGGACCAGGTGATACGGGGGACGATGGTGAGTCCAGACCTGCTGGCCCGAACGGGGGCACCCATCGGACGCGCACTCGCCCGTGGAAAGCGTATCCGGATCCGGGATGACCGAGGCACTGATCTGACCCTGGGTCTCGCTGGGCGACCCGTACGCGCAGACTATGGACGAACGACTGCCGCCGAAAGGAAGCGACCGTTCAATCAGCTCACCACTCTACCATCGGGTGCACTCACTCTGGCGTTGGAAGAGACCGTGGCCGATGGAACGATTATCGGCAACCGGACGTGCTACTACGACGACGCCATGGCCACCGGGGGCGTCCTCAGTTTCCGGAATGGAAAGCTCACTCACGCCGAGTTCGAGACGGGCGGGGACCGGTTCGACCGGGAGTTCAAGAAGGGCGGAAAGGGGCGTGACCGTCCGGGTCAGCTGCGCATCGGATTGAACCCTGCGCTGAACAACACGCCCCAGCTCGAAGACCGCGAGCTCGGTGCAGTGATGGTATCTCCCGGAAACAATCAGTTCTACGGCGGCAAGAACAAATCTCGGTTTTTCGGCTGGGTCATCAACTCCGGCGCCACGGTCGAGGTGGACGGCAAGCCCCTGGCACTCAGTCGCTGAATCTCCGCCGGCACACCGCACCGGTCGGGCCGCGGTCCCCGGTTCGGGATCGTGTCAAGAGGATTCGAGCCGCCCGCCCGAACAACGTCTCGGCCCACGCTGATCTCTGCCGATTTTTGTCAGGTGGAATCTCTGTTGCAGCCGAACCGCGGTGCCGGAGAGCTACGCACCGTTCTGAAAATGGTTCATGCTACCGTAAGGGACCCCCGGTGAAGGCTCACACCGGGGGTGGAACCTGTTTGCTCCGCTCACGTAGCGACGAGCCCTTCAGCGCCGGCGGGCAAGCCTCCGACGGTCTGGATCCAACTGAGGCTTGTGTCGTGGTGGATCTGATACGCCTCGATCTCGCCCGCACCGCCCGCGACGACATAGAGGAAGTGACCCCCATCGCCGATCGCCGAGTCCGCGGGTCCGGCATTGGTCATCGCCGCGACCGACTGGAGCAACGTGAGGGATCCTCCTGTGCTGACCGCGAAACTGGAGATACTGTCGCTCGCCGTGTTGCTGATGTATGCCGTCTGCTGGTTTCCTGTCACTACGACCCAACACGGAGCCCCTTGCTCATCGGAGATTGAGGCGCTCACGACCTGGAGCCCGCTCGATCGGGTGAGAGAGTAGGACGACACCGCGGGCTGGTGAGCCTCGCTCACGACCAGGTGATGCTTGCCCGCGAAGGCGAACCCGTAGGGGGTCAAACCGGACGAGGCATACGAGGTCGGCCCGCTGGCGACCCCATGGTTGTTCACAGCGTAGACATCGAGGAGGTTCGTTCCCTTCTCGGTGACGACGAGGAAGTGTCCCGTGGGGCTGAACGAGATTTGCGCCGCGCCCGTGGGCATGCTCGTACTGAGGCTCTGGGTCGAGCCGGTGATCGGATGGAGCCGACCGTGCGAACCGAGGGTGAAGCCTGCAATGTTGCCCGGGGTGACCGTGTTTCCATCGTTGAGAACGTACACGACATTTCCCGAGATGGTGAGGCTCACGGGCAGAACGCCGCCGGAAGCGGCTACATCGGTGAGGGTCAGCAGGGGCGTGTGGAGTCCCGTACTCACCTGGAACACCGAGATCTGGTTGCTGCCCGCATCAACCGACAGCAGCCATTGGTTGTCCGAGGTAAGCCCGAGGGCGCCCGAGTCCCCAAGGGCGGCCCCTGTGCCGGTGCCGCCAGTGGCAAAGTTTCCGACCCAGGTCAACGTGCCCGCGTGTCCTGTCTCGTACGCCACGACTTGGTTGGCTGTCGCGCTGTTCGTCGAGATGAAGACCGCCGCGGTGGCACCGTGGTCCTCCCGGGGGGAGCTTGCTCCAGCCAAGGGAAGGGCGACCACGGCGAGGGCGAGCACCGCGAC
>Ga0187819_10000652_pt1 | contig 17483 bp, 13 predicted proteins | sample NC_wetland_sal_i_15_FD_132411 | JGI IMG/M metagenome (GOLD analysis project Ga0187819, IMG submission 132411) | Wetland sediment microbial communities from Neuse River Estuary, North Carolina, USA - SO4_4 | ecosystem: Environmental > Aquatic > Freshwater > Wetlands > Sediment | place: USA...
CAGAGACCAGCGCACCAACCCCCGCGGAAATCCCCACCGCCACGACCAATACGTAGTCAATCATCAGCGCCGCGGCGGCCAGCAATCCCGCGTGCGCCCCTAGGTTTTCCGATGCCACGGTGTACGACCCTCCGCCGCCCGGATACGCCGCGATGGTCTGCCGGTAGGAGAAGTACACGATCGAGAGGAGCACGATGATGCTCGCGCTCACCGGCACGATGTACGCCACACCGGCCGCGCCCAGAGGAATCAGCAGCGTGAGCGCCGCCTCCGGTCCGTAGGCCGCCGAGCTGAGCGCATCGAGGCCGAAGATCGGGATGCCTGCCGACGTGCCGATCTGTTCCGCGCGCTCGTCCGAAGTGGCCAGCTGCTTGCCGAGCAGAATATCCAGAACGGACATTTCCCCTCCTGGGTATTTCAAACCCGCCTAGAGTAAGTCGTACGCGCGGCAATTGGAACTGTCGGGAGCAGGAACCTTCCGGAATCGGCCGCTGCCAGGCTGTGAGCATCGTCAATAATCGCTTAGGGCATCGGTGGGTATCGCGACGCGCACAGCATTCAGCACCGCGGCGAGGTCGATCACCTCCTGCGCGATGGCGCCGCCGATGGGGGGCAGATATCCGAACGCCGCGGCGAACATCCCCAGGATGCTCAGCGCCATTCCGCCCACAGCACTTTCGAGCGCGATGTGGCGCATCCGGCGGCCGATGTGCAGGAGTTCGTCCACGCGGCCGAGAGAGGTTTCCAGAATCACCGCGTCGGCAGCCTCGGAGGTGATGTCGCTTTTCACGCCAAACGCCACGCCAACGGTGGCCGCCTGCATCGCCGGCGCATCGTTGATGCCGTCCCCTAGGAAGAGCGTGGGCGACCGGCCAGCTTCCGTTCGCACAATTTCAACTTTTTCTTCCGGGCTTTTCGCGGAATGGACGTCCGGGATCCCCACCTGGGCGGCCAGGCTCTGGACTTCCAGTTCGCGGTCGCCGGACACGATGAGTACCCGGTTGACGGCGTGCCGTGGCTTCAAGTGCTTCACAAACTGGGAAGTGTCTGCCCGCGGTGCATCCTTGAAGCGAAATGTGGCTGCGTAAGCGCCGTCCACCACCACCAGGCATTCGAGCCCCGAGGCTACGGGAGGAAGCGCGAGGTCCGGCCTTGCAAACTTGCCCCGGCTGGTGATCAGGATTTTGCGCGTGCCGACGGTTCCCCGCAGGCCTTCCCCCGGCCGCTCGCTGATTTCCGCAACCGGCTCCATGGGCAGGCCCATTTTCTGCGCCTCGGCCTGGAGCGCGAGCGAGAGAGGATGCTTCGAGTAGCGCTCCACGCTCGCGGCGAGGCCCAGTACTTCATTGCGCTCAAATCCGGGAGCGCAGAGGATTTCCGAAAGCGAGGGCTTCCCGTACGTCAATGTTCCGGTCTTGTCGAAAATCAGCGTCTTGCAACGGTCAATCCGCTCGAGGGCGGCGGGGTTCTTAACGATGATGCCACGGCGCGCGGCCAGCGAAATCGCGCCGATCACGGTCACGGGAATGGCGATGAGCAGCGGGCAGGGTGTGGCCACGACCAGAACGGCCAGGAACCGCTGGGATTCTCCGCTCACTGCCCAGGCCAGCCCAGAGAGCGCCAGCGCCACCGGCGTGTACCAGGCGCCCAGCTTGTCGCCTAACCGGCGCATCTGCGGCCGGTGCTGCTCCGTCTCCTCCATGACTCGCATGATGCGCGCGTAGCGGGAGTCCACGGGCAGTTTTTCGGCTCGGATGGTCAGCGCCCTTTCACCGTTGATCGCGCCGGAAATCACTTCGGCCCCCGGAGTCTTTTCGATCTCGAAGGGCTCGCCGGTCAGGTAAGCTTCGTTCATCTCTCCCTGGCCATCCAGCACGACGCCGTCCACGGGGCAGGTTTCGTGAGGAAACACGACCAGAACGTCGCCAACGGCAATTTCTCCCAATTTGACGTCGGAGACGCCTGTCCCTGTCCTTCGGTGCGCAATCTGTGGCATCCGCCGCGCCAGAGCATCCAGGACGGAGGAAGCCCGCCGCGTGGCGAATCCCTCGAGCGCGGTCCCTCCGGAGAGCATCAGGATCACGATCGCTCCCACGAGGTATTCTCCGAGAAGCACGGACGTGACAATCGAGATCCCGGCCAGATGGTCCGATCCGAATTCGCGCGCCAGAGCCTTGCGCAGCAGCGGCACAACCAGCGGAATGCCTCCGGCAACCAGAACGACAACCAGGGGGGCCTGCCACGCGGCGCGAGGAACATGCAGGAGAAAGCGAAGGAGCAAATGCACAGCGATTCCGGCCATGGCGAGGCCAGCAATGAAGTTCGGATTCGTCCAGCGGGAGACGAATTCGCCCTGCCGAACTGGCGGCGAGGTACCGTCGGCAACGGTGGGATTCAGCGCGCCCATGCCCGCTGCCATTATAGGTGACCTTCTCTCGATGCCGGCGGACCGTTTGCGGGTTTTCGGCTCCCTGGCGCGAGCGCTGGAAGCAGGCTTCGCCCGCCAGGCACCGCCAGGCCCACCCGCCGCTCATTCGAGTGACTTGTGGAAGCGCAATATGCTGACGCTGAGCAGCGCCACGGCGAACACAGCCATGCCCACGAACTGGGGCCACAGGACGTCGAATCCCACACCCTTCAGATAGACGCTGCGCAGCACAATCATGTAGTACCGCAGGGGATCGAGATAGGTGAGCTTCTGGAACCACGGCGGCATGCTGCTGATCGGCGTGCCGAAGCCGGAGAGAGTGGTCGCCGGCATGATGAAGAAAAACGCCGAGACCATGGCCTGCTGCTGGTTGGCGGAGATGGTGGAAATGAACAGCCCTACACCCAGAGAGGAGAGCAGAAAGATCATCGTGGCCCAGGTGAGCACGAGGACGCTTCCGCGGAAAGGCACTCCGAACCAAAACGTCCCGACCAGCGAAATCAGCGCTGCATCGAACACCCCGATCAGGAAAAAAGGCAACGTCTTTCCCAGGATGAATTCCCAACGCCGGATCGGAGTCACCATCACCTGCTCCAGCGTTCCGATCTCCCGTTCCCGCACCACGGCAAATGCCGTCAGATTCAGGATCATCACCAGCATCAGATTGCCGATCACGCCGGGAACGAAGAACCAGCGGCTCTCGAATCCTTCGTTGAACCACGGCCGCTCCACCAGCTCAACACTGGGGACCACCTCCAGGAGCTGCGGATTCGTGCGCGCCAGGTGGTCCATCTGGTAGTCGTGCGCGAACCTTGCGCCGATCTGCGTCACGTACCCCAGTCCTACCAGGGCCGTGTTCGAGTTCGTGCTGTCCACGATCACCTGCACGCGCGCGCCCTTTCCTCCGCGCAGGTCTTGAGCAAATCCGGAATCGATCTCCACCCCCAGCAGGATGTCGCCCCGGTCGATCGCGTCCCGCAGCTCCTCCTTGCGCGTCACGTAGTGCTGCAGGTCGAAATAGCGGCTGGCCGAAAGGTGCGAGACGAACTCGCGGCTCTCCTGCGTGTTGTCGCGGTCCAGAACCGAAAACTGCACGTGGTTTACCTCGAGAGTGGCCGCATAGCCGAACACCATCATCTGGATGATCGGCGGCGCGAACAGCACGAAACGGGTGCGCGGGTCGCGAAACGTCTGGATGAACTCTTTCTTCAGCATCTGGACGATGCGGCCGAAAGCCTGAGCGAATTTCATTCCAGCCTCTTGTGAAACGAGCGCGTCGCCAGTGCGACCAGGATCAGCGCGTAGATGCCCAACGCAAAAAGTTGGGAAGCGAACAGGGGAACCGGCGTGCCTTTCAAAAATACGTTGCGAAGAATCGTCACGTAGTACCGCGCCGGAAGCAATCGGGTGATTCCCTGCACGATCACCGGCATTTGGTCAATCGGGAACAGGAATCCGGAGAGCAGGAAGGTAGGAAGAAACGTGGCCACCAGAGCCAGTTGGCTCGCGGCGAGCTGGGATTTCGCGGTTACCGACATCCAATATCCCAGAGAAAGAACCACGATGAGGAACAGAGCCGAGCTGCCGAACAAAACGGTCCAGCTCCCCCGGAACGGCACGCCGAACCACCACACTCCCAGCACGGCGCACACGGCGGTGTCCGCCATCCCGATGAGGAAGTAGGGAATCAGCTTTCCAATCTGGATCTCCAGCGCCCCCACCGGCGTGGAGATGAGCTGTTCCATGGTTCCCCGCTCCCACTCCCGCGCGATGGTCAGGGAGGTCAGGAACGCGCCCACCACGGCCATCACCAGCGCCACAATGCCCGGCACGAAATTCGCCATGCTCTCCAGGTCTTCGTTGAACCACGTGCGCGCGCGGATCTCCAGGGGCAACGTGGGAGCGGCCCCCCCCCGGCTCTGGGACCAGTCCAGCTGCACGCGGCTCGAGTAGGTGGCCACGATGCCCTGCGCGTAGCCCAGGCCGATGCTCGCGGAATTGCTGTCGCTCGCGTCCAGAATTGCCTGCACGGAGGTTGCTCGGCCAGCGCGGAGCTTTTCCGAGAAATCGGTGGGGATGACGATGGCCATGGCACAGGCACCCGTGTCGATGTCCTGTACCACGTCGCTGTAATCGCGCGCCAGATGCACGATGTTGAAATATTCGGTCGCTTGGAAGCCTTTCAGCAGGTTCTGGCTTTCCTGCGAGCCGTCGCGGTCGTAGACGCACAGCGGCACGTGCTTCACGTCCAGGTTCACGGCATAGCCGTAGATGAACAGCAGAATCAGCGGGATGGCAAAAATGATGAGCAAACTGCGCACGTCGCGCGCGATCTGGATGAATTCCTTCCGCATGACCGCCGCGATGCGCCGCAGACTCATGGCCGCGGAGCCTCCTTCGCTCCTCGCGAAGTGGTGAGCGCCACAAACACGTCCTCGAGCGTGGGCGGAATGGCTTCCACCCTGCTCACTGCCACCTTTTTTGCCGCCAGCGCATCTCGAATCGGCCCGGCGGCCGCGCGCGCATCCGCCACCACGGCGTGCAGCGCCCTCCCGAACACCGCGGCATCTTCCACGCCCGGCGCGCCGCGCAGCGCCTCGAGGCCCGGCCCCAGCGGCTCGCACTCCACCAGCAGCAACTGGCCCCTCATCGAGCCGCGCTTCAGCTCGGTGGGCGTGCCCATGGCCACGATGCGCCCGCGGTCAATCAGCACCAGCCGGTTGCAGTACTCCGCTTCGTCCATGTAGTGCGTGGTGACGAACACGGTCACACCCTCGCCCGACATCTGGTGGATCAATTCCCAGAACTGGCGGCGCGACACCGGGTCCACGCCCGAGGTCGGTTCGTCCAGAAATACGATCGGGGGCCGGTGCAGCACTGCGCACCCCAGCGCCAGGCGCTGCTTCCATCCCACAGCGAGGGAACGCGTCATGGCATTTTCCCGGCCCTCGAGTCCCGCCATGTGCACCGCCCAGGCGGTCCGCTGGGCCAGCTCCGCCGCCGGAACGCTGTAGAGCCCCGCGAAAAATTTCAGGTTTTCCATCACCCGCAGGTCGTTATAGAGGGAAAACTTCTGCGACATGTAGCCGATGCGCTGCCGGATCGCTTCCGGCTGCGTGGCCACATCCAGCCCCGCCACGGTCGCGCGGCCCGAGGTCGGCTCGAGCAATCCGCACAGGATGCGGATGGTGGTGGATTTTCCCGCGCCGTTCGGCCCTAAGAAGCCGAACACCTCGCCGCGCCGGGCCGCGAAGCTGATGCCGTCCACCGCGGTGAAATCTCCAAAGCGCTTCGTCAACTCCTCCACGCTCACGGAAATACCGTTGTCGTTCATGGACGGATCTCCGCCGCACCCGGTGCCTCGCGCGCCTCGACTGCGGATACGAAGAGGTCCTCGATGCTGGGCGCGATCGGCTCGAGCGAATCCACGGCGATCCCCGCCGCCTCCAGGCTGGCGCGGAGCTGCGGCGAACGTTCCTCCGCGCGATCCACGAACACGTGGACGCCGTCGCCCACCAGCAGTGAGCTGCGCACCCCTGGCGCCCCGCGAAGCCCCTCCATCGCCCGCGCCGCCTCCGGCGTGCGCAACGCCAGGACTGCGCCCGGAAATCTTTTCTTCAGTTCCGCGGGAGTGTCGCAGAACAGCATGCGCCCCTGGTGGATCAGCCCCACGCGATGGCACCGCTCGGCTTCGTCGAGATACGAGGTCGAAGTCAGAATCGCCACACCTTCCCCCACCAGCGAATAGAGGATGGCCCAGAAGTCCCGGCGCGATACCGGGTCAACGCCGTTCGTCGGCTCGTCCAGCAGCACCACGCGCGGCGTGTGGATCAGCGCGCAGATAAGCCCCAGCTTCTGTTTCATCCCGCCGGAGAGTTTTCCCGCCAGCCGCTTCCGGAACTCACCGAGGTCCGCCGCAGCCAGCAACTCCGCCGCGCGGCGCTCCCTCTGCGCCTTTCGCACTCCGAACAGGTCGCCATAGAAACGAATGTTTTCGTCAATGGTGAGATCTTCGTAGAGTCCGAAGCGCTGCGGCATGTAGCTGAGCTGGTGTTTGGCGCCCTCCGGATCACTTCCCACATCGCAGCCCGCCACGCTCGCCGAGCCGCCATCCGGTGCCAGAACACCGGCCAGCATGCGCAGCGTCGTTGTTTTCCCCGCGCCATCCGGCCCCACCAGGCCGAAGATCTCGCCCCCGTGGACGTCAAAGCTCAGCCCGTCCACCGCCCGCACTTCGCCGAACCGCTTCTCGAGCGCCGAAACGACGATAGCGGGGGAGACAGCGCTCATTTTTTGGTCCCCTATTTGCGCGGGATGAAGACGTCCGCAGGCATTCCGGGCTTCAGCTCGTAGTTCGGGTTCTCCACGTCCACCTTCACCCGGTAGACGAGCGTCACCCGCTCCTTTTCCGTCTGCACGCTCTTCGGTGTGAACTCGGCCTCAGAGGAAATGAACGAGATCCGCCCGCGATACGCCTTCCCAGGATACGTGTCCGTCCGCACAGAAACTTCCTGGCCCCAGCGCACACGCCCCAGGTCCGTCTCCGGGAGATACACCCGCACCCAGAGGTGATCCAGATCGGCCAGCGTCACCACAGGCGTTCCCGGCTCCATCACTTCCCCCTTCTCCGCCTGCCGCACCAGGATCACTCCGTTGAACGGCGCCAGGAGCGTGGTGTAATCCAGCCGGATGCGCGACAGTTCCACGGTCGTGCGCGCCTGACGGGCATTCGCATGGTCCACCGCGATTTCTTCTTTCCGTGTGCCCTCCTCCAGCTCGCTGTAGATTTGCTCCTGCCGCTCCAGAGTGGCCTTGGCGCGCGTCACATTCGTCAGCGCCGTGTCGCGCGTCTGTCCCGCGATCTCGTCCTTTCGGTAGAGGGCGTCGTACCGCTGGAAGTCCTTCTCCTTCTGTTCCAGATCTGCTCGCGCATCGAGCACGGCCTGGTATGCCGCCTGGATGTCCTGCTTCCTGCTACCGGCGAGCGCGAGTTCCAATTGACGGTTGCGCACGCGGAGCGTCGCCTCGTCCACGGCGACTTCCTGGCTGTAATCGGCGTTGTCCAGGCGTGCCAGAAGTTGTCCCACCTTGATGGATTGGCCTTCTTCCACGGGGAGGTCCACAATCCTGCCGGGAACTTTGAAGCTCACCAGGCTCTCGTGCGCTTCAATGTTGCCGGAGAGTTTCATCTCTGTTTCCGCCGGGGCTCGCCGGAACCATTCCGGATGGAAATAGAACGCCGCGCCCGCTGCAGCCGCCAACAGCAGGATCGGAATCATGCGTTTCATCGCTGGATCACCCTTCGTTTATTTCGAGAGACTGCGCTTTCCCTCATTTCGGGCCCAAGTAGTGCTCGTAAATCTCTTCGGTGGCACCCAGTGCGCGGGCCATGGCCACCCGAGCGTCCGCATGGCGCGCCAGCGCCGTGATGTGGTCGTCTTGGGCGCTCTCGAGCGAACTTTGCGCCGTTATCACTTCGATGTTGTCCGTCACGCCCTGCCGGAACCGGTCCTCTGCCAGCTTCAGTTCGCTTCCGGCCAGCTCCACGCCCGCCTGCGTCACGTTCACCTGTTGCTCGGTGGATTCCAGGTCCAGGATGGCCTTCCTCACGTCCTGCTCGATCCCGCGCTCCAGATCGGCCATCTGCGCGTCCACCCGCTGGAGGCGGCTTTCCAGCTCCTTCTGCTCCCCGTTCCGGTCGCGATCGAACAGGGTGATCGACAGCGTCCCCTGGATCAGGCCGATCCCGGGCAATGCGCCGAAGCTGCGCCCGAACGCTCCATAGTTTCCACTCACCGAGAACGTCGGCAGGTAGCGCGCCCGCGATGCCCTTTGCTGCTCAACCAGCGCCTCCCGCTGCGCCCGCAACGCCCGGTAATCCGAGCGCGCCTCGAGCCCCGTCCGCAGGGCCTGTTCGATTTCCGGCGTCGGGATGCCGTGGAATTCCAGCCGCTCCGCCAGTTCGAGGGGCGCCCCCGGCCGCACTCCCAAAAACCGCTGCAGAACGAGAAGCGCGGTCTGGTAACTATCCCGGGCCACCAGCAGGCCCTGCTGGTCCCGCTGGAGCTGCACCTGTGCCCGGAGCACGTCCACGCCGGTTGCCAGTCCCGTGGTGTGCTGGTCCCGCGCCAACTTTTCCAGCGCCTGCGATGTCGTCACCCGGGCATCCGCCGCTTCTACTTCCGCGGCCGCGGCCTGAGCATCCAGGTAGTAGCCAGCCGCCTGACGGATCACCAGGTCGCGCGTATCCTGATACGTCAGCTTGGTGGACTCCTGGTCTTTTTTGCTCGATTGCAGCGTGTGATATGTCTGCCGGTCAAACAGCATCTGGTCGGCATACAGGCGGAAGTTGAAGTTCGAGAAGGGCCCAACCGTACTGGGAATCGGAAAGCCTGGAAGCGAAAACCCCATCGCCTTCAGATTGATGGTCTGCAGATTCGCGTACGATTGGCTTGTGACGTGCGGCAGCAGCGCCGCCTGCCGGCGCTCCCGGGTTCCAGCTGCCTCGTCGACCTGCGTCCCGGCCACCCTCACCCCCAGGTTGTTCTTGAGCGCGAGCGTGATTGCGTCCCGCAGTGTCAGTCGGCCGGAATCCGGCAGTGGCGAGATGGGTGGCTTCGCGGCTGCTTCCCCCGGTTTCTTTTCAGGGCCAGGAACTGGCGATTGTTGCCCGGCCGCACTGCCGGTAAGCAGGGCAAGCAGTCCGGATAAGGCTACTGCGCGCAGGGGCCAAGCGCATAATTTGACCACACACCGAATTCGACTGATAGTCATATTTGTCGCAACCGCGCCCTTCAAGACCGTCCCCGCCCCGCCCGGAGCGGCCGGGAACCCCGCGGATCCAGGCCTCCCAGAAACATCTCCAACCAGATATCCAGCCAGGCGTTCAGATCGCCCCGCGGATCGAGTGACCAGAGCACCAGTGCGCCGAAAACCGACTGCTGGAATCCCCGCGCCATATAGGCCGGCATAAGATCACTTCGCAGTTCGCCGCGTTCCTGCCCGAGTTGAAAGATCTCCTCAAGCGCCGCGCGCCCTTCTCTCAGCTTTCCAACCATGAACTCCCGCACGGATTCCCGAGAGAGCGGCGCCACTAGGATGCTGCGCAGCAGGCTCGGCGTGTGACTTGCCTCTTCGGCCAGCGAGTGGGCCAGCCGCCGCAACACCTGCCACATCGGCAGGCTCCCTTCCCGGGCTTCCTCAAGCGCGGCATTAATCTTTTTAATTCGCGTATCCCCAAAGGCCAGAAGCACGTGCTCCTTGGTCGGAAAGTAATTGAAGAAAGTGCCCTTGCCCACATCCGCAGCTTCTGTAATTTGCTCGATGGTGGTGGCAGCCAGTCCTCGTTCGGCGATGAGACGCAACGCAGCCCGCATCAGCCGTTCGTAGGTTTCAGCCTTGCGGCGTTCTCGCCGGGCAGGACGAGCCGGGGTGTTGCTAGCCGAGGCGGGAAGCAGATTTTGGCTTCTATGTTGACTCATGGACGAATGCGACCATAAGTCGAGTACGACTAAAAGTCAAGTATAATTTGTCTGGAACTTAATTCAGCTCTTCTGACGGTGAATCCAGGCTGCCTTGCAATCCTCCTGCAGGTGGTTGCCCTTGACTCCAATGAACGGAAGGTAATATACACGCCCTTCGTATCGAGTCGGGGCTACCGAGCATCACCGGCCCTTCGCAGCGCTGGAAATCCGCGCAACTTGTAAACGATTAGGAGAGGCTGGCACTGAAGAAGCTCCACGAACAGCAACTGCACATGAAGGGCAGCGCGAACAGGTTTCCGCACGTACTCCTCGGTGAGATCTACGAGCAGCCGCAGGCCCTCCGGCACACGATTGACCGAGGCAGCGAAGGGCAGCAGCTCCTTTCGGCGGAGCTTCAGCCGGTGACAGAGGCGCTCGGCGGTTGCCGTCGAGTGATCATTGCGGCGAGCGGCTCCAGCCGCCACGCGGGCCTCGCCGGCGAAATCATGATTGAGGACCTCTCCGGCGTTGCGGTGGACGTGGAATACGCGAGCGAATACTCGTGCCGTTCCAGCCATACCGGCTCCGACACGCTGGTGATGGTCATTAGCCAGTCGGGCGAAACCGGAGACGCCGTGACGGCGCTGAGGGAAGCCACCCGGCGCGGTGCCATCACCATCGGGGTCACAAACGTGCCCAATTCCACGATTGCCCGCGAGGCAGCCGCTTGTTTGCTGACTCGGGCCACCCCCGAACTCGCCGTTCCCGCCACCAAGAGCTTTACCACGCAGTTGAGCCTGCTCCACTTGCTGGCCTTACGGTTGGCGGCCGTAAAGGAGCGCATGGACTCGGTGGCAATCCGGTCCGGTCTCAAAGCTCTCGGAGCTGTGCCCGCGACGCTCGAGGCCTCCCTCGCTCGTTGGGACTCGGCGGCCTTGGAGGCCGCGCGCGAATTCCATCAAAACTCCGCATTTCTGTTCATCGGCCGAGGCGTGCACTACGCGATTGCCCGCGAAGGAGCGCTGAAACTAAAGGAACTCTCCTACGCTCACGCGGAAGGCTACCCGGCAGGAGAGTTGCTCCACGGTCCGAATGCGCTGGTGAGCGAATCGAGCGTGGTGGTAGCGTTGGCGACCTGCGACCATGCGGATGCCGGCTCCGTGGCCCGGTACCGCAAGACACGAGCGGTGCTGGAATACGTAAAAAGGCACGGAGGAAAGGCCATCGCGATTACCACGGAGGGGGATTCAGAGGTGGCCGCGCTCACCGACCGTTCCTTTGGCGTTGCCGCGGCGCCGGAACTGTTGCTGCCCATCCTCGAAGTCGTTCCGCTTCAGTTATTTGCCTACCATACCGCCGTCCTCAAAGGATTCGACGTGGACCATCCCAGAAACCTCGTAAAGGCTGTGCTGACATCGTAAGATTCCGTGCCGCTGCCCGGCTCCAGATCTTGCCACTGGCAAACCGGTGGGCGTGAAAACATGCGGGAGCCATCTACGCACGGCCCTGCCGCGACAGCGGACCCTTCGCGCCGCCTGCGGCGCCAGCTTACCCTCTGGCACCTGATTGTTTACGGCCTGATCGTCATCCAGCCCACGGCGCCCATGCCTGTTTACGGCGTGGTGAGCGACGCAGCCCACGGGCACGTGGTCACCACGATTCTCATTGCCATGGTGGCCATGCTCTTCACCGCCGTCAGCTATGGCCGCATGGCTCGCGCTTATCCCAGTGCCGGATCCGCGTACACCTACGTGGGCCGGGAACTGCACCCCGCGCTCGGCTACGTGACCGGCTGGAGCATGGCGATGGACTACATGCTCAATCCCCTCATCTGCACGATCTGGTGCAGCAAAGCGGCCGGCAATTTTGCTTCGCAGATCCCCTACTGGGCCTGGTGCGTCTTTTTCGCCGCGTTGTTCTCGGCGCTCAACCTGCGCGGTGTCCGCACCTCGGCCCGGATCAACGAGGTTCTCGCGGGAGCCATGACGCTGGTTGTCGCCGTGTTCTTTTACGAGGTATATCGCTACGTGGCCGCGCTGCCCCCGCAGGGCCCGGGCTTCTTCACCCATCCGTTTTACGATCCCGCCACCTTCTCCGCCAAGGCGCTCTTCACCGGCACTTCCATCGCCGCGCTCACTTACATCGGCTTCGACGGCATTTCCACGCTCTCCGAAGAGGTCGAAAATCCCCGCCGCAATATCCTGCGCGCCACCGTCCTCACCTGCCTCATCACCGGCGTGCTCGCATCGCTCGAGGTCTACGCGGCGCAGCTCGTCTGGCCCATCTCGTTGAAGTTTCCCGAGGTGGACACGGCCTACGTCTACGTTGCCGGCCGGGCCGGCGGCCCCTGGCTGTTCCAGCTCATCAACGCCACCCTCCTGGTCGCTACCATCGGCTCCGGCATGGCCTCGCAATTGGGCGCCGCGCGGCTCCTCTACGGGATGGGCCGCGACAACGCCCTTCCGAAACGCTTTTTCGGCGCCATCGAGTCCCGCCACGGCATCCCCGCGAACAACGTGCTGTTCGTCGGCGCCATCTCGCTGGCCGGTGCCTTTGCCATGAGCTACGAATTGGGCGCGGAAATGCTCAATTTCGGCGCCTTTATTGCGTTCATGGGAGTAAACGCCGCCTCCTTCGCCCGCTATTATTTGCGCGCGGGGCAAAACGAGGATCACGAACTGGTGCAGAGGAATGTGTGGAAGGACGCTGTCGCGCCGCTCGCGGGATTCTCCATCTGCCTGTTCATCTGGCTCAATCTCCGCTGGCAGGCCAAACTTGCCGGGAGCGCCTGGATGCTCTTCGGCATCCTTTACGGCGCCTGGAAAACGCGCGGCTTCCGCGCGGATCTCGTCCGCTTCGAATCCCCGCCGGACGCCAATTGACGCTACCTCTCCCGCTCGAAGAGGCTGACGCCGCCAGGTTTGTGCGCCAGCGCTTCCGCCACTTTCAGGAATGCCCGCGCGGCGTGCGACAGGACTGCATTTCGCCGGTAGACGATCCGGATCTTCCGCTCGAACTGCAGCTCCGGCACGGGCACGCGCACCAGCTCGCCACGCGCGATTTCACCCTGCACGCACACAACGGGCACCAGCGCCACGCCGTTCCCCATGGCCACAAATCTTCGGATGGCCTCGAGCGTAGGCAGCTCCACGTCCATATTCAGCGGCGTTTTGTGGCGTTTGAATGCCGCCAGCACCTTGGCGCGGTGCGGAGAAGGCACATGGTGCGCCACAAACGACTGCGCGCCCAACTCATGGATGTCCACCTTCCGCGCCCCGGCCAGCGGATGCCTCGGGTGCACGACAAACGCCAGCTCGTCCGTGGCCACCACCACCGAGCGCAGTGCCGCATCTTCGGGAGCGAACGACAGCATGCCCAGCTCTACGCTGTGGTTCAGCACTGCCTCCGGCACCCGGCTTGCCAGTGAGCGTGTCACCGACACGCGCACCATCGGGCACGCCCGGCGGAATTCGTGGAGCAGCGGCAACAGGTACAGAGAGGTGAATTCGTTCGCGGCGATGGACAACTTGCCGCGCTCGGCGCTGCGCAGTTCCGTGAGCGCCGCGCGCACTTCGCCGCGCAGATTCAGCAACTTTTCCGCGTACTCGCGCAGCAGCACGCCCGCATCCGTCAGTCGGCCGTGCCGCGAGGAGCGGTCGAACAGCGCTTCGCCTAGATCGTTTTCCAGCTTCCGGATCGCCTGGCTCACGGCCGGCTGCGTGCGGTGCAACCGCTGCGCGCCCCGCGAGAAGCTGCCCTCCTCGACCACGGCAAGAAACGTTTCCAGTTCGTAGAGATCCATGGCCAGCCCGGCGGGACCATCTCCCACCCTCACAAATTATAGAATAACATTTTCTTATCCTGCTAGTAGAAATATAAGCTTGCGTTATCCCGCCGGCCCGGCCAGACTTCTCCCGTGGCTAGCGCGCAGGGGCATCCCGCCGGCGGGAGCGTCCCTCGACAGTGCACGCCACGGGCGGCTCCAAATGTCGCGCGAAACCATCACTATCTTCGACACCACGCTCCGTGACGGCGAGCAGGCCCCGGGCTGCAGCATGTATCTGGAAGAAAAGCTGCGCATGGCCCGGCAGCTCGACCGCCTGGGCGTGGACGTGATCGAGGCCGGCTTTCCCGTGGCCTCGCAGGGTGACTTCGAGGCCGTGCGCGCCGTGGCCCGCGAGGTTCGCCGGCCGAAGATCGCAGCACTCGCCCGCACCGGCCGCGACGACATTACGCGCGCCTGGCAGGCCATCGAGCACGCCGCGCGCCCGCGCATCCACACGTTTCTGGCCACCTCGGACATCCATCTACAGTACAAGTTGAAGATTACCCGCGAGCGGTGCCTGGAACTGGCGCACTCCTCGATCAGCTACGCGAAATCCTTGTGCGACGACGTGGAGTTTTCGCCCGAGGACGCCACGCGCTCCGACCCCGATTTTCTCGTGCAGGTGCTCCAGGCCGCGGTAGACGCGGGTGCCACCACGCTGAACATCCCGGACACGGTCGGCTATACGATCCCCTCGGAATACGCGCATCTCATCCGCGCCATTCGCGAGCGCGTCTGCGGCATCGACGGCCTCGTGATTTCCGTGCACTGCCACAACGATCTTGGCCTGGCCGTGGCCAATTCCATCGCCGCGATCGCCGAGGGCGCCCGGCAGGTGGAATGCACGGTGAACGGCATCGGCGAGCGCGCCGGCAATGCCGCCCTGGAGGAGATCGTCATGGCGCTGCGGGTCCGCGCTGACCGTCTTCCCTACGAGACCCGGGTGGTCACCGAGGAAATCGTCCCCTCCAGCCGACTGCTCTCCGAACTCATCGGCTTCTCCGCGCAGCCGAACAAAGCCGTCGTGGGCGCCAACGCCTTCGCTCACGAGGCCGGAATTCACCAGCACGGCGTGCTCAGCAATCCGCTCTGCTACGAAATCATGACTCCGGAGTCCGTGGGTCTGGAGGCCAACCGCATCGTGCTGGGAAAGCATTCCGGGCGGCACGCCCTGGGCCGCCGCTACGCGGAACTCGGCTGCCCGCTGACCCGCGAACAGCTCGACGCCGCCTACCAGCGCTTCACCGCGCTCGCCGACCGCAAAAAGAATATCTACGATCTCGATCTGCTCTCTTTGCTCCCGGCCGAACTGCGCAATGTGCCGCGATTTCGCCCCGCGGACTCGGCCGACGGGCGACTTCGCGCCACGAAGGCTGCCGCGGGCGCGCTCTGATCCCCGCATTTCCCCGCAGGGTCTTTGCTATCACCCGTCTTCATTCCCTGCGGCGAGGAGCATTCGCAGGACGGGAAAGGATCGAGGAGAGGAAGACATGCCTTACAGAATTACGGTTCTACCCGGCGACGGCATCGGCCCGGAGGTAACGCGCGAGGCCCTGCGCGTCCTGCGCGCCATCGGCGACCTTTGCGGTTACGATTTTCGCTTTACGGAAATGCCCATCGGGGCCGTCGCCGTCCGCCAGACCGGCAGCCCGCTCCCGCAGGCAACGCGCGAAGCTGCGCTCGATTCCGATGCCGTGTTCCTCGGTGCCGTCGGCTCCCCGGATATGGATCGCGCGCCCGCCCACCAGCGGCCGGAGGCGGGCCTGCTCGCGTTGCGCCAGGCCCTCGGCGGTTTCGCCAATCTGCGTCCCGTGGTAGCCCACGAGGAGCTCGCCGGATGCACACCGCTGCGCCCGGAGATGGTGCGCGGCGTGAACGTTCTCATCGTGCGTGAGCTTCTCGGTGGCCTCTACTTCAGTGAGCCACGAGGCTACGAGTCGGGCATCAGCGGCTTCAATACCATGCGCTACACGGCCCCGGAAGTCGAACGTGTGGCCCGTGTGGCGTTTGCTGCGGCCCGCGGCCGGCGGTGTCGCGTCGCCTCCGTGGACAAAGCCAACGTCCTGGAAACCTCGCGCCTGTGGCGGGAAGTCGTCACTCGCGTCGCCCGCGACTATCCCGACGTGACGCTTGAGCACCATTACGTGGATTCCTTTGCCATGCTGCTCATCGCCAATCCCCTGCGTTTCGACGTGGTGGTAACAGAAAACCTGTTCGGCGACATCCTGTCCGACGAAGCTGCCGTGCTCTCGGGCTCGCTCGGCATGCTGGCCTCCGCAACTGTCGGCGGCAGCGTGGATCTGTTCGAGCCGGTGCACGGCTCCGCGCCGGATATCGCCGGGACCGGCGGGGCCAATCCACTGGGCGCCATCGCCACGGTTGCGCTGCTGCTCCGTCATGCGCTGCACCTGGAGAGCGAAGCCGACGATATCGAGCGCGCCATTGAAATGGTGCTGGCCGAAGGATGGCGCACCCCCGACTTGCTCCGCGGCGCGGGTCCCGGCGTCCGCCGCGTGAGCACCACGGAAATGGGCACGCTGGTGGAGCGAGCTCTCTCCGACGTGATGAACATGCGCCACGCCTACCACGCCGTTTAGCACGTTCCGGGCTCCCTCAGGGGCACGGCATGCCGTGCCCCGAGCATCGCTCCATTCGTGTCCCGATTTCTGGTCTGCGCCCTCCGCATCTTCGCGTTTTTTCTTCCACTCTTCAGAACTAGCATAAAGAGCGCGAAATTTTTCTTGCACCGCGATGCAATCTCTGTATTCTTTGAATCAATCGCTCGCCGCGCGAAGAAAAACGCCACCGGAGAGCTTTACTGGAGGCGCAGCACAGAATTGACGGAAGATTCCGGCCCTTCCCGCAGCGGTTCCGCGGGAGATTCCTGTTCGATCCCTCGAAACGCAAGGCTTACGGTTTGGCCTTTGGTCGCCGCCACCTTCTTCATGGTCTCCGGCGGCACGTACGGCACCGAGGACGTGGTCCACGGCGCGGGCTACTCCCGAGGGATCCTGATTCTTCTCATCACTCCGCTTCTTTGGAGTCTTCCCACTGCCTACATGATTGGCGAACTCGCGAGCGCCATCCCCGCCGAGGGAGGCTATTACGCCTGGGTGCGCCGCGGACTAGGAAAATTCTGGGGCTTTCAGGAAGCTTGGCTCTCACTCATTGCCAGTATTTTCGATATGGCCATCTACCCCACGCTGTTCGTCGCCTACCTGACGCACCTGATTCCCTGGTTTGGGCAGCAGGGCCGGGGCGTGATGGTGGGCGTCGCGGTGGTGGCCGCGTCCGCGCTCCTGAATATCGCCGGGGTACCCGTGGTGGCCAAGACTTCGATGTGGCTTTTTGCTGCGCTCTCGGCTCCGTTTGCCGTCATCTGCGTGATTGCTCTGTTTCGTCACGGCGCGCTGGCCGCGGCCGCGCCGCCCTCCGCCTCCACCGTGGGCATCCTCGGCGGAGTTCTGATTGCCATGTGGAATTACATGGGTTGGGACAATGCCTCCACTATCGCCACCGAGGTGCATCGCCCGCAGCGTACCTATCCTCGGGCCATACTCCTGGCGGTGCTGATCGTGGCGCTCACCTACATTCTTCCGGTCGCGGCCATGGCCATTACCGGGCTGCCGCCCAGCGCCTGGGAGACCGGATCATGGGCGGACATCGCCGGGCTGCTCGGCGGAAACTGGCTGCGCCTGGCGCTCGTCCTCGGCGGCCTGTTCAGCGCCTTCGGCATGCTCAACGCTCTGGTGATGAGCTACTCGCG
>Ga0187819_10000653_pt1 | contig 17462 bp, 11 predicted proteins | sample NC_wetland_sal_i_15_FD_132411 | JGI IMG/M metagenome (GOLD analysis project Ga0187819, IMG submission 132411) | Wetland sediment microbial communities from Neuse River Estuary, North Carolina, USA - SO4_4 | ecosystem: Environmental > Aquatic > Freshwater > Wetlands > Sediment | place: USA...
ACGACGGGTGCGGGTGCGTCCATTGCGGGCCGTAGACCGAATCCGACGGCATTTCCATCCAGCTCAGGGCGCGCTCGCCGGCCGAACTCGCCGCCGCGGCGAAATCCTCCGCCAGCGCGTAACACGACTTGCGCCACTGCGTCCCCTGGCTGCTGGCTTCGGAAAGGCAAATCTGGCGCGGCGTGCCTGTCGCCACGTCGATCAGGTGCAAACCCAGATCCGGGTGATTCGTGTCGCACAGCACCTGCGTCCCGGCGCGATTCGGCGTAATGTGCCAGGCATTGAACCGCGCCACGGTGCGGATCTCGCGCGTGGTCCAGTCCATCACTCGCAATTCGCGCGGCCAGACCGTGAACACCAGGTCGCCCGTCCGTCCAAGAAACGTCTCGTGCACCACGAATTCATCGTTGCCGTGTGGATACAGGCATTCAAGGCCCGAGCCATCACGCCGCACGCGATGCATGCGCGGAGCCGGGTCGCCGGAGAATTCGATCCATTCCGGCTCGAGCGGATGAAACTGCGGATGAATCACCGTCCGCGGAAACGAAATAAAGTTCCAGCCAGAACCGTCGGCGCGCCCGGCGACTAAGCCCTGCGCAGCGCCCCGTTTGATGGCCGCCGTGATCCATTCGCCCGCCGGCGAACATTCCCCAAGCTGCGCGCCTGGAAAATCCACGATGCAATCCTCTTGGAGCGACGTCCGGTCAATCCGCCAGATCCCTCCGCCACGCACGAAGAACACGCACGAGCCATCCCGATCGATCGCCGGTGAAAACGGATGAATCGCCGAACCATCCGTCAACTGCCGGATCTCGCCTCCGGGATAAGGCGAGATTTCGAACAACTGCGCACTGCCCGTCCGATAAGAGATGAAAATCAGCGCCTCTCCGTCCGGCGTAAACGAACTCTGCAGAAAGTAAGTCGGATGGTTGATCGACGGATGCGCCGTGAGCTGATGCACACGCGCCCCGGTCACGCGATCCGAGAACGTCGAGAGCTCCGACGGAAACCGCTCCCCCTTCACTGCACACTCTTGCGAAAAATCAGGATGTGCTGCCGCGGCAGCGTGTCCAGATTCTTCTCGAATCGAAATCCTTCGGGTTGCACCTCTGCCCGCACTTCGCTCACGCTCATCTTGTGCTCGGGCCGTATGGGAATGCTCGGGTCCTCCTTGCGATATTCCAGCAGCACCAGGCGGCCATCCGGTTTCAACGACTCGCGAATCTTCTCCAGCATCTTCTGCGGCTGCGAGAATTCGTGATACACATCCACCAGCAACACCAGATCGATGCGGCCGGGTGGAAGCCGAGGATCATCCTCCTGTCCCAGCACCGTCTCCACGTTCGTAAGATGCCGCGCGGCCATGTTCTTCCGGAGAAGGTCGAGCATCTCCGGCTGAATGTCGTTGGCGTAAACCTTGCCCGATGGCCCCACACGCTCTGCCAGCCGCCAGGTGAAATAGCCGACCCCGGCTCCCACATCCGCTACAGTTGCGCCCCGCGCAATGCCGATGGCATCGAGCGCAGCATCCGGCGCCTCTTCCGCTTCCCGTTCGGGCCGCACCAGCCAGTCGGCGCCTGCCGCTCCCATCACCGGCGCGATGTGCCGGCCGGTGACCGGATGAACTTGCGCCAGCGATGAGATGCACAGCAATGCGGCCAGCCAAAAGTTGCGCAACATAGCTTTCATGGTGCCACAGGCAGCAGAGGGGTTAACATGGAACAGACATGATCTCTGAATCGGTTCTGGCTTACCGGCGCTCCAAAATCCTGATCGCCGCGGGAGCCATGATCGCGGTTATCGCTGTTCTGGATTGGACCATCACCAAGGATATTTCCCTCGGCTTTCTCTATTTCTTCCCGATTTTCCTGGTCGCCAGTTGCCTCAAGCAATGGCAGATTGCCGTGGTGGCGGCGATTTGCGCCATCCTTCGCCAGGTGACCGAACCTTTCGATGTGCTGTTCTTTTCGCGCCTGTTTCTGGCCTGGGGCTCGTTTACCGCGGCCGGTTGGCTGGTGCGCGGCGTGCTGGCGAACTTTCAGAAAGTCAAACAGCAGCTCCTGGAGATACAGGCGCGCGATCGCCTCCTGAAGGATTCCGAGGAGCAATTGCGGGTCCTGATTGAAACCAGCTCCGCGGCCATCCTGACCCTCAGCCAAGACGGAGGCGTGATTCAAGCCAATGATGCCGCCTCCCGGCTGCTGGGCACAGAAAAAGATACGCTGCTCGGACGAAACATTGGCGAATACCTGGACGCTCTGGCGCGCGTGCCTTTCACCGGTAGCGCTCCGGTATTTCGCACCACCATGGAGTGCAGCGCCCGCCGCGCCAACGGCGAGTCGTTCAGCGCCAACGTCTGCTTCTCGAGTTATGAGTTTTCGGGCGAGCCCAGGTTAACCGCAATCATCACCGAAAACGAACCATCGGTTAGCGGCGTGCCGGAGGATCAGGTCGACGCCAGCGTGGTGTTAACCAACCTCGAGCAGACGGTCCTGCGAGGGATCTTCGAAGGGCAAAGCAACAAGGAAATCGCCGCGCAGCTCGATAGTTCGGAGAGCGCGGTGAAAAGCACTATCCAGCGGTTATTCACCAAACTCGGGGCTCGCACCCGCAGCCAACTGGTGCGAATTGCGATCGAGCGCCTCGGCAATCAGTTACACACACCGCAAGCCGCCAAAGCCGCCGCGCCCGATCAAAAGATACTCTCCCAGTAGCGCGCTTCCCCGAAAGATCTCTTGCCGCAAATGCGCTTTCAAGCGAAATTAGTGTTGTCAGCACTGGTTCTACTCCTTATCCAACAGGGCCGCCGGGTAAGCGGCCCTTAAATTTTCAGCCCAAACTGAACTAAAGTCGCCCGGTGGTGTGGCAGGGTTGGCGGGGCTTCGTCCCCGGCTGGTTGTAAACTAGCCCTGTTAACCACGGCCATGCGCAACCTTATTTGTGCCCTAGTCACCGTCTCCGGCCTTTTCGCCGCGGAACACGTCGACCTCTACACCATTAACCGAATCAAGAACGAAGCTTTCCAGAATTCGAAAGTGATGGAAAACGCTTTCTACCTTACCGATGTCTACGGCCCGCGCCTGACCGGCTCGCCCGGAATCCAGGCCGCGGCGGAGTGGGCGATTCGCCGTTTCCACGAATGGGGACTGGCGAACGCCAAGCTCGAAGAATGGGGGCCGTTTGGGCGCGGGTGGTACTGTGTCCGCTTCACGGCGCAGATGAAGGAGCCGCAGTACTCACCGCTGATCGGCTTCGCGCGTCCTTGGTCGCCGGGGACCAACGGGCCGCTCACCGGGGAGCCTGTTCTCGCGCCCATCTACACGGAAGCCGACTTCGAGAAATTCAAAGGCAAGCTGAAGGGGAAGATCGTCATGCTACAGACGCCGCGCCCGTCGCCGCTCCTCACCACGGCACTGGCCCGGCGATTCACAGACGCGGAACTCGCAGCCGAGGCGCTGGCTCCCGACCCGTCGCCCGCGTCACCTTTCTTTGCGCCCATTCCACGGCACGAAGAGGGGCCGCTTCCTTACCCCGGCTACATTCCCGGCAAATACGACCGCGAGGCTGCGCGCAAGTGGCGCAACAAAGTCAATCAATTTCTCGTCGATGAAGGCGCGGTGCTGACCTTGATCCCGGGATCAGGGACCGACGGTGGAACCGTATTCGCGACTGCCGCGGGAAATCAGGAAGCGCAAGATGTCGTGCCGCCCCCCGCTGTGGCGTTGACGCTCGAACATTACGACCGCATCGCCCGCCTGATTGAGAAGAAAATTCCGGTCACGCTGCAATTCGATATCGACAACCACATGGAGAGCCAGGACAAGGATTCCTTCAACGTGACCGCGGAGATTCCAGGCTCAGGCAACAGCGGCGAAGTTGTCATGCTCGGCTCGCATCTCGATTCCTGGACGGGGGGCACCGGAGCCACCGATAACGCCGCCGGATGCGCGGTGACCATGGAAGTCATCCGCATTCTGAAAACCCTGAAGCTCGACATGCCGCGCACGGTACGCATCGCGCTCTGGACTGGTGAAGAACAGGGACTGCTCGGCTCCAAGGCTTATGTGAAGGAGCATTTCGCCGATCGCGAGACCATGGCTTTGAAACCCGAGCACGCCAAGCTCTCTGGTTATTTCAATCTCGACAACGGCAGCGGCAAAATTCGCGGCGTCTACTTGCAGGAAAACGACATGATGCGTCCGATCTTTGAAGCCTGGCTCGAGCCGTTCAAAGACCTCGGCGCGTCCACGCTAACCATCCGCAAAACCACCGGCACCGATCATCTTTCCTTCGACGCCGTCGGATTGCCCGGCTTCCAGTTCATTCAAGACCCGCTCGAATACTCCACGCGGACCCATCATTCCAACATGGACGTCTACGATCACCTGCAGCAGCCCGACCTCATGCAGGCCGCCGCCATTATGGCTTCGGTGGTTTATCATGCCGCCGTGCGGCCGGAGATGCTGCCGCGCAAAGAACTTCCGAAACCGGAACCGAAAAAGAAAGAGGCCCAGCCGGCCGGCCGCTAGGTACCCACCGGGGCCGGCTGCTCCAGCAACAATTCCAGAAACGATTGCACGGCGTGGCTGAACCGTTTGCGCTTGCGGTGCACAATGCCCACCGGGCGCACCAGTTCCGGCGCGTGCAGCGGAATGGAGACCAGGCGTCCCTGTGCGATCTCGGCCTGCATCGTCCGCGCCGGCAAAATGCTGATGCCCGAGCCCAGGGCCACAGCCTCTTTGATCATCTGGATATTGTCGAACTGCATGGCGATGCGGATTTCAATGCCCTGGCTTCGGAAGAAGCGGTCCAACTCGTGCCGGATCGAGAGGTCTTCATCGAAGCTAATGAAGTCCTGGCCTTCGAGATCCGCCAGGACCAGCACCGCCTTTTGCGCGAGCGGATGCGAAGGTGGCGCAGCAACAGTCATTTCCTCCTCGCGCCAGGGGATCACCGCGAGATCCTTCGTGCCGACCGGATAGCTCACCAGGCCCAGGTCCGCTTGATCCGTGAGCACGGCTTCGTAGACCTTGTCCGGCCGCAAATAATCGACGTGGAGTTGCGCGTTGGGAAACCGGGCCGCGAATTCCTCTTGCAGGCGAGTCATCTCGGAAAGGCCGATGGAATAAATGGAAGCAACCCGGACCGTTCCTTCCACTAGTCCCTTGAGGTTTTCGAGTTGCACCTGAAACTGCTCTTCGCGCCGCAAAGCGTCCCGGCACAGGTCGTAGAAAAGCTTGCCCGCAGGCGTCAGATTGAGAGGCCGGGTGGTCCGGTCGAGGAGCGTGACCCCCAGGCGCCGTTCCATCTCCTGGATATATTGGCTGGCAGCGGACTGGCTGATCTCATTGAGTGTGGCGCCGCGGCTGATACTCTTGTTCTGAGCTATGTCGCGGAAAAGCTTGAAGTTGTCGTAGAGCACCTCATGAGAATAACATAAGAATTTCTAATGTCAATGTGTTTCTACATTTTTGTTGCCTTATAATTCATTAGTTGCTATATTTATTCAATTCCCATGATCGATCCTGCGCAGCGTCGAGGTCTACCCGTACCGCAAGGGCTTTACGATCCGGCCAATGAGCGGGATGCCTGCGGTATCGGTTTTGTTGCCAACATCAAAGGCCAGAAATCGCACGACATCATTCTCAAGGGCATTCAGGTCCTGATCAATCTCACCCACCGCGGCGCTTGCGGCTGCGATCCGGAAACCGGCGACGGCGCCGGCGTGCTGATTCAGATTCCGCACAAGTTCTTTGCGCGTGAGTGCGCCAAACTTGGTTTCACGCTGCCGGAACCGGGCGAATACGGCGTAGGCCTTGTTTTTCTTCCAGTTGAGAAGCAAGAGCGGCTGCAGTGCGAGGGCATTATCGAGCGGATCGCGGTCGAGGAAGGCCTAGGCGTACTGGGCTGGCGCGACACGCCGATCGACGGCTCGGCGATCGGCCGCGTAGCGCGCAATTCGCAGCCCTACATCGAGCAGATCTTCATCCGGCGCGGGCCGGACATGACCGAGGACCAGCTCGAGCGCAAGCTTTACGTGGTGCGCAAGCGGGCGGAAATTGAGATTGCCCATTCAGAGATTCCGGACAAGAGCTTCTTCTACGTTCCCTCGCTTTCATGCCGGACGATCGTCTATAAGGGCCTGCTGCTGGCGCCGCAAATCGCCAAGTTCTACAGGGAACTTTCCGATCCCGATGTGATGAGCGCGCTGTGCCTGGTCCACCAGCGCTTCTCGACCAACACATTCCCGAGCTGGCAGCTCGCGCACCCGTACCGATATATCGCGCACAACGGCGAAATCAACACGCTGAAGGGCAACGTGAACTGGATGCATGCGCGCCAGTCGATTTTGGCCTCGCCGCTGTTTGGGGACGACATCAAGAAACTGTTCCCGATCGTGACGCCTGGGGGCAGCGATTCGGCGAGTTTCGATAACGTGCTGGAGTTGCTGTACCTGGCGGGCCGCGATATCACGCACGCGATGGCCATGCTGATTCCGGAAGCCTGGGCTTCGAACGAGCACATGCATCCGGAGAAGAAGGCATTCTACGAATACCACGCCTCTTTGATGGAGCCGTGGGACGGACCGGCGGCCATGGCGTTTACCGACGGCCGCGTGATTGGCGCAACGTTGGACCGCAATGGCCTGCGTCCGGCGCGCTATTTGGTGACGCACGAGGATCTGGTCGTGATGGCGTCCGAGACCGGAGTGCTGCCGATCAAGCCCGAAGAAGTCCGCATGAAAGGCCGGCTGCAGCCGGGGAAGATGTTTCTGGTGGATACCGTGGCGGGCGAGATTGTTCCCGACAAGGAACTCAAACGGCGGCTCTACTCGCGGCAGCCTTACGCACGGTGGCTTCGGGAAAACCAGATTCACCTGCACGATTTGCCGGAGCCGCCGCGGGCCCACGGCTATGATCCGGAAACGCTGCTGATGCGGCAGCGGGCTTTCGGGTATACCGACGAAGATCTGCGCATCCTCATGGCGCCCATGGCGGCGAAGGGAGAAGAACCGGTAGGCTCGATGGGCATCGACACGCCGCTGGCGTGTCTGTCCGACAAGCCGCAACCGCTGTTCAACTACTTCAAGCAGCTTTTCGCGCAGGTGACGAATCCGCCCATCGACCCCATCCGCGAAGAGATGGTGATGTCGCTCATCAGCTACATCGGGACGGAGCGCAACATTCTGGATGAGACGCCGAAGCACTGCCACACGCTGCGCATGCCCCATCCGCTGCTGACCAACCGCGATCTGGAGCGGCTGCGCCGGGTCTCACAAGGCGACCTGCTGTGCACCACGCTCAATGCGCTCTACCGCGCCGACGGAGGGGCCAAAGAACTGGAGCGCGCTCTCGACGGCTTGTGCCGCAGGGCTTCGCTGGCCATCAAGAGCGGCTACACCATGATCATCCTCTCGGACCGGGGTGTGGATGAGGATTATGCCCCGATTCCCAGCCTGCTGGCGCTGACTGCGGTCCACAATCACCTGGTCCGCGAAAAGACGCGCACGCAGGTGGCGCTGATCATCGAATCGGGCGAGCCGCGCGAAGTGATGCACTTCTGCCTGCTCATCGGCTACGGCGCGAGCGCGGTGAATCCATACCTGGCCATCGAGACACTGGAGAACATGGCCAACAACGGCCGGCTGCCGGAGGGCGTCACTTTCGACAAAGCGCTGAAGAATTACATGAAGTCGATCAACAAGGGCCTGCTCAAGGTTGCCAGCAAAATGGGGATCTCGACTCTGCAGAGTTATCGCGGCGCGCAGGTGTTCGAAGCCATCGGGCTGAACAAGGCCCTGGTGGACAAGTATTTCACCGGCACAGCGTCGCGCATCGAAGGCGTGGGCCTGGAGGTGCTGGCGGAAGAGGCGCGTCTCAAACACGAGCATGCGGTTCGTCCGGTGACGGAGTCGGATACGGAACTGGGCGTGGGCGGCAACTATCAATACCGCGTGCGCGGCGAGTATCACCTGTACAATCCGCTGACGGTTTCGAAGCTGCAGCATGCCGTGCAGCAATCGAGCTTTCAGACGTTCCAGGAATACGCCGACTTAATCGATAAACAGAACAAGCAGTTTTGCACGCTGCGCGGGCTGATGGAATTTAAGAAAGGCCATGCGGTGCCGCTCGATGAGGTCGAACCGGCGAAAGAGATCGTGAAGCGTTTTGCCACCGGCGCCATGTCGTTCGGCTCCATCAGCAAGGAAACGCACGAGACGCTGGCCATTGCCATGAACCGGATCGGGGGAAAGTCCAACACCGGGGAGGGCGGCGAAGACGAAGCGCGGTTCCAGCGCGATGCGAATGGCGACTGGCGGCGCAGCGCGATCAAGCAGGTAGCATCTGCGCGCTTCGGCGTCACCACCAACTACCTGGTGAATGCCGATGAGTTGCAAATCAAGATGGCACAAGGCGCGAAGCCCGGCGAAGGCGGCCAGCTTCCGGGTCACAAGGTGGATGAAATCATTGCGCGCGTGCGGCACTCGATTCCCGGCGTGGGATTGATCTCACCGCCGCCGCATCACGACATCTACTCGATCGAAGACCTGGCGCAGTTGATCTACGATCTGAAGAACACAAATCCGAAGGCGCGGATTTCAGTGAAGCTGGTGGCGGAGGTCGGTGTGGGCACCGTCGCCGCGGGAGTAGCCAAAGCGCACGCGGATGTTGTGCTCATCAGCGGTCATGACGGAGGCACGGGCGCTTCGCCGCTGACGTCGCTTCAGCACTCGGGCATTCCGTGGGAACTCGGGCTGGCCGAAACACAGCAAGTGCTGGTGATGAACGACCTGCGGGGCCGCATCACGGTGCAGACGGACGGGAAGCTGCAGACGGGCCGCGACGTAGCCATCGCGGCGCTGCTGGGCGCGGAGGAATTCGGATTCTCCACGGCGCCCCTAGTGGCGCTGGGCTGCATCATGATGCGCAAGTGCCATCTCAACACCTGCCCGGTGGGCATCGCGACACAGGATCCCGAGCTGCGCAAGAAGTTCCAGGGCCAGCCGGAGCACGCCATCAATTTCTTTTTCTTTCTCGCCGAACAGTTGCGGCAGATCATGGCGCAGCTTGGCTTCCGCACCATGAATGAAATGATCGGCCGCGTGGACATGCTGGATATGCGAGCCGCGGTGGAGCACTGGAAGGCGCGGGGGCTGGATTATTCTTCGATCCTTTACAACCCGCCGATGCCTATCCGCGTGGCTCGCCGCAAAATCCAGGAGCAGGATCACGGCCTGGAACAGGCGCTGGACTACAAGTTGATCGACCACGCGCGGGAGGCGCTGGAGAACCAGACGCCGATCGAGATCAAGCTGCCCATCCGCAATGTGCATCGCACGGTGGGCGCCATGCTGAGTGGAGAGATCGCGCGGCGCTATGGTTCCGCGGGCCTGCCCGAGAACACGGTGCGTTTCCAATTCAGCGGCTCGGCCGGCCAGAGCTTCGGCGCTTTTCTCGCCAAGGGGGTGACGCTGACGCTCGAAGGCGACGCCAACGATTACACCGGCAAAGGCCTCTCGGGCGGCAAGCTGATCATTTATCCGCCGCGTGCCTCTACGTTCCTGCCTCAAGAGAACATTCTGATTGGCAATGTGGCGCTGTATGGCGCCACCAGCGGCGAGGCGTATTTCAACGGCATGGCGGGCGAACGCTTCGCGGTGCGCAATTCCGGGGCCACAGCGGTGGTTGAAGGCGTGGGCGATCACGGCTGCGAGTACATGACCAAGGGATTGGTCGTGGTGCTCGGCAGAGCGGGCCGTAACTTCGCGGCAGGCATGAGCGGGGGCATCGCGTACGTTCTTGATGAACGAGGCGACTTCGCGGAGAAGCGATGCAACCGCGCGGGTGTGGATCTGGAGCCGGTCATGGAGACGGCGGACATCGAACTTCTGCACGGTTTGATTGCCAGGCACTTCGAATACACCGGCAGCCCGCGCGCGGTGTGGATCCTGGACAACTGGAGCGCCATGCTGCCGAAGTTTGTGAAGGTGTTCCCGCACGAGTACAAGCGCGTGCTGGGAATTGCCCGGAGCGCCGAAGCGGCATTCGTGCCTCGGCCGGAACCACAGCAGCAGGTGGCTCGTGGTTAGAGTGCCGATGGGGAGATGGGGAGCGCTCTTCCGGCGCGGCGACACGGGGACGCGGCGACAGGGCGAAAATCGAAAAGTGAAACGCCCCAGGTAGCAACAGATGGGTAAAGACACCGGCTTCATGGAATACACGCGGGAGACGCCTACGCGGCGTCCCGTCAGCGAGCGAATTAACGATTGGTTCGAGATCTATCTCGATTTCCCCGAGGAAAAGCTGCGCAAACAGGGGGCGCGCTGCATGGATTGCGGCGTGCCGTTCTGCCATACCGGCTGCCCGCTGAACAACATCATTCCCGACTGGAACGATCTGGTTTATCGCAGCCGCTGGCGCGAAGCTGTCCGCGTGTTGCACTCCACCAACAACTTTCCGGAGTTCACCGGGCGCATCTGCCCCGCCCCATGCGAGGCGGCTTGCGTGCTGGGGATCAACGAGCCGCCGGTTACCATCAAGCAGATCGAGAAAAGCATTATCGATTACGCGTTTGGGCAGGGCTGGATCCGGCCGGAGCCGCCCGCCACCCGGACCGGCAAGCGCGTGGCTGTGGTTGGATCGGGTCCCGCGGGACTTGCGGCGGCGCAGCAACTGGCGCGCGCCGGCCATTGGGTGATGGTCTTCGAGAAGAGCGATCGCATCGGCGGCCTGCTGCGCTACGGCATTCCCAATTTCAAAATGGAGAAGCACCTCATCGACCGGCGTATGGAGCAGATGTCCGCAGAAGGGGTGGAGTTCAGGCCCAATTCGCATGTGGGGCATAATGTGCCGGTCGAAGACTTGCGGAAAGAGTTCGACGCCATCCTGCTCTCCGGCGGCGCTGAACATTCGCGTGATCTGAAGGTGCCAGGACGCGAATTGAAGGGCATCCATTTCGCCATGGAGTTTCTGCCGCAGCAGAACAAGGTCTGCGAAGGCGATACGGTGGCGAACCAGATCCTGGCCAAGGGCAGGCGAGTGGTGATCATCGGTGGCGGCGACACGGGCGCCGACTGCCTGGGCACCACACACCGCCAGAAGCCGGTTTCGGTTCATCAATTCGAGCTTTTGCCCATGCCGCCGAAAGAGCGCTCGCCGTTGACGCCGTGGCCGCTATGGCCCATGCAACTGCGCATCGAGGGTGCGCATGAAGAAGGCGGGATTCGTGAGTGGAGCGTCGCTACCACGAAATTCACCGGTGACGAAAACGGAAACGTAAAGCAGTTACACGCCGTGCGCGTAGGGCCGCCGCCCAAGTTTGAGCCGGTTCCCGGCACTGAGTTCACCATGGATGCGGACCTGGTGCTGCTGGCGATGGGTTTTCTCGGCCCCGTGCGGAACGGGATGATCGAGCAGTTGGGCGTCGCGCTCGACCCGCGCGGCAATGTGGCCGCTGACGAGAACTATATGTCGTCGGTACCCGGCGTATTCGCCGCGGGCGACATGCGGCGCGGGCAATCCCTGGTGGTGTGGGCGATTGCGGAAGGGCGCAAGGCCGCGCAGGGTGTGGACCGGTATCTGAAGGGGCAGACGAAAGCTTAGGTAGACGGCTGCTCCTTGATATCCTATGCGTTGAATGTACCCGGCTGAGAACGCGCCCTCTGAACCACGCGCCTATTCGGAAGACGGCGTCGATCTCACGCTGATCCGCTGGATGCTGTCGCTGACGCCGGCCGAGCGGTTGCAGGTCCTGCAACAATATGTCGATTCCGTGCTGAGCATCCGTGCCTGGAACTCTGAAACCCGACTTTCTCGAACTCCTGCGAACCCTGAGCAAGCACAGCGTTGATTTCATTCTGGTGGATGGAGTGGCCGCTGCCGCGCAGGGCGCCCCCATCATGACGTTTGACGTCGATGTGCTTTACTCTACCGGTGCCCAGAACCTTACGCGCCTTCTGGCCGCAATTGAAGACTTGGAAGGATACTATCGCGTGCAACCGGAACGGCTTCTCAGACCACAACTCTCGCACTTGGCCTCCAGTGGCCACAATCTGCTCATCACTCGGCTCGGCCCCTTGGATCTGCTGGGCAGCGTCGGGAATTCGCACGACTTTCCAGACCTATTGCCCCACGCCATTGCGATGGACGTAGGTGAGGGTACAACCATCCAAGTGCTGGGCCTCGAGACGTTAATCGCCGTCAAAGAGGAAACCGCCGACGACAAGGACAGGGCCGTGTTACCCATCTTGCGCCGGACACTGGAAGAACTGCACCGAGAATAACTCAACTGTCGACGTCATTGGTTGCTGGTTGGATCGTGTACGCTAATCTTTTGTGAAGTGCATCGCATCGTGAATGGCTCGATCGTATGGCGACCAATCCAGCGTGGAAACGGCTTGCTTCACCAGGCGGCGACTGAGCTTGCATAATTCGCTCCCTTACCCTCGATGGTGGATTCTGGCATTTTGTGCCGCCGGTATGCTCATCGTGTTCGGACCGGTTTTCGCAGCGGGCTCTCATAACGTGAAGACGGGCGCCGACGATTTTCTTGGGCTCTATGCCAGTGCGCGGCTTGTGGGCACTCCAGGCCTCTACGACGCGGATCAAGTCAGACGTACACAACTTGAGACAGCCGGCGTCACCGGACCTTCGCTGCACTTCTCAACACGGCTGCCTTGCTTCCCACTCATGCTTTGGCCGCTGGCGCAGTTGCGGTACACGGCCGCGCATGCCATTTGGTATTTGCTGCGGTTCGTGGCCGTGGCGGGCTTTATTGTACTGTGGCCGCACTCGAGCCGCTCTCTAACCGCGGTGGTGTGTTGCTGGTCGCTACCGCTGGCCGCGGGCCTGGCGAACGGCCAGGATGCTCCCCTTCTTTTGTTCTGGCTCGCGCTGTCACAAAGGTTGGAACAGAACGGCCGTCCGTTTGGTTCCGGCCTTGCGCTTTCGATGTGCGCGGCCAAGTTCCATCTATTTCTGTTGCTGCCGTTACTGTTGCTCCGTCACCGGCGATGGGCCATTCTAGCGGGAGGTTTAACGGGCGGGATGATTCTCGCGGGCCTTTGTTGCATTGCTGGAGGTTTGGACTGGCCAGTGCACTACCTGAAAACCCTATCAGATCCCTCGATTCACCCCAACCCGCGGATCATGCCCAATCTGCACGGACTTCTGTCCGGCGCGCCAGGTTGGCTTGAGGTTGGGATATTGTCGGCCACGGTGCTCGGCGCGCTGGTGTGCATCCTCCGGACGGACTATCTGACGGGATTCACCGCAGCGCTGGCCGGCAGCCTGCTCCTCAGCTATCACGCTTACACTGCGGACGCCGTGGTGCTGGTTCCTGCCCTGCTCCTCATCATTGAATATTCCAGAGTTCTCGTCGTGCGGTACGCGGCTTTCGTTCTTGCAAGCCCGTTCCCGTGGCTGCTGTTGCTGAAACGCCGCTAGAACAAAAATGCTCGATCACACGCGCCTCACGATCCACTTTGCCGTATAATACTTCGACAACCTCCGGCCACCATTCTGCCGGGTTTGGGGACAACATGCCGTTTGGTTTGCAACATTCTCTCCGGAAGATCTGCTTCCTTGGAACCGTTTTGACAAGTTGCTGGATGGGGATCTCAGCTGCGAATGAGGCCGACCAGCAGAACGAACCCAGAGTCTCCATTGTTCCGCGCGCGCCGATGGAACGGAACGCAACCACTCGGAAGACCAGCCCAATCCGCCTGGATGTGAAAGTGGTGCAAATTCCGGTGACGGTGACCGATACCTGGGACCGTCCGGTGGAAGGCCTGCGCCCAAGCGATTTCCGCCTGTTTGAAGACGACGTGGAACAGAAAATTGTTTATCTGTCCAGGGAGGAGGCGCCGGCGTCGGTGGGGCTGATCTTCGATGCGAGCGGGAGCATGCGCGACAAGATTGAAACGTCTGTCGAGGCGGTGGACCAGTTTTTCGAGACGACGCTGCCCGGCGATGAATTCCTGCTGGTGCGCTTTAGCGACACGCCCACCTTAATCACCGGTTTCACCGATGACACGCACGAGATTTCCGGTTGTCTGCATGCCATCCGCCCGAAAGGCTGGACGGCGCTCAACGATGCCATCTACCTGGGTATTCAGAAGATGCGGGCCGCCCGGAATTCGCGTAAGGCGCTACTGGTGCTTTCCGACGGAGGCGACAACAACAGCCGCTACTCGGGGCCCGAAATCCGGGACCTGGTGCGGGAGGCCGACGTCCGCATTTATTCCATTGGCTTGCAGATCGGCATGTTGCAAGGCGGCCGATTCCTGGAAAAGATTTCTGATGAGACGGGCGGCCGAATGATCCGGGTGCGCAAACTGGAAGAATTGCCGGAGGCCATGGAGAAGCTGAGCCGGGATCTCCGGAGCCAGTACCTGCTGGGCTACTACTCCACGAATGCGCAGAACGACGGACGTTTCCGCCGGGTGCGCGTGCACGTCAACCACCCCACCGTTCACGCTTCCTGGCGGCGGGGTTACTACGCGCCGGGGGACTGAACCTAAGCGGGCGGAAAGGCCTGGTGCTTGCGCACCTGCCAGCCCTGCCACAAATGACGGCGCTCGTGCGCGAGCAAGAACGCAAAACAAGGACCAAGTCCCATCTTGAGAGATTTCACGAATGGGGAGGTCACTTTTGCGCGGGCCAGGTCAAGGCCATTCGCGGCGCGTATGCGCTTCCTCAGTTCGTCCTGCACCAGTCGGAAATTGACGCTGACGCCTACGATGGGCTGATCGTCAGGGGGCCGGGCCGACGATGGCGTCCTCAGGCGGATGCCAGGTGGCGGCTCGGTGGCGTGCGCAATCCAGCGCTCGATGAAGCCATAGCGGAAGGGCCCGCGGCTGGCCAGATTCTCCGCATTGGCGCGCTCGATGGTTTCATCGAGAGCGGGAAGATAACGCCGTCCCATGATGTTCAGATGCACCAGGCATTGCGCGATGGACCATCGCGACGCCACCGGGGACCAGTGAAATTGATCTTCCGTCAATCCCGCGATGAGCTTGTCGGCATCGGCGTCGATTTCATCCAACTGAAGGAGAAAGTCAGCCAGATCGGTGACCAGCGGTTCTGCGGCGCGATCATCAGATCGCGGAATGATGGAACTCATGAGCCGGTCACATCCACGGGAAATCCGGAGCGGAGGCCGCCAGCGAATTTCACAGCCTGCTCGTCACAACAATATACAACGCGCACCCGGATTTGAAACAGGCAAAGCCGCCCGCTCGTATAATTAAGCATGAGGCGATTTTGGCCGCTGGCGCTCCTGGCGCTACCTCTGCTGGTTTACAGTGCGCGTTCGGACTACGCTTCCTGCCAGCGAAAATTCGATGTCATCGAAAGCGACCGTCTCCGGCCGGGCTCCAGAGTCACGCTGAGCCAACGTGAGCTGAATGCGTACGTGGAACAAGAACTGCCGAAAGTGGTGCCGCAGGGCGTTCGCGAGCCGAAACTGGAGTTGGGCGCCGGGACGGCAACCGGATCGGCGTGGATCGACTTCGTCAAGCTGCAAAGCGCGCAGGGCAAACCGCCGGGATGGCTGATGCGCCAGATCCTGCAGGGGGAGCATCCCGTCACGGTGACGGCGCGCATCGACTCGGCGGGCGGCCGCGCTACCGTCAAGGTGCAAAGCGTAGAAATCGCCGGCATCACCATCGAAGGCCGTATGCTGGATTACCTGATCCAGAACTACCTGCTGTCGTATTATCCCGACGCCAAGGTAGGCGAGCCCTTCGAACTCAGCCACAACATCGACCGGCTCGATGTCCAACCCACGCGCGTGGACGTCATCCTGAAAAAGTGAAGGCGCAGAATTAGCCGGATGCACCGATTCGCCGCCTCGGCCCTTTCGATTTCCCTCCTCTGGGCTGCACCCGGCGACATCGCGCCGCGCCATGATTATGCGGCAGTCGCGCGCGCGCTCGAAACGTTCATTCAGAGGGAACTGGCGGAGAAAGAACTGCCCGCCCTCTCGATTGCGCTGGTGGACGATCAGCAGATCGTATGGGCGCAAGGATTCGGATTTGCCGACCCGGGCCGGAAAGTCCCGGCCACGGGTGAGTCCATCTATCGTGCCGGATCGGTGTCGAAGCTGTTCACCGACATCGGCATCATGCAACTGGTGGAGCGCGGCGAACTGGATCTGGACGTGCCGGTCACGCGGTATCTGCCCGATTTCCAGCCGAAGAATCCATTCGGAAAGCCGATCACGCTGCGCGAGCTGATGTCGCACCGTTCGGGCCTGGTGCGCGAGCCGCCGGTGGGCCACTATTTCGACGCGAGCGAGCCGTCGATTGCCGCGACGGTGGCAAGCCTCAATTCGACCGCGCTGGTTTACGCTCCGGGAACACATACCAAGTACTCGAATGCCGGGGTTACGGTGGCGGGTTACGTGCTTGAGCGCTTCAAAGGAGTGCCGTACGCGACCTATTTGAAGCAGGCCGTGCTCGAACCGATGGGGCTCGTGGACAGCGCATTCGAACCCGAGGCGCGGCTCGTGCGCAATGAGGCCAAAGCCTACCTGTGGAGCTACGAGGGCCGCACGTTTCTGGCGCCGTCATTTCAGCTCGGAATCGCGCCCGCAGGTAGTCTCTATGCCAGTGCAGTAGACCTCGGACATTTCCTCAGTGTTCTGTTTGCGCGCGGCAAGGGACCGCGCGGGCAGGTGTTGCAGGCGTCCACGCTCGAGCAGATGTGGCGGCCGCAGTTGGGCGCGTCCGGCGAGAAAACGGAATTCGGTATCGGCTTCCGTCTCGCGTCTTTCGAGGGCCGCCGGATGGTGCGCCACGGCGGCGCGATCTACGGTTTCGCCACCGAGCTGGCCGCTTTGCCGGACGACAAGCTGGGCGTGGTCGCGGTCACAACGAAAGACAGCGCCAATGCCGTGGTGAATCACATCGCGCATCAGGCGCTGCGGCTCATGTTGGCGGCGCGGGCTGGGGAGCCGCTTCCCGCGATCGAAATGACGAAGCCGGTCGATCCTACGGTGGCCCGCAAGCTGGATGGCCGATACGGCCAAGGGGCGAAGGCGATCGACCTTCGAGAGTTCAGCGGGAAGCTCTACTACTTGCCGGTGCGAGGCGGCAAGCAGGTGGAACTGCGAAAGGTGGGAGACGGACTCGTCACGGACGGAAGGCTCGGCTACGGGCTGCGGGTCGCCCTGGAAGCCGACGGCGTGCGCATCGGCAATGAGCACTTAAAGCGAGTTTTGGCAGCGGAGCCCTCTGTGGCCCCCGAGCGCTTGCGTGGTCTTATCGGCGAGTACGGTTGGGACTATGACACGCTCTACATCCTCCAAAAGGACGGCAAGCTTACGGCCTTGATGGAGTGGTACGACTACTATCCGCTCGTGGAAATCGCGCCGGATGTTTTTCGATTTCCGGGGTGGGGCCTGTACGACGGAGAGACGCTGGCGTTTCGTCGCGGCCCAGATGGGCGGGCCACACAGGC
>Ga0187819_10000654_pt1 | contig 17457 bp, 14 predicted proteins | sample NC_wetland_sal_i_15_FD_132411 | JGI IMG/M metagenome (GOLD analysis project Ga0187819, IMG submission 132411) | Wetland sediment microbial communities from Neuse River Estuary, North Carolina, USA - SO4_4 | ecosystem: Environmental > Aquatic > Freshwater > Wetlands > Sediment | place: USA...
AAAGCGGCGGCCAGGTGCATCGGTCCCGTATCGCCGCCGATCAGCAGGCGAGCCCGGCGCGTGAGCGCGATCAACTCCGAAACCGAGCAGGAGATCTTTCGCGCCGCTCCTTCGCTGGCGGCTTCCACAGCTGCGGCTAGCTCTGCTTCTCCGGGTCCGTAGTTTACTAGCGAAAATAATCCATCTTTCGCGAGTTCCTTGGCAACCTGCCCATAACGCTCTGCCGGCCACCGTTTTGCTCCCCAGCCCGCGCCAGGACTGAGAATCGCGAAGTCGTTTCCCTTCGCCGTGAGGCCGGCAATCTTGCTTTCCGCATCTGGATCCACGGGAAACTCTGCCCGGGCTTCCGCTGCGATTGAAACGCCCGCCGTAGAAACCACTGCTCCCGCCAGCGCCAGCGCCTGTTCCACGACATGAGCGCCATTCGTCTTCAAGAGCACTTGTCGCGTGTAGAACATGCTGGCGGCATTCTCGCGCGGCTGTGTGCTGCCATACACAACGGGCGCGCCCGACCACCGGGCTAGCAGCGCCGAACGTACCGCGCCCTGAAAATCAATCACCGCGTCGTAGTGAATTCCGCGCAACTCGCTCAAGCCCGCGGCCATCTGCTGCCAGGTGTTGAATGAGAAGGGCGCGCGCCGCCATTCCGCCGTGTTGACGGAATGCACGCGGTCGACCAGCGGCCGCTGCGGGGAGCGCGCACCCGATCGCGGATAGCGCAACGTGCACAGCAGTTCCGCCCAGCGCTCCTCGACGAGCCATCCCAGGGTGACACGGGGGAAAGCCTGGCGCAGCGCGGCTGCCGCGGGCAGAGTGTGAATGATGTCTCCCATCGCGCTGAGCCGCACGACGAGCAAGCTGTCGAATCGGGGAGTCTTGGCCGTCACGATTTTCGCGGCTCCAGCCGCGAACGAATGATCTCGGTGGCCGAATGATTCTTGGCATCGCCCACGATGACGACGCGGCCTCCACAGGCTTCGACTTCGACGCGCTCGGGGACGCTCTCTGCCGTGTAGTCGGTGCCCTTGGCGTGAAAGTCAGGACGAATTTCGCGAATGATGGCGCGCACGTCTTCTTCGGGAAAAATTACGACCGCGTCCACGTCCTCGATCGACGCCAGAATCTCCGCGCGCTCTTCGGCCGGCATTATGGGCCGTCCTTCGCCTTTCAACCCGCGCACGGAAGCATCGGCGTTCACCGCCACAATCAGCTTGCCGCCGAGCTCGCGAGCCGCATGCAGATAGCGGACGTGGCCAACGTGCAGCAGATCGAAACAACCGTTGGCCAGCGTAACGCGTTCGCCGGCGCGCCGCCAATCCGCCACGCGCTGCTGAAGTTCGCCGCGCGAAACAATCTTCCGATGGAGTGATGTGGTCAATGATCCTGAATTCTGGGTAGTGGTGCAGTTTGCGCTCGTCCGGCGCTTTTCTTTGCGCCCTTCGCGAGTCCTTAGCGCACTTCGCGTTAAAGATTCCGCCACGGTAGCTAATGCTCTCGCGCGGCCGGCGGCGTCTTGTCCAGCGCCTCCAGCAATTCCTGCTGGCTGACGGTGGCCGTTCCGCGCTTCATCACCACGATGCCGCCAGCGTAATTTGCCAGCTGTGCCGCCTCTTCGGCAGTTGCGCCCGCGGCCAGAGCCGCGGTAAAAGTCGCAATGACCGTATCGCCCGCACCGGTTACGTCGGCGACTTCATCGCTGCCATAGATCGGAATGTCCACCGGCTTGTGACGGCGCGGGAAAACCACCAGGCCATCCTTGCCGCGGGTGATCAGCAGAGCTTCCAGGTTCATCGCGCCCGTGATCTGGTCTCCGGCAGCGAGTAGGCGCTCCCAGTCGTTGCCAATGCGGATGCCGAGAACTTCTTCCACTTCAGACTCATTCGGCGTCGCGGCCGTAACGCCGGAAAATTCGAGCATGCGATGGCGTGAGTCAAGGGTCACCGGAACCTTGTCGAGCCCACGTTTTTCCCGAATCACATTCAGCAGGGTGGGCGTTGCGGCGCCGTATCCATAGTCGGAAACCAGCAGCGCGTCAGAGGCCCGGGCATATTCGCGGGCTGCCAGCACCAGCTCGCGGCGCAAATGCGCATTGGGGCCTTCGCTGGGCTCACGGTCAAGGCGCACGACCTGTTGTCCAGCGGTATGCGCGAACCCGGCAAGGATGCGCGTCTTAGTCACCGTGGTGTAACTCTTGTCTTTGAGGACGCCGCTGACCGGGATGCGTTTGTGGCGGAAAGCGCGCAACAACAGCTTTCCCGGCTCGTCATCGCCCACCACTCCAACCGGCAAGACGTTCACTCCGAGGTCAGCAAGGTTGTAGATGGCGTTCGCGCCGCCGCCGGGAACCACCTGGCGATCATGATGTTTCAAAATCAGCACGGGCGCTTCGCGCGAGACGCGAGAAATCTCGCCGAATACGAACTCATCGGCGACCAGATCGGCGAGTACGGTGATCGTGAGCTTGGGAAAAGATTCGACGATCTTTCGTAGACGCGGGCGGCCGTTCTCTTTAATGGGCTTTGTCATCAATATGCTGGGTCACAATAATCTGGGTCATCGGGTGCAACTCAAGATTTTCTCACGAGCGGGGCTTCCGTTCCGCGATTCCTGCCAAAATGGTATCCACAACGTCAGTGGGATGCGCGATAGTAACGCTTAGAGCGGCGATCGCGAACGGCTGAAGGTCCGCCTGAAACGATCCCAGATTGACCGCATCTTTTTCCGTGGCGAGGAAGCCGCCGGCGCTGAGCTTGACGCGCGTGGCCACCAGGCGCTCGACATCGTTTCGGTCGTAGGAATGGTGGTCGCGAAAGGTGATTTCCGCCGCGGGCGTGATTCCGGCGGCGCGTACTTGCGCAAAGAATTGTTCAGGGCGCGCGATGCCGCAGAAGACAATGGGCGCGGAAGGCAGGTTCGGGAGGGCGAGCTCGCGCTCGATTCGCCAGATCGGCTTCTTCCGTAGCGCCGGATGATCCACCGCCAGGCCTGCGGGCAGCACGACTGCGTCTGCGCGCGCGAGCGACGAGAGCGGCTCTCGCAGTCGCCCCGAGGGCAGCATCCGGTCGCTAAAGTCGCGCTCGGTCATCAGCACGATGTCGAAGTCCCGAGCCAGCGAACGGTGTTGAAAGCCGTCGTCGAGGATGTGCAATTGCGATTGAAGTTTCCTTTCAGCGACTCGGCCCGCGGCATAGCGGCTTTCCCCGACCACTACTGGAACGCCAAGCCGCCGGGCAATCAGCAGCGGCTCATCGCCGAAATCGGCGGCGTTGCCATCGGGATTGACTGCGAACACGCCGCGAGTCTTGCGCCCGTATCCGCGTGCGAGCACATCGAACCGAATGCCGCGCGCCCTCATCAGTTCACCGAGCGCAATCACGAACGGGGTCTTGCCTGAACCGCCGACCGACAGATTTCCGACGCTGACCACCGGCTGTTCCAGCCGTCGCGATGACAGCATGCCGCGATCGAACAGCGTATTTCTCAGAGCTGTTACGGAGCCGTAGAGCCCGGTTAGCGGATTCATGATGAAACACCCATCAACTGCAGCAGCACCGCAACCGTCCTGTCCGTGGCGCCGCGCTGCGATTCGAGCGCTGCGAGCGCATTCCGGCCGAGCGTCGTTCGTTCATCGCCGTTTTCGATCAGCTCCATAAAGACCAGAGGCAGTTCCGCCACGCCAACGATGCGGACCGCATTGCGACTGGCGAAGAAACTGACGACGTCGCGGAAATTCTCGTAATGATTGCCGGTGACGATGGGAACGCCATGGAGCGCGGGCTCAAGAATGTTGTGTCCGCCGCGCGGCACCAGGCTGCCGCCGACGAAGGCGACGGTGGCCAGCGAATAAAGCGCTGCCAGCTCTCCGATGCTATCGACCAGAAACACGCCGCCCGCGAGCGCTTCGCCGCTCCACAGGGAACGTCGCCACATTCGGAAGCCGAGTTTCTCGACCAGTTCGGCAACCTCCGCAAAACGCTCCGGGTGCCGTGGCGCAAGCATCATCACCGCCTTCGGATAATTGGCCAGAATATTGCGGAACGCCGAAAGCAGCGAGCCTTCTTCATCCTCCAATGTGCTGCCACACACGAGAACCGGCCCGGCCCCGGAGCGGCTGAACTCTTCTCGCAGACTCGCAACGATCGGCGGCGGCGCTGGTGGCGTCACATCGAATTTCAGGTTGCCGGCCACCGTCACCTTCGCTTCGGGCGCGCCAATTTCCAGCAGCCGCCGCCGGTCTTCTTCGCTCTGCGCCAGAAAGACATCGACGTTCGCGAGCGTCTTCTCCATCAGTCGCGGGAGCAACGAGCGGAGGCGCTTGTACCGCGGAAGCGAGCGGTCGGAAATGCGGCAGTTGATCACCGCGATGCGTGCCCCGCTGCGCTTGGCGAGGCGAAGGAAATTTGGCCAGAATTCAGTTTCGGCGACGACCACGAGTTCCGGATGCAAAGCGCCGAGATAGGGCTGGACGGCGAAGGCAAAGTCCAGGGGAAAGTAGAGCACGTTTTCCGTGCCGAACTGGCGCGCGGCGAGTTTCTGCCCTGTGCTCGTAGTCGTCGAAATCAGTACACGGTGGGACGGAAACTTCTCTCGCAGCAGCGTGACCACCGCGCTCGAAGCCACCACCTCGCCCACCGAAACCGCGTGCACCCAGATTGTGGGTTTCTCGCCGGCGAGAGCGGGCGGAACGGCTCCGAACCTCTGGCGCAAACCGGCTCGATACTTGCCGTGGCGCATCATCTGCAGCAACCAGTAGGGCAGCGTCAGCACCAGGAAAAAAGCGAGCAGCGCACTGTAGAGCGCGTACATGAAGGCAGCCCCATTCTAAATGGCGGCGCAAAATCCGATTCGATCGTCGACGGGACAGCGCGGCGTCGAGCGGCGGCATCCTATAATTCACGTATGCATAATGCAGTTCGGCAACCATCAGCTCGCGCGCCCATGCCGCGCGCCGCGCGTCTTATGCTAGCTGGCGCTTTCGTATTGTTCAGCTGTCTGGGCGCGGTTGCAGCCAAAGAGTTTGCGATGCCTGCGGCGCAGCCCGCTCGCACCTACCCGGCGCACGACAACCACACCACGGAAAAAGTTGTGGTCGCGGTCGATCCATACGACGTGGAGGACAAAGCTTCGATCTTCAGCGTTAACTTCCGCAACTATGGTTACCTGCCGGTCTTCTTCATCATTACCAACGACGGCGATGAGCCCGTTTCGCTCGTCGGCATCAAGGCCGAGTTGAACACTAAGAATCGCAGCCGGCTGTACCCGGCGTCGACCGACGATCTGGTGCGGAGGCTTTCGCATCCTTCGCGCAATGACCGGCAGCCTACGTTGCCGATTCCGCTGCCGCGGAAGGAAGTCAAAGGAGGCGTGAGCCGCAAGACATGGGATGAAATCGAGCGGGCTCAGTTTGGCGCGAAGGCGGTGGAACCGCACTCCACTGCGCGTGGGTTTTTGTTTTTCGATATCTCCGACATCTCGAATCCGCTGCCTGGCGCCAACTTTTACCTCATGGGAGTGCACGACGCGAAGGGCAACGAACTGATGTACTTCGAAATTCCGCTGGAGAAGTACTTGAGCGCGCCAGCAACCACAAATCTAAAGTAGCGACATCGCCGGCGAACCGCCGAGCTTCGCTCGGCTGGACAGCCGGAGGCAGCTGTCCCTCCGTGAGCCGGGCGAGGCGCGCGGCGCTCCACCCGCCACGGCGGCTTATAATCTCCCGAGATGACACCCACTCCAGCCGTCTCCGAGGATGTACTCGCGAAATATGAGCCGGTGATCGGACTCGAAGTCCACGTCCAGCTGTTGACGGCGTCGAAAATCTTTTGCTCATGCTCGACGCGTTTTGGCGATCCGCCGAACTCCAATGTGTGCCCGGTATGTCTGGGGCTTCCCGGAGCCTTGCCCGTGTTGAACCGGAAGGCCGTGGAATTCGCGGCTCTGGCAGCGATGGCTTTGCAATGCCGCGTTAACGAAGTTTCCATCTTTGCGCGGAAGAATTATTTCTATCCCGACCTGCCCAAGGGCTACCAGATCTCGCAGTATGACAAGCCGCTCGCCGAATTTGGATTCATCGACATCGATACCAATAACGGCGGCGGCGGCAAGAAGAAAATCGGCATCACGCGCCTGCACCTCGAAGAAGACGCGGGTAAGAGCCTGCACGAAGGCTTTGCCGACGCGGCCGCGAAGACCGCGATCGATCTGAACCGGACCGGCGTGCCCCTGGCTGAGATCGTCAGTGAACCGGACATGCGCTCGCCCGAGGAAGCTCACGAATATCTCACCCGGCTTAAAGAAATCATCCTCTACACCGGCGTCAGCGACTGCAACATGGAGGAAGGCTCGCTGCGCTGCGACGCCAATATCAGCGTGCGGCCGCGCGGGCAAAAAGAGTTCGGCACGAAGACCGAGATTAAGAATGTGAATTCGTTCCGCTTCATCAAGCAGGCGCTGGAGTACGAAATCGAGCGCCACATCGAAGTCCTCGAAGCCGGTGGCCAAATCGCGCAGGAAACGCGTCTCTACAACGCGCACGAAGGCAAGACGTACGGCATGCGCTCGAAAGAACAGGCGCACGACTACCGCTATTTTCCCGAGCCCGATCTGCTTCCCCTGGTGGTGGATGAGAAATGGCAAGCCGCAATCCGCGCCAGTCTGCCCGAGCTTCCGGAAGCGCGCCGCCAGCGGATGATGAAGGAATATGGCATTACCGCGGGCGATGCCCACACGCTGACGTTGACGCGAGCGATGGCGGATCAGTTCGAGTCCGCGGCCCGCCAGGCCAAGAATCCGAAGCGCGTTGCCAACCTGGTCCAGAGCGAATTGCTCGGACGCCTGAAAGCGCAGGGTCTGGAACTCGAGCAGTCGCCAATTTCGATGGCTGGGGTCACGGCCTCCGCCGATCTAGTCGAGTCGGGAGCAATCTCGGGCAAGATGCTAAAGGATCTTTACGACCTCTGCTTCGAACGCAAACAGGACTTCCCTGCGGTGTACGAAGCCGAGGGGCGTCCCGAACAATCGCGCGACACCTCGGCGCTGGAGAAGCTCGCCGATGAGTTAATCGCCGCCAATCCGAAGCAGGTGGAGCAATATCGCGCGGGCAAGAAAACCATGATCGGATTCTTCGTCGGCCAGGTCATGAAGGCCTCAAAGGGGCAGGCCAATCCGCAACTGGTGAACGAAGTTCTGACCAAGAAGCTAGAAGGATAAAGGGCCTTGGAGCGATCTTGCCTCAACCGCTCCTAGCGGGCACTGTGATTAGGTAGGGGTGCTTCGACTGCGGTTGACCTTCGCTTGCGCGAAGGCCAATCCTCGCTCAGCATGACAGGGGAATAGCTACTTCGTCGTTCCCGCGTTCTTCAGTACCTCTTCCGCGTAGTAATTCCTGACTTTGGCGTCGTCGCGCAGGCTCTCATAGTATGCCGCCTTCAACAACTGCTCGCGGCGATCGCGCAACTGCTGGCGAATGGCTTGCTGCACTCGCGGGTCATTCAAGTCCCGCTGGCCCGCCGGCTCTTTAGCAATCAGCTTCCAAATGATGTAACCGACGGGCTGATGATTGGCGGGATTGAGCACCGGAATCGCCTGCGTATATTGCCCCGGTTTGAGCTTCATCACCGCGTCGCGGGTGGTCGGATCAGCGGTCTTGAGCGACGATTCGGGCACCATCCCAATGTCGCCGCCGTTGTTGCTGGTGTCAGGGTCCTCCGAGTAGTTCATGGCCATGGTGGCAAAGTCATCGCCGCTGTCCAGACGGTTAGCGATCATCTGGATTTTCTTGCTCGCTTCGGCGGCATTTTGCGCCTTGCTGTTCTGCAGGTTATGGACCTGGCCATTCGCCATTCCGGAGACCATGATCTTGGCCAAATGGTACTGTGCTTCGATCAGGTTGAACTCGGCTTTATGCTCGTTGTAGTAGTTGGTGACGTCCTGGTCGGTGATATTAATGCGCGAGGTAATTTCCTTGTTCAGCACCTTGTCGCGAGTGAGCGAGCGCCGCAGGTCACGAGTAAAGTCATCGAGGGTTATTTTCTTGTCCTGCAGACGCTTGTTGAATTCCTCGGCGGTGTAGGGAGACTTGATTTCGTTGAGCTTGCGGTCCACTTCTTCGTCCGTCGCCAGCAGCCCGAGCTTCTCCGCGCGCTGCATCAGGATTTCGGTCTCCATCAGCTCGTTCAAAATGCTCAGCCGCAAGCTCACGGCCTGCTCCCCGGTCGGCTGCTGATCGGAGCCTGCCGTCTGGTTGGCATAATATTTGTCCACTTCGCTGCGATAAATCTTCCGGCCATTGACCGAAGCCATGACGTCGCCGCCGCTGCTGTTGCGGTTACAAGCCGAGAGCCCGATCAACAGAAGCGCGCCGGCCATAACCAGACCCGCTCGCCCAAAGCAGTTGCGATTTCTCAAGTTCTTCCCTCCGCCCGAATGCGCGTCCCTAACGGGCTAAAGCCCGAAATTCTGTTGTCGCCAGCGGCACCCTTCGGCTTCGCTCAGGGCAGGCTGTTGAAGCCGTGCCCTTCCAAAACCAGGCGATGAATTCAACTCCGGCTCACTTCGAAGGCGACGCCGGCGGTGCTTTTCCTTCCGCTGCGGCAGGCTTGTGCTCCGGAGGCGCAACCCCGGCGTCTTTCAACGCCCGGTCGAGCGCACCTCGCACTTCATCCGCCGGCACCGCTCCATCCAGCTTTTGTCCATTGACAAACATCGTCGGGGTCGCGTCCACTCCGACGCTGTCTCCCTCGTGCATCGAGGCGCGCACCGCTTTGTCATCCTGGGCCTTGAGGCACGCCTGCAACTTCCCAACGTCGAGATTATGCTTTTGACCGTGCAGAGCGGCCAGTCTGTCGAGTTCCGCGTTCTGGCCGTCGCGGCCCTTTTCGCCGTTGATCGCGGACTGATTCGCGTGCAGGTAGTCGGCATAATCCCAGTAGGCGTCGCCGTTTTGCGCGCCCAGGCAATTGGCATCTACCGCCGCGTGCACCGCCCAGGGATGAATTTCTTCGAGCGGGTAGTCTTTGTAGATGAAAAGAACGCGGTCGCCATATTCCTTGAAGAGGCCCGGGAAAAGTGCCGTGTGCATGCGCGAACAGAACGGACACTCGAAATCGTCATAGTTGACGACCGTCACCTTGGCATTGATGTTGCCGCGCGCCGGACGCCCGCTCACGTCAATCTTCTTCATGATTTCGGCGTATGGATCGCTGGTCAGATCGAACTTGGTGAACCGCACCAGCGCTTTGTGATCGCGGGAAAGCAGAAACTCCAAGTCCTGCTTCTTATTGGAACTCGATATCGTGACGGTCAGAGCGTCATAGTTCGCAAACTCACTCGGCCGGAGCGCCCCCACCACCACTTTTACGTCGGATGGAAGGGCGTAGCGCGACCGCACCTGCCGCTCGATCAGGCGCGCGATATCCGAAGGAGGGGATTGGGCCGAGCAGCCCAGACAGATCAGCAAGACAGCCACAAACGCACGACGCATCATCAATCGAAACCACCTGGACATGAGCAAATCGCTTGATTATCTCATGGCGGGAAGCGTTGCCGCCGTAGAGACGGGGCTTGTCCCGTCTTGATAGCGAAAGCAGACGCGGCAAGCCGCGGCTTTCCATGAAATGTTTCAGCCACGTCCCCGCAGCAACTCTTCCGCCGTCAGTAGTCGATTCATCGACCCGGACCGGAACCCCTCCAGATCGAGGGTGACGAATTTGAATCCCAGTTGTTTGAACACGCGCGTGAACTCGCTGGCCATTTCCGCCGTCAAAGCGCGGGGAAGTTCTTCCCCCGCAATTTCAATGCGAACGATGTCCCCGTGATGGCGCACGCGAAATTGACGAAAGCCCAAGCCTCGCAGCGCATCCTCGCCGCGCTCGATCACGCTTAGCGCTTCGGGCGTGACGGCGCGCCCATATTCCAGGCGCGAGGAGAGACAGGCAGAGGCCGGTTTGTCCCATACCCGCAAGTCCGCGCGCCTTGCCAGTTCCCGGATCTCGGCTTTCGTGAGACCGGCTTCGGCGAGCGGGGCCAGAACGCGATGCTGGCGCGCGGCCTGCTGCCCAGGGCGAAAGTCCCCCTCGTCGTCGGCGTTGACTCCGTAGGCAATAGCATCGAACCCGCGCGCCTCGCGGTAACGCTCGAGGACGGTGAACAATTCGTCCTTGCAGTGAAAACAGCGCATGGCATCGTTGCGGACGTACGCGGGATTCTCCAGTTCCTGCGTTTCCACAACCTCCACCGGCATGGCGTGCTCGCGCGCGAAAGCGAGCGCGTCTTCCAAATGAGTGCGCGCCAGGCTCGCGGAATCGGCAATCACAGCGAGCATCTGGCCGCCAAGCGCTTGATGCGCCATCCAGGCAAGAAAGGCGGAGTCCACGCCGCCCGAATAAGCGACGATCAAGCGAGCCTGGCCAGCGAGGATCTGGCGCAAGTGTTCAGCTTTTTGATCGAGCGTGGCTGCAGTCGTCACCGTCTCCATTATCCATGAAAAAAGTTCTCAGTTCCCAGTTCTCAGTTCTCAGTTCTCAGAAAACATTCCGAGCCGCTCACTGACAACTGGGAACTGAGAACTTGCTAGTACAGCCGCTCCTGCCGTCGTAGGTTGCCAAAGGCGCCGACGTTCGCCAGCGTAAACGAGAAGCGATATTGATTCTCGTTGCGCACCGATCCCAACGCAAAGCGGCGGTACTCCAGGCTCAGGCCGCAACAGTCCCAGTTGTAACTCGTTTGTGCCGTCGCATACTGCAGCGACCCATGGTTCGCGTCGAAACCGAAGCTGCTGGCTGCGCTGAATCCACGCTTATTGAGCTGGCCGTAGCCCAACAACACACGAAGTTGGTGGAAATCGCTCGCGCTCGGCTGCGTCGTTCCCACTGAATTGTCGATCACGCGCAGGAAGGCGTCGCCTCCCCCGACGGTAAAGGGGCCGGCGTGGTAATTGACCAGCGCTGTACTGTTGTTAATGCGTCCAGCCTTGAGGTCGTAGTCCACGTCCCACTCGGTGTTGGTGCGCGGGCTGGTTTCGATGCGCAAGCGGGAAATCACGGGGGCGAAGCGCCTTGCTTCATTCAGAAACGCGATGCCCGTGAAATCCGCCGTCGCCGCAAATACGTTCCGCTGCCCTGGCAACAGGGCGTTCCCAAACGTGGGGTCGAAAAAATATTTCTGCCCAACCTCCCAGCTCAAGATCTCCCGCGGGCCCGAGGCACAGGGTTGAGCGTCCGGACTGGGAGGCGCTTCCCAGGGAACCGCGCCGACTTGCGGTACGCCGCCGATCGTCAGCGTGCTCATGCCCTGCAGATCGCAATCCTTGACGTTGGGATCAAGATGCTTGGCGTAAATACGATTGACCAGCGAATACTCGACTTCATTGGTATTGGTGAGCACGTCGGTGGCATCGAAACGGAGAATATCGGCGAAGTTACTTATGCCGGTGACGTACTCGTAGCGCATGCGCGGCTCAATCACGTGCTTCCATTTGCGTCCAAGCCAGGGGCGATCGAAGATCCGCGACAACGACGGCGGACGCAACTCGAACGAAGCCTCCAGGGATTTGCGATTCAGCAGTTCGTCGGTTGCGGTGGCGGAACCAGCCGGGCTGCCCCGTTCCGTATAAAACGTATCCCGCAACGTAAGTCCGGGACGGAACGACCATCCCCGCCATTCGACAGGCATGGCCAGCGAGGGCGCCAAGTCGAACCTGCCCACCAGAGGATCGGTGCGAAACCCAATTTCGCGCTGCTGCAAACCCTCAGCCGCGCTCTCGAACGACCAGTAGAGCGGCGTATTTCCCAACTGCCGCTCCTCGCCGGAGATGAAGAAGCTGGGCGTATGCAGAATACGAACCAATTCCGTCTGCGTAATCGTTTGGCAAGTTCCCGTTTCTGGCGGCGGTGGCGGAACACACACTTCGAAGTTCTGGTAGCGCTCTGCCAGCACGTTGAAGTGAAATCCGTTGGTCGTATTGGAGAGGAAAATCTGCGACCTCACTTCGGAGTCGATCGCCTGGGTGTAAACGTCGGTGAACGCAAGTCGGAAAACGAACGAACTCAAATAATCGACATTCGCCACCCCGCGGAAAGTCCCGAAAGGACGTTCGGCGAGAACGTATGCGTCTTCGCCGCCTTGATCCTGCCGATTCGGGGGCGCGCCGATGCCCCGATCCACCACTCCCACGTAGTTGAAAAACACGTAGGAGTTGTCGCTCGGACGAGCGCGGAATTCTCCGCGTTGCTCCCATCCGCGTTTCGAAAAATATTCAGCGCCCAGCGTGGCGTCCATGCTGCGATTGAACACCCAGTAGACCGATTCCCCGGCAATCTTCCCTTTCGTGGATGAGTTGCCGAAGCTCGGAATCAGCAGCCCGCTTTGACGCTGCTCTTTTTGCACTGGATGCGTCACAAATGGAAAATAGAACACCGGAATGCCCATCAACCGGAAGTCGCTGTGGTAGATCTTGGCGGTGCCGTCCACCTCGACGGAAATCCGCCGGGCATAAAACTGCCACTTCGGATGCGGCAGTTCGCAGGTAGTGACCGAGCCCTGCCGCACCAGATAGCGGTCGAGCCCGTGCTTCTCGACAATTTTTCCGGTAAACGCAAACGGATTCGAAGTGGTGAGCACGTATCGGGATCTCCGCATCCGAAGTCCAATCGTCCCGACCACGCTGTAGAACGTTCCCGTTTCCGTGCGGATATTGTAGGTGCCGTGACTGGCCTCGACGTGCTCGTCGTAAGGGCCGCCGTCCAGCACGACATGGCCCTCCAGTTCGCTGTCTCCCGTATCCGTGTTGTAGGTGACTTGATCCGCGCGCAGGATGTACGTGCGATAGTGAATCTCCACCTCGCCCCGCAGGTGGTAGATCGACCCATCCTTCTCCTGTTGCACCGCCCGGATCGTAACCTCTTCTTCGGTCTGTGTCAGGCCGGCGGAGGCTGCCGCTGGAGCCGCCGCCGTAGTCGAAGGGCTGCCCGGGGCCGCGACCGTCGCGGCGGCAGGGGGCAGCGTCTGGCTGGTTACTATCCCGGAAGCGAGAAGCAGATGACAGACCCATGCGGTCGTGATAAAGATTCGAGAGCGGATGTTCATTAGCGGGTGATCGTTGCAAGCGCGCGCGCGTGCGCTGCGCCAGCCGTGTCTGCCAACGGGAACGAACTGACCTTAGCACGCGAGCGGCAGGCGAAGCAAAGCTCCGTATTCTTGCGATCTCCGCCATTCGTGCCGGGCCTGGCTCTGGCTGCGGACATCTTTCGACGACTTAATTGCTACAACTTGATTACGCACGACAGGACTGATGACAAGCGGATTGACGAACGTTGCATCGACGAACCCTGCCACCGGCGGGGATCCCGCCGCCTCAGGAAGCAACGCAGTGCTCGCTGACGCCGCCTTGGATCTGAATCTTCTCGAGAATGCGGATTCCTGGCGGGTCGAGGTCGCTGCACGCCTGGAGCGCTATCGCACGCGGCGCAAGCCCCGGACTCCGCATTATCCGTCGCTACTGCTGCCTTTTGATGCGCCCGAGTGCTGGTCCCGTCCGGCGCCGCCAACTGGATTGGCGGGCACTGGTTCGACGGGAATTGGTTCGGCGGGAATTGGAGCGGCGGCAGTTGCGACTCCGCCAGCGCGTACCGAGCAAGACCCCACGTTCCCTACCCAGAAAGAACCCAGGCCGGACGGGGCGACAAGTTTCGCTGAACCTCGCCAGATGCAGGCGCCAACCCCAGACCGATATCCCGACCAGGTCCTCGAACAATTCGCGCTGGAATCATCGGCAAAGGTCATCGAGTTCCCGCGTTCCGCCGCCATTCCGGTTTTTCACCGCAGCGAACTAGCCGATCCCGTCTTCGATCTCGATCGTCCGCGCATCGTGGAGGCTCCGGAAGTTCTGCCGCCGCCACCGGCATTGGGTGGAATGCTGATGGAACCGGCCCAGCCAGAGCCGGCGGGCAGGCAAGCAGGCGCCGACTTCCCCTTGCCATCGGCATCCATCGCCCGGCGCGCGCTGGCTGCACTGGTGGATGGCATTGTCCTCGGAACGGCTCTGGCGGCCTTTGCCGCCATTGTTCTCCGTCTGAATCCCAGTCTGAACCCGGAGCTGAAACTCAGCCTGAACCTTCTTCGCGGACCTCTCCCGATCGTCGCCGCTGCGCTCGCCCTGGTCACACTCCTGTTCTGGGCTGCGTACGAGTTCTTGTTTGTGGTGTATACCGGCTCAACTCCCGGCCTTCGCGCCGCCCGGCTGCGGCTGGCAGCGTTTGATGGCTCAACACTCAATCGCCGCTCGCGCCGGTGGCGGGTGCTGGCATCGTTTCTCTCCGCATGTTCCGCCGGTCTGGGTTATTTCTGGTGCTTCCTTGACCAGGACGGATTGTGCTGGCACGACCGCATCACGCGCACCCACGTCGAATCGGTGGAGCCGTAGAGGCGGGGCCTGCCCCCTGTGGGCGAGCCCGGCGGTATCGAGAGACCCGGCAAGCCGCGTCTTTACAGAAAATGCGGGAACGGCACGATTCCGCGTCAGGTCAGACCAGATCTTCCAGCGCCGCCCGCAAGTCGCTAAACCGGAAGGCATATCCACTGGCCAAGAGTTTCCCCGGTTCAACTCGCTGGCTCGAGAGCAACAATTCCTCCGCAGCCATCTGGCCGAAAGCCAGCCACAGGGCGAATTCGGGCACGGGAAAAAAGGCCGGGCGCCCGAGCACCGATGCCAACACTTTCGTGAACTCCGCATTGCGCACCGGATTCGGCGCCACCAGATTCACCGCGCCCGACAACGATTCGGTGCGGATCGCGTGCTGAATTCCCTCCACGATGTCGTCTATATGAATCCAGCTCCACCACTGCCGTCCCGATCCAATCCGCCCGCCCAGACCCAACCTGAACGGAGTCAGCATCTTCGCCAGCGCCCCGCCTTTCGCGCTCAACACCAGCCCAATCCGGATGTTCACTGTGCGAATTCCGGCCGCCGCCGCGGGCCCCGTGGCTCCTTCCCACTCGCTACAAACCTCCGGCAGAAATCCTCGCCCAATCGGACTCTTCTCTCCGAGAATCTCGTCGCCCCGATTTCCGTAGAACCCAATCGCCGAAGCACACACCAAAACGCGAGGCTTGACCTCTGTCTGTGCCAGCGCCGCAGTCAGATGACGTGTTCCCAGCACGCGGCTGTCGCGAATCGCACTCTTCTTTTCGTTGGTCCAGCGTCCCACGATGCTCTCACCGGCTAGGTGAACCACGGCATCGAATCCCGACACCGCTGCCGGCGGCAGTGGTGCCAGAGGATCCCACGAAACCTGCGTCGCATTCGAAACGCCTCCCCGTACCAGGCGCACCATCTGCGTTCCCTGGGTTTCCAGAGAAGCCAGCAGCGCCGTCCCGATCAGCCCCGAAGCTCCACTCACCAACAGCCGATCCAAGCCGCGCCTCCAGAAAATGGGATTGCTTTATGGGTCAAACCACATTATTATACCATTATGAATGCACGCCTCGTCATGGACAAGGCCGGCCGCGTCGTGATCCCCAAGCCGCTGCGCGAGGAATTGCAATTGGAACCGGGCGACGCGCTGGAACTGGAAAGCGGCGGTCAGCAAATCACGCTGCGCCCGGCCCGCGGCACGGGGCCGCTCCAGAATGAGCATGGCATCTGGGTGTTACACACCGGAGAACCATTACCGGCCTCCGCCACCGACGATCTGCTGCTCCAGATGCGCGAGGAACGTGACTTGGCGAATCTGGGCGATGGTTTTGTTGAAGAGTCGCGTCCGGGCGCGAGTAACCCTGCTAATCGAACCAGACCAAGAGTTAAAAACAGAGCTAGAAAATGAAAGGCTTTTTCGACACTTCGGTATTAGTTCCCTTGTTCTACCGAGACCACGTTCACCACGGCCCAAGTCAGGAACTCTTCATTCAATTTAACCAGTCGACGGCCTGCTGCGGAGCACACAGTTTGGCCGAGGTTTACGCCACTTTGACGAGGATGCCGGGCAAGCGCCGCATTAGCGGCGAACAGGCTATGCTCTTCATTGGCAACATCCGCGATCGCCTGTCCATCATCGCGTTGGATGGCGATGAGTATGCCGACGCCCTGCAAGCCTCGGCAGCTCGTGGCATAGTCGGGGGCGGCATCTACGATGCCATGCTGGCGCATTGCGCCCTCAAAGCCAAAGCACAGGCAATCTATACCTGGAATGTCCGTCACTATGCCCTCTGCGGCCGGGAAGTTGTCGGGCGGCTGCGTACCCCCTAGCCCGTGTGGCGCGGGCGCCCCCGCCCCCGCCCTCGGCGGTGAAATCGCCTTTCCCCTGCGTTAGAATCGATCATGGCGACGTTGCGTCAACAGATTGCGACCAACGTGCTCACGGTGACCCGCTTCCGCGAGCTGATGCGGAAGCTGCGCGAGAACCGTCCCAACGACGACCTCGAACTGGTCAAAAAAGCCTACGAGTTCTCCCAGAAGCACCACGCCGGACAAACTCGCGCCTCCGGCGAGCCCTACCTGGTGCACCCGCTCGAAGTCAGCAACGTTCTCGCCGACATGAAGATGGATTCGGTTTCCATCGCCGCCGGCCTCCTCCACGACTCGGTCGAAGACACCTCGGTCACCGCCGTTGAAATCCGCCAGGAGTTCGGCGAACAGGTGGCCCACATCGTCGAGGGCGTCACCAAGATCAGCAAGATCGATTTCTCCACCCGGGAAGAGGCCCAGGCCGAGAACCTCCGCAAAATGATGTTAGCCATGGTCGACGACATCCGCGTCGTCCTCATCAAGCTGGCCGACCGCCTGCACAACATGCGCACCCTCGAGCATCTCGATCACGAACGCCAGCAGAAGATCGCCCGCGAGACGCTCGAAATTTACGCCCCCATCGCGCACCGTCTTGGCATGGGAAAGATTCGCGGCGAACTCGAAGACCTGGGTTTCAAATTTCTCGACCCCATCGGATACGAGCAGGTTCGCGCCGCCGTCGAGTCGCGCCGCAAAGCCGGCGAAGCTTTCATGGCGCGTGTCGTAGGCGTGCTGCGCGACGGCCTCAAGGAAGCCGGCATCACCGGCCGCGTCGAGAGCCGCGTCAAGCGCCTCTACAGTATCCACAGAAAATTGCTGCGTCAGCGCATCGCCGTCGACCAGGTCTACGACCTCTACGCCATGCGCGTCATCACCAACTCGGTGCAGGATTGCTACGCCGTTCTCGGCATCATCCACAACCTCTGGCGCCCCGTGCCCGGCCGCATCAAGGACTTCATCGCCATGCCGCGGCCCAACCTCTACCAGTCGCTGCACACCTCCGTCATCACCGAGACGGGCGAGACTTTTGAAATCCAGATCCGCACCGAAGAAATGCACAAGATGTGCGAAGAAGGCATCGCCGCCCACTGGAAATATAAAGACGGCGCCGTCTCCGCCGAGGACGAGCAGCGCCTCGCCTGGTTGCGCCAGGTCGTCGAGTGGCAGCGCGACGTCTC
>Ga0187819_10000655_pt1 | contig 17441 bp, 16 predicted proteins | sample NC_wetland_sal_i_15_FD_132411 | JGI IMG/M metagenome (GOLD analysis project Ga0187819, IMG submission 132411) | Wetland sediment microbial communities from Neuse River Estuary, North Carolina, USA - SO4_4 | ecosystem: Environmental > Aquatic > Freshwater > Wetlands > Sediment | place: USA...
CGGCGGATTTGAGGAAGACCTCAAACCGCGCAGCCGCTGGCTAAGGGCGTTTGTAGCGTCGCCGTCTCGGCGACTGTCCGGCGGACGTTTCATCCGCCGCGCCGAGGGCGAGACGCCCTCGGGACAGCCGGCAAGATGCCGGCGCTACGGTAGCCATTTTGTACACTCCGGCCACGACTTACTGCACCGTCGTGGTCTTCGTAAAGAAACTCTGACTAAGTTGGTTCAGCGATCCTCTACGATCACGTGGGAACAGTTGTTCCGAGTGCTAAAATGCCTCCGGAACTGTTCTGCAACTTCCAGAACAAGGTGATGCAAGCAAGGAGTCGAAAATGAAAAAGGGTCTTTTTCTGCTATTGGCTGTTAGCGTGGTCCTTATGCCCCACTGTCTGCTGGCTAAAGACAACATAAATGAAGGAAAGGCGTGGCTGGCCGCGAAAACGGAACCGGTGGAAATTGATGTCGACGGAACCTGGAACGCCGGTGACTGGGGAATGATGCTTCTGCATCAGGCTAAGAACGCGCGCGAAGTCACCGGCACCTCGGACAACTGGGAGATCGAGGGAGTAGTGAGCGGCAAGAAGGTTTTTCTCGTTTTCTCCAGTAAGGGCAGACTAGTCTACACGGCGGAGGCTTCGCAGAAAGAGGATGGGTCGCTTTCCGGGAGCTACCTAAAAGGCATCATGCAATCCGACTCCGGCAACAAAGCAATGCTTCTGCGCAAGACTGCGGAAGCGCAAACATCTCAGCCGGCGGATGCCGGCAACGCGCCAACTCACGTTGTCGTTTATCGCAAGCACTACCACAATTGCCCGCAGGTTAAGGCGCCTGTGTATGTCGACGGGAAAGAAGTCGCGGACCTCCAGAACGGCCGTTACCTCACCCTCAACCTTTCTCCCGGAAAGCACCTGATTGGAACCACGACAATCGGAAAAATGGGCAGTCAGGCCGAGTATTTCGATGTGGCGCCGGGAACAACATATTACGTCAACTTTGAATTTCCTTCGGCATGGGTATGCACGATCGAAATTCAGAAGGCCGACGCATCCGAAGCTACCGAAGCAATTGCCAAACTCAAGCCGAACGACGCTAAGCGCGTAAAGATTCCGGAGATGGTCTCTCTGGACCCGATTGGAAAATGACGACGCGGTTATTTCGGGAGAACAGTTTGGATCTATGGCTTTGATAATGCTGATGGCCTTTATAAAGGGCAGGGTGTCCCGCACGACGGCTTGGCGTCGATAAGGCTCTCGCAAAACCAGTCTGAGCAGCAGCCGACGCGACCGACGTGTTGGCGCCGACGATGATTTCGTTGAGCACAATTTCGCGAAGACGATCTGTAACACTACGATCCACACTAAGGAGAACATAGTATGAAACGCATTGTTGTTACCTCCCTCTTGCTGTTTTGCATGGTTCTTCCGGCATCCCTGATGGCGCGCGACAAAAAACCGAGCGTTGACATGAGTAACATGAACCGCATCTTTCTCGGATGGGTCGATTTGGACCCGTATAACTTTGCGGAGTTGGGCTACTCCAAGGCACAGTGGGCTGATGTGATTGCCAACGCGAATGCAACCTTTCAGCAAAAGTGCCAATCGAAATACCTGGCTGGGCGAACCATTACCTTAGCCAAGGACAAGGGGGACGAGAACGCGGCGGGCAACGATCTCTACATCAAGTTTTCCGATGCCGCCTTCGGCAGAGACTATCGCCTCAGAGTCTCCGTGCACTTCATCGACCCCAAGACGAATTCTGAGATTGCATCGATTCCCCTCGAAAAGTATACCGGGCGCCTTTGCGGCCTTGTGAGTTGCCTCGATAAAGAACTGGAGGAAGTGGGCCGCAAGCTGCAGGTGGACGTTACGGGGGGCACGAAGAAGAAGTAGACGTCTGGATCGCAACCTGAACGCTGGTTTAGATAGGGAGATCTCTCATGAAGCGATTGGCGGTCACGGCAGTATTGTTATTGCTCTGCATTTCGTTCCCGACTTCGCTGGAAGCGCGCCACGGTGTGAAGCGCTACCTGACGAAGGAATCGACCGTGGACATGAGTAAGATGAACCACATCTTTCTTGGGTGGGTCGATATGAACCCCGATGAATGGGCATTCCACGGCTACAGCACCAAGACCGAGTGGACCGACGTCATTGGTTCTTTGAACGCCGAGTTCTTGCGGAGTTTGCAAGTCACCTACTTGCCTGGCCGGACTATTACCGGGGCCAAGGAAAAAGGGGATGAGAACACGGCGGGCAATGACCTCTACATCAAGTTTTCCGATGTGCAGGTCGACTACGATCACTATCACTTGATTCTTTCCATACATTTCATCGACCCAAAGACCAACTCCGAAATCGCATCGATTCCGGTGAGACCCTATTACGGGAACGATTGGGGTCTGAGGAATTACCTGAAGGCGGCCCTGGACGAGGTGGGCACGAAACTGGGAGTGGAAGTCACGGGCGAACTGCAAGGGAAAAAGAAGTAGGCGAATGAATCGTGGGGGCCGGACTAGCGGGCCCCCGGAATATTTTCGGTCGTGTGGGCGTCGAGCCATGCGCTACTTATCTGGGTCGAGTTTGTGCGCCGCCTCCCCTCCGATCGACAGCAACGTTCCATTCTTGAACGTAATGCTTGTGGGGAAGCCGGTTTGGCTACTCGCCTTCGTCCATGCCCCATGCTTCCTGTTCCATCCAAGAACTTTGCCCGGGTCCTGGCGGAGCAGCCAGGTCTCGGTCTTGGCCCCGTTTTCCTCGCTGGCGGAAACGCTGAGGGGCGCGCCGACCACAATTCTGGCCTGTTCCACAGTCATGCCCACCACCAGTTTACCCGCCGCAATTCCCGCCCGCACATCGGACGGCCATTCCGGATGCTCATCCTGCAGCGGCCCCTTCGAAAAAGTCAGGTTAAAGGCCTTGGTAAAATCGTCCAGCGTTTTAACGTCGATAAAGTCAACCGAGACATCGGTGTTGGGATCGACCCGCTCACACCAGACCACATTCACGCCTTTCTCCCATTCCAGCTTGCAATGGTTCACGGGAGTGTTCGCCAGGTATCCCCAATAGACTTCTTCCTGTTTGAGATGGTAGCCATTCCTAGGGATGGACTTAAGCGGCTCGGCCAGCTTGCGCTCGGCGCTGACTCCTGCGGGAGAAGCCTCCAGCATGGACACCGAATAGGGCGCCCAAAGCCCCATGCCGTACTTTTGCGGAGCTTGCAACCGCAAATACAATGTGCCCGAGATCATGTTCTTGGCCGCCTCGCGATCTTCCTTGGACAACTGCGCGCGAAGCGCCGGTGGCAAACAAAAAAGCAACAGAAGCAAAATTCCAGCTTGCCGAGGTATAGATTTGCTCATCATGGTAATGAGCCTCCAGTCTTCGACTTATGAATCAAGGAATGATTCCGCGCTCGTACAGCGGAAGAAATGTTACTCCTTTGGTTGTGGGCCGCCGGTCGTTTCCACTTGAAGCCGCGCATTCACTTCGTCCATGCCGTCCTTGGTCAGGCGTTTGCGCCAGGAAAAAGGCAGGCGATGCTTGAGCAGGCCCCATCGGGTGTCGCGGTAGGGGTCCTCGTTGTCGCCGTAGACCGGATGGTAGGCATCGGCCCTTGGGCGGCCGGGGATGTCAATGCCAAAATCGTTCAGTTGGAGGAATTGGCGCATCTGGAGCTTGTAGCGGCCTTCGATGCCGAAAATAAGTTCGAGCAGCCGTTCATTCAGCCACACGAGATGGCGAAAGCCAAACTCCCAGACGTAGGTGTATCCCTTGAAAAACTTCCAGTCGGCTTTAGTGGCGCGCCACATGCCGATGATCTCGCGGCGAATCTTCCAGCGCACAAAGTTCAGTTCCGCGGGAGTCAATTGATGGGTGCGCACATTGCTGAAGTAGCCGTCGTACCAGCGAAAATCGGAGAGATTCGCGATGCGATCGTCCGCCAGCATTTCGTCGCGCAAGGGAGTCTTGGGATACGGCGTCATGATCTGGTCCATGACGCTGGAAATTCCCATTTCCTTGATGAACTGGTAGTTCTCGCGAATGCTCTCGGGATCGTCATCGGGAAGCCCGTTGATAATGCCGGCGATGACGATAATGTCTTCTTTCTGCAGGGCGGCCACGCCGCGCCGGATGGTGTCGAGGGTGTTGGGCTTGTGCATCGTCTTCAGGTTCTTGACCGACACGTTCTCGATGCCCAGGAAGATGGACACGAACCCTGCTTGCGCCATTTTTTGGGCGACGTCGGGGCGGTTGGCGAAACCAATCGGACTCGCCTGGGTGGTGAAGATCAGGTTCTTCAGCTTCAAGCCAATAACACCGTCGCACAATTGCTCGAAGCGTTCCATGTCGAGGGTGATGTTGTCGTCGGTGCAGAATATATGGCGGGCGCCACGGCTGTACGCGTCTTCGATGTCGGCCAGAACACGGTCTATGGGGAAGAGGCGGAACGAGCGGCCGTACATTTCGCGGATGCTGCAGAAGTTGCAGAGATGCAGGCAGCCGCGCGAGGTCTCGATAACGTCAGCGCGGCGGAAATACATGTGAAATCCCTTGGCCAGCCGCTTGCCGCGGGCGGGGATGCGGATCTTGTCCAGGTCTTCGAGGGGCCGGGCCGGGTTGTGATGGAAGCCGTCTTCCTGTTTGTACGAGAGGCCGAGGATGTTCTCCATTCCCTTCCCCTCGGCCTCGATACTGTTCAGCAGTTCTCCAAACGCAAAGTCGCCTTCGCCTCGCACCAGGAAATCCCACAGGTTCGCATCGGGACCGGCGGCGAGTTTTTCGGAAAACAACGTGGCATGATAGCCGCCGAGCACGGTTCGAATCCGGCTGTCGAACTGCTTGGTCAAGTAGGCAAAGCCGACCGTGGTGTCATATTGGAACGTCATGGAGGTGAAGCCCACGACGTCGGGCTTGAAGTCGCGCAAGACTTCCAGGAAGCGCGGGACCGCCTGCTTGCGCCAAACCACCATGTCGGCCACTTTTACATCGTGGTTATCGATCTGGCCGGCGATCGTTGCCATGGCAACGCTGGGCGGCTCCCATTGCCTGCGCGGAACCCAGGGAGACGTTGCCGGACTTTGAACGAGCAAGGCTCTCATTTGGCCTCAACCTGACCTTGGTTAGCAGTATGTTCGGCAGTATGCTCAACCGCAAGATGAAACTTTAACATTTGTGGCAGGACGGAAGACCAGTATTTCCAGGTGTGCCCTCCGGGCGCGGTTGACCACTCGTGCGGGATGCCGAGTTCCGTCAGTTTCTCGTGTAAGCCACGCATGGCGAAGAAGAGACGATCGTCCGATCCACAAGCGAGAAACAACCGGGGAATGGGACCGGGCACGACGACGGTATGCTTGCCCCGGCCTTGGGAATCGAGGGTACCGGGCGGGGGCGGTTGCGACGGCCAGAAGCTCCACTCTTTGTCGACGAGTCCGCTCACTACGCTAACGCTCGAGAAGCGGCCCGGAAAGCGGCGTCCAACATCGAGCGACAGATAACCGCCGAAGGAGAACCCGCCAATCGCCCAGCGCTGGCGTTCGAACGGAATGCCGTAACGGTGGGAGACGGTTCCTGCGACCTCGTCCGCCACCAGGGTCAGATAATTGGGGTAGGGGAAGCGGTCGGAGTACTCGCGATAAAAGTTGCTGAAGCGAACGTCGGGCAGGATGACGATGGCGGGACGGACCTCGCCGCGGCCCAGCATCTCGTCGTACACCTGGTCCACTTTGAGGTATTGCAGCAGGTCCTCCGGCCGGTCCCACCAGCCGTGATTCAGGATGAATACCTCGGAGGGCGGAGCTTGCGTCTTCATTTTTGGTATAAGGGCGAGGAAAAAGCGAGGCTCGTTCATTTCGTTGGACCAGAAACGAACGCGTTCCACGGTGAGGTTGGCGCGCTCGGAAAGACGCGCTACCTTGATCTCGCCCGGGGCGAGCGGCTCCTTTTCAAACGGCTCCTTGTGCATTCGCCGGCAGGCGGGCATGAGCAGCGTTGCCAGCAGGGTCAGCCCTCGCAGCCTCCAGTGATTGCTCACCGCTACACCTCAGCGAACTTCTGGTTGGTCACCCGTCGCGAAACCGGCATCAGGGCTGGCCATTTTCTTGCGAATCAGATCTTCGATCCGGTCCAAGTTATCCAAGCTATGTACGTCGATTTCTCGCGGCATGAATTCGACGGCGAAGCGGTTCTCAAGGAAAGCGATGAGACCGATCATGCCGATCGAGTCGATGAGACCGCCGGTGACCAGGGGCGTGGCGTCGTCGATCGTAGTCTGATGCAGACCCAGCAGAACGTTTTCCGAGATGAACTGGCGGACCGCTTTTTTTATGTCCCCACTTTTGATGTCGCCGCTATTAATCCCCATGGTCCAGTCCTTGCTCCGGTTCTTTTGCGATCTTAGCTAAAGCCATGTAATCGATCTTGCCGCGGCTTCCCTTGGGCATGGCATTCAGAAATACGATGCGGTCGGGCACCATATACGGGGGCAGTGTCCGCGCACAGTGAGCTTTCGCTTCGACCAAGGTGACAGCGCCGGCGGAACGGGTGCGGACGAAGGCAGTGATACAGGTTCCCATCTGCCCGCCGTCGACATTGACCTCGGCAGCGACGGCTGCCGCTTCCAGTATATCTTTCTGCCGCAGGAGCGCGGCCTCGATTTCCCCGAGTTCAATGCGGAAACCGCGGCGTTTTATCTGGCGGTCGAGCCTTCCCAGAAAAAGGAAGTTGCCGTCGGGGGAAAGTGATACGCGGTCGCCAGTGCGGTAATAGCGGGTGCCTCGCTCGGTGACGAAGGCGTGTTGCGTGTCTTCAGGACGGTTCCAGTATCCGCTCATCACGGAGTCGCCGGCGACGAGCAGTTCACCGGTTGAGGAATCCAGCATCACGGTCGCGTAGGGGCAGGGACGGCCGATGGGCAGAGGCTGCGATCCGTCAAAATCGCGCGGCACGCGGTACCACGTCACCACATTGGTTTCGGTTGGGCCGTAGAGGTTCGCGCAAACCGCTTGCGGGAGTGCGGCCTGCAAGCGCGCGACGTATGGACCGGCGAAGACCTCTCCAGCGAAGAGAATGACGCGCAGGCTGGGATAATCATGCTCCGCCAATCGTCCATCCTGTAACATGCCGGCCAAAATCGAGGGCACGGAATACCAACAGGTGATGCGAGCCTGGCGCACGAACTGCACCAAGAAGCGGGGCATCCACACGACATGGCCGGGCACTAGAACACAGGTGGCGCCGCACAAGGCCATATTGAAAATGTCGAAGGTGGAAAGATCGAAGCTTAGAGGCGAGGGACAGGCAATGCGGTCCGTCGGACCGACCTGAAACTCGCGTGCCGACCATCTTACGAACGCGCTTACGGCGCGGTGGGAAAGGACTACACCCTTCGGCCGGCCCGTGGATCCGGAGGTAAACAGAATGAGAGCCGGGTCGCCGGCGGCGGCTCTGGGTAGCGCGTCTTCAACAGCAGTGCCGATAGGAGCAGCCGGAGGCGCCTGCCAGGGGATGGTCGCGCCGGTCTCGCGATCGGTGATTCGCGGCGGGAAATTCTCGCGTCCGTTGTCGGCCTGCTTGTCGCCCTCGATCACGAGTCGTGCGGCGCAGTCCGCCAAGGTGGTTTCGATTCGTTCCTTCGGCCATTGGGGATGGATGGGGACATAGACAGCTCCGGCGAGAAGGGACGCGAAGACGGAGACGATCGCTTCGGTGGTCTTCGGAAGCACCAGAGCGATGCGGTCTTGCTTCTGGATGCCGTGTTCGACGAACCGCAGGGCGAGCGACGCGGATTGCTCGAATAACTTGCGGAACGACGTGACCCGATCTTCTTCGACTATCGCCGGAACCTCGGGCGTGACTGTTGCCGCGTGCCGAAGCCAGTCGGAGAGGAGATCGCTTTCAGGCTCGGGCAAGCGTCACCCCCCAGGTGAAACCGATACCCGCGGACGCGAACAGCAATAACTGCCCGGGATGAATTCGGCCCTCGCGCCGCATGTGCACGTAATTGATGACGAGATCGCTGGCGAAGGTGTGGCCATACTCCGCCATGGGAGTTGGAGGCAGCCCGCCCTCGGGCAGTCCAACCATCTTGCGGAAGCCCTCGCGGTCGCGAAGGCTGATGTTGGAATAGATGAAATGGTCAATCTCGTTCAAGCTCAGGGAAGATGCCGCCAGAACTTTTTGTATCACGCGAAACAGGTTGAGATAGTAGATCGGCATTACCTCGTTTTCAATGCATCGAGAATCGACCAAAATCTCGAGGCGCCCGTTGGTCCTGACGAAGCTAATGGCGCCCTGCAGGTGACCGAGCGTCATGGCTTCGACGCCCAGCAGCAAAGGGCCTTCCGTGGCATCGCGGCGCAAGATGACGGCGCTGGCGGCGTCGCCTTGCACGGTGACGGGAAGCAGCGAACGGTTGTCGTGAGGCGGAGTGTCGCCGGTCACTAACAAGGCGGTACGAATGTTTTCATCAGTGCTCATCCAACCTAGCGCGGTCTTGATGGCCAGGTGAAGCGCTCCGCAGCCGCCGGCTTTGAAACTCAGGTTCAGCGAAGTTTCGGCGCCAAGTTCGGCGCTGAGTTTGTGAGCGAAGGACAGACCCTGCGATTTCTCTCCGGGGAGAGTGCTGTAATCCAGGATGAGATTAATGTCGCGCGGCGTAATCCCAGCTTCCGTTATCGCACTTGAAGCGGCCTCGAGAACCAAGTCATAGGGTTGCTTGGTTGCGCAGACGCGGACATGGCTCAGCCCGAGACCTTCCACGGCCTTTCGTCTCGACTCAAGGCTCAACGGAGCGAGCGTCGTCTCCACTCGAATTCGCTCGCGCTGCAAGACCGCTTCCACGGCCTCAACGTCGGGCGGAACGGCGTACGCCGCGGATGCAATTCGTACATTCATGCTCGACAACCTGCGGTGAAACTTGAATTTCGAAACCCAGCGCCTAAAGGCGCGGTGATGCTGATGTGCATTCGGCACGCCTGAAGGCGTGCCCTGATACAAAACTCGCTCATACGAAGCTCAATTTCACTACGAGCTGTCAAGGTAACTCCAGCAGAAGGGCTGCGAATCCACTGTCGCCGGATGTTCCCAGCAAGAGCATTTGCCCGCCGTTTGGGCGACCGCTTAATGCCAGGATCAAGTGGAGAAGAGCACTGGTGTCGGCCAAGCCCGCGGCTACGGCGTGCGGGGGCACGACCGCAGCATCGGGGCCGGCAATCTCGCGAGCCACGGCGGCTACCGGGCTGGTCGCGCAAGGCGCACCATTAGTGGTGCAGACTGTTAGAGTCGGAACGGAACCGCTGAGCATCTGGCGGACGGCCTCCACCGGTTGCCCGCCCGAGGCCCAGCGGCCTGAACTGAGCTGAGCATACGAACGTGCTTCCCGGCGGCCCGCTGATTCCAACACCAGCGCGGCTACACCTTCGCTGGGAATGAAACCGCCGGCTTCCGGCAAGGGCTCCGAGTGGTAGCAGGCCGGCGACAACAGATCTGCGGTCTCGTACCATTCGTAGACGGCGCGCGTGAGCACGTCACCCGCGAGGACGATGGCGAAGTCGGCCTGCCCGTGGCGAAGCAAGGAAGCGGCCTGGAGCAGTGCGCTCTCGCCCGCAAAGCCCTTGCTGCCGACCGTGATATTCGGCCCTCGCAGTTCGTGAAGCAAAGCCACATGACTGGCCGGAGCGTTGGCGAGTGTCTCCGGGAAAGTGCTGGGATCGGTCCCGGACCAACCATGGGCCAGGGCGCTTTGAAAGAAGGCTTCCGTCAGCTCAACACAGCCGAAGCGGGTGGCGAAGACTACCGCAACCCGCGACCGGTCTACTTGGCTGAGGTCGATCCCGGCATCCTGAATGGCCAGCGAAGACGCTACCAAGGCCCACGCTGAGAGGCGATCTAAGCGCCGCGTCTTGAGGCCCTGCACTATGCTGGCGGGGCGAAATGGACTCACCAGAAACGCTCGCCGCAGTCCAGGGGTCGTCCAGGCAGTGATGACGCTTGGGTCCACCGTCGACGCCGGGATGGGTCCGGCGAGCGGACCATAGGGACTCACAGAACCGATACCGGTAATATTGACGGCCAGCGGACTCGCGGTCATGCTGGGCCGCTCCCGAATATGAGCACCGTGTTGCTGCCGCCAAACCCCGCGGATGCCGACATGGCGAGCGGCAGCGGTTGGCGTTGAACTTCTCCGCGCAGCCAATCGACAGCCGGGCTTTCGATTGGGTCGGTCAGCCGCAGCGTCGGGAACAGCGCGCCGCTCCGAATTGCCGTGATCGTGATGGCCGCCTCCAAGGCGCCGGCTGCTCCCAGACAGTGTCCGAAATAGGACTTGGTCGACGATACAGGGATGGGACGGCTGCGTCCGCGGAAGGCGGTTTCGTAGGCGCTGGCCTCGGCAATATCGTTGAGAGGAGTACCGGTGCCGTGCGCATTCACGTAGCCGATCTCATCGCAACCGACCTCCGCCATTTCCATGGCAACGCGCATGCATTCTGCTAAGCCGCTTCCCTGCTGTTGTGGCGCGGTGGGATGAAAAGCATCGTTGGTCATGGCCCATCCACGCAGTACGGCCAGTACATTGGCGTTGCGCGCGGCAGCCCCGGCGAGCGTTTCGAGCACGAAAACGGCGGAGCCTTCGCCCAGGTTCAGGCCCTTGCGATTCTGGTCAAAGGGACGGCAGGGGCTGGGGTCCAAGGCTTGCAGGGAGCTGAATCCGCTCAGCGTGAACGGGCACAGGGCATCGCTGCCTCCGGCAAGAATCATGGGCGCGACTCCGTCGAGCAACAGGTTGGCGGCGAGCGCGATGGCCATCGCTCCGGAGGCACAGGCCACGGAGACGGCACAGCGAGGCCCGCGAATGCCAAGATGATCACCCACCGCATCGGCTACGTGCGCCACCGGATAGGAAGCGGCCCGCTTGAGGCCGCCGCGCCGATACCAGGCGGCTGGATCTTGAGCGATCTCGGGAGCGGTCTCGGTCAGGCCCGCGACCGTGGTAGCCATCACGACGCCGCTCTCCCGGAAGAGAGCGCTCTCGCAGTCGACGCCTGCTACTGCGTCTTGAGCCGCCACGACCGCGAGTCGATCGCTGCGGGAGTAGCGGGAGTTGGATTCTACCGCCGGAAGCGGCATGGAAACCGACGCCGTTGTTCCTTCGAAGCCGGGATACACGTCCTTGGCCGGCGTGAGACAGCACTTGCCCGATAACATGCCCTGTTGCAGGCAGTCCACGCCGATGCCATAGGGACTGACGACACCGACACCGGTGACGACGATGATTTTCTGGAGATCGTTTTTCTGGAGATCAGTCACGAGAGGCAACCGGCCAAAAATCAAAAAAGTTCAACCATTGATCGTAATGGGTTGCCAAGGTTTTTTCCAGAAAGCCGACCGCTTCGCGCAAACCGGCTTGCGGATCGGGATCGCCGGCTTCGGGTGAGGGCGAGGAGGAGGGAGGCAGAATTGGATCACCCACCAGAACGCGGTAGCGCAGCCAACCCTGGCGAATCACAAAGCCCGGGAGCACTGGCGCGCCTGAAACCTGCGAAAGGACGAAGGGGCCAAGCGGGAAGGCGGCGGGTTCGGAGAAGAACGGGACCTCAGCCCAGTGATGCCGGTAGACGCGGTCTCCCTGGATCGCCACAATTTCGTTTCTTCGCAAGGCCTGCAACAATTCCAGGGTGGCGGGCACGCCGCCGCTTAGGTCGACAATTCTTAGCCGTTCGTTCGACATCAAATTGCGCAGCATAATCTCGGCGGGTTTGTCCTCGACCAGGCGGGCCACATTGACGGGCCGCCCATGCATTTCAAGAAGGCGCGAGGCGAATTCGGAATTCCCCAGGTGTGCCGTCCACACAATGAGCCCATGGCCCTCGGCCAGACACTGGTCGATCGTGGCGGCGCCTCGCGCTTTATCCTTGTCCTTTTCCACCAACATGGAGAGCAGTTGCTGGTGGGTGGCGTGGGGGACGTAGCAATAGGAAACCATGAAGTCGCAGAAGGAATAGAAGACGCGGTAGACCTTCCACTGCAGCGCGAGTCCGCGTTTGCCCGAGATCCGGCGCAGATTGCGGGCTACCGCTTGGCGCTCGCGCTTCAACAGAAAGAAGAAGATCAGCGCGGTTACGACCGCGATGGGAGGATGGAGGAAGCGCGGGACCAGCGGTATGGTGGAAAAAACGATCCGGTGAGTCGTGACGTTGTGAAAACGGTGCTGGTACCAGCGCGTCAATTCCCTGCCGCCGTCATGAGGTCGCCAACATGGTGAATCACTTTCCTTTTCAACACCGAGTACATGTGAACGATCTCGGTGTCGCTATAGCCAATGGAGCGGAGGGTGCGGACCGCGCCGTCGACGGCGGCGGGATTGCTCAGTCCAAAGCGGCGGTGGTACTCGAGCTGAATGCCGTACATGTCTTGCTTCGACAAGGTGGGAGTGCCTAACGGCATATCGTTGTAGGAGAAGCGGCTGGTGAGTTCCAGACGCGCGGGATCCCAACCGGCATCCAGAGCCTGCTGATTGATCTCGCAGCCGGGAAAGAAGCGCAGGCAAAAGTGGTAGGGCAAGAGCGACGGTTTGGGCAGTTCGCTTAACCAGTCCAGAGTGCGCTGCGCCAGTTCGCGGGTTTCCGTGGGAAAGCCGTACATGGTGGAGACGTTCACGGCCACGTTCTGGCGCTGGGTATAAGCGATGACGCGCCTCGCTTTTTCCAGATCGAGGCGTTTCTCTACCAGGCGTTGAATTTCGTCTGTGCCCGATTCGACGGCGTAGGTGAACCAGACGGCGCCCGCTTCGATCGCTCGATCTACGAACGCTTCGCTGGTGATATCGGCACGCAGGCCATTGACGAAGTAGAGACGCACTTTTAGCCCCGCGGCCACGATCAGGTCGAACAGCCCCAGAGCGCGTTTCGCGTTGACGTTGAAGATATCGTCGACCACATAGAAGTCTTCGATTCCGTGCTGGTCGTGCAGTTGCTTGATCTCCTCGAAGATGTTGGCGGCGCTGCGCAAGCGGATACCCTTCCAATGGGTGAAACAAAAGGTGCAATGGTAGGCGCATCCGCGGCTGGTCAGCAGGATTCCCTGGCGCCGGTGATTGTAGGCGTAGCTTAGTTGACGCTTGTACTGATCGAGGTCGATCAAGTCGTAGGCGGGGACGGGCAGGCTGTCGATGTCCTCCACTTCCAATTGGTCCTCGTTTTCCACCACCCCGTCTTCCGTCCGATAGAGAAGGCCTGCGATCGAAGAGAGCGGTGCTCCTGCAAGGAGGTTGGCGAACACTCTCTCGCCTTCCCCTTTTACCGCGATCTCCAGTTCCGGCACCTCCTGGAAGAGCCGGCGCTTGTACGCCTGCACGATCGGGCCCCCGGCGACGAGCGTGGCGTCGCTGTGGGCGCGCACCAAACTGGCGATGCGCTGGAGTTCCTCCAGGAAAAAGGCAATGGAGCGGACGCCAACGATATCCGGTTGAAACTCGTTCAAGATGCGGATGAAGTGATCGTTCTCAAGGGAAGAAAGGTCGGGAGACGAAAGCGAGGACTCAACAATACGGAACTCTACGCCGGGCAGAACCTTGCGGGCGTGGGACGCGAGATACATAAGGCCCAGGGGCGGGATATGTACCTCATAGGGCATGGTGGTCCCCACCCACTTACCCATGTTATTGGCTTCTACCAGCAAAACGCGGGCCGCTGGTTTCATCTTACCGCGGGCGGGCATGGGGTAACTTACTCATGATAGGCCGGAGTTAGCTTTTCGCTGCCGCCATTTTGGATTCGATGGTGGCCGCCAGGGCGTTGATACTCCCCCACTCTTTCTCGTCGAACTTGGCGCCCACCAGCTTGATGCCGAAATGTCTTTCAATCTCAAGCACCAGTTGCAGGATATCAATGGAATCGATTTCGAGGTCGCCGCCGAGCAGGGGCTGATCGTCGCGGAGGTCGGCCGGGGTCAAGTCGGTGATCCGCAAGCTCTTTAGAATAATCGGCTTAAGTTGCTCTTTCACACTTGCCATAGGGTTTATTTGCGGCAGTATAGCATAGCCCCTGAAGTCACCGTATGAGGCCAAGCGCTGAGGTGAACCGCAGAAAACCGCGGGACGCAACGCCTGCTGGGTCCAGAAACACGGTTCTGTCCGCAAGCAGATCGCGAACCGGCTGGCCGCGGAAATGGCCGATCTTCCGGTAATGGGCGATGAAATAGAGCACGCGCAAGAAAAGTTTCCAGTGTAAAGGAGCGAAGTACGGCGGGGTCACGAGCGGCACGGCTCGGCCGTCTTTCACTTCCGCGGCGAAATCCCGATAGCTGGCTGCCTGCGTTAGCGAGAGGACGGAACTGGCGAGCAGGAGATGGCTGTCTCCGCCACCCACTACCGGCTTGTTCACATGCTTGGCCAATTCGAGGACGCAGTCGTTTTCCTTCTGGCCCCGCATTCCGTTGTACTCGAGGGCATGGATGGCCCAGCCGTAGCGGCGCAGAAGGTCTTCTACTGGAATCTTCCGGTGCGGATCATGGGCCTTGTCTTTGTCTTTGCTCCAGGGAACCAGCGGGTGGTTCAGCACTACCAGACACTGGCTGGCGCGGAGTATTTCGAACAGGTCATCGAGCCGTTCGGCCTGGGCTGCCGCTTGCAGACTGGCATGGGTCTCCTCGACGGCGGACTCGGGTAAGCCGGTGACTCCCAGGTGGAAGAGATAATTCTGAAAGCGGACGGATAATTCCTCGCCGAGAGGAGTGCGGAGCGCGTTGGCGGGATGTTTTCGCAGCAGTTCCACACTGCCGGCAACTTCTTCGTGGTCGGTAATCCCGAGATGGACGCCGTCGAAACCGAGAGGGGCGACGGCGGCTGATTCCGTGAGGAACACGTCCTCAACCGTCAGCGGCGCGCGATAGTAGACGTCGGCGTAATCCAGGTCGGGAACGTGCGCCAGTCCAAATGCCCACTGGAGAACGCGCCGGAACGGACGCATGAACCACAGCTTTACTACCTGATTCAGAGAAGCGAGGTTCTCAATGGAGTAGCAGGAGTGGTTGTGCGGGGAAACCGCAAAGTGGAATTCGCGCGCCGGTTCGGGACAGGGACGGTAGCCATAGTTCTCGATCGCCCAGCAACGCGTGCCCTTCATCCTTCTCCCTCTCCATTGGCCGGACTGATGACCGAGAACTAACTATAGCAAGCCGCCATCGACCGCGATCACCTGTCCCGTGATGTAGCTTGCCTCGGGAGAGGCCAGGAATGCCACGAGCGGGGCCACCTCTTCGGGCTTGCCGAAGCGGGCTAGAGGGATCTCGGCAAGCAAGCGCTTTTCTTCTTTCTCGATGTACTTGGCGGACATGGGGCTGGGAATCACGCCTGGGCAGACGGCGTTAACTCGGATGTTGAATCGTCCCACCTCGCGGGCAAGTGCCCTGGTGAAGGCGATTATGCCTCCCTTGGAAGCGGAGTAATTGCACTGGCCAGCCTGGCCGCGGACTCCGCTGGGCGACACGATATTGCAGATTACTCCGCTTCCCTGGCGCATCATGCCCGGCAAAGCCAACCGCGAACACAAATACGTGCCGCGGAGATTGGTGGCGATCACTTCGTCCCATTGCTCGTCCGACATGAACGCCAACAGAACATCGCGGTTGATGCCGGCGTTGTTGACCAGGCAGTCGACCGGACCGTATTGCTGTTCGATGCGCTCGAACATCGGCGTTACGCTCTCGCGGCGGGATAGATCGGCTTCCACGGCCAAGGCCTGTCCGCCGGCAGCAACGATGGTCTCCACCAGTTTGTCCGCGGACTCTTTCGAGCGATGATAGTGCGCGGCTACGCGGAACCCCGCGCTTGCCAGTGCCTGCGCGATGGCGGCGCCGATGACCCCCGAGGCGCCCGTCACTAATGCAGTCTTCAATGCGGCCTCGCGACCTTCCATTCGCATTTCAACCATAGGCTCGATTAAAAGTGCAACGGCTTGAAAATGAAAAGATACGCGCCCCAACGAGAGTTATACCGCGGGATGTTTCCGTCGAGCGCGTAGGAAACTGTGCCTTGTATCAAGGTGCCCTTGGGACCGGGAGTGTTGAAGTTGAACTCCAGGCCGTCAAACTTCTTGAAATGGCTGGATTCCTCCAGGTTGCGCGCGCGTGCATAGCTGTACATCCCATCGAATTTCAAGAAGTCCATCACATTGAAACCGTAGTGCACGTACCCCATGGCGATAGCGTCGAAAGAGTCGGTGCCGCTGGGGATGCCGTGGAGATGCGGTTCGGAAAAGAAAAAAGGAAAGTAACGCGAAAAGCGATCCAATTGGTTGCCGCCATAGTAGGAGAAATCGTATCCGCCCTTGGTGAACTTACCGATGTAGTAATCCTTGTTGAAATCGGCGTGGTAGAGCGTGTAGGCGCTTTGCGGCGGCTGGGTCGCGGAAGACGTACAGGTGATGGGCGGGGTGGTTGACAAAGTACATCCGAACCGTCTCCAGTCGATGCGCTCGCCCCGCGTCCCCTGAGCGGTGAACACATAACCTCTGCGCGTGTACTTGATCTCGACGCCCGGAAGGAAGGTCACGCCGTTGCGGGGCAGCACGTAGAGTTTATCCGCGTCGCTGGTCCCGCGGAAGAACTGATAGGACAAGTAAGTCGAGGCCGTCAGGCTGAGGTGCGTGGTGGCCTGCCAGGAGGCCCGCAGTCCGGTTGTCTCCCCCCAGGCCCAGATGTCTCCAGCCTTCAATTCCGTGTTGCCGCTGTAAATGCGGTTCTCGCCGGGCAGGCCGGAGAGCGCCAGGTCCCAAGCCAGGCGGAACTTGGGTTGGTACTGTTTCGAGAGATCGGAGACCAGGATGGGTCCGGCAAAGAATGTCGAAAGTTGCGCGCCGGTGTTCCGGAAATTGAAATCGGCGACGCTGATGCCGGCAAACGGAATGGGAAAGTTGTACGTGCCCTCGTACATGGCCCCAGCGATGAGAGAGGTTATGCGCGTCTCCCTCTTGCCAACCAGGACGCGCTCGCCGCCTTTCTTTTCCAGCGACCGCAGCCCCTCGTCGGTCTCGCGGTACATTGGGTCTTTGGAACTGTGCTCGGCGTCGAGGTCGTAGGCAAAGAGCGGGGTATTGATAATGTAGTCGGAGAACTGCACGGTCCTCTGCAAGACAAAATCTCGTCCCGCGGCATTCAGCAACTGTTGTGCGGAGATCGACCGCAGCAAGTTGAACTGATTGCCCTTGTCGTCACGGACTAATTCGAAATTCTGGGTTTCGACGTTGACCAGCACGTTGCTCTTCGAACCGCGCTGGCTCAGGGTCTGCCTAACCTCACGAAAGGTTGTGCCGTCGATCCAAATTTTGCCGCTGTAAAGGTTCTCGTCGGAGGCCAGGGGCTCGACTCCCACCACATAACACAGGGCGCCATTGACTTGCTCCGTACCGAGAAGCTTGTACTTATAACGTTCGTTGAGCTTCAATTCCA
>Ga0187819_10000658_pt1 | contig 17437 bp, 18 predicted proteins | sample NC_wetland_sal_i_15_FD_132411 | JGI IMG/M metagenome (GOLD analysis project Ga0187819, IMG submission 132411) | Wetland sediment microbial communities from Neuse River Estuary, North Carolina, USA - SO4_4 | ecosystem: Environmental > Aquatic > Freshwater > Wetlands > Sediment | place: USA...
CCTGCCGGAACCGGGCGAATGCGCGGAGCAGCCGGTGGAGGTTCTTGTGCGGATGCAGTGTCGAAACCGACAACAAGAACGGCCCCGGCCGGCGGGCTCGCGCGATCTCAAAGAACTCCGGCTCCACGCCCAGCGGAACCACTCGCACCCTTTCGGGCGGCAGCCGATAAAACTGCATGAGGTCCGAGCGCGTGGCTTCGGAATCCGCGATCACGCTGCATGAGAGGTGCGCTGACCAGAACAACAGAAATCTCCAGAACGGCAGATCAAACCACCGGAAGTATTCCGGGTGCCGCTTGTGTTGCAGATCATGAAAGACGGTGACCTGCGGGCAGCCGCAGAGGAGCGGCGCGGTGAAGCCGGGGTTGAGCAGGACGTCAAGGTGTTGCCGTGCGATCGCCAGAGGCAGCCCGGTCTGTTCCCATAGAATCCGCGCAGGCCGAAAGGACGCGCGGACGTCGTGCTGCACGGTGCGAAAGTTCGGCGCCCCGGGCCTCAGCCCGAGTCCGGTTTCCCGGTTGGTGAACAGCACATACTCATTCGTGGCGTCGATTTCGGCGAGCGCCTGAAGCAAGTTCCTTAGATAAATCTCAGTGCCACCCACGCCTCCAGGAATGAGATACAGCGCATTCACGCCGATTCGGAGCGGGCTCATTCTTAGCGGCGGTTGGTAAGCTGCTCTTCGGTCATGGCCAGAGCCCGGCGGGCGATTTCATTTCGCGGATTGAGAGCCAGTGCCCGGCGGAAATCTTCGATGGCGGCGGTGGGATTTCCCTCTGCAAGGTGAACGCCGCCGCGATATTGGTACGTCGCGTCAAAATTCGGATCGATCTTCTCGGCAGTTGCCAGGGCCTCGAGTGCTTCGGCGTTCTTTCCCTCTTTGCCATAGGCCATCCCGATTTGCGAATACACGTGGGCCGTCGGCTTAAGGGCGGCCGCCTGCCTGAACTTCGCGACCGCCTGCTCCGGCTGGTTGAGGCAATTGACGTAATCCACGCCCCAATCAACGAAGAGCGAGTAATCGGTCGGGTCCAACTGCGCGGCGCGCTCATAGTAGGGCAATGCCTGGGCGCACTTGCCGGCTTCGAAATACGCCTGGGCGAGCTGGAACACCGGGCGATACTTGTTCGGCGATTCAGTCACCGTGTCCTCCCACAGGAGAACCTTATCGCTCCACACGAAATTCCGGCTGTGCGCAGCGATTCCCGCAACAAGCAAGACACCAGCCAGCCCGGCGATCCATTTCGGCTGCCGGACATCCACACGCCGCAGGAACTCCATCACGATAAACAGCAGCCCAATCATGGACAGGTACAGGCGGCGTTCGGCCACTGGATCCGCAATGGGCACGATGGACGACGTGGGCGCCATCAGGATCAGAAACGCAAAGAATCCGTAGGCTGCCAGCGGATAGCGGCGGCGATAGTAGAACGCCGCGCCCGCTGCCAGAAGAATGGCGATAAGCCCGACCAGAGCGCCGTGCTCCAGAATGGTGTGCGAAATCGGAAAATCGTAGTCGATTCGCAACCAGGCCGGGAACAAAAACAAGCGAATGTATAGCCAAAACGCCCGGCACTGGGTGAAGAAGTATTGGTACCACGTGAAATCTTTGAGGCTAAAACCAGCGGACGGCGCGCCCCGCAACTGGCGCAACAGGTAGAACACCGCCAGCAGTCCTCCTGCCGTGACCGGCACATACAGCCGCCAATTCCGGCGGATTCCAGTGAAAGAGAATGGCGGGTTCCAGAAATAATCGGTGAGTAACAGCAGCGCGGGAAGCACGACTGTGTGCTCCTTGGACAGCACGGCTCCGCCGAACACGAGCAAAACCAGCGCCGTGCGCGTCCACGTAATTTCCGTGGTCCGGCGGTACAGGAACAGCGCGAACGCACCCAGGAAAAACAGAACGCTCAGACTCTCCGACCGGCTGGCCACGTATCCCACCGACTCCGAATTCACCGGGTGCAGGAGAAACAAGGCGCCCGCGAAGATAGCCAGGACATCGCGCCGCCTGCCCTCCACTTGCGCCCATTCCAGAACCTTGCGCGCGATGAAAAAAACAAGAATCGAGACCATCGCGTGGAAGATCACGTTAAACGCATGGTACGAGAACGTGTCCTTTGCGGAAAGCTGATAGTTGATCCAGTAGGTGAACATCAGCAACGGGCGCACGCCCAGGATCCACGCCTTTAGCGAGTCGAATGGAAAGTCAGGCTGGCCGAAGGGCAAGTACTGGTCGTCAAACAGGAATGGGCCCTGGAGCGACGGTTCATAGACTGCGAACGCCGCAACCAATGCCGCCGCCAGGCCGATCGCATAAGGCCAGAAGACGCTACGAGGCTTCTCAACCACCAGGGGCGGGGCCTTGGCGGCCGCGCGGCGGCTCTTTCCCGACGGCTCTTTCTTGGTTTTCATTCGCGAATCAGAAGCCCGCTGCCCGATCCTTCAAGGACTCGATGTGGTATTCGAGAATCGCCACGCGTTGCGCCAGTGCGATGTTGTCGTCTTTCAACTGGGAAATGATGAGGGAGAACCGGTAGAAAATGATCAAAAATACGCACCCCACGATCAAGAGCAGAGCCAGCGGGGGATCCGCGACACCCAGTAGATCTGCAATCACGTGCAGCAATCCGCTGGCGCGCGACAAAGCCAGCAGGGCCACCGCGCCCGCCAGCCACGCCACGGAGTATTCCACGCGAATGCGCGCCCGCCGCACCGAGAACAGCACCAGCACGATCAGCAGCGCGCTCATACCTGTCACTACGTTCAGGAGGCGATCCAATCATGACCTCCGGGATTCGGTTGGAATCCGGCGCTCGTATTTCAACACGTTCACAAACACCCCGAGCAGCACATGAACAATATAGTAGATGGATTTCATGGGTGTAATGGTGGAGCGCCCCGTGCGCCGGGGAAGCATATGGCACGGGACCTCGACAAACTTGAACCTCCGCCGCTGGAGAACGACGAGCGCTTCGATTTCCGGATACTCCAGGGGAAAACTGCGGCTGAACACGGCGAGCGCGCTCCGGTTCACACCCACGAATCCCGAAGTCGGATCGCGCACCGATTTGCCCAGAATGGGCCGCAACACCGTGCGAAAGAATCGAATGCCCGCGGCGCGCAGCCAGCTTGTGCCACCGTTCGTGCCGTTCACGTAACGCGAGCCGATGACCATTTCGCAACCAGATGCCCGAAGCGCCTCGAGTATCTTGGGGATGTCGCGCGCGTCGTGCTGCCCGTCGCCGTCCACGCGAATCACGAATTCATAACCCAGCTCGAAGGCCAGTTTGTAGCCCGCCTGCACACAGCCGCCCAGCCCCAGATGATGCGGGAGCGGAAGAACGCTCGCGTCCGCGCTGCGCGCCTGCGCCACGGTGCTGTCCTTGGAGCAATCATCCACCACCAGCACTGGAGTGCCCGGCATCACCTGCTTTACCGCTTCCACCACGCCCCTGATAGCGCCCTCTTCGTTGTAGGCCGGCACCAGGATCAACAGCTTTTCAGCTTGCTCCGGCGCCTTCACAGCTCCGCCACTCTGCGTGCCCGGATTGAGTGTGCCCGCAGCAGTCGTTTGAATTCGGCAATGGAAAGCTTAGCCCGGCGGCGGATATCGAGCCGTTTCCGCCAAAGCGAAGGCGCGTTGCACACAAAGGCCCAGTGCGCCTGAATCGCGATCAGAACCAGCCGCAATCCGCTGTTCCCCTCCCTGCGAAACTGCGCCGCTGTCCCCCGGCCGAGCGCAATCGACCGCGCGTGCCACCAGTAGCGCGCCAATGTTCGCAGAGGCACCATCCAGAGCATGCCCGCTGGAAAATTCTTGAGCGCCACAAACAGCCGGTTGCGTTCCACATAAAACGCCTTGAGACGCGAGGCGCGCCCCGCCGAGTGCGAGTAATGATGATCCACCACCGCAGCCGGCACATAGATGCATTTCCAGCCGGCCCATCGCGCCCGCAAGCCAAGATCGGTGTCTTCGCAGTACAGAAAAAAGTCCTCGTCGAACAGTCCCACTTGGTCCAGCATCGTGCGCCGGTAGAGAGCCGCGGACGCGCTGGGCAACAGCACCTCTTCCTCGCGGTCGAACTCCCCGGCGGGAAACAGGTGCCCGCGCTGCTTGCTGCTGGCGTCGCCGCTGATCACCATTCCCGCCGAGTCGAGATGCTCTTCGCCGTAAAAACGAACCTGCGAAGCAAACATGCCGGCTTCCGGGTGCGCCTCCGCCGCCGCCACCAGCGCTTCCATCCACTGCGGGCGAGGAGCCGCGTCGTCGTTCAGAGCTGCCAGATAGGGCGTCCGGCTCCGGTGAAACCCCAGATTGATGGCGGCGCCAAACCCGACGTTGTGATCCGGCTCGAGCACCGTGGCGCCGTGCTGGCCGGCTCCGCTTGCACGCACCAGCCCCTGACCGCTGTTATCCACCACCACGACCTCGAAATCGCGCCGGGTCTGGCTGGCCAGCGCGTCCAGACACTCTTCCAGGCGCTGGCCCGCCGACAACGTGGGGATGACTACCGTAACAACAGGTTCGGGCAACTCTTGATTCTAGCGCGGCGGCAGATTTTCGTACCACTTGAGGTTGGCGGTTGCCGCGCCAATGCAGGCGATGTCCGCGCGCCCATCGCCGTTCAAATCCGCAACCGCGCAGGCCGCGGCCGCCATGCCGCCGTCGTCGAGGACTTGCTTCGACCAGCGGTCGCCACCGGGGTCGTCAGCGTAGTAGATCACCACCCCGCGGCTTCCTCCCCGGAAGCCGGCTATGATCTCGTCGTTGCCGTCACCGTTAAGGTCGGCCGTCCAAATCGTGTGGCCATCCACCAGTGAGGCGTCGATCACGCGCCGTTCCCACTTCTTCATACGCTCCCGATAGACCACCACCCGATTCCCGTGCCAAGGCTCGATGGCGGCCACATAGCGCTTGCCGCCGAGACGCCCCACCGCCACGTCGCTCGACCCGCACTTGGGCCAGGGCGATGGATCCCCCTCCGCAATCTCGGTCCGGCTCCATCGTCCTTCATTTTCGAGCTTGTAAAGGTGGATGCCTACGAAGCTCGCGGTGAGGATCTCATCACGCCCGTCGCCATCCCAGTCCACCACGTAGATGCCGTGCACCACGCCGCCGTTCTCATTGCCAATCAACTCGCGCTTCCATTCGCCCGGCCGATAGAACACCAGCGGCGTATGATCGCGGTAATCCGGAGCTGTCGCGCGTGCTCCGGTGAGCGGCGCGTTGACCAGAACTTTCTTGCCGTTGCCGAAAATATCAGCCCAGCGCAGGCGGTGTGAGGTGGTCAACCGGTCGATCTCGGTGACTTTCCACGGGCGCCGCGGATCGCCGTCTGCGTGCAGCACTGAGACAATCCCCGGGCTGTTCTTCGCTTCGTTCGAAAAACCGCTGGCCAGCGCGATTTCCGGGATGCCGTCACCATCGGTGTCCCACGCTGCGCAATTGATCATGCGCGAGAATCCGCCGGCGATGACGTGCCGCTCCCACGTCGGATTCTCATACCACACCAGCTCCGGCATGCCGCTCGCCAGCGCAATCAGATCGGGTTTGCCGTCGCGATTCAGATCGGCGGCCACCACCTGATAACCACCCTTCAGCCCGGTGGCAATGGTGTGCTCGGCAAATCGCGCGGGTTCCGCGGCGTATACCAGCGAGCAGAGTGCGAGAAGAGCGGAATATCGCAAGCCCCAGTATAGAATGGATGCTTATGTCTATCCGGACCACGGTCGTGGGCAGCTATCCCGTGCCCCACTGGCTGCCAGGCGATTCGTCGCGAATTGCCCTGCGTGACGCCATCATGGTAGTGCTCAAGACGCAAGAACTGGCGGGCATCGATGTGATCGCTGACGGCGAATTGAACCGTTTCGATCCGAGCCATCCGGAAACCAACGGGATGATCGACTATTTCGTCAGCCGCATGGATGGCATCGTGACGCGGTTTTCCATGAGCGATCTGGACCGGTTCCATGCGGATGCGGGCCTTGCCTATCGTGCGGAGCCCGCCGGCGTCGTTACCGGCGAGATCGGCGAGGGTGCGCTGAACCTCCCGCGCGATTACGAATTCACCCGCGCCCTGACGTCGCATCCGCTCAAGTTCACCTGCACCGGCCCGCATATGCTGGCCAAGGTGCTTACAGACCGCCATTACGGCGACCGCGCCAAGCTCGCCATGTCCATCGCGCGCGTGCTGCGATGCCAGTTGGAGCGCATTCAGGCCGATGTCGTTCAACTCGATGAAGCCAACATCAGCGGCCACCCGGAGGACCGTGATTGGGCCGCCGAAGCCATCAACTGCGTGCTTGAAGGGATTCGCGGCGAGCGCGCCATCCACGTGTGTTTCGGCAATTACGCTGGCCAGAGCGTCCAGAAGGGTTTCTGGTGGGACCTGATTCCCTTCTTTAATCAGCTCCAGGCCCACCACCTGGTGCTCGAGTTTGCGCGGCGCGGCTATGACGAATTGCAGGCATTTCGCGACATGGATCGCCGCATCAGCCTGGGCTTGGGTGTCATCGATATCAAGGACAACGGCGTCGAACAGCCCGATCTTATCGCGCGGCGCATCGATCATGCCGTGAAAACGCTGGGGCCCGATCGCGTCGTCTTCGTCCATCCCGATTGCGGATTCTGGATGCTGCCACGTACCGTTGCGGATGCCAAGATGCGCGCGCTGGTTGCCGGACGAAATCTCTATGAAGGCCGCTCTTAGCCTGCTGCTGGCGTTAGCCGCGGCGCAGGCACAACATCCCCATCTGGCGAACATCCGCCAGCTTACTTACGCCGGGCAAAACGCCGAAGCGTACTGGTCGCCCGGAGGCAATCGCCTCATCTTTCAGTGCACGCTCAAACCTCGCGAGTGCGACCAGATTTACATCATGAACAAGGACGGCTCGGATCCGCATATGGTCTCGACCGGCAAAGGGCGTTGTACTTGTGGCTATTTCGTGAGCGACGGCCGCATTATCTACGCCTCAACGCATGAGGCCGGAGACGCCTGTCCCACGCCTCCCGACCGCAGCAAGGGTTACGTTTGGGGCGTCTTTCCGGGCTACGACATTTATCTCGCCACGGATCAAGGCAACATTCTGAAGAAGCTCACCGACACGCCAGGCTACGACGCCGAAGCCACCGTGAACTGGAAAACCCACACCATCGTGTACACGTCCATGGCATCCGGCGACCTCGATCTCTGGACCATGCACACCGACGGCTCGCACAAGAAGCGCATCACCACCAAGCTCGGATATGACGGCGGCGCCGTGTTCTCGCGGGACGGAAAGAAGCTCGTCTGGCGCGCCAACTATCCGGCCACTCCTGAAGCGGTGGATCGCTACAAGAACCTGCTCGCAAACAATGTGACCGCGCCGATGAAGATGGAACTCGTGGTTGCCGGCGCCAACGGCGAGAATGCCCAAACGATTACCAACTTCGGCTGCGCCAGCTTTGCCCCCACCTTCACGCCGGACGGCAAGAAGATCCTGTTCGCCTCCAACAAGAACGCCTGCGACACCAGCAAGTTCGAACTGTTCCTGATCAATATCGATGGGACCGGCCTGGAACAGGTGACCGACTTCGGCGGCTTTACCTCATTCCCCGAAATCTCACCGGACCGCAAGAGCCTGGTCTTCTGCTCCGACCTTCATGCTACGGAGCGGTACCAGTTCAACATCTTCGTGGCGGATTGGAAGTAGACCGGCGAAGACCACTCCCTGACGGTCGTGGCTCTGATTCCGCCCTCCGTATTTTTCAGCTACTCGTGAGCCGCGACCGTGAGGGAGCGGTTGCTCGCACAGCGTTCACACGGAAGGACACACCATTGCCATGGGGAACGCGCCATAGCTGGGATCTGCGATGGGCTTGGACTCACATCGCGTCGTGATTCTCGACCCATTTTCCATTTCCGGGACAGCCGACCTTGTTCCCGGACGCGCGTGCGGATGGCGATCACAACTGAATGGTCACACCACTCGGGACCTGACCGAGCTGCGGCGGTGACCCGCCACAGCGCTGCAAGCCCTGCGCAGAGTCCCTCCACTTTTCCGCTACATTAAAATCACATGCCCCAAATTCTCGACGGTAACCGCATCCGTGACCAGATCAAGAACGAGTGCCAATCGCGGGTCGAAGAGCTCACCGCCCGCCACCGTCCGCCCGGGCTCGCCGTCGTGCTGGTGGGCCACAACCCAGCCTCCGAGATCTACGTCCGCAACAAAGTCAGAACATCACACGAACTGGGCATTGCGAGCGAAACCATCACGCCGCCCGAAAACAGCACGACGGAAGAATTGCTGGCCATTGTCGGCGATCTGAACCGGCGGCCGGATATCGACGGCATCCTGGTCCAGATGCCACTGCCCGCGCACATTGATGCCAAGCGCGTTCTGCTCGCCGTCTCGCCCGATAAGGATGTCGACGGCCTGCACCCGTGCAATGCGGGCAATCTCGTCCAGGGCCGCCCGGGACCGCGCCCGTGCACGCCGGCCGGCATCATCGAACTCCTGAAGCGCTACCACATATCCATCGCCGGCAAGCGGGCCGTGGTCGTGGGGCGCAGCGATCTCGTCGGCAAGCCCGCAGCTCTGTTGTTGCTCCAGGAAAATGCCACGGTAACCGTCTGCCATTCGAAGACGCCAGATCTCGCTGCGGTGTGCCGCGAAGCTGAGATTCTCATCGCGGCCATCGGACGTCCGGCCATCATTACGGCGGATTATATCCGTCCCGGCGCCACGGTGATCGATGTTGGCATGAACCGCCTCGACGAGCGCTCCGATGTCGAGCGCATTTTCCCGCCAGGCCGGCCCGGGTCGGCGGAGAAGCAAGCGGCATTCGACCGCAAGGGGACGCTGCTTCTGGGCGATGTGCACCCGCTCGATGTCGCCGAACGCGCGGGCGCTTACACGCCGGTCCCGGGCGGAGTGGGTCCGCTGACCATCGCCATGCTCATGATCAACACTATCGATTCCGCCGAAAGACACCTCGGCGTATGTTAAAAGTAGGATTAACGGGGGGATTAGCGTCAGGTAAAAGTTTTGTTGGCCAAACGCTGGCGGCCCTGGGTTGTCACCTGATCCAGGCCGATGAGCTGGGCCACGAAGTTCTGCTTCCGGGCGGCGAAGCTTATGCGGATGTTGCGCGCGAGTTCGGACCGGGTATCCTCAATGAGGACGGTACCGTTGACCGCAAGCGCCTGGCGGCCGAGGTTTTCGACAAACCGGAGCGGCTGGAAAAACTCAACCAGCTCGTGCATCCACACGTTTTTCGGCGTGAGCGAGAGCTGATGGAAGCATCGGCTAAGTCCGACCCGCACGGCATCGTCGTGGTGGAAGCCGCGATTTTGATCGAGACGGGAAACTACAAAGCATTCGACCGCGTCATCGTGGTCGAGTGCAGCGAGGAATTACAGATCGAGCGCGCCATGAAGCGCGATCATCTGGATCGGGAACAAGTTATGGCGCGGCTTCGCCGGCAGATGCCGCTTGCCGAAAAACGAAAGTTCGCGGATTACGTGATCGACACCTCCGGCAGCAAAGAAGAAACGTTGCTCCGCGTCCGCGAAGTTTACGAAGCCTTACGGAGAATAGAAGCATGAAACTACGTCCGCTGCTCTGGGCACTGGTTCTGGTGGGTGGTTTTTATTACATCACATCGATGGCCCACTGGAACGTGGGCCAGTTTGTGCGCCGGACCACCGGCAGTTGGTACACCCTTGGGAAAGCTTCCACGGCCGGTTTTTCCACCGACGAAGTCAACAACATCGATATCTATAAAACCGCGCACCTCGCCACCGTGAACATCACCAGCGTGGTGTGGCGCGAAGGCTGGTTCTTCCAGATGTATCCGGAAAAAGGAACCGGCTCGGGATTCATCATCAACCCCGACGGGCGCATCATTACGAATTATCACGTGGTCTCCGGCGGGCAGCAGCTCACCGTAACGTTGTCCACCAAGAAGCAGTACAAGGCCCACGTGCTTGGTATCGACCGCAAGAACGACCTGGCCATCGTGCAGATTGAGCCTCGCGAAAAACTTCCCGTGCTCAAGCTCGGCGATTCCGACCCGCTGCAGGTCGGCCAGAAGGTCCTGGCCATCGGCAATCCGTTTGGCCTCGAAGGAACCCTTACCACCGGCGTGGTCAGCTCGCTCGGACGCGCCATCTCGGACGAGAACGGACGCACGCTCGAAGGTATGATCCAGACCGACGCCGCCATCAATCCCGGCAACAGCGGTGGCCCGCTGCTCGATTCGCATGGCAACGTCATCGGCATCAATACCGCGATTTATGGGCCGCAGGGCAATATCGGGATTGGCTTCGCCATGCCCATTAACCGCGCCAAGGCCATGCTCGATGAGTTCCAGAAAAGCGGCCGGATCACCCGGCCTCTGCTTGGCGTCAAGACCGTGCCGGTGCAGGGCGATCTCGCCCAGGCCCTCGATCTTCCCCCCGAAGGCGGGCTGCTCATTCAAGAAGTGGAGAACGGCTCCGCAGCCGAAGAAGCGGGTCTTCGCGGCCCGCAGCGCGTCGTGATTCTGGGCAACGTCCAGCTCGGCATTGGCGGCGATCTCATCATCGCCATCGACGGCGTTCCGGTAACACGCGACGACGATTTGCAAAGAGCCATGAATCACAAACGCGCCGGCGACAACCTGGTACTCACCATTTACCGCGATGGCCGCACCAGGAAGATCACCGTAAAACTCGGCGCCGCCCCGGAAAATCTGTGATCGCTTGGAATTTTCAAATTCATAGGAACCCCTGTAGCGCAGGTCCACGCCGCCCTTGGGGGGACCTGCGGCTTTTTGCCGAGATTGACAAGAAACTCCGGTTCATCACCAACCATCGCCACTCCCCTTCATGCCACAATTGAAAAAATGATTGAACAGCTTCGCCCGGGCGTTTCCGCGAAAAACGCCCGGGTCGTCCTTTTTGACTTTGACGGCACCATCTCGCTGATTCGCGCCGGCTGGATGGATGTGATGGTGCCCATGATGGTGGAGATCCTCATGGATCTCAAAACCGGCGAGAGCGAAGAGGAACTCCGCGCCATCGTCGAGGAATTCGTCGGCCGCCTCACCGGCAAGCAGACCATGTACCAGATGATTGAGCTGGCCGACAACGTGAAAGCGCGCGGAGGCAACCCGCCCGATCCGCTGGTCTACAAGCGGCGCTACCTCGATCTGCTGCATGAAAAGATCAAGGACCGGCTTGACGAACTGGAATCCGGCGCTGCGCCGCCCGAAAAGTATCTCGTGCCTGGCGCGCGCGGGCTGCTCGAAACCCTGCATGCGCGCGGCCTCAAGATGTACCTGGCCAGCGGAACCGACCAGGTTTACATGCGCAAGGAAGCCCGCTTGCTGGACGTCGATCGCTATTTTGAAGGTGGCGTTTTCGGCGCGCTAGACGATTACAAGAGCTTTTCCAAGAAAATTCTGATTCAGCAAGTCATCGCCAAAGCCGAATGCAAAGGCGATCAGTTCCTCGGCTTCGGCGACGGCTACGTCGAGATCGAAAACGTCAAGGAAGTGGGCGGCATTGCGGTGGGGGTCGCAACTGCCGAACCCGAATGCCGTGTAGTGGACGAGTGGAAGCGCAAGCGCCTCGCCGGCGTGGGCGCCGATTTCATCATTCCCAATTTCCTCTGCCGAAGCGAGTTGATGGCCACGCTGTTTCCCAACAATGGCCACTAAGTACGCCGTTTTCGACCGGTCGCGGCTCGTCATCCAGCCGTTAGCCGAGCGCGTAAACGACCTGCAACTCGATCATTGGCTGGCACTCGACGCGCCTACGCCGCCCTATTCCCACCCGCAACTAAGTGAATTGGCGCGCCGCCTTATCGGCGCGAACGAGAGCGGCGCAGCCCGCATTCTCATGATGGGCGCTCACGTCCTGCGCGCCGGCGTCAATCGCCACATCATCGACCTCATCGAGCGCGGCTTCCTCGACCACATCGCCATGAACGGCGCGGGCGTGATTCACGACTACGAACTGGCGCGCATCGGGGCGACTACCGAAAGCGTGGCGCGTTACATTCGCACAGGCGAGTTCGGTTTGTGGCGCGAAACCGGGGAACTGAACGACTGGGTGGCTGAGGCCGCCGGGCTCGAATTAGGATTCGGCGAAAACGCCGGCCGCCGCATCGAATTGAGCAGCTATCCGCACAAATCCCTCAGCGTGCTGGCCGCGGCGTACAGGCATTCGGTTCCGCTCACCGTGCACGTGGGCATCGGCTACGACATTCTGCACGAGCACCCCAATTGCGACGGCGCGGCCTTCGGCGCCGCCAGCTACCGCGATTTTCTGATTTTCGCCAAAACCGTCGAACGCCTCGAAGGCGGGGTGCTCCTTAGCTTCGGCTCCGCCATCATGGCGCCTGAGGTGTACCTGAAGGCGCTCGCCATGGCCCGCAACGTCGCGCGCCGCGAGGGCCGTGAAATCCGCCGCTTCACCACCGCCGTCTTTGACCTCGTCCCCATCCAGGGCGACATTCACAAAGAACTGCCCAAGACCGATCCCGGCTATTACTTCCGCCCGCAAAAAACCATTCTGGTGCGCACGGTGGCTGACGGCGGCGAAAGCCTCTATTTCTGCGGGGATCACCGAGCCACCCTCCCCGCACTGCGGCGCGCGATTCTCGCATGACCACCGCTCAGATACTCGCCGAGTTCCTCAAGCTCTCGGCGCTGGTAGTTGGCGACATCTGCCTGGACCGCTGGTGCACGTACGATCCCGATGTTGCAGAGCCTTCCCGAGAAACCGGAATTCCGCGAATTGGCGTAATTCGAACCGAAGTCACCGCAGGCGCCGGCGGCACGGTGGCCAACAACCTCGCCGCTCTCGGCGTGGGGCGCGTCGGCGTGCTGGGGGTCATTGGAGATGATGGTTTCGGCTACGAACTCGCGTCGGCTCTCGAGCGGCGCGGCATCGCGGCGGATACCCTCATCCGCGCCCCGGAAATGCAGACCTTTACTTACACCAAGCTGATCAACGCGAAGACCGGAGTCGAAGATTTGCCGCGCGTGGACTTCATCTGCACCACGCCGCTCGATTCTGAAGTAGAACGCCAGGTGCTCGACGCGCTACCCGCGGCCGTTGCCGCCTCTGACGTCATCCTCGTCTCCGACCAGGCCGAAACTAGCGCGGGCGGGGTGGTCACGCCTGCCGTTCGCAACCTGCTGTCGGAACTGGCTTCGGCGTGTCCCGACAAGGTCTTTCTGGCCGACTCCCGCGCCCGTATCGAATTGTTTCGCAAGGTGATAATCAAACCCAACCGGGACGAGGCCGAATCCGCCTGCCAGCGGCTCTTCGGCCGTGTCGATCTTCAAGCTCTACGTGAATATTGTGAGTCCAGTCTCATGATAGTAACGGATGGATCGAACGGCGCACTGGTCGTCGTACCGGATAAAGAGCAGTTTTGCAAAACAAAGCCAATTTCAAAGCCAGCCGATATTTGCGGCGCGGGCGATAGCTTTTCCGCCGGCGCTGCCATGGCTCTCGCGGTCACCGGTTCGCCCGTCGAAGCGGCGCATTTCGGCAATCTCGTCGCATCGATCACCATCATGAAAAAAGGCACCGGCACCGCCTCGCCGGCCGAAGTGCTGGAGGCATCGCGCGGATGAGCACCCTGGCGGTCGACATCGGGGGAACCAAATTCGGCCTTGCCCTCTTCGATGGCGATCGCATGGTGCGCCGCGAAACGCACCCCACCAATCGCGAGGGCGCGCGCGACTGGATGCTCGAACAGGTGGTCGCTCGCGCCCGCGAGTGGAAACGCGAGTTCCCGTTCACATGCTGTGGCATCGGATTCGGCGGTCCCGTCGATTTCGCCACGCAGCGCGTCGCTTTTTCCACGCACGTCGGTGGTTGGAACGATTTCCGGCTGGCTGAGTTCCTTTCGAACGCACTGGAGGTTCCCGCCATCATGGACAACGACGCCAACGCGGGCGCCATGGGAGAGGCGATCTACGGGGCCGGCCGCGGCCACTCGCCGCTCTTCTACATGACCCTTTCGACAGGCATCGGCGGCGGCATTTACCACGACGGAAAAATCTGGCGCGGCGCGGATGGCTGGGCCGGCGAAATCGGCCATCTCTCCATCCGGCCCGACGGCCCTGAGTGCTTGTGCAAAGCCCGTGGCTGCTTCGAGCGCATGTGCTGCGGCTTGTGGCTGGAACGCGACTACGGCAAAACCGCGAAGGAACTCCTCTGTGATCCGAATTTCGTCGCCCGCTATGTCGTCGATCTCGCGCTTGGTCTGAAGGCTTGTATCATGTTATTGAATCCATCGCGGATCGTAATCGGGGGCGGCATCAGCAATGCGGGTGAGGCATTGTTCGGGCCTTTGCGCGCGGAACTGGACCGGCAGATTACCGACTGGTCCGGCGCGCGGATCGACGTCGTGCCTGCGGCACTGGGCGATGATAGCGTCCTCTACGGCGCGCTGGCGCTCGCGAACACATTGACATGAATTTTCCGGCAAACTACAAAACCGAAGTATTACAGACGCTCGAGTCCATCGATCTTGACAAAGTGAACCTGGCGATCGAGTGGTTCAAACAAGTGCGCGCCGCCGGCCGGCAGATTTTCGTGTGCGGCAACGGAGGCAGCGCCTCGACGGCTTCGCATTTTGCCTGCGACATGGTGAAAGGCGCCAGCTACAACCGCAGCCAGCGCTTCCGCATCATGGCGCTGAACGATCCGTTGCCCACCATCATGGCCTACGCCAACGACGTGAGTTACGATTCCGTCTTCGTCGAGCAGCTCCGCAACTTCGCCGAGGCGGGCGATTTGGTGATGGGCCTGAGCGGCTCCGGCAACTCTCCCAACGTGATCCGCGCCATCGAATACGCCAACTCGATCGGCTGCAAGACTCTTACCCTCACCGGCCGCGACGGCGGCAAGCTAGGCCCCCTCGCCCAACTCAACATCCAGATCGCTTCCCCCCACATGGGCCGCATCGAAGACGCGCATATGATCGTCTGCCACATGATCGGATACTACTTTATGGAGGAGAAGTAGCGAACGCACGATGCTGCTACCAGCGCTGCGCGCCGTGGAGAATTCGCAGGATGTGCACAACATCGTGTGTGACCTGATAGACCACGATATAAGGCAGTTCCGGAATCACCAGTTCGCGCGTTCCTGGTTTCCTGCCTGGCGGCCACGGTTTGGGTGAGTCGTGAGTACGGTTGGCGCCTCATAGATTCTTCGCACGAGTGGTGCAGCGTTGTTGGGCGTCTTCTCAAACAGGTATTCGGCGATGTTCTCGAGGTCTGCAGTAGCAGCAGGAGTCCAACGAAGCCGGATCAAGGCCGATGCTGCTTTTCGGCAAGCAGCTTTTCGATGCGCGCTCCGGCGTCTTCGTGCTCCAGTAATTCGCCTCGCTCCGCTTGTGCCAAACCTTTTTCAACTTCACGGATAAACCACTCGTCGTAATCAAGGTATCGCTCGACCGCCTCGTGCACCAGGGATTCGGTGTCGCGACCCTCGTGGGCAGCTTTCCGGTCTAGCTTGGCTTCTAGCTCCGGCGAAAAATGCACATCCATGCCGTCAGTGTGGGAGCTGTACATAATGCTGTCAAATCGTACTCCCAATGGAGTAATGCTTCTCAGGCCTCCTGCCGATTTCTCTCTAGATGGACCTCTTCATCGCCCGGCAGGCAATCTTTGACCGGCAACTGAAGGTATTTGGCTACGAGCTACTTTCACGCTCGTGTGCGGATGGGACCACCGCGGCCGCCAGAGACCTGATGGCCAGCCTCCAGGTGATTTCCCACAGCCTCCTTTCGATGGGCATGGAGAACGTGTTGGCGGGCAAGCACGCCTTCGTCAACTTCCCAGAGGAACTGCTGGAGGATCAACGAGCGCTGGTGTTGCCGCCGGAGACCACGGTGATCGAGATTCTGGAAACCGTCAACCCTACGCCTGCGGCCCTTGCGGCGTGCCGCGAACTGCGCCGCAAGGGATACACGCTGGCGCTGGACGATTTTGTCCCCGGCAACGGTTGGAGCCAGTTCATGAAGATGGTGGGCATCCTCAAGGTGGATTTTCGGGCCACTTCGCGAGCCGAGCAAGGAAGACTGGTGAAGCGGTACGCCCCGCAGGGGATCCGGATGCTGGCGGAGAAGGTGGAAACGCAGGCTGAGTTTCGAGACGCCCGGGAGATGGGTTACCACTACTTCCAAGGCTACTTTTTCGCCCGCCCCGTGGTCCTCGCACGCCAGGAGATTCCGGTCTGCAAGCTGAGTCACCTGCGCATCCTCGAGCAGATCCACCGGCCGGAGCTGAATTATCCGGCGATTCAAGAGCTGATCCGCCGCGAGGTCTCGCTCGCGAGCAAATTGCTGCGGTTTATTAACTCCGCTCTGTTCGCCTGGGACCAGCCGGTGCAATCCATCGTCCAGGCCTTGACGGCCATGGGAGATCAGGAAATCCGAAGGTGGGTCTCGCTGGCCGCGCTCCCGGCCCTGACGGTGGACAAGCCCGAGGAATTGATGCGCACAGCCCTGATTCGCGCCCGCTTCTGCGAACTGCTGGCTCCTGGTGCGGGGCTCGGCCATTGCACCTCGGACCTCTTCTTGATCGGCTTGTTCTCGCTGCTGGACGCGATGTTGGACCGGCCGCTTCACGAGACGCTGGCGGAAATCAAGCTGAACGGGGCCATCGCGGCGGTTTTGCTAAACCAGGCTGGCGGCGACGACCGCATGGCGAGCGTGTACGCCCTCGTCCGGCAATACGAGGCGGGCCGTTGGGACGCGCTGGCCGCGACCGCCCGCCGCCTGAACCTCTCTAAAGACCAGATCCCGGAACTTTACCTGGAATCCGTGACGTGGTCGGAGCAGGTTTGCGGTTGCTGACACCGGTCACACCCTGAACCGCTCATCGATTTCCACCTGATATCCGCTGGCCAGCCGGTTGGTCTCATTCGCCATGCCGACCACCGCCATCAACTCGGCCAGCATCCGGTCGGTCATCCCCGCCTTGCGCGCCGCCGCGGTGTGGGAGGCAATGCAGTAGCCACATTGATTGGTTGTGCTGACCGCCAGATAAATCATCTCCTTGGTGACCGCGTCCAACTCGCCCGGCGCCATGATCTCCTTGATGCTCTGCCAGGTGCGGCGCAGCGTCGGCGGGTCGTTGGCCAGCGCTTTCCAGAAATTGTTGATCCAGTCGGTTTTGCGGGTGGCCATGATGTCGTCGTAGATGGCGCGCACCTCGGCGCTCGCATTCTGGTATTCGATCAGTCCCAATGTTGCCATACGGGCAATCTAGCACTCTCTCGGATACAATTTGCGCTATGCGCAAAGTCTGCCTGCTCTCCATGATATTGGTTCCCGCGATATTCGCGATGGAAGAAAACGATGTGGAATTTGCCCGGCCGGGTGGCTTCTCTCTGACGCTGGACTTGAAGACGCCAGACGGAAACGGCCCGTTCCCGGC
>Ga0187819_10000660_pt1 | contig 17419 bp, 15 predicted proteins | sample NC_wetland_sal_i_15_FD_132411 | JGI IMG/M metagenome (GOLD analysis project Ga0187819, IMG submission 132411) | Wetland sediment microbial communities from Neuse River Estuary, North Carolina, USA - SO4_4 | ecosystem: Environmental > Aquatic > Freshwater > Wetlands > Sediment | place: USA...
ACGCAACTGCTCCGCCAGCCCCAGGGCATGATTCTGGTCACTGGACCAACCGGTTCGGGAAAGAGCACCACTCTTTACTCTGCGCTGAATCTTGTTCGCCGGCCTACCGTAAACATCATTACCGTCGAAGACCCCGTCGAATATGTGCTTCCAGGATTGAATCAGGTGCAGGTAAACACTAAGGCTGGGTTGACGTTTGCCACTTGCCTCCGCTCCATCCTGCGCCAGGATCCCAACGTCATTGTGGTCGGCGAGATTCGCGACAAAGAGACCGCGGAAATCGGCATCAAAGCCGCTCAGACGGGGCACCTGCTCCTCTCCACCCTGCACACCAATGACAGCGTCTCCGCTATCACTCGTCTGCTCGATCTTGGTGTGCCGGGATTCCAAATCGCGACTTCAGTCACCGCCATCATTGCCCAGCGCCTCGTTCGCCGCTTGTGCTCTTGCCACGACCAGCTCCCTTTGACGCCCGACTACACTTCGCGTCTCCTGGAGGCTGGAATCCAGACTCCTCCCGCGAAACAGCATGTCGCTACGGGATGCGAGAAGTGCGACATGACCGGTTACAAAGGCCGCGTCGGCATCTACGAAATGCTATTGTTCGACGATGCCATTCGCTCCGCGGTTCGCTCGGGTGGCCGCAGCGACGATCTGCGCACTCTCGCGCTGCACAACGGCTTCAAACGAATGCAGGAGTATGCGCTTGGGCTCATCCGCAAGGGAGAGACAACTCTCGAAGAAGTTCTACGCGTCGTTCCCTTCGAACAAGTCCTATCCGTGCAATGCACATCCTGCCAGCGCGATCTTTCGCCTGCATTCCTCTTCTGCCCTTATTGCGGCGAGAGACGCAATGATCTTGAACCAAAAAAAACACATAAGCACGTGCTCGTGGGCCAAGGAGCCAAAACAGAATGAATTCCGACGATGGTGCCAAGAAGTGGAGTGCCGCGCGATCCGCCGCGCGCATCGCGACCCTGCGCGAACTCTCCGTCACCTACGAAGGTTACAGTGAAGACGTAGCCCTGCGGCCTCCCGACATTAGCACTCGCGGGATGTTCATCAACACGAGTTGCAATTTCCCGGAAGGCGCTGTGCTCAACGTCCGTTTTCGCCTGGGGCAAACCGGCGCTGAAATCAATACTCGCGCGGAGGTTCGTTACTGCCTTCCCGGTGTTGGTGTCGGCATCGAATTTGTCGACATCTCGGAGGAAGCGGTGCGGGCTATCGAGAACGAGATTACACTTCAGAAGCGGCCGAGCGGCGGAAGTCCCTCGATTCCAAAAGGTTACAGGACTATGTAGTTTTAGAACTACCGCCTTTCCGCTGCGAAGCTTTTTCTCACCTCGGTAAATTTTTCCACCCCGTTACGGTTCCATCCCCCCTTCACGCTACCGTAAATCCAGTATTTTCAGTCCATAGAAAACATGCATTGCCCCTGGCCAGCCCATTGCATCTCACATTATTGGGGGAAGTATGGGCGAACGTCGAAAAGCCCGGAGATATGAGGTTTACCTGCCGTTGCAGGTTTGCGTGCCGCAAACGAGTGCCGCCGATTTTCGCACCGCTCAACTTCGAGATATTTCCCGGTCGGGCATCTACTTTCATTCCGATGCCTGGATTGATCCCGGCGCGCGTGTTGAGCTGACTTTTGCTCTTCCGGCTGAACGCGAGAGCGGAGTTTCGGTGCTCGTCCGAGCCAGTGCGAAAGCGCTGCGCGTTTCGGAAGTCGAGCGAGAAGTGGCGCCGATTTACGGCGTGGCAGCCAGCATAGATCGGATTGATTTCATGCGCCCGGTCGCCAGCAACGCCGCGTAATCTTCGAGCGACATCATTTCGAACCAATGCACCCAGCCTAATTGTTGTGTGCCCGCATCAACGGCTGTTCGCTCTCTTGGTTCCTCTTCATCCGCTTCTCCTCTATATCCCGCTGGTGTTACTTTTGTGTCGTGCGTCCCGGTCGTCCAACTGAACGTTTAATCGAGACCGAACGGAAGCTTCTCCGACGCCTCTCCCGAATCGGGATCTCTGCTCTCCGTCCAGAAACATTAGTCTCTCTTCGGCAATACCGGTGGGCGACCCCGGATCATGAGGTCGTGTTCGATGCTTTGCTTCGATTGGCGAACGCGCCGGCAGACTCGGTGCGCGCACGCTTGCCGGTCGAAGCAACGCGCATGGGTTTTCCCGATCTCGACTGGGACGCCTATCTCGACCCGGTCACCGCCGAATCCGAGTCCGGCGAGAGTGTGCTCCAATTGCTCGCTCAGATGATTGCAGAATCGGCGGATGGACAATGACCTCGCGCCTTCAGCGCATTCAGCGCTGGTTCTCGCTTGCCGACGTAGCCCTCTTGCCCGTTTTCATTTTATGGTTCATTTGGCAGCTTCAATTCACGGCCCGCTGGACGTGGATGATCTTCGTCGTGTGGATCATCGTCAGCTTCGCAGTTCACCGCGATACGCCGAAGACGCTTGGCTGGCGCGCCGATAATCTTGGTGCCGCATCGAAGCAAGCTGCGATCATTTTCGCCATAATGGCCGCCGCGCTCGTCATCATCGGTTTCGTCCTCGGCCACCCAACACACTTGCCGCCGAATCTGATTTCCTGGCGGCGCCTCTGGACCTACTTCACGTTCTGCTTGCTCCAGCAGGTCGCCCTCAATTCCCTCGTTCACAATCGCGTGCTGTCCCTCATTCGTAATGAATGGACTGCCGCTGCGCTCACCGGCGTCATTTTCGCCGCCTGCCATTGGCCCAACCCTGTGCTCGTCCCGCTGACATTCGTCGCGGGCGCCGTCATGGCCTGGATGTTTGGCCGCGTCCGCAACATCATTCCTCTCGCAATTGGGCAGGCGATTCTAGGCTCTCTCGTTTGGTGGGCGTTTCCTGTGGCTTGGCACCATCACTTGCGCGTCGGCCCCGGATACTACGAACTTCCGCAGTGAAAACTCACGCTTCTGAGCTGGTGCGACTGTCGTCCCGGCCTCTATAAGCAAACGCGAAGCCCACAAACAGAAGAACGATCAGTATGAACACGAACCAGCTTGCTTCGGGCCCGAGCATGCCTCCTGTTACGCGATTCGAACCCGGCCATGCTGTCGTCAACAAATGCCCGAGCGCGTATTCCCCGGCATTGCGTCCCGAATAGACATAAATCGCGCCCCAGTCGAATGCTGCGTGCCATCCGGTGGCGAACGCGATCGTGCCAGTTCGCCGGATAGTGAGACACAAGAATAGCCCCAGCAGTCCCGTCGAAGCGAAATCCTCCCAGCGTTCGTACGGCTTTGTGAAGTAGTGCAAGGCGCCAAAACCCAGCGACAACAAGAGCGCCGCAGGCCAGAAGCCAATGCCGTCTGCCAGCGTTCGCAGAAGGTAGGCGCGAAACGTGAACTCCTCGACAACTCCGATCACCAACGATGCCGCAATCCAGAGGGTCGTCCAGTGCACCAGCGCGACGCCGGACATCGCAATTCCCAGGATCTTGTATCCTCCAGCGGCCGCAATCATGCCAACAAGCAGCGACACAGCCAAAACGCCCCACAGGATGCCCAGCCAGAATTGCCGCCCGAAAAGGCCGCGTCGCGGAACGTAGTAGTCGCGAAAACTGCGCCCCTCCAGGCGCGCCATAGCGGCCGTCGCAATCAGCGCTGGAATGAATCCCGGCACAACGTCCGCGACCATGAGCCGAAGGGGATCGAGAAATGCGTGATCGCGCGGATGAAATACCCAGATGATGATGAGGTTCACGACAGTCGATAGCCCGAGGAGAATCACAAACCAAATTAGAAGCCGCCAGCCCGCCCTCAAGCCGCCGTCGCCAGCGAATATCTGTTTCCAATTCATCGCGCCAGAGCATACTCCCGAATGACTACATGCCCAACGCCTTCGGCAATCTGACCCCTTCCCCCGCTACGCGCGTGCGGAACTAGCGGCCAGTAACCGCGCGGCGCGAAGGCTAGCAACGGGATCATTCGTCGGCAGGAATTCCATCGCCACCCGACCTTCGAAGTTGAGTGACGCCAACTTCTTGAAGATGTTTGCGTAATTGATCTCGCCCGTTCCCGGTTCATGACGGCCGGGGACATCCGCAACGTGTACGACCCCGATGCTATCGATGCGTTTCTCGAGTTTCTCGATCAGGTTACCCTCGGCGATTTGCTCGTGATAAAAATCGTAAAGGAACTTCACTCGCAGATGATTCACTTCTCCGACGATTTGCAGTCCTTCGGCAACTGAGGTCAGAAAATACTTCGGGTTTTCTTCCGGATCGATGTTCTCGAGAAGCAGCGTGACCTTCTTCTTCTCCGCGATGTCTGCCGCCCGCTTCAGTCCTTCGACGCAGCTTTCATGCTGTGCGTCGTGCGACAGCGCGCCATCCCGGTTGCCTGAAAGCATGATAATCGCCGGACATTCCAGCTGCTCGGCCACAACCGTGATGCCCTCCAGATCCTGAAGGAAAGACTCCCGGTCCTGAGGGTTGGCGATCCCGTGACGCACGCCGCCTATTGCGTCGAACGATATCTTCAGCTCTCGTTTCGTCCGATTTGCCCGCGCGAAATCCTCCGCGGACCAGCTTCGGAATTCGTCGACAAGTTCGACATTGTGATAACCCGCCTCGGCAATTTTCTCGACCCTTTCCTCGAATCGCAGATCGCGATAGACGGTCCACAACATCACCGATAGCGGAAAGGGAGGCTCGCGATTGACCGTTTCATTGCTGCTGAACGTCGGCTCATGCCCGCTTAAGGCGGCCGAAACGCCAACTGTCGTGCTGAGAAATTTCGTGAATTCCCGCCGATTCATCGAGCCTCCATCCTCACGCACGCCTGTGATATTGCGTTCGTAGCTAGTCTTTCGCACCCACCTCAAGCGCGCCTACACTACCGCTTATCCGCGCCGCCGCAAAGCCTGGTTCGAATCTCGCCTTTCGGCGTGACCCTCACGGCTCGCTGTCGTACAATTTCAGAGACATTAGATCAACAAAGGAGATGTTCATGCCCGTTGTTCATCCGGTCCCCAGTGACCGCGCGCCGAAAGAACTTCAAGACACCTATCAAGGCCTATCCAAGAAATTCGCCAAAATACCCAATATTTTCGGCCTGATGGCCCACCGCCCGAAGGCCCTCGCAGCATTTCTCGCGTTCTACGGCGCGGTCGCGTCTGAAGGCACCGTCGATCCGAAGTTGAAGGAACTCGCCTATCTAAAAACGTCGATGGTGAACGGGCGCGAGTATTGAACGCGCGCCCATCTCGCTTCGTCGAAGCGAGTCGGCGTGACCCCAGAGCAAATCGCAGACCTGCAGTTCTACCGGCGCAACACTCGATTTTCCGACCAGGAAAAGGCCGTCATTCGTTTCGCTGACCGCGTCACCCGCGGAGCCGCGACCATTCGCGAGCACGACCTTTCCGAGTTGCGCAAATTCCTGGATGAGGATCAGATTGTCGAATTGACGCTTCTGGTCTGCGTCGCCAACTTCACAAACCGGTTCAACGACGCGCTCGAAGCCACGCCTGATCTCGGCGATTGATGCTGGAAAGACTCTAAGGCGGGCGGTCTAGCGCCTTTGCGCTGGCGAAGCGGAGCGGTTCGCCTTCATGACCTGGCGCAAGACCGGATAGAACTGCACGAAAACGTTGTCATCCGCTGCGTGCTGATTGTGGCATGCGAAGCACATCTGCTTCGGGTTCACCCTCGCTTTGTCCTCCAAATGGCCCGCTTCCCCGAAATTGAAGTACGCCCATCCCTCAGAAAAGTGTTCGTGATCTTTTACCGCGACGGCCATCCCTTCCAAGTCGCCCTCGAAGTATCCACCCCTCGCTGGTGAGACGTTCTCTTCCGGCGGATACAGCGCCAGAACAAGAACTGTTTTCTCCGGGAATTTCCCGGTGCGCGCGTACTCACGGTAGGATTCTGGACGAATGTAGACGTCGTGAAACTCGCCTCCGCCGCGCGACGGTATGCCCGGCTCGTAGGTCAATCCTGTCGAACTGCCCACGAATACCCACGTCTCGAAATTTCGCGGCCGCAGCAGCGCGCCGCTGGAATCATATTGCGGAGCGGTGTTTTGCGATTGCGCCGCAGTCTGGGCACCAGCAATCGACCCGCGCGTGCCAGAATCGCCGCTGAGCGACCACACAGCCAACCCCGCGGCGAATCCTGTCAGCAACAAGAACAATTTGCGCATCCGATCCTCGCTATTCGGAACGCAGCGCAACAGTGGGATCGATCGAGGCCGCCCGTCGAGCCGGTACGAGGCACGCGATCAGCGCGGCAGCGATGAGCATACCCGCAACGGAGACGAACGTCACAGCATCTGTCGGCGCAACTTCGAAAAGCAATGATTTCAACAGCCGTGTCAGCGCCAGCGCTCCGATGAACCCTATTCCCACGCCCAATACCGCAAGCACAAGACCTTGCCCCACGATCATGCGCAGAATTCCGGACGGCTGCGCGCCCAGCGTCATGCGAATCCCGATTTCGCGAATTCGCTGGCTCACGCTCAGGGCCATGATTCCGCCGATTCCAGCAACCGCGATGAGGAGCGCGAGTGCCGCAAACAGTCCCAGCAAACTCGCCGTCAGGCGTGGCGCAGTCAGCGATTCATGTCTTGCCTCCTCGAGGCTTATCACGTGGCTGATCGCGATTTGAGGATCTACGTCGTGAACGGCCTTGCCCAGCCGCGTTGCCAAAATCCTGGGATCCACAATCGTACGCGCCAGCAGCACGCGCGCATCAGCCGATTGCGAGACCGGCGAGTACACCTCGATAGCCGGCGTGTGGTCGAGGCCCATCTCGCGCACGTCGCCGACCACACCCACAATCGTGTACCAATCCTTCCCGTCGTTCGGCGTAATGCGCTTGCCGACCGGATCTTCGTTCGCGAAGTAACGGCGCCGCAAGGCATCGTTGATGATTACCACCTGCAGTGATTTTTGATCGTCTCTGTCGTCAAACACGCGCCCGCGCAACAACGGAATGCCCAGCGTCTTGAAATAGTCCGGCGAAGCGGACACGTGGTTTGCAGTTGGGGTTTCGGCGCCCGTCGCAAGCGGATGCCCTTCGACTTGGAATGTCGTGGTGCTCTGTCCGTAGCTGAGCAATTCCGGCTCGAGAGGATAGGTCGAAGAAATCGCCACGGAATTCACGCCCGGCTCGGTTTGGGCGCGATCGAGAAGCTGCTTGGCTCCGAGCGCAATCTCTTCGCCGGTTTTGTGTTTGGACCAGTTGAACGTCAACCGTATGGCCAGGACGCGCTGCGGCACATATCCCGGATTCACCTGCAGCATGTGATACAAGCTTCGCAGCATCAAGCCCGCGCCAATGAGCAGAATGAATGAGAACGCAATCTGCGCCACAATCAGCACGCTGCGTACCAGATTTCGTCGCCGCCCGGATCCCGCCCCGGCACTGCCTTCCTTCAGCCCCGAGGAAACATCGCCGCCGGTGGATGCTGCCGATAATGTGCCAAAAATAATGCTCACGCCGAAAGCCGCTGCCAGCGTGAACAACAGCACCCCCATATCGATGCGAATCTCATGCGCCCGCGGCGTCAGTTTCGCGGCGAACTCCACGAGAAGCCCCAGACTGTCGTAGGCGAGCAGCAGCCCTGCTGCTCCGCCAATCAGAGCCAGAATGAAACTCTCCGTCAAGAGCTGCCGCAGCAGGCGGCTGCGGCCCGCCCCGAGAGCCGTTCTCACGGCAAGCTCGCGTTCGCGGCGTGCCATGCGGGCAAGCGTCAGGTTAGCTACGTTCGCACACGCGATCAGCAAAACAAAACCCGCGGCAGCCAGCAAAACGATAAGCGTCGGTCGTGCGCCGTGCGTCAATTCCTCGCGCAACGATGAAGCGCCTGTGCCAAACCCTGCTTCCGCTGGGTACGATTTCGGATACTCCCGTTGCAGGCGCCCGGAAATCGTTGCCATGTCCGCAGCCGCTTGCGCTACAGAAACGTCGGGCTTGAGCCGCCCGAACACTTCCATCATCCGCATATCCCGATTCTCGATGTGGTCCTTCGACGACCGGAACGGGCACGCGACGGTCGGCATGTACACGTCGTTCTCGACCGGATATTGCGGTACAGGCGGCAGCACGCCAATCACCGTGTGCGGTTTGTCGTTCATCTCGAACGTCTTGCCCACGATCGTTCGATCCCCATGAAAGCTGCTTTTCCAGTATTCGTAGCTCAAAAGTAGAACCGCGGGCGCACCCATCTTTTCGTCCGACGGCTGGAAGGTTCGTCCCAAAATCGGCTGTACGCCGAACGTGTCGAAGTAGTTCCACGAGACAACACCGGTGCGAACGCGCTCGGGATCGCCGTGGCCGAACAGCGTAAATGACATGGCGTGATACTCGACCAGGCTCGACAGCGTGTGATTCTGCGACCGGTAATCGTTGATCTCAGGCACGGAAAAACCTGCATCATCTTGGCCTATTTTCGGCGCTTGCTGGCGAATGAAAATGAGCTGCTGGCCATCACGGTAAGGAAGCGGGCTCAGCAACACGGAGTGGACGACGCTGAAAATCGCGGTGTTCGCTCCGATTCCCAGTGTCAGCGTGAGAATCGCGATGAGCGTGAACCCGCGATTCTTCGCCATCATGCGGAGGGCGTACGCGCAGTCCTGCTTCAGGATTTCCCAGTGCTCGCGCGGCGCCACGCGAAATATTCCCGCGATGGTTTCCGCCCATAGCTTGACCGTCGCGCTCACTCCGCCGCTCTCCTCTGCCTCCCGGCGCTGCTCTCGGAAAACCCCGGCCATCTCGCCGGCGTAGTTGGTCTGAAAATCAAACGGGAACACGCGAACTAGAACCTTGAAGAAGCGCTCCGACGCAGATCGCTTTTCCTTAGCCATTTTGCCCCTCACGCTATCCCCGGCTTGCGAAACAATCTCTTCGCATAGGCCTGCGCCACCGCCTCTTCCATGCGGCGCGCCTCCGCTACCGCCACCTCGCGCCCCAAATCCGTCAGCCGGTAGTAACGCCGCCGCTCGTCGTCTAGCTCAAACTCCGGCCGCCGGTTGGATTCGACAATCATCCCCGAGCTTTCCAGCCGCGCAAGGTTGCCGTAAAGCGTTCCCGCGCTGAGCTGAACCTTGCCGTCCGTCCGCCGCGATACTTCCTTCAGGATCGCGTAGCCGTGCTTTTCGCCGTCGGCCATCGCCAGCAGGATGTGGAACATGGCCGGCGTTAACGGTAAGTAAGACTCGGATTCTTTGTTTTTCGTCATGCGGATTCCTTTGGGGCACGCTGTATCGCGGGTCGGAACACTATGTCGTCGGGCGTTATAGTCCGCATATTGTGTGCCACCCCCGCGGCCCTCCGCAACTCACACAAACACAAACTGCTTACGAAAACACTCCCGCACGCCATGATTCGGCGCAGATGTCCGCTTATGGGATTGAGTGTCCGCTATTCGCCTATTCGTGTACGTGGACGGTAAATGAAACAACTGCGCTGGGACATGAATGCGGCCGAAACGCCTCTCAGTGCGCCGCCACTTTCCTCGATCGCGAGATCCTCTTCAACGCAAACCCAATCGGAATCGTCGCGAAGCAAAGCAGCGCCAGATACCGGAAGTCGTCCACATATGACCACAGCGTGGCCTGCTGGTCGAGCGTCCCTTCGACCAGTTTTAGCGCCCGAGGAAGCGTGTCGACCGCACTGGCGTGCTGGCTTATTGCGCCTTGCAGGTTGTTGAACAGTTGATGGAAAACCGGATTCTGCCGTGTCACTGAATGTGCAAGCTCATTCCGGTGCAACTGCTGGTGCCGGGCGATGATCGTCTCCACAGCCGAGATTCCCACGCTGCCGCCCAAGTTTCGAAACAGGTTGTAGACGCCGCTCGCGTTTCCGATCTTCTCGTCCGCCAGCGTGCCCATGGCCACGGTCGCCAGCGGCACGAAAACGAACCCCAAAAAGAATCCGCTGAGTACGATCGCACGACATCGACCATTGCGAGATATCCAGCGTGACGTGCCCGAGCCACAAGCTGCACACGGCCACGCCGGCGAAGCCGGCCATAATCAAATAGCGGCTGTCGACTTTCGACATCAGAAAGCCGACGAATGGCATTGCGATGATCGCCCCGACTCCCCTCGGCGCAACTGCTAGTCCTGCGCTGAGCGCTGTGTAGCCGAGCAGCGTCTGGAAAAATAGCGGCAGAATGGTGAGCATCCCGTACACGACCGCGCCGAAAAAGAAAATCTGCAGGCATCCCACCAAAAAATTGCGGTCCCGGAATACGCCCATATCAACCAGCGGCTTCTTCGCCCGGATCTCCCGCCACAAGAATGCCACCAGCCCAACGATAATGATCACCACCGCCCACCGAATCCACGTCGCACCGAACCAATCGTCCTCCTGTCCCTTATCGAGCATGATCTGCAGCGCGCCGATCCACAGCGCCAACAATCCCAGGCCGATCGCTTCCAGTCTTCCCGGCTTTGCGTGGCGAATGTACGGCGGATCCTGCACCAGCCGCGAAATCAGAATTACGGCCAGAATTCCGATGGGAATGTTGATGAAGAACGCCCACCGCCACGTGTACGTTTCCGTGATCCATCCGCCCAGCGTCGGCCCGAGCACCGGCGCAACCACAACTCCGAATCCAAATGCGGCCATCGCCACTCCCCGCTTTTCGGGCGGAAAACTCTCCAGCAAAATCGCTTGCGAAACTGGCTGCAGCGTGCCTCCGCCGGCGCCCTGTATGGCTCGCGCGATCAGAATCATGGCGAGGCTCGTCGACGCTCCCACCATGAACGACCCGGCGGTGAAGATGATGATGCACAGGATGAAAAATCGCTTGCGCCCAAATCGCAGCGAAAACCAGCCGCTCGCAGGCAGCACCACGGCGTTCGCGACAAGGTAGCTGGTCAGCACCCACGTCGCCTGCTCGTTCGACGCGGAAAGGCTGCCGCCAATGTATGGAACCGCCACCGCGGCGATCGAAGTGTCCAGCACTTCCATGAACGTCGCCAGCATGACTGCAGCGGCGATGAACCACGGGTTTACCTCGACGAATGCCCGCGTTTGAATTGCTGTTGAACCAACCGCTTGGGCGTCGCTGGCCATCGAGATGCCCCACACTCAGAACTTGAGTTGTCGTCGTCCCGATCTATAGTCACGAGCCGGGAGATTCGTTGCAGGTTCTTAGGGGGCCGGAGCTTTCGCGCCGGGTTTGCGGATCCCGGATCTGCTGGAGGCTCCGACATTTAGGATCCGCAATTTCAATGGGCTTTCGCCCCTGAGTTCCAGACAAATTATCCGATGAACCTTGAAACTACGCTTCGCATTTGCTGCCGGAGCATTGGGCGCCAAAAATACCGCGCGCAAAACACTTTAGGCAGTCAAAGCGAGATTGGGAACGACACTGGCAGCGAGCTAATCTTCGGGCCCGCAGGCAGGGAATCAAATTCGCAAACAGCTTCTCCCTGCCCTTCTTTGATGCTCCTGCATCCACCTCGGACGCGACAAACCCTGCACAGGAGAGTTTTGCTTTTGCTCTAAAGGTTTGTATGTAGCGCCGCGGGCTTCAGGCGCGGCACCTTTTGTGCTCGCGACTGGAAACCCGCAGCTGTTTTGAAGGTGTTTGATTTGAGTCGCGGAGCGACGACCGTACTTCGCGCCTTTTGCGTCCCGGATGCTGTTGCGGGAAGCCCGGCACGAAGCGCAGCGAAGTGGCGGGGCACGGCGAAAAATAAAGCTTAGGAGTCCCCGAGGGACGATTGACTCACCACGCCTTGCGTCTCAGGCAACTGCGCCACTCAGCGACGCTCGGCCGCACTTCCCGGATGATCCGCAATCTGCGGGCAATCGATGACTGTTCCTTCGTAAATCAGTCCCGATTGGTCGCTGAACACGGAAATTCCGCAGCCATGACCTTGCATCTCATGCAGCGAGAGTGAATACGAGGCTCCATCCTCCGCCACCAGAATCGTCAGGCGAAAACCCGGAATTACTTCCGAACTGGATGTAATCGACAGCTCTCTTATGTTGGGCCAGGTCCGTTCCAGGTCCGACACCGCCCCGGACGCATACACTTCACTCCACGATCCGAAACGATTGTGGTCTTTGCGAAAGTTGTATTCGGCGCTATTGATGATGCGAGCCGTTTCGACCGCCTTCTCGCGCGGACTTGGCGCCCGGCCGGTGTTTTCAATTTGCGGCGTTTGCGCCCGCGCTGCAACCAGCAGGATCGCGACCACGCACAGCAAGCACAACCCGAAGACTTGAATTGCCCTTCGCTGAATGAATGATTGCCGCATATGCACTCCCTTCCCGCAGCGCATTCTAGCGCAGTCATGTGTCAACGGCGGTCGTTTTGCAGTGGCTGTTCTGCGGCAGCCACGACAAACCCGCTTCTGGTTTGTCGTGGGGTTTTTCGATCAACGAGGCTATCGCCGGTTGTCACCGGTCGAATCGGGAATCTTACAGGTTGAGCTCGCCGTACCTCTCGGCCACTTCCGCTTCCGCTCGCCGAACCGTCTTCATCGGCGTCTGCCCGCGCGGATTCGTCCACCGTCCCGGAATTGCGAGACCGCAATTCGGGCAGCAGCCGTTCTTCAGTCGATTTTGCTGCACGTCGTGCCACGACCGGCGAATCAGCGGCGTCTTGCACGATGGACACGCGGTATGCGCGCCGTTACTGTAAATGTTGCCTTCGTAGACGTAGTGCAGGCCCGTTTCGAGCGCGATCGCCCGCGCCGCGTGCAGTGTTTCGGGTGGCGTGCGAGGCTTGTCTTGCAGCTTGAAATCAGGATGAAAGGCAGTGAAGTGCAGCGGCACGTCGGGCCCAAGATGCTTGAGGACCCACTCGGATAGCTGCCGTGTTTCGTCCACCGCATCATTCAGCGTGGGAATCATCAGGTTCGTAATCTCGAACCACACATTGGTCTCGTTCTTCAGCCACTGCAGCGTTTCGAGAACGGGCTGGAGGTGCGTCAGCGTGATCTTGCCGTAAAAGTTTTCCGTGAATGCTTTCAAATCGATGTTCGCCGCGTCTATGTGGTCGTAGATGTCGTGAAACGCTTCGTAGGTGATGTAGCCGTTCGACACCATCACTGTATTCAGCCCGTGCTCTTTCGCCGCATGGCAAATATCGATCACATACTCGCCCCAAATCGTCGGCTCGTTGTACGTGAACGCAATCGACGGGCAGCCGTACCGAATCGCCAGCAGCACCACATCCTCGGGCGGAATGTAATTCGAGTTGACCTGGTCCGATCGCGATTTCGAGATGTCCCAGTTCTGGCAGAAGAAGCAGCCCATGTTGCACCCGGCGGTGCCCATGGAAAAGATCGACGTGCCCGGCAGAAAATGATTCAGCGGTTTTTTCTCGATGGGGTCAACCTGCAGCGCAGCAGGATGCGCGTAGCCCAGATTGTAGAGTTTGCCCCCTTCGTTCACGCGGATAAAACAGAATCCGCCCTGCCCCGTCCCAATATGGCAGTGCCGCGGGCAAAGGTAACAGTGTACTTTCCCGCCCGGCTCAGTTTCCCACCATCGCGCCTCGTGCAACTCCGGCGCCTTCTGAAGTATGTTCAAGTCCTGCATAGTCCCGCCCTTATTAAGCGCAATTATACGCCTCCGCCAACGAACGTGCAGACACGGGCTTTGAGGCGTAAGATTGCCGCAATATTCGACCGTCGATTAGGGAGAGCTCATGGGTGACGTGCTGCAGGATTTCCGCTATGGACTTCGCATGCTCTTCAATTCGCCGGGGTTTACTGCGGTCGCGCTGCTGTCGCTGACCCTGGGCATTGGCGCAAACACGACCATCTTCACCTTGGCCAAAGCCATCTTCCTGCAGTCGATTCCCGTGAAGGATCCCTCGCGCGTCGTCTGCCTCTATTCGACCGCCCAGAGTCGCGGCGGCCCTTTGCAGGAATACTTGCCCACCCCAGTCCCCAATGCCATTGATTACCGCGAAAAGAACGACGTCTTCTCTGGTTCTGCCATCGCCATCCCAACCGGGATGAACTTGACCATCTCCGGAAAAGAAACACAGGTGTTCGCCGAGGTCGTGAACGCAAACCTCTTCGACGTCTTGGGCGTGCAGCCCACTCTCGGCCGCGAATTTGCTGCCGAAGAAGACGTCTCGCCGCGGCCCGTCACCATCTTGAGCTATGACCTTTGGACCCGGCAATTCGGCAACGACCCCCAGATTCTCGGGCGCGCAGTTCAGCTCAACCAGCAGGAATACAACGTCATCGGTGTGATGCCCTCCTCCTTTCACGACGTGGGCGTGCTCGGCAGCCCCGACCTATGGATCCCCATGCCCATGCACGACCAGGCCCTCACCGGCGTTGTCAAGGACTGGTTCAATCTCCGCGCCTTTCGCATGTCGCTCATGGTCGCGCGCCTCAACCCCGGTGTCACGCTTGCGCAAGCGCAAGCCTCGATTCACACCCTCGGCATTCAGCTCGAAAAGGAATACCCCAAGGACAATGGCGGGCGGAACGAAATGCTCGTTCCCATCGATCAGACCGGTATTCCCCCGCAACTGCGAAGTGTCTTCGTCCGCGCCGGCACGCTGATGGGTGTGATCGTGGGACTCGTTCTGCTCATCGCTTGCGCGAACGTCGCGAACTTGCTTCTGGCCCGCGCCACGCAGCGCCAGCGTGAAATCGGAGTTCGGCTCGCCCTGGGCGCATCGCGCTTTCGCTTGATTCAGCAGTTGCTCAGCGAGAGTCTTTTGCTGGGCCTTCTCGCGGGCGTGCTGGGCGTTGTTTGCGCGTTCTGGGGACGCAAGCTGCTGGTCTCCCTCCTTCCACCGGCGCTGGCGCAGAGGTTAGACCTGTCGCTCGATGCTCGCGTTCTCCTCTACACCCTGGCGCTTTCCCTGATCGCCACCGTGCTCTTCGGCCTCGTTCCCTCTCTCGAAGCCTCGAAAGGCGACCGCATCGCTGCTCTCAAGGACCGCAGCGGCGCGCCGACCGGAAGCGCCCGCTGGTATGGCCTGCGCGGTGTGCTCGTGATGGTTCAAGTCGCACTTTCCCTGATTGCCTTGGTTGGCGCCGGCTTGTTCATTCATAGCCTCAGCAACGCGCAGAAAATCAATCCCGGTTTCGAGGTGCAGCACGAACTGGTGATGTTCGTCAACCTCGCCGCCGAGCATTACGCGCAGCCGCAAGCTGAACAGTTCTACAAGGATGTCGTCGTGCGCCTGCGCGAGCTGCCCATGGTGCAGGATGCGAGCATCTCGGACACCCTGCCCTTTAATGGCGGAATCGCGCGCACTACCTTCACCGATGGCGTCGATACCACTGACCCGCGTAATGGGAAGCTGACGCCCGTCATTGCCGTAGCGCCGGGATATTTTTCGACGGCCGGCATCACCATGCTTCGCGGGCGCGATTTTAATGAGCACGATGACGCGCAAGGCTCAATGGTGGGCATCGTCAATCACGCCACGGCGCAACAGATGTGGCCGGGCCAGGACCCGGTCGGCAAGCACATCCACTTTCTCGGCGAGCCCTGGGACATTGCCGTCGTCGGTGAGGTGAATACAGTCAAGTATCAGACCCTCGGCGAGCCGCCTCAGGCCATCGTCTATCTTCCGTTGAAGCAGCACTATGCGCCGGCGGTCGTGCTTTTTGCCCACACCAAGGGCGATCCGGCGAAAGCCATCTCCAGCGCGCGCAGCACTGTGCAATCTCTGGCGCCTTCGGTTCCTCTTTTGAATGTGCGCACAGTTACCCAGGTCTTGGTGCAGTCACTCACTGCGCCTCGTGTCGGAGCGGAACTCCTGGGAGGCTTCGGTCTCCTGGCTTTGGTGCTCGCAGCGATTGGAACATACGGCGTGATGTCCTATTCCGTGAACCAGCGCTCGCAGGAGATTGGTATTCGCATGGCGCTTGGTGCGCAACCTGGCGATGTTCTTCGGCTCATCCTTGCCAACGGCATGGCTATGGTTTGCGCGGGCGTCGTGGTTGGATTGGCCGCATCTTCCTTGCTTGCGCGCAGCATGAACGCGCTGCTCTACGGTATCGGCGCGTTCGACGCGCCAAGCTTCCTCATCACCGCCTTGCTTCTGATCGGAGTCGCCCTCGCCGCCTGCTATCTGCCCGCGCGACGAGCCATGCGCGTTGACCCCATCGTCGCTCTGCGCTACGAGTAGCGCACAGTCGCGCGAACTCCACTCGCACACACGCCTCGCGCGAACGCCAATGCAATCTGCTTGTGAGGGATCTGCTTTTGCGTGGTGTCGGCGCGCCTGGTGTCCTGAGTCAAAAATTCGTCGTATGGTTTTTCGGGGGTCGGAGCTTTCGCGGTTTTTGCGTCCGCCGTGGCGGAAGCTCCGACATTAGGCGGTGCTCTTTTACTGGGCTTCAGCCCCTGAGGTCTAGAGACATGCTCATAGAATTTCCAACTCGCCACACGAGTTGCAGCAGGGCTATGACACAGGGACGCGTTCGTGAACGGTCACTCGTGCGCGTTGTCGCTGGCGTATCATGGGGCAGATTCCGGAGGCGCATGATGAGAACTCCACCGAAGGTGATTCTTCTGGGGCTTCTCGCTGCTGTTCTGCAATTCGGCCTCGCCGTGCTGGGCTGGGGCGGATGGACGCCTTTTTTTGCGCATCCCGCTCTGGTTGCGCTCGCCTGGGTCACTGTGACCATGATGATCGTGGCGCCGTTCTCAAGCGGCAACACCAGCCCCGGTATTCGCGAGGACCGCCGCAACCGCTGGGTGCTGAGCGCCTTCAGCCTGATCGCCATCGTGAACGCGTACTTTCCCGCATACACAGACCGCGCTGGCTTCTGGACGATTGACGGCGATACGACGCGCTGGATCGGCGTGGCGCTTTACGGCGTCAGCGGCGCGCTGCGACTCTGGCCGGTGTTTGTGCTGGGAAAGCGCTTCAGCGGCCTGGTTGCCATCCAGCCGGGACACACGCTGGAGACGCGCGGAATTTACGGCCTCATCCGCAATCCCAGCTACCTGGGCATGATCGTGTGCATGTTGGGGTGGGGCCTGGCGTTTCGCGCCTGGGTTGGCGTGGCGCTCACTGCGCTGCTGCTTGTGCCGCTCATCGCGCGCATCCGCGCCGAGGAGCGGCTGCTGCGCGAGCATTTCGGTGCGGAGTACGAGGTGTATTTCGCGCGGACATGGCGGCTGGTGCCGGGGATCTACTGACGCGGCGCTCTCATTCTTCACGGGCTAGAACTCACCTACTCTGTTGAGATCCCCTGCACAGTCTGAGAAGAACCGTCATTGCGGAGAGGAGCAACTCGATTTCCGACCCTAGCATCTTCGATTGCGCGGAAATCGGGCGATTGGGCGCTGGGCCCCCGGCATGCGCGGGTTTTGCGGGAAACGCTAGTCTCCCGTCTCTAAAGTTTCTTTATATTTGTTGACCTTCCGGATGATCTTACTGGCGCTGGCGATCCACTGAAATGGTTGTGGGTTCCGATTGTAGCGG